>UMIN01036607.1_pt1 | contig 111514 bp, 101 predicted proteins | sample 1965811 | NCBI WGS metagenome assembly UMIN01 (sample SAMEA4836123, study PRJEB28245) | human gut metagenome | biome: gut microbiome; material: fecal sample | place: Denmark | collected 2008
ATATGGAAGACTATTTGATGGAACAAACGGAAGTAAAACAGTGAATATAGATATAAAAGATATAAAAGCTCCAATAGTAACAGTAAACAGAGGAACAATAACACATGATAGTATAACAGTAAATGTACAAGCAATAGATAATGAAAGTGGATTACAAGCAAACGGAACTTATAAATATTATTTAAATGGAATAGAAAAAGAAACAAGTGAAAATAATGTGTATACGTTTTCAGGATTAGCGGAGGGAACAACTTATACAATAAAAGTTGAAACTTTTGATAAAGCTGGAAATAAAGGAAGTCAAACTATAAATGGAACAACTATAACAAGAAATGTTCAAAATACACTTAAAGAAGGAAATTATGTAAATTATATAACAGCTAATAATCGGAACTATCAAATGTATAGTATTATATGGTCCTACGTCAAATTATGGAATACAAATAATATCAGAAAATGCAATAGATAATATATCAATAACAGGTGATGATGATTATAATAATGCAATTGCGATATTAAATAGTTCAGCTGAAAAATATTTAAATACACAGTATGCAACTAGTGCTAGATCAGTAGGAAGTAATCCTACTAGCCCATACTATGAAGGCGGAAGTACAACTTATTACAATAGATATACTATGAAAAATCAAGATAATAATTATATTACAGATAGCAATCAAATGAAAAAATTGGAAATATCATCAACCAATACACCATACTGGTTTGCATCTAGAGAAGTTGTTGGGTTAACTAGTGGAGATTCTTTTAGATTACGTAGTTCAAGAGGAGAAATAGAATGTTTTTTTATAACTCCTAGTGGAGGTAGTGATTGGTTTCAAAACACATTTTCAATTAGACCAGTGTTTACTTTAAAAAATAATCTTAAAATAACGAGTGGAGATGGTAGTCAAAATAATCCGTATAATTTAGGAATTTAATAAATTAAGATTTAAACAATATAATTTAATATAAGAAAGAAGTTCATATGATAAAAGTAAGTAGATAGAAACTACTTTAGTGGACTTCTTTTTTTATAGATAAAATACTATTAACAAAATTTTAAAAATTACAAAAAAGTTAAGCAAAATGTAAAGTTATATGTTATAATACATAAGTATTATAAGAGAATAATAAATTTGGAGGAATAACGTGAGAAGTATGGAGACAAATAAAGTAGAAATAGAAGAACAATTATCTTATATAGAAAAAGTGGCAAAAATAAATGAGGGAAAAAATTATACATATTATATTTTAACTATGGGATGTCAATTAAATGAAAATGATTCTGAAAAGTTATGCGGAATGGCGGAAAAAATGGGATATACGCAAGTAACTGAAATGAGTAGTGCTGACTTAATTATATTTAATACATGTTGTATTAGAGAAAATGCTGAGGACAAGCTATTTGGCAAACTTGGAGAAGCAAAGAAAGTGAAGGAAAAGAGAAGTAGCATTATAGCAATTGGCGGATGTATGATGCAAGAAAAAGAAATGATTAAAAAAATTCATGAAAGTTATCCATTTGTTGATGTTTTGTTTGGAACACATACATTACATAAATTTCCAGAAAATTTATATAAGGCAGTTACAACTAATAAAAAACTAGAAGATATATTAGATATAGATGGAGAAATAATTGAGGGACTTCCAATAAAAAGAGATGACCAAATAAAGGCATCTGTTACAATAATGAATGGTTGCAATAATTTTTGTAGTTATTGTATAGTTCCATATGTAAGAGGGAGAGAGCGAAGCAGAACTCCAAAAGATATAATAGAAGAAATAAGATGTTTAGCAAAACAAGGATATAAAGAAATTACACTTTTAGGGCAAAATGTTAATTCATATCTAAGAGTAGAAAATGAAAAAAATATAGAATATGAGAAATATGAAGGAGTAAACTCATTTGCAACACTTTTAAGAGCTGTAAACAAAATAGATGGTATAGAAAGAATTAGATTTGTGTCTCCTCATCCAAAGGACTTTACAGATGATGTTATTGAAGCAATAAAAGATTGCGATAAAGTTTGTAAACTTGTACATCTTCCACTCCAATCTGGAAGCACAAATGTTTTAAGAGTTATGAATAGAAAATATTCAAAAGAACAATTTTTGAATTTAGTAGAAAAAATGAAAAATAATATACCAAATTTAACAATTTCTACAGATATTATAGTAGGTTTCCCAGGAGAAACAGAAGAGGATTTTGAAGATACTTTGGATGTTGTAAGAAAGGTTAAATTTGAACAAGTTTATATGTTTATTTATTCTAGAAGAACTGGAACTCCTGGAGACAAAATGGAAAATCAAGTTCCAGATGATGTAAAACATAAAAGATTTGATAGACTAAAAGCTTTAGTTGAAAATCAAATAGAAAAAAGAAATAAAGAGTATGTAGGTACAATTCAAAAAATACTTGTAGAAGGAAGAAGTAAAACAAATGAAAATACATATACAGGAAGGACAGATTCTAATAAGGTAGTAATTTTTGAAGGAAAAGAAGAAAATATAGGCAAAGTAGTGGATGTAGAAATAACCTCAGAACATATGTGGTATTTGAAGGGAGCTATTGTAAATGGATAAAGATATAGATAAATTTTCACCTATGATGCAAAACTATTTAAAAACAAAAGAAGATTATAAAGATTGTATTCTATTTTATAGATTAGGTGACTTTTATGAGATGTTTTTTGATGATGCAATTACAGCATCAAGAGAATTAGAACTTACACTAACAGGAAAAGATTGTGGTCAAGAAGAAAGAGCTCCAATGTGTGGAATTCCATATCACGCAGCAGAAACATATGTAGCAAGGTTAATTTCAAAAGGTTATAAAGTTGCTATATGTGAGCAACTAGAAGACCCAAAAACAGCAAAAGGAATTGTGAAAAGAGATGTTATAAGAGTTGTAACACCAGGAACTGTAATAGAAAGTAACCTTCTTGAAGAAAAAAAGAATAATTATATTATGGCAATTTACAAAAATGGAATATATTTTGGTATGAGTGTATGTGATTTATCTACAGGTGATTTTAGAATGACACAAATACGCGATACAAATAATTTTGCTATGTTAATGGATGAAATTTCAAGATATAGTCCGTCTGAAATAGTTGTAAATGAGCTTATGTTTAACTCAACAGAAGAAATCATAAAAATAAAAGAGAGATTTGAAACATATATTTCTAAATCAAATGGTTTTAGCCAAAATGTTAATGAAATAAAAGAAAGAAGTAGAATTGTTAATGAGGATGACAAAGAAATAGAAAAATTGGATGACTATATTTTAGCAATAACTGCTGCAAATGGATTAATTGCATACTTAGTAGATACACAAAAAAACAACTTAGAATATTTAAATAAAATATTATTGTATAATACATCAAAGTACATGAGTTTAGATATAAATGCAAGAAGAAATTTAGAAATAACAGAAAAATTAAGAGATAAAAGCAAAAAAGGTACTTTATTATGGGTTTTAGATAAGACTTCAACATCAATGGGAGGAAGGCTTTTAAGAAGATGGCTAAATGACCCACTAGTAGATGAATGTCATATAAATAGAAGATTGGAAAGTGTTAAGGAACTTAAAGAAGATATAATTCTTAGAGGAGATATAGTAGATTCACTTAAAAAAGTTTATGATATAGAAAGATTGGCAAGTAAAATATCTTATGGGAGTGCAAATGGAAGAGATTTAATATCTTTAAAAAATTCTACAGCACAACTTCCAGGAATAAAAACAATCTTAAGCAAAGCAAAATCTCAAATGTTAAAAGATTTATATGGAGAATTAGACGAGTTACAAGATATATATGCAATTATAGACAAAGCAATTGTAGATGAGCCTCCAATAAGTGTAAAAGAAGGAGGACTTATAAAATTAGGATATGACGAGGAAATAGACAGACTAAAAACGGCTACAACAGACGGAAAAAATTGGGTTTTAAAATTAGAAGCAGAAGAAAGAGAAAAGACTGGAATAAAAGGTTTAAAAGTAGGATTTAATAAAGTATTTGGATATTTCATAGAAGTTACTAAATCAAATTTATCACAAGTTCCAGACAGATATATAAGAAAACAAACACTTGCAAATTGTGAAAGATATATTACAGAAGATTTAAAGAGACTTGAAAATGAAATTTTAGGTGCAGAAGAAAAAGTAATTAATTTAGAATACAATGCTTTTGTTGAGATAAGAGATGAGATAGAAAAAAATGTACAAAGAGTACAAAAATCTGCTAATATAATTTCTATATTAGATGTTTTAGCATCATTTGCAACAGTTGCAGACGATATGAATTATGTAATGCCAACAGTGGATAATAGTGGAATTATAGATATAAAAGACGGAAGACATCCTGTAATAGAAAAGATAATAGGTGGAAGTGAATTTGTGCCAAATGATACATATTTAGATAAAGGAGAGAATAGACTATCTATTATAACAGGACCTAATATGGCAGGAAAATCTACATATATGAGACAGGTAGCATTAATTACTTTGATGGCACAGTGTGGAAGTTTTGTTCCTGCGAGCTATGCTAAAATTGGAGTCGTAGATAAAATATTTACAAGAGTTGGCGCATCGGATGATTTAAGTATGGGACAAAGTACTTTTATGGTAGAAATGATGGAAGTTGCGACAATACTAAAAGAAGCAACTCAAAACAGTCTAGTAATATTAGATGAGATAGGAAGAGGAACATCAACATATGATGGACTTTCAATTGCTTGGGCTGTTGCAGAATATATATCAGATAAGGAAAAATGTGGAGCAAAGACTTTATTTGCAACACATTATCATGAACTTATACAGTTAGAAGAAAAGTTAGAAGGAGTAAAAAACTATTCAATTGCAGTAAAAGAAAAAGGTGAAGATATAATCTTTTTAAGAAAAATAATATCAGGTGGTACAGACGAAAGCTATGGTGTGCATGTTGCTAAACTTGCAGGTGTACCAAAGGCTGTTACAACAAGAGCAAACGAAGTATTACGCTCAATAGAAAGAAAAAATGTATTAAATGAAAAGAAATTGGAAAAAGAAAACAAAAAAGAAACAGCAGGACAACTAGATATGTATAATTATAAATTAGCAGAAATAGCACATGAAATAGATAAAATAGATTTAAATCAATTAACTCCAATAGATGCACTAAATACACTTTTAAAAATGAAAGAAAAGATGAAATAGTTAAACATATCTTATATATGTTTTCTAATATATAAGATATAAAATATGAAAATATGAAAATATGAAAATATGAAAATATGAAATATGATATATGATGTATAAAATTAAAATTTTATATAATTTTAATGAATGGTTTTTTTAAATAAAAAGGAGGAGAACTTTAGATAAAATGAGCGTAAATAGATTAGAAATAGACTTAAATAAGCTTGAATATAATTTAAAACAAATAAAGCAATGTATGGGAAAAGAAATAGAACTTTTACCAGTAATAAAAGCAAATGCTTATGGACTAGGAGCTGTTGCTTTAAAAGATTTACTAGAAAGAAATAACATTAAATATGTAGCTGTTGCTATGATAAAAGAAGCTATAGAACTAAGAAATCATGGATTTAAAATGCCAATAATGGTACTTAATGAAATATTAGAAGATGAAGTAGAGGATATAATAAAGTATAATTTAACTGCTGGAATTTCAACATATGAAATAGCTAGAAAACTTAATAAATGTGCAGCAGATAGGAAAATAACAGTGAAAGTACATATTAAGATAGACACAGGTATGGGAAGAGTTGGATTAATAGCAACAGATAGTAGTGAATTTGAAAAAGATATAGAAACTATAGAAAATATAAAAAAATTAGATAATATTGAAATAGAAGGAATTTATAGCCATTTAGCATCACCAGATGAAGAAAAAGATTATACTAATAAACAAATAAGTCTATTTGATAATTTATTAACTAAACTATCAGAAAGAAATATAGAAATTAAGTATAAACATATTTTAGCAAGTACTGGAATAACAGATTATACTTATGCATGCTATAACATGGTAAGACCAGGTATTATAATGTATGGTCACACATCAAGAGGAAAAGAACAAAAAAAGCTTAATTTAAAACCATGTACTAAACTTTTAAGTAAAGTAGCATATATAAAGAATGTTCCAGAAAATACATCAATAAGTTATGGTAGAACATATGTAACGAAAGGATATACAAAAATAGCTACAGTACCTGTTGGATATGCAGATGGAATAAGAAGAGAGCTTTCAAACAAAGGGTATGTATGTATAAATGGTATAAAAGCACCTATTATAGGCGTAGTATGTATGGATAATTTTATGGTTGATGTTTCAAAAATTCCAGATATAAAAGTAGGTGATGATGTAGCAATTTGGGATAATGAAAATATTACTTTAGAAGAAGTTGCAAGTAAATGTAATACAATAGTACATGATATATTATGTGGAATATCAAATAGGGTAGATAGAGTTTACATAGATAAAAAATAATTAATATTAAAAGTAAGAAATACATATGTTTTTGTAACAAAAAAAGGTAGACATAATATAAAAAGCAAATTGTTGACTATTTACCCAATTTATGGTATAATAACTATTGTGAGTGACATAAAATAAATCTATTAGTAAAAGGAGATTTAATATGGAAAATAATGTTTTAATTTTTGGACATAAAAGCCCAGATACAGACACAATAATGTCTTCAATGATAATGGAAAATTTAGAAAAGAAATTAGGAAATGTAAATGCTAAAGCTGTAAGACTAGGTGAAGTTAATAAAGAGACAAAATTTATTCTAGATTATTTAGGAATGGATGCACCAGAATTAGTTTCAGAAATACCAGATAATCAAGAAGTTATTTTGGTTGACCATAATGACCCAGTACAATCTGTAGATAATATTGGAAATGCAAAAGTATTAAAAGTTGTAGATCACCACTGTGTTAACTTCTCAGTATCAAATCCATTATACTATAGAGCAGAACCAGTTGGATGTACAGCTACTGTATTATATAAATTATATAAAGAAAACGATATAGAAATAGATAAAAAAATAGCTACATTAATGCTTAGTGCTATTGCATCAGATACATTAGTTTTAAAATCACCAACAACAACAGAATATGATAAAAAAGTTGTTAAAAAACTAGAAGAGATAACAGGGCTTGATATAAATGTTTATGGTGTAGATATGTTAAAAGCTGGTACAGATATTAGTGACTTTACACCAGAACAAGTAATAAATATAGATTCAAAATTATTTGAAAAAGACAATAAGAAATTTAGAATTGCTCAAGTAAATACAGCAGATTTAGACTCTATATTTAAAAATCAAGTATATTTTGAACAAGCTATAAACAATAACATAGAAAAAGAAAACTTAGACTTTTATGTATTTGCAGCAACAGATATTATAAATTCAAATTCTAAGATAATTTCTTTAGGTACAGATGCACCAGTAGTAGAAAAAGCATTCGGTGTTCCAGTAGAAAACCACACAGCAATGTTAGAAAACGTTGTTTCAAGAAAGAAACAAATGTTACCACCAATCCTAGATGCTTTAAAATAATAGATAAATATTATTATATATGAAATAAAAAATATTATAAATTTTGCTTGAAATTTATAATATTTTTTGTTATTATATATAAGTATTTTGTATATGCCGATGTGGCGGAATTGGCAGACGCACCAGACTCAAAATCTAAATGGATTTTTTTCGTGTTAAAACTTATAAATATTGAAAATAGTAATGTTTAGGTATTTGCTAGATGAGAAGAATCTTCAAACATCTAACAAATATCTAACATAATTGTAAAACTGCCAAAGTTTAATAAAACATGTCGATGTGGCGGAATAGGCAGACGCACAGGTCTCAAAAACCTGCGGATAACATCCATGTGGGTTCGATTCCCACCATCGACACCAATGACGTATCTGTTCGAACTAATAGAACAGAGTTGATACAAAATCAATCAGAAAATAAAATCTGGTTGATTTTTTTGTTGTCTATAAACAATATTAAAATCATTCAATCGAAAGGATGGTGCAAGTAAATGAAGATAATTAAACAAGAACTACAATTTGAAGAATGTCTAAAACAGCGAATTGAATTTATATGTGAATTTTCTAAAGTTACTCCTACTTTTATTAATGGTAGCATTAGGAAAATTGAAAAAACTAACCTTACATATATTGAACCACATAGAGTAATAATTAAAAATATTACACTCTTAGTTTTTAATTATTCAAATGATGTGTATATTTCTAATTTGACTAAAAAGATTAAATTATCTGAATTAGAAGAATATATAAAAAACATATAAATACCAGTATTTGACATTTCTTAAAATTATGGTATAATGTCTTATGTAAACATTTGAGTTTATTAGGAGATGATTATATGATTTTAGAAAAATTGTATTTTAAAATAAAAATATTTAGGAGATGTCATTAGTACCATTGTGTATTATGATGTCTCTTTTTTGTTAGGAGGTTTTGAAAATTGAATGATGAGAAGAAAAAATGTGGTTTATATTTAAGAGTTTCAACCGAAGACCAAGCAAGAGAAGGTTTTAGCCTTCCAGAACAAAAAGAACGATTAGAGTCTTTTTGTAAGTTCAAAGGTTATGAGATAATAGATTATTACGAAGATGCTGGAATAAGTGCTAAAACTGGTAATTATAGACCAGAGTTTGAAAGATTAAAAAATGATATAAAAGCTAAAAAAGTAAATACAATAGTCGCATTAAAACTGGATAGAATAACTAGAAGTATTTATGATTGGGAAAATTTAATGACATTTTTAGATGAGAATAATGCGTACTTAGATTGTGTAAATGATGAAATAAATACAACAAGCGCAAATGGTAAAATGATTTCAAGACTTCTAATGAGTGTAAGTCAAAATGAAATTGAAAGGACAAGTGAAAGAACTAAAGTAGGTTTAGCTGGTGCAATTAAATGCGGTCATATTCCACACATTGCTCCTTTAGGCTATAAACATGAAGATAAAAGATTAGTAATAGATTATTCAACTAAAGATATTATAGTTAGGATATTTGATTTATATTACAATGGATATTCTTATCAGAAAATAAGCAATATATTCAATGAAGAAAAAGTTTTAGGAAAAGATAATTGGAGAGATTCTACAATACAGACTATTCTCGAAAATGAAATATATAAAGGCGATTTTATTCACGGAAAAAGAACAAAACACCCTACTTATTACGAAGATGTTGTTGAACCTATAATACCTAAAGAAATGTGGGAAGATTGCCAAGTGCAGAAAAAGAAAAATTCAAGAAGTTATCAAAGAACATTGACATATTTATATTTGCAAAAGTTAAAATGTCCTAAATGCAATCGAATATTAGGTGGAAAAGCTACTACAAAGAAAAATGGTAACACTTATTTTTATTATTATTGTAACGACTGTAAAATTCAATTTAAAGAAAAAGTTATAAATGATTACTTTAGTCAATTTATAGATGAATTAACAGAATATGACTCTGTTGTAAATCAATTCTTCTTGCCTATGATTAAGCAGAAATTTGATGAACCTAAAGAACAATTAGAAAAGGAGATAAATAATCATAAAAATAAACTAGAAAGAATTAAAAAAGCCTATGTTAATGGAGTATTTGAATTACAAGAATATAACGAAGAAAGAAAAATTGTAGAAAGAGCAATTAGTGAACTTGAAAATAAATTAGGCTCTACAGACTGTGCTGAAGAATTAAGATTCACACCAAAAGATATTCTACTAAAAAGAGATATTGATTTTATAAATAAAATAAAGCTGGATAAAGAATATCAAGAAAGGACTAAAACTTGGAAAGATTATACTAGACAAGAACAAGCTGAACTAATAATGAAATATGTTGATGAGATAGAACTTACTTTAGTTAGTAATGAAGTAGTTGTCAATCAAATTAACTTTAGAGAGTCAATTTGTAAGCCTTGTCAAGAATTATTTGATAAAGGTTATATTGATACAACTAAACCTGCTATATTTGGTAATGTACTTGGTAATATTAGATTTAGTAATTATCTACCTGAAGAAGAAGTTGGAGAAATAATTATGAGATTAAGGCAATACTATGATGTTGGATATGCTGAAGCAACATACTATGTAGATAAACAAGTATTCTATTTCAATTTCAAGGAAGATAACTCTGCTATCGTCAGAGTATTTCCTTTAAAAGATTACTACAAATTAGATCCAGAAAATAAAATGAAAACTTATGAATTTGGAATAATATATATTCGTGAAGAAGATAAATTTCAAATGCAAGAGATTGACTCTGCATTCGATTATATACCAGATGAAAGTAACAATAGTGTAATTTATACTAAAGATACTACACCTATTCAAATAGGTGTTAAGCCAGTAAAATTCTGCGAAGATGATACAGAATAATTGTTGCAACTATTACTTATATATTTTCTTTGTTGCAACAATCAAATTAACGTGGCACGTTTTGTTTTTGCAATTAGCAAAAATGAAAGTGGCGATAGTTAATTTGGATAAAATTTATCTTTGAAAAAGTAAATTTTATTGCCTCGCAGAGCCCCCGAGTTTTGATAGCATGTCAAAACTCATAGGGGGTTAGGACTTATGACAAGGTCAAAGTCCTGTGAAAAATACTTCGTATTTTTATGAAGCCTTCGGCTTAAAAAAGAATCTCCAGGGAGGTGCTTTTGATGGAACAAGAATTAGCATATTCATTTCACTTAGGTAGTGATAAAAACAAAAGTAAATTAGCCAAAAGAGTATCAAAAGATAATGTATCTGGTACTACTTCTCTTTCCAATAATGCAATTCAAAATGCAAACGATTTATCTAGAGTTAATAAGCACAATTTAAGAGATTATGATAAAAATAAAGAGTTAATTAGAGTTATTTCTGGTACAGATAATATTATAAATGATGTAAAAGATTTGTATTTAAAAGAATTTGAAGAATCTAGGCTAGAATATAACAGCAAACAAACTCGTGAAGATAGAAAAATCAAAGACTATTTCAAAAAAGTATGTGAATCTCAAAACGATATAGCGTGTGAAATTATAATAGAACTTGGAGATATGGACTTTTGGAATGATAAAGACCAAGAATATAGATTAAAGATGATTGATGTATATAATGAACAAATAAAAGATTTAACTAAAATTGTACCTACTTTTAAAATAGCAAATGCTACAATACATTTTGATGAAACTTCTCCACATATGCACGTTGTAGGTGTACCTGTAGTTGAAAATTGTACTAGAGGGATGAAAAAACAAGTTGGAAAAAGTAAGCTATTTACTAAAACATCATTAACTGATATACAAGATAAAATGAGAAATGTTTGTATTAAGTCATATAATAAGTTTTATGAGGTTGATACTAGACTAAAAGAAAAACAAAAAGGTAGAAATCAAGATATAAATGTAAAAGATATGAGTAATTACAGAAATATAAAGAAACAATTAAAACAAAAGGAACAAAAACTGACAAAAGCAAATAATCAAACTAAAGAACTTGATAATACAAGCCAAGATATAAACGAAATACTGACAAATTTAAAACCTACTAAGCTAAACAAAAATAATATGGTTATTTCAAGCGAGGATGTCCAGAAAATAAAAGAATATACAGAAGATGTAAAAGATATTACTCAAACAGTTAGAAGTGTAAATGACTTAAATATGGCTATTAAAGATTTTGAACATAGTTCTTTTGAAATAGCACAAGAAAATTCTTCGCTAAAATATCAATTAGAGTTAAAAACTGATGAAATTGATAAATTGAAAAAAGATTTATCTGCTAAAGATAAGCTTATTGGTAAATTACAAGATGAAAAAGAAAAAATAAAACGAGAATTGCAGAAATTTAAAAACTTCTGGTATAGAATTATGGGACATTTTCATAAGCGAATATGCTATGATAAAGATGAAAACTATAAAATAGTAAGTGATGATTTATATAGAAATGCTATATTTGACGACAATAATAATGAAATTGCTAATAATATTTATAGAAAAGTAACTATACCAGATAAAACAAAAAATGAAAAAAATAGAAAGAAAAATGATACTAGATTTTAGTATGGAGGAAGTTTGAATATGGAAAATGAAAAAGTAAAATATTTGATAGATATGATAAATAATATGGATATAAAAGATAAATTAAGATTAGCAATATGTATGAGTCAAAGCAAATGGTCTGGACTGATATATAATACAAAAGAAAACTATAAAAAATTTGATAAAAAGTTAAAAGACATTGATGAAGAATACAGAACTACACTTATAAACTTTGCAAAATATAAACTTGTAATGTTTGCAATGGCTAAGCTCATGGAAATGGATACAACAGAACAAAATAAAGTAGCATTATATTTATTTAACAATATAATTTAATTTTATATGTTTTTTGGGATAAATATATACAAAAAACTTAGATTATGATAAAATAATTTTATTAGAGTAGGAAATAAATAGTTAAGACTTAGTAGACGGGAAGTTGTTACTAAGGCAAGAAATAATTCGCTTATTTATTTTCGCATTCCGCTAATAAGGATAATGGAAAGAAAAATTCTCTCCTTTTCTTTTAATGCGGAAAAAAGGAAAGGAGAGAATTTTTTATGTCAAGAAACAAAAAAATTATATTAACTGCCATACTTTTAGCGACACTTATAATATTATCACGTTTTTTATCAATAAAAACACCTATATTAAAAATTAGTTTTGCATTTATTCCAACAATGCTATGTGCTATATGGTTAGGTCCTAAATGGACTGTATTGTTAAATGTTTTAGGAGATATAATAGGAGCAACAGTATTTCCAACAGGAGCATTTTTTATAGGCTACACTATAAGTACAGCTATTTCAGGATTAATTTATGGTTTGTTACTTCATAAAAAAGAAGTTAATTCATATACAGATAAACAATTTTTAATAAGATTGATTATTTCTGTAATTTTAGTTAATTGTATATCAAATATTGGTTTAAATACATTATGGGTAAGTATTACTACAGGAAAAGCATTTATAGTGTTACTTGGAACAAGGATTATAAAAGAGATTGTTATGGTTCCAATTCAAATAGTAGTAATTCTATTTGTTGAAAAAATGTTAAGAAGCCCTTTTGATACATATGTAAGGAGTAGTAATGATTAAGATAGAAAATGTTTCATTTAAATATAAAAATAGTGATAATAAAATATTAGACAATTTAAGTTTTGAAGTTAAAGATGGAGAAATCGTTGCTATTGTTGGGCAAAATGGCTCTGGTAAGTCTACTATTGGAAAATTGATTTCTGGAATTATAAAATTAAAACAAGGTAATATTACTATTGATGATTTAGAAATAAAAGACAATAATGTTAAGGATAAAGTTGGAATTGTTTTTCAAAATCCTGAAAATCAAATTATATTTAACAACATTTATGATGAACTTGCTTTTTCTCTAAAGGGACTTGAAAAAACAGAAATTAAAAATAGAATAAAAATGAGTTTAGAACAAGTGGGAATGCTTGAATATGAAAATAATAATTTGTATTCTCTCTCATTAGGTCAAAAACAACGAATAATGATTGCAGAAGTTTTATCAAAAAAACCTAAGTATATTGTTTTGGATGAGCCAACCACAATGATTGATAGTATAGGAAAAGAAAATATTTATAAAATAATAGAAAATCTAAAAAAAGAAGGCTATACAATAATATGTATAACTAACTTGGCAGATGAAATTCTAATTGCTGATAGAACGTTAATATTAAAAAATGGAAAAATAGTTGATGAAATAAAAAAGGAAGATTTAATAAATAAATCTTATTTATTAAAAGAAAATGGAATAAAACAACCTATATTACTTGAAATCTTAAACAAACTAAAAGAAAATAAAATAATTTTAGATATGAAAAATTTTACTATAAATGAATTTATATCTGAGTTGAAAGGACAAATAAAAAATGAAAAATGTAATTAAGTTTTTATTGTTTATCTTATATAGTACAATTATATTCTTTTTACCTAATAATAAATTAATGTTACTTTTTATTATCTTTAATTTATTTATAATGTTTTTTTATAAGATACAGTTTAAAAAAGTCATTACTAAAAGTACACAAGTATTACCATTTATTGTTTTTACATTTTTAATTAACTATATATTAGATAATCTTTCTAATGCTTTATGGATAGGTATTAAGCTATTTATAGTATGTAATATAACAATTATATATTCTGAAATTACAAGTATTTTGGGAATAGCAGAAACAATAAAAATAATATGTTCTCCACTTAAAATTTTAAAAGTTAATACAGATGAAATTAAGGTTATGGTTTGTATTTCTTTATCTATGATACCAATATTAAAAAAAGAGTTGTATGAGGTAAAGGAGGCTTGTATTGCAAAAAATATTGTTTTTAATGTAAAAAATATGAAAATAATATTGTCAAAGTTTTTTATAACACTTATTACAAGAGTTAATGAGATAGAAGAATCATTAATAGCTAAAGGATATAGTAATGAATAGGAGTAGATATACATGAAGAATAATTTTAAAGAAATAATAAAAGAAATATGTACTGAAGATAATATAAAATATAAATTTTTATCAAAAGACTGGGTTATAATGCTTGAAAAAGATGGAAAAACTAGGTTCATTTCTGGGTATAAATTTGATTTGAATTCTCATGGTATAGGACTAATTGCTGATGACAAATATGCTTTATATGAAGTTTTAAAGAGTAAAAATATTCCAGTAATTGAGCATAAGATTGTTTATAATAAAATGAATAATTTAGATTATGCAATTGGTTGCAATACATACGAATATGTAAAAGAGTATTTTGAAAAAAATAACAATAATATTGTAATCAAGCCTAACGATGGAACTTGTGGAAAAAATGTATTTAATGTAACTGATGTGAATGAAATAGATATAGTTTTAGATAAAATATTTCTAAAAAACTATTCAATTAGTATGTGTCCATTTTATAAGATAAAACACGAGTATAGAGCTATTATGTTAGATGGAGAAAATAAATTATTATATACTAAGTATTTACCAATTGTTACTGGGGATGGCAATAAAACTATAAGACAATTACTTCTGGACTTTAACTATGATTATTTTATAGATAAATTAGAAGATTCAAAATATGATAAAGTACTTCCAAAAAATAAGACATTTGAATACAATTGGAAATTTAACTTATCACAAGGCTCAATAGCTAAAAAATTAAATGATAAATTATTACAAGATAGATTAATAAAAATTGCAAAACAGGTTTGCAAAGAAATTAATTTAAAGTTTGGAAGTATTGATATAATAGAAACAACTAATAATGAATTATTAGTACTAGAAGTCAACAGTGGTGTAATGTTAGAAAACTATATTAGGTTAAATCCCAATGAATATATATATGCCAAGGATATTTATAGAAACGCAATAAAAAATTTATTTAAAGATTAAAAAATATGATTGATTTTTATTGTAATTTATAAAAAATATGATATACTTTAATAAATTGATTGATATTTGTATCAATCGTCAAGAAAGCCAAAAAGTTGTAAATAACTACTTCGTTGGCACCATAAGTTAATTTTATTTAGAAGATGAAGATGTGCTTTCTTCATTTTCTTTTTTTGTATCTGTAAATTTTAATGCATTAACTAGAGCATTTGCTGAAAGCTTTTTAGAATTAATATCTAAATGAGCATATAAATTAGCTGTAGTAGAGAAATTAGAATGACCAAGCCATTCTTGTATAGCTTTCATAGGAATACCTTTAGCAAGTAGTAAACTCGCACATGAATGCCTTAAATCGTGAAAACGAATATGTTTCATACCGATTTTATTTAATAATATACTAAAATGTTCTGAAATATAGTCAGGGCGAATCAATCTGCCTTGAGGATTAACAAAAACATAATCTAAATACTGTTTATTATAAGTCTTACCAAAAGCCTTTTTAAATGCTTCTTGTTTTTCTTTGAGTTCTAAAAGTTTATCTGCAATATCATCTAATAAAGGTAATGACCTATAACTAGATTTATTTTTTGTTTTGTCTTTACATTCAATTTTTCTATTATTACCTTCTGTGTTTGTTACCGTAACAGTATGCTTTATAGTAAATGTTAGGTTTTCAAAATCAAATGAGTCCCATTTTAAACCTAAAACTTCACTTCTTCTTAAACCATAAAAAGCAGTAACTAAAATAATAACTTCTAAAGGATCACCTTTAGATTTCTCAAATAAAGTATTTAATTCAGTTTGAGTATAATAGCTTCCTATATATTGTTCTACCTTAGGTTTTTGAACTTTATCAGCTGGATTACTAGGAATAATATCCATTTTAAAAGCGTATTCTAAACATTTTCTTATAATGGCGTGATGATGCACAACAGTGTTAGCAGAAAGATGTTTTTTTACCATTAATTCATTATAAAAATCTTGAATATGAACATGGGTTAGGTCTACTAACTTTATAGGATTTTCAGTAAAATATTTCTTTATATGATTATTGGATATTTGCCTATAAGATGTGAATGTTGAATTTTCTACAGTATGCCTAATAATTTTTAGCCAATAAAACAGATACTCTATAAAAAGAATATCAGTTGGATTTTTATTTGATTTTGAATTATTTAGAGCTTTTAAATTTAGTTCTTTTTCTAAATTAGCTCTTATTTCTTCAGCTTTTGCCATAGCTTGTTTTTTATTTCCGCGTTCTTTTAAACCAGTAGAACGCCAAGGCTGTTGTCTTTTTCCGTTTTCATCATAGTATTCTAATACTGCTTGATATATTCCGTTTCGAACAACAAGACTACTTACAGATACTTTAATTTGTTGTAAATTTTCTGTTACCATTATAAACTCCTTTCTGATGTAACAGACTAAATTAATTTACTATTGATTTTGTAGTAAATATAAAATTTAGCCTAAACAACACTTTGATTTAATAAATAAGAAATAATATTTTGTTTAGGAATTTTATATTGTCTACCAACTTTTATAGACTTAATAGTATTTTGCTTTACTAACCTATAAGCAAGAGTAATTCCTATGCCTAGCATTTCTGCTAATTGATTTACATTTACTACATCTTTATATGCAGTAAACATAGTAGAGTAATTTTGTTTTAAATCTTTCAATACGATGACCTCCTTTTCAAAAATCTCAATAGCTAAATAATTTTTGCTATATGTATTGCGTATTGGATTTTGAGAAAGGTAAATCTCTTACTTGGTTTAATTTCTTTAAAAAGCTTTCATACTAATTCTTTTTGGTGCATCAAAACCTGCTTTAATTCCTTTTAGCATAACAAATTGATTTTTAATGCTATCATAAGTATAAATGCTAGAATTAGCTTTCTTAAAGGCATAGTCAGAAATAGGATGAGGGGTATAAGAAAGTTCTATTGAATCTTGTCTTTGTTGTTCTAATAATTGCTCGTAAGCGATATCTTTTTCTTTTTTTCTAACATAATTCTTCTGATATTCGGCTTGAGCAATTTTGCGTTTTTCTGCATTACTAGATTTTCTAGAACTTTTTTCATTTTCATATCGTCCATCTTTCTTGATTATTTTAGAAATATATTGTTGAGAAGCATTAACTATTTCTGCAATTTCTATTTGTTTTAAATGCTTATTAAAATATAAATCTAATATTTGCTCTTTCTTATCCAAAAAGTTCCCTCCTTTCATTTGGTTGTATTTTTGTTTGTTGATTTTTAGATACAATAATCCTAATGACTTTTTTGGTGATTTTCCAAACAAAACTTGACTATTGTCTATAAAAAAGATATAATAGTAATATCTTGACAAGGTTTAACAATTATAAAATGTAATAATTACTATTAATCACTAATTACATTATAAAGTAATAATTCGTACTTGTCAAGTATTACATATAAAATTTTTAGGAGAGTGAAAATGAAGAAAAATAATGAAGGAAATTTCAGAACTTTTTGGTTTAGATATGATAGTTATGAAATGCGAGAAATAGAAGAAAAACACTATATTACACCAAAAGAAAATTCAAAAGTAGTTATGTATGATCCATTTGATGTGGCAGACGACATATTAGTAGATATTTTAACAATAGGAAGATGTGTTGAAAAAAATGACATAGAAGAATCTAATAAAATGATTATGGAATTTGTGGAGAAATATGGATTATTAGGAGAATTAACATATTTACCATTAAATACTGATATAGTGGCACAAAACAAAGTTTATTTACCTAGTGGAAATTTAGTTAGTGATAAAGAAACATTACCTACTGCTGAATATATAGAGTTATTTTTAAAATGTAAAAAGAAACAAAAAATCACTATGAAGAAAAATGCAAGAGGAGAAATTTTAGAATTGTCAGCAGAAAATGAAATGAACCCTGTTGTAGCCATAGATAGACCAGCTGAATATGCAGTTGTTTTCTCAAAGGCTTATTCAGAGTGTTTAGTTTGGATAATGCATTATGCAAGAACATTATATCAAACTTTTGAAGCAATAGAAAATTATAGTAAAGTTGAAGATGCTTATACAAAGCAATTATATGATAATCGCATAAAGAATTTTAATCCATCAAAAATAGCTTGTAAGATATTAATGGGTAAAAATAAAGAAGACAAACCTGTTATAGAATGGAATTTTAATTCTTTAAAATTAGCAATAGATACAATGTTTGCTTTAAATGAAACTACTGAAAGAAAAACAGTAAAAATGTGTAAGCATTGTGGTAAGCCATTTTCTTCTGAAAACTTGAAAGCAGAATATTGTAGTCCACAATGTAGAAATCAAGCTAATGTTTATAAAAGTAGAGCAAAAAATAAATAAGGAAAATAATAAACATGAATAAAGAAGTAAATATAATTGATGGAAAAGTAATATATAATAGTAAAGAATATTGTTTCCATTATGATGATAATTTAATAACTTTATATCCTGAAAAATTAGAAGATAAATGGAAAAGTTTCAGAGAAATGTTTTTGGATGTTAATTCAAAAGAAGATGACAAGACTATAAATTTGTATGGAGAAAACAGTGATGGTAACCCAATAGCTTTTATTAAATTAAATTTAAAAAATGTAGGTAGAGGAATATATAGGAGCTTTGTTCCAGCATATATATTAGGCAAATGTAATGCAATATCTCCACTTCCAGAAATAAACAATTTTAAGAGAATGACTTTAAAAGGTGAATGTATAGATGCTTTATATAGTCCTAGGAAATTAGTAAAAGAATTAGGTACTACTAAAAAATTTAAACCAGTTATAAAATTTAACGATATGAAAGATGTTCAAACAAAAATAAAAATCAATGAAGATGAATGGAACTTTGGAGTATCGTGGATTATGCCACGTAAAAAGAAAAATACGATAATAGACTTGAATTCTGAATTATTAATTGATTTTAAAGATTTAAAAAATGTAGATGAGATTATAGAATATTATATAAACATTGAAAAAATATTTTGCTTTTTAAATAATCGTAAACATGTTATTTTTTCAGAAATAAAGTTATATACAAATATAAAATTTTATGATGATATTTCTAAAAAAGTTAGAAAAGACTCTATAACTTTTGTATTAAATATTAATGAGAGAAAAGATATAAAATACGATTTACCAGACAATCATAAACAAATATCAATTTTAGATTTAGACAATCATCTTGAAGCAATATATAATGCAATAAATGAAAATCCTTTTATTGATGAAAGCCTACCAAATAATACATATGATTCTAATCATGTGAGTGTTGAGGATTTTATACGTACTACATCTGCATTTGAATCAGAGTTTGATAGGACATATCCAAATTATAAAGCAAATAAAAATGAGAACTATAAAAGAGTGAAAAATAAAATATTGAAATATATAGAAGATTGTAAAATAGATGAAAATAAACGAACAATTGGATATATAGATGATTTTTATAATAGTATCGATAATTTAGAGGGTACTCTTCCTGAACAAATATGTTGTGCTTTAAAAGAATTTACAAAACCATTAGAAAAAATTAAGCAAAGATTATTTGTTCATTATAATATTACTAATGTTAATAATGGTGAATTAGCTCAACAGTTTACAAAGAAAAGAAATTATGTAGCGCATGGAAGAGAGTTACAACAGTTTACAGATATTGAAATTGTAGCCTATATTTTAGTTGAAAGATTAATATATTGTTTGCTATTAAAAAGAGTAGGATTTTCAATTGATGAAATTACAATGATTTTAGAAAAAATATTCGAATAAATAAAAAATAGATTGGAGGAATTAAATGTTTGAAGTTAAGAATTTTGATAATTGGATAGAAGATATTGAATCTGGAAAATTTGGTAGTGGTGCAAGTGAAAAAATATGGCTTATTAATCCAGAAACAAACGAAAAAGGACTTTTTAAATTTCCAAAAGTAAAAGATAAAGATAAAAGCATAATAACAGGAGAATATTGGGCTGAAAAACTTGCTACAGAGATAGGAAAATTAGTTGATGTAGAATGTGCCAAAGTAGATATTGGTATATATAAACGGAAGAATTGGCTCAATGAGTTATAACTTGGTAGACTATAGTTCAGAAGATAACTATACAAACCTATTAGAAGGTATAGTTTTTATAGAAAATCAGTATCCATATTATGACAAAGATAAATTAGAAGATACCTATTCTAATAGTAAATATTCTATACAAATGATACAAAATAGTTTAAATGGAATATTAGAGATGGATAAATTTTATAAAATTGTTATATTTGATATTTTGATAGGAAATAGTGATAGACATCATAGTAATTGGGCAATTTTAGCCAAAGGAACAGTATATAAGACTCCAGAAGATATGCTTGATATATTTTTTAATTATAATATGTGTCCTTTATATGATAATGGTTCATCATTATGTGCCTACGAAGATAATAATAATCTTGAAATATTTTTTAAAGATAAAATGAAGTTTGAAGCATTAGTAAATACAAAGTCAAAATCTGCTATTGGATGGGAAAATGAAAGACCTATTAGACACTTTGAATTATTGAAAAAAATAAAAGACAATGCATATGAATTAACAGTACAATATATAGAAAAGATTAAAACTAATATTAATGAAGAAAATATAGATAAAATTTTAAATGAGTTTGATAATAATATAATAAGTATAGATATGAAGAAATTATTAAAAATGTATCTTTTAGAACGAAGAAAAAGAATGTTAGAGATATATGATTTGAAAGATGAGGTGTAAAAGAAAAATGGAAAAAGATTTAGTATATTTAGTTTGGACAGATGTTAAAACAGGGAATAAATATAAAGTAGCTGAATTATATAAAATGCATAATACGTTTTATTTTAAATATATTTTAGAAAATGTAAAAGAGGCTCAAAAAAGTGGGTTTAAATTATTAATTGCATTCCCTCAAATTAATGCTTTATATGATAATCCAAAATTATTTGCTACTTTTGCAGCAAGATTACCAGAGCCTACAAGACCAGAAATAAAAGAGATTTTAGAAACTTATGGAATGACAGAATATGATGCGTTTGAATTATTAAAAAGAAGTGGTGCAAAATTACCTACAGATAATTATGAATTTGTAAAATAAAAAATAAAGAAAAATTGTGTAGAGAAAAATTAAATGTTAATATTTTTAGTTGAAAATATATTGTTAGGAGAATTTGAATGATGAAAATACCATTTTTTAATAGATTTACTACAGATGATCAAGAATTTTATGACACACAAATTAATGAAGAACTAAAATATTGTGCATGTAGTAATTATGTTATGAAATTTACAGAAGTAGGTAAAAATAAAAGAGCTATTTTAATTAGAACAAAAGAGAATAAATTATATGCATTAGTATTTATGAAATGGGATTATAAAGGAATTAATGAATCGTTAGCTACTTTAAGATTAAATTTAGCTTTAGCTGAAAAAGAAAATAATAAAGATTCATCAGAATATAAATTTTCTCAAATAAGTACAAGCGCTGCAAACCAAACTTTAGGCAACGAACAAGATGTAACTATTTTATCAAGCATAGATGAGTTGTTAATAGATAGTAAACCATTAAGAAAAAAAGAAGATGTTGTAAGTGGATTGATAAGTAATGCTATGCAAAAGGAAAATGGAGAATCGTATTTAGATTTTTACAAAGCAGGATATGATAGAGGTATTCAAAATTATTTAAGTATGAGTCTATATGATGAAGATATTTCAGTAAATGATAAATTACTAAATGCACTTTGTTTCTTTAAAAATAAAGAGCCTAGAGTATATCATTTAGTAAATTCACTTATGAGAGGCAATTTTGATGAGATGTTTAGATATATGGGAGAAATTAAAGAAAAAATTTCAATAGGAACTATAATTAAACTTTCTCAAAATATAATTCAAGCTCAAGAAGAATTACCAAATAGAAAATACGATTTAGTATTATATAGAGTTGGGTTAGGTGTAAATAAAGATAAAAATGTTGGTGCCGATAACATATATGAGAGCTTTGTATCTTTTGGAACTTCTGGAGGAACATTTACAGATAAAGATACTGTTACAGATAAAAAGCCAGTTGTATATAGAAAAATTTTAAGAAAAGATGATAAAGCAATACCAGTTGATTTACTTGAAAATTTAGGAATAATATATTTAGATGGAACTCAAGAAAATGAATTTTTACTGCCACCATTTACTTTTAAAATAACAAATGCAGAACAAATGGTTGATTTTGATGTTTTGGATATAGAGGAAACTGGTAAAATAAATCCTAGACAGCTATTAGATAAAAGAGTTGATGAATTAGAAATTTATTTAAAGGCTAACAATAGATTAGAAGATTATGAGAAATTAAGACAAATACGAGATAAGATTTTACAAAGGTCAAAGAAAACGATTAAAGGTTATAATACAAAAGATATATATTATGGCTTAAGACCTAAAAAAAGAAAAACTGTAAAAAAAGATGATGACTTTATTGAATTATAAAAATATAATTTGATAAATTACAAGATAGATAAGTAAAGGAGCTGTGTTGCTCCTTTTACTTATCTACCTCTATATTTATTTTTTGATTTAACTTTTTCTTGCTGTTCAGTTTTTTGTCTTTCTTCTTTTAATTTTTGATGAAGCTCATATATTTTAATTTTATCTATTCTACTTTGAATATTATCACAATGTCTTATTTCTTCAACAAGCGGTGTAATCTTTTTAGAAATTTCTGCAATTTGATTTTCAATGCTTTTCTTTTCAGCTTCTGTTTTAGCTCTTTTATGCTTTTTCCATAAGTTTTCTCTTTCACTTTTTAGAGGATTAATTTTATCATAAGCAGATTTTTTAAAATCAAACAATCCTTGCTCCGTATTAATCTTATATTTAGCTAAAAATTTTGCTTGATTTGAATATTCATCCATTTGTTTTATTTCTTTTAACAATTCTGGAGTCATTCTTGTTATATTCGATTTTGAGATATTTTCTACATTTATCTCGAATAATTTCTCATAATGAAATATCAAACCAAGAATAGAGCTTTTATTCTGAAAGTGACTTTCTTTTATATTGTTATATTTTTGAAAAGTTCTATCAAGTAATGATTTAGGATTAGGTGTGTATGGAAAACGTGGCTGAGTTTCTAATATTCTTTTATAAATATTTTCTTTTGAATATTTATTTCCAAATTGTTTTTCAATTCTAGTGTTTCTTTTATAAGGCTCTCGTCTAATTGATAAAGTATTATTTTTATCAGTAACAATATAATCTAAATCTTGAAGAATTTTTATAAACTCATTATAATCTTTTGCATTTTCTATTGCATAATCAATAGAATCTTTCATTAACTCTTTATATAAACTACTTGTAGCATATTTATTATATTTTTCTTCTTGTTTTAAAACACTTAATCCATAATATTCACAAAGTCTATCAGATGTTTTTCGCATAGTAGCATAATCCTTTTTAGCATTGCAAAATCTTTTTCCGTCTAGGAAAGAAACAGAGTTTAAAACAAAATGATTATGAATATTGTCTGTATTTAAATGAGTTGAGACAACTACTTGATATTTATCTCCCCATAGTTCTTCAGCAAGTTTTATTCCAATTTCATGTGCTTGTTCTGGTGTAACTTCTTTTTCAACAAAAGATTGAATTGCATGAAAACATTCTATACCACCTGTTTTAAAAAATTGTTTTTTTACATTCTTCATTTCATAAAAAGCAGTATCAGGCATACAATTTATACCTGATACATAGAGCTTGTGTTCTGTTTTTTCTCCATTAATTGCATATTCAATAAGGGTGTCTAGTCTGCTCTTGAATTTCCATATTTTTGTTGTAGCCATTTGAAACTCCTTTCTTTTGAGGAGTAAGATAAACTTCTTGCATACTTAAAACAAAATCTTGAATTTGATTTAATAATGGTGTAAATTTATCTTCTCTCATATAACCTTGATATCTGTTATAAGTTCTTGCCATCTGGTTTAAATTGTTTACCATATTTCTTAATAAAGAAAGTATTTCATAAAATCTTTCATCAGGTTGTTCTCTTAATTGATAATCTAAAATTATTTTTCTGAAAAATTCTGATTTGTTCAATCCAGATTTTTTTACTTTTTCATCAAAGATTTTTTTCTCTTCTTCATTTAAGAAAACATTAATTTTTATATTGCGATTTCTCATAAAATTTCACCTCACTTTCTAAAAAATTATTTATAATTTCTTTTTATTTAAAAATAGGGTTTGGGATTTGTCCCATTCTTGATAGTATTTGTGGCGTGAGTACAAATACGTTGCTTGCATATTCAAGAAATCTAATGAGTACTCACATTCAAAATCTCTTAATATTACTTACTGAAAGAAAAAATAAGGCACAAAATTTTAAAAATTGTGCCTTAAAGTTCTTATATTTTTATTTTAAAATTCCAATTTTTTTGAAGAAAAAGTAAGCTTCTTTACCACCTAAAAAGAATATTTCTTTTTCTTCTATTGATTGCATATCGTAATAAATTTGTACTAATTTTGCGAGTGCAACACACTCTTTATTTGATAAATTTCTGCCTTCGGTTTGTCCTTCTAAAACCCAAACTAGATTTTCATTTTCATCTAAAATTTTGTTATATTTTTCTTGTAATTTTATATATTGTTGATTTTTCTTTCTTAAAATTCTTTTAACATCATCTAAATATTCTTCAAACATATCTTCATATTCTTTATAAAATGATTTTATTTCTAACATAACTATTCCTCCTAAACATATATCAATTCTTTTAATATAATTTCTTCAGCAGAGTGCTTTATATTGTTCATTAATCCAACCCATTTTAGTTGGTCTTTTGCTTTTAATTCTTCAGTAATATTTTCTTTTTGGGCAAATTGTTTCATTAATAAGTCAAATCTTTCATTAGCAATTTTATCAATTTCCATTAAATGTTTTTGTAATTTATTATCCATTAGCAAAATGGTATATTCAGCTTTCTTATGTTCTTTAAGATATTTAAGCCTTAATTTTCCGTATTTTCCTATTTCAAAATTTTTCATATTACTTGGTGCTACTAAATTTTGTAAATAGTAATCGCCAACTTTTGTATATTCAATTTTCATATTAAATCAATTCCTTTCATTTTTATTTATAGAAACCTGAGGGAGAGAGCGAAGATGATTAGGCGTAATAATCCCAATGTTTAAAAAGGATTATTACACCTAGAGAATAAGAAACCGTCAGTCGGTCGCTTCGTTTTATAGGTAGTCTAGTAAGTAGAAGAACTACTACAATTGCTGATAATTTATCAATGTGCATACTTGTCCACACTTTTTACAATTGCAAATCCACATCCAAGCTTTGCCTCCCAAGAACTCTTTTATTATTGTGAGTCTATGGTTGTAAAATCTCACTCACGCACTTTGTATAAATAGACCGTTTATACGAATACGGGCTAACTTTATAGCATCGGCTTGCCAAACCTAGTACTTTTATAGAGGTACTGCATTTCTCTGCATAATAAAAAGACCATCTATAGTAATGACTATAAAGGCCTTCTTATAAATTATATTTATTTAATGAGATGTTTTCTCTTTATATTTTTCAAATAATATAGTAATTAAATTATCCGCATATTCTTTTTCCTTAATATCAGTAATTTCATTATAATAATATTTTTTTATTATAATTATTTCATTAGAAGTTATATTAACGTCAAAAAAATTTACAAGCTGATAGGGATTTTCAATAGTATTTCCAGTAAAATTAGGGTCTAGCATACATTGATATATTATAGTAGCCATAAACTCAGTAAATTCTTTTTTGGTGAACTCACCTTTTTGATATTTTTGAAATTTGGGTATAGAATTAATTGCTGCATTTTTCATTAAATTTATATTTGAGTGGACACCATTTCCTATATCTAAATAAGCATCATCTGGAATTATTCTATCATTTGATACTGTCCCAGAATAATTAGCTTTCTTTATTTTTTCAGCATATCCCATTAAATTAACAGGAGGCATAACAATATTGTTAATTGCTGTCATCATTAACAAGTAAAATAAATATAAATTATTTTCTAATTTATCTTCATGTGTAACCAATATGGTATTATCAGTAGGAACAATTTCAATTTCTTTAAAACCATGTCTATTTATAGCAAAAATTAATCCTTTATCCAAAATGCATACAATGCTTAACCTATTTTTTATATCTATACTATTATTAAACTCATCAATTTTTTTTACAATGTTATTTAAACTGGTGTCACTAGAATATGCAAATATCATGCATATTGGTGGAATAATAGAAGAAATTATTAAAGGAGATGAGAAAGGTTTTGTTTTTTCTAACTTTTTTACACTTTCTATATTTTTAATACTTTTCTCTAGTTCATCAACTGTTAGTGTTGATTTTACTTCGATAGTAGCATAGACACTCTCAATAGGAATTACTTGTACACTTTCAGTTTCCATTAATTTAGGGCTATTAAAATTATCATAAATTATAAAATCTTGTTGCCTACTTTGAGTTTCATTAGCATCAACAATAACTCCATTTCCTATAGCATATTTAGTTGGAAAAAGTTTAGATAAATATTCTTTTAATTTATCCTCTCGAATTGTTCCTTTTAATCCATTATGCTCGATTTTACTGCTTAATTTTTGATAATCACTTTGTAAATTCTTTGCCATTTCTTGTAAATTATAAATAAACATATTTATTCCTCCATACTACGAAATTTTCCTAATTATATCATATTTTCGTGAAAAATAAAATCAATAATAAATAGTCTATTACATCTAACATATCTAACAAAACATCTAACATTTTTTCAAAAAACCTGCAAAAAGTATAAAAACTATGTTATAGTTAAGCAAGTAAGAAAAACGATGATGAGTGCTAGAAAATCCATAGTTTTGAGCTTCATAAAAAGTAATATTTAATACTAAAAATAAATAAATATAAAATAGCTTAAAAGACTCAAAATCTGGCGGGAAACCATGTGGGTTCGAGTCCCACCATCGGTACCAATATTAAGTATTTTTAGATTTTTACTATATATTACAAATATTAATGCACCAATATCAACTATTGGTGCATTCGTTTTTGTTTTTTCATTTGGTTTATTTGAATTATAGTTCATTTTTGATACTTCTTAAAGAAACTGTTTTATTGTCTTACTTCCGCTTCTTTATTTTCTTTTTTTATTTTTTCGTCTAGTGGCACTACTGATAAAGTATAACCCATAGCATATAACATCTTCATTAAAGTAGTATATTGAGGAGTACGTACAAAGTTTTCAATATATCCTTAAAAAAGACAAAAAAATAACAACATTAACTAATATGAAATATGAAAGATTTATATATGTTTTAGATAATGAAGAAAGAGAACATTAAAAATGTTTACAAAATACAATTATAAGATATATAATTAATATGCATTATATAAAAAAGAAGGGAAATTATATATGGAATTTATATATGAAAGAAAAATTAATTATTATGAAACAGATAGAATGGGAGTAGTACACCACTCAAATTATATAAGATATTTGGAAGAGGCAAGAACAGAATGGCTAGAAGTATTGAACATGCCATTTGATTTATTGGAAAAAAATGAAATAACTATTCCTGTATTAGGGGTAAACTGTACATACAAATATCATGTTACTTTTGGAGATACTATCTTAATCAAAACATATGCAAAAGAGTATACTGGAGTGAGGATGACTATAGGATATGAAGTTACAGACAAGAAAAATGGAAACATAGTTTTAACAGGAGAAACAAAACATTGCTTTACAGATAGAAATTTAAAACCAATTAATTTAAAAAAGTATGCACCACAATTTCATGAGAAATTTTTAAAATTATTGGAGAACAATTAATATTTAGATATATTTAAATATATTGGAATATAGTATAAAAATATTCATGGAAATAAAATGTTAAAAGAAATTAAAATATTATAAATAAAATATAAAAAATAAAAAAATGAATAGAAACAAAAAAATATATATAAAGAAGGGGAATATATGAAAAAGAAACTTCCAATTATTTTTATTATCTTATGTATTATTTTAGCAATAACAATAGTTATATTAGTTTATGAACTTTATAAATTTAATGTAATTCCACAAAAAGTATATACAGCAAAAGATTTTAACATTAATACTATAAAAAGTTCTATAGATTATAATAACAATGGAATAGATGATTACAAAGATATATTATTAGGTGCTAGGAGTGACGCAGAAAATCATCCAACATATAATAGTAAATATTTTGGTAATGGAGGATATCCACCAAATAATATAGGAGTTTGTACAGATGTAGTTTGGAGAGCTTTTAAAAATGCAGGTTATTGTTTAAGAGATATGGTAGATAATGATATAAAAAACAATTTAGAAGAATATATTTATGTAGAAACAAGAGATAAAAACATAGATTTTAGAAGAGTGGGAAATTTAGATATATTTTTCAAAAAATATGCGCAATCTTTAACATTAGATATTAATAAGATAGAAGAATGGCAACCTGGAGATATTGTAGTATTTGGAAATGAAGAACATATTGGAATTGTTTCAGACAAAAGAAATTCAAAAGGGCAGACGTATATAATCCATAATGGAGGGCAGCCAAATAGAGAAGAAGACTTTTTCAAATATAATAATATGGAAGTTATAGGACATTATAGATTTGATGCAAGCAAAATTAATGAAAATGTGCTAGTTAAATGGTATGAATAGCTAAAAAATTTAGAACCAGACTATTTTCTCCTTAATCTAAGAAAAACTAGTCTGGTTCTAATTAACTAAAAAAATGTGTTTATATGTTGCAATTAAGGAAACGTTTAGTATATAATTAACAAGTATAAATTATAAAGGAGATTTGTAAAATTGGGAAATATTAAATATATATTAAAAAGGCTTAAATCAATGGATACTAAAGCTATGAAAGAAAAAATAAACTCTATTCATAATAAAACAGGAAAAACTAAATTTGGAATTTTTATGGATATGCAAAAATGTGCTAGAAAATATGGTGCAGGATATATGGACTATGATTTGTTTGAAATGTATAATTTGACACCTGCACAAAGAGAAACATATCTTACTAGAGGAAGAAACAATGATTTAGTTACAAAATATTGTGATTTAGATTATCTTCACATTTTTCAAAATAAAGATGAATTTAATACAATTTTTAATGAGTATTTAAAAAGAGATTGGATAAAAGTTAATGGAACTCCAAAGGATAAGATTATAGATTTTATGAATAAACATACTGAATTTATGGCAAAACCTATAGATGGAGGTTGTGGAAAAGGAATAGAAAAAATTAATATTAAAAATTATGCTACTTTGGATGAAATATATGACCACCTAACAGAAGGAAGTTCTAATTTTGAATTAGAAGAAATTATAAAACAACATCAAGATGTAGCAAAAATTAATCCACATGCTATAAATACAGTAAGAGTGGTTACAATAGTTACTACAGAAGATGGAAAGTCAATTTTAACAATTCCAAAGGATGAAAGAAAAAATTTAAAATTAGTAACACATGTAATATGTGCATATTTTAGAATTGGTACAGGAAAAAGATTTGTTGATAATTTTAACAGTAACGGAATGGTTGCACCTGTTGACGAAAAAACTGGTGTAGTTACACAAGTTGCTATTGATAAAATGAAAAATACTTATGTAACACACCCTGAGACAGGTTCTAAAATAAAAGGTTTTCAATTTCCTTATTGGGATAAAGTGTTAGAAATGGTTAATAAAGCAGCAAAAGTTGTTCCAGAAATGGGATATGCTGGTTGGGATGTTGGATTTACACCAGATGGACCTTTATTTGTAGAAGGTAATGAATTCCCTGGACATGATATATATCAATTACCAGAGCATACACCAGATAAAATTGGTATGATGCCTAAATTTAATTTTGAGAAAAAATAAGATCTTATTTATTGAAATTATAAAAAATATACTAAATTTTTAAATTTATTATAAAGAATTAATAACAATTATTGTAAGTTATTGTATATATGTTAGGATATGAATTAACTTATATATAATTTAGTGCATAATTATACGAAAGGAAGAAAATTTTGAGAAAAGCAGTAAAACAAAAAGGCGCTTCATTTATGAAAAACGTTTTAATATTAATGTTTGCGCAAATATCTGTAAAATTATTAGGTTTAATATATAGACTTGTAATTACAAATGCAGAAGGTTTTGGAAATACTGGACTTGGTTATTATTCTACGGGATATCAAATTTATTCGCTACTTTTAGCGCTTTCATCTATAGGAATTCCAAGTGTTGTTTCCAAAATGGTTTCCGAGAGAATAGCAATAGGAGACAATAAAGGTGCACAAAGAATTTTTAAAATAAGTATGACATTTTTTGTAAGTCTAGGATTAGTATTCTCTTTATTATTGTTTTTTGCAGCAGAGCCAATAGCAACACTAGTATTTAATGTACCAGATGTAAAATATGTAATGCAAGTTTTAGCACCTGCAATAGTATTTGTAGCAGCATCTGCAGTATTTAGAGGATATTTCGCAGGACAAAATGACATGAAACCAACAAGTGCATCACAGATTTTAGAGCAATTTTTTAATTGTGTTTTATCTATAACATTTGTATATGCATTAATAGGTAAAGAACCTTATATAATGGCAGCTGGAGGAAATTTATCTTCAACTCTTGCTATTATAATTACATTTATGTATCTAATCTTGTATTATAAGAGAAGAAAAATAAGAGTAAGCAAAAAACAAATTTCACCAGAAAGAAATAAAACAAATGGACAATTATTAAAAGCAATCTTAGCAATGTCTATACCAATTACAATTAGTTCTGTTATATCTGTTGTAAATCCAATAATAGATTCTTCAACAGTTAGTAGATGTATTCAAACTGCATTTGCATCAATAATTACAGGGGGAAAAGAGGCACTGGAAGCATATGCAATGAATATGACTGGTATTCTGGCAAAAATGGATACTTTAGTAGGACTTCCAGTAGCAATAAATGTGGCGTTTTCTACAGCACTTACTCCAGCTATTGCAGCAGCAATTGCAAAAAAAGATTATAAAACAGCTTCTAAAAGATTAAGCTTTTCACTATTTTCATCACTTATAATAGTTTTACCTTGTGCTGCAGGTTTTATTGCACTAGCGCAACCAATATTAAACTTAATTTATCCAACAGCTTCTGATGGAGCGAATATTTTAATGCTATATTCTATTTCGATGATATTTATAGCATTAAGCCAAACAATTAATGGAGGACTATATGGATTAAACAAAACTAAAACTCCTGCAATTGCTCTAGCAGTTGGAGCATTAATTAAATTTATATTAAATATAGTATTAATTAGTAACCCAAACATGGGAATAATAGGGGCAGGAATAAGCTCAATTGTATGTCAAGTTGTAGCATTTACAATTTGTTTTACAAGCTTAAGAAAAAGTATAAGATTGAATTTGAAATTAAAAAACAATATTGTAAAACCAATTATAGCAGCTGTTACAATGGGGGTATTTGTATACTTTATAAATGCAGGACTTTCTAAAGTAATTAGTGGAAATATTGCAACAATTATATCAATACTTTGTGGTGCATTAATTTATGTGGCTATGATATTATTAACAAAATCGTTAAAAAAAGAAGACATTTTAATGATACCTTTTGGAAGTAAAGTATATCCAATATTAGTAAAAATAGGAATATATAAAGAAGATTGCTATGCAGAAGAAAGCAGCTATTCATCAAATAACAAATATATGGAAAACGAGGAAATGGAAAATCAAGAAAATGATACTTTAAGAAATACAGATTTTTCGTTCCAAGATTTGTATACTAAAGACATTGAAAATCAAACAAAAGAAACTATGATAAATTCAACTAATATAAATATGGAAAATACACAGCCACTGAATATTGCAGAAATTAAGCTAGCATTAGACAATAATAATAGAATAAGGGCCGAAGATATTGAAGAATTAGTAAATAAAACTAAAAAACATAATAAACAAAATTTATACAATAATGAAAATATTAGTGAACACAATTTATATAGTAATGCAGAAAATGCTTTATTAAAAGAAAATGATGAACAAGAATTTAACGAAATAGTTTCAAAAGAAAATGAAGTAATTGAAAACAAAACAAATGAAAATACAGTAACTGAAAGCAAAATAAATAAAGATAAAATAAGTAAAATAGAAGAAGATAGAATAAGCGAAAATAAAATAGAAGATACAAGTGAAATAATCACTTATAAAAATTTAAAATTTAATGATTATGAAGAAGATGATGGTTTTATAGAACCGAAAATTATAGAGCCAGAGGAATGTAAGATAAAATATAATCAAAAAGATTTGTTAGATGAACAAGAATATTATGAACAAGATAATAATAAACCAAAATCTTATTTTGACAAGGATAATAATGAAGAATTAGAGAACATTAAAAGAAAATCATCAATAAGAAGAAATAAAAACAATAAATTAGGTAAACATCATAAGCCGAAACATATGAAATAGTATGTATAATATGTGCTTTTTTACGCATGTTATGTATAGATATTAAATTTATTTAAGGAGGAAACAATGGACAAAAAATATGTATATTTATTTAAAGAAGGAAATGCTTCAATGAGAGAACTATTAGGAGGTAAAGGTGCAAATTTAGCAGAGATGACAAACCTTGGTCTTCCTATACCTCAAGGATTTACAGTTACAACAGAAGCATGTATAAAATATTATGAAGATAAAGAAACAATATCAGATGAAGTATTAAATCAAATTTTTTCAGCATTAAAAGAACTAGAGAATATCTCTGGCAAAAAGTTTGGAGATGTAGAAAATCCACTATTAGTTTCAGTTCGCTCAGGAGCTAGAGCATCTATGCCAGGTATGATGGATACAATATTAAACTTAGGTATAAATGATAAAGTTGTAGAAGCTATTGCGCAAAAAAATGAGAGATTTGCATATGATAGCTATAGAAGATTTATTCAAATGTATAGTGATGTTGTAAAAGAGGTACCAAAAAAATTATTTGAGGAAGAAATAGATAAGATAAAAGCAGCTAAGGGTGTTAAACAAGATACAGAATTAGATGCAAATGATTTAAAACAGCTAATTAGTGTATTTAAGGAAATTTACAAAACACACATAAACGAGGAATTTCCACAAGAGCCACAAGCACAATTAATAGAGTCTGTAAAAGCTGTATTTCGTTCATGGAATAATCCAAGAGCAATTACTTATAGAAGATTAAATGATATACCAGGAGATTGGGGAACAGCAGTAAATGTACAAGAAATGGTTTTTGGAAATATGGGAGATGACTGCGGAACAGGTGTTGCATTTACTCGTAATCCAGCAACAGGAGAAAATAAATTATTTGGTGAATATTTAATGAATGCACAAGGAGAAGATGTTGTTGCAGGAATTAGAACTCCACAGCCAATAGAAACATTAGCAGAAGTAAATAAACAAGCATATGATGACTTTGTAATGTATTCTCGTAAATTAGAAGAGCATTATAAAGATATGCAAGATATGGAATTTACAATAGAAAGAGGAAAATTATATTTCTTACAAACAAGAAATGGAAAAAGAACAGCAACAGCAGCTTTAAGAATTGCAGTTGACTTAGTAAACGAAGGTATGGTAACAGAAAAAGAAGCTGTTTTAAGAGTAGAACCAAATCAATTAGAACAATTATTGCATCCAGTATTTAATCAAGAAAAATTAACAGCTGCAAAAGTTATTGCAAAAGGATTAGCTGCTTCTCCAGGAGCTGCAACAGGTAAAATTGTATTTACAGCAGAAGATGCAGTAAGAAAACATGACGAAGGAGAAAAAGATTTAATCTTGGTAAGGCTTGAAACATCACCAGAAGATATAGACGGAATGAATGTATGTCACGGTGTTTTAACTTTAAGAGGTGGTATGACATCACATGCAGCAGTTGTTGCAAGAGGAATGGGAACATGTTGTGTATCAGGATGTGATGGAGTTTCAATAAATGAAAAAGAAAAAATATTTACAGATTCAGAAGGAAATGTGTACCATGAAGGAGATTATATTTCTTTAGATGGCTCAACAGGAAATGTATATGGAGAAAGAATAGAAACAGAAGAGCCTTCAATTTCAGGAAATTTTGAAAAGCTAATGAATTGGGCAGACCAATATAGACAAATGGGAGTAAGAGCAAATGCAGATATTCCAAGAGATGCAGTAACAGCATATAAATTTGGAGCAGAAGGAATTGGTTTATGTAGAACAGAGCATATGTTTTTTGCACCAGAAAGAATTGCAGCTATAAGAGAAATGATAGTATCTAAAACAGTAGAACAAAGAGAAAAAGCATTAGACAAGCTACTACCCATGCAAAGAGAAGACTTTGAAGGGTTATATAAATCAATGAAAGGATATCCTGTAACAATAAGACTATTAGATCCTCCATTACATGAATTTTTACCACATACAGACGAAGAAATTGCTCAACTTGCAAACGACATGGGCATGACATTTGACGAACTTAAAAACATTGTTGTTGGATTACATGAATTTAACCCTATGATGGGACACCGTGGATGCAGATTGGATGTAACATATCCAGAAATAGGTGCTATGCAAACTAAAGCTATTATTCAAGCTGCTATAAATGTTAATAAAGAAGGAATGAATGTAGTTCCAGAAATTATGATACCTCTTGCAGGAGAATTAAAAGAGTTAAAATATGTTAAAGATATAATTACAGAAACAGCAGATAAAGAAATTGCAAATGCAGGAGTAGAATTAGAATATCATGTAGGAACAATGATAGAAATACCTAGAGCAGCATTAACAGCAGATGAAATTGCTACAGAAGCTGAATTTTTCTCATTTGGTACAAATGATTTAACACAAATGACATTTGGATTTAGCCGTGATGATGCAGGAAAATTTTTAGATGCATATTATGAAAAGAAAATTTATGAATTTGACCCATTTGCAAAAATAGACCAAAAAGGTGTAGGCAAATTAGTTAAAATGGCAGTTGACTTAGGAAAGAAAACAAGACCAGATATAAAACTTGGTATTTGCGGTGAACACGGAGGAAATCCACCAACAGTAGAATTTTGTCATAATGTTGGATTAACTTATGTATCATGCTCACCATTTAGAGTTCCTATAGCACGCTTAGCAGCAGCACAAGCAGCAATTAAAAATCCTAGATAATATTTGTTATATTAACTAACAATAATTATAGATATAATAAAAGGGGGAGAAAAATATGAACCAAAATAATAATGCTAACAATGTTTCAAATGGAAATTACAATCAAAATGGTAATTTCAACCAAAATTCAAATCCTAACTATAATTACAAAAATGATCCAAGTATTCCACCATACTATAGACCACTTTCACCATGGGCATACTTTGGTTATAATATCCTTTTTGCAATACCAATTATAGGATGGATATTCTTAATTATTTATGCATTTGACAATTCAAACATTAACAGAAAAAATTATGCTAGGTCATATTTTATTGTAGCTTTATTAGTTATTATAATGATAGCAATATTTGTTGCTGTGGGAATTGGAACATTTGGTATAATGAGTGCTCATGAAATGTTATATTAAATAAATTAATTAAAAAGAGATACAGAGATACTAATTGAATTGAACCAAAAAAAGTTAGATAAAAAGTTTAACTTTATGGTACATTTCAAATACAGTATCTCCTTTTTTATGGAAAAGATATACTATTTAATTTGGAAAATTTTAATTTTGAAAAGATAAATAAAAAACAAAAAAATTGACAAAATAAATTATAAATATAGTAAAACTGATTTTAATAAGGTTACTATAAAATACAATTTAGGAGGTTTAAAATGAAAAACACAATTAAAATAGTGTTATTTTTAACATTAACTATGCTAGTATTACTTTGTATGCCAATTGTTAGTAATGCTGCTAGTACAGAAACAGCAACAGACGAAGAGAGCTTAATTACAGCAATAGAAAATGTTGATGATGGTGGTACAGTTGAAATTCAAAACAACATAACTGTAACAAAGCCAATTGTAATTCAAAAAACACTTACAATAGATGGTAATGGTTATACTGTTGCAGGTTCTACAGAGTGGACATCAACATCTGGAAATCAAACAATGTTTACAGCTCAATTGGCAGCAGGGAAACTTACATTAAAGGACATAAATTTAAATAATGGTCCAAAGTATGGTGTACAAGCATATGATGGCGCAACTGTTATATTAAATAATGTCTCAATAGTAGGTTTTAGATATGGTGGAGTTTTAGTAAATGGTGGTAATGTAGAGGTAATAGACTTACATTTAGGATTTAATGGTGCAGACACTAATAATGGTATAGAGATAGATAAAGGTGCATCTGCTACAAATAATCCGACATTAACTATGAATGGAACACTAACATCTGATGTAAATGAAAACGTAGTTCGTCCTGCTACAAATGGTCATCTTACAGAGTTTACAGTAACAAATACAGAAAATACAACAAATAAAGTTGTTATAGCTGGTGACAAAGTTGTATTAACCGATAAAAACAATAATGTTATTTCAGAAAATGCTATACCAGAAAGTGCAACACCTAATACAGATGTTCAAAAGGTTGTTGTAACATTAATTAGAGGAGAAAATTCTAATAAAATAACTGTAGACAAAGGTGCAACAGTTACAGCAGAATTGCTAAAGTCTCATATAAAAGTACCAGAAGGTTATGAAATAGACGGATTCTTTACAAATGAAAACTATACAAATGCATTTGATTTTAATGCAAAATTAGATACTGACACAACTATTTATGCAAGAACAACTAAAATAGAAAACGAAAAACCAGTAGAACCAGAAAAGCCAGAAGTAAATGAAGAAGAAAAAGATGATGTTCCAAAAACTGGTGTTGAAAGTTATTTAGGACTTGCTATTTTAACAATTATAGCATCAACAGCTGGAATTGTTTATATGAAGAAAAAAGAAGAAAAATAAATCTCTGTGAAATATTAATGATATTAATTAATTATATTAGAAATATAAAAGGACTGCTAGCAAATATATATCACATGCTAACAGTCTTTATTTATATAAAAAACAAATATAAAGTTAAGTGGAACGTGTGTGTTAAAATTTATGACTACAATCACTTAAAAAATGTAAGGAAGGAATATTAGGTTTATAATGAAAAAATTTAATAAAAATAAAATTTTGAATAGAATACTATATTTAATTTTTATATTATTAATCATTTTGTCAAGTGTATATATAGCAAAAAGTTTTATAAGTAAAAAAGAAGCAGAAAATGAAAGAGATTTATTAAACTCAATTGATATAGAAGATGTTAAAGAAATAGAAGAAAAATACAAAAACAGTAAAACAAATGATGGGAATAACAATGAAAGTGAAAAACAAAAAAACGATAATAAGGAAGTTCAAAATGAAGACAACATAAATAATGAAGAAAATCAAAAATCACAGGAAAAAAGTGCAGAAGAAATTAGAAAGGAAAATGAAGCGGAATCTATTAAGAGGATGGCACAAGTTGCAAAACTTAAAAAAGAATATAAAAATATAGTAGGATGGATTGAAATAAAAGATACACATATAAGTTATCCTGTAGTGCAAGGAAAAGATAATGAATTTTATTTAACACATAATTATAAAGGAGGTAAAGCAGAAAGAGGTGCTATTTTTTTAGATAGTGACTATAATTGGGATATTAAAGGAAATAACTTAATGATATATGGTCATTATATGATTAATAATGAAATGTTTACAGATTTAACAAAGTATGTGAAAGAAGAGTATTATAAGGAACACCCAATTATAAGGTTTACAACAGAAAATGAAGATGCTGAGTACGATATTATAGCAGTATTTAGAGCAAAAGTGTATAATAAAAACAATAAAGATGTATTTAAGTATTACAATTTTATGAATTCAGAAAGTGAAAAAGAATACAACAATTTTATAAAAAATATAAAGAAAGCATCTATATATGATATTGATGAAATAGCAGAATATGGAGATGAATTAATTACATTAACTACATGTTCATATTATACAGAGGATGGAAGATTTGTTGTAGTAGGAAAGAAAAGAATACACACACACGAATAGTTTTATATAAATTGAAAAGGGTACTAGTACCCTTATTTGTAATAGAAAAAAGACAGACTATTTTTAAAATTAGTTTGTCTTTTGAGAGTGTAAGGAACAGAATTAAAAAGTTTTATTTAAAGAGAAAAAAATCGAAAAAAAGGTTGTAAAATAATATTTAAATATTATATAATAAAATATGTATATTATATGAAAGTTGGGGACAAAAATGAAAAAAGCGTTAAAAATAATAGGAATAATATTTTTAGCAATTATAATTATTATAGTTACAGCAATTTTAACTGGATATTTTTATTTAAACAGTAAATTAAGCCAAATGAAACAAGTAAATATAGATGAAAATAATTTAAATGTAGCAACACAAGTTGAAGAAAAGTTAACAGGATATAGAAATATAGCTTTGTTTGGAGTAGATAGTAGAGATAGTGACTTAGGTGAGGGAAATAGAAGTGATTGTATTATTATAGCAAGTATAAATAATGATACTAAGGAAATAAATTTAGTTTCTGTATATAGGGATACCTATGTAGACATTGACGGATATGGGTTAGATAAAATAACACATGCATATTCTTATGGTGGACCTGAACTTGCAGTTAAAACATTAAATAAAAATTTGGATTTAAATATAAAAGAATTTGTTACAGTTAATTTCGATGCTGTTGCAGATGCAGTTGATGCCTTAGGTGGAGTAAATATAAGAATAGAAGAAGATGAAATATCTGCTATTAATTCAGCAATAAGAAATACTGCAAAACATACTGGACTTGAAGCTGAGTATATAGAAAATGCAGGAATGCAAACTTTAAATGGAGTTCAAGCGGTTGGATATTCAAGAGTAAGATATACAGAAGGTGGAGATTATAGAAGAACAGAAAGAATGAGAGCTGTTATAGAGGCAATGTTTAAAAAATTAAAAGATAAAAGCATAGGAGAAATAAACAGTTTTGCAGATAAGGTATTACCAGAAGTATATACAAATTTAGAACCAAATGAGGTATTATCTTTAACACCTAATATGTTGTCTTACAAAATGTCAGAAAGTATTGGTTGGCCATATAAAACAAGAGGTATTACTACAGATAGATGGTATGGGGTACCAGTTACTTTAGAAGAAAACGTAAAACAACTACATAAAGAAATATTTGGAGAAGAAGATTATACAGTATCAGAGGCAGTTAAAGATATAAACGATGCTATAATAAGCAAAACGGGGTATAGTAAATAAAAGTATATTTTAAATAATAAAATGGGGGGCTAAGAAATGAGTGCAAATAGAGGTGAATTTGCATATTATTCAGATACATTAGAATTAACTAAAAAAGAGACAAAAGAGATTTTAAAAACAAAAAATATATATAGCAGATACATTAAAAAAATATTAGATGTTTTATTATCTACTATAGGTTTAGTTGTTTTATCTCCAGTATTTTTGCTAATTGCAATATTAATAAAAACCGGAAGTAAAGGGACAGTATTCTTTAAACATAAGCGTATCGGCAAAAGTGGAAAAGAAATGTACATATATAAGTTTAGAACAATGGTCGAGAATGCAGAGGATTTAATAAAACAATTTACGCCAGAACAAATGGAAGAATTTAAAACAAACTTTAAATTAGAAAATGACCCAAGAATAACTAAAATAGGAAAATTTTTGAGAAAGACAAGCCTTGATGAGCTACCACAGCTATTAAATATTATTAAAGGAGATTTATCTATAATAGGACCTAGACCGGTAGTAACAGAAGAATTACAAAAATATGGAGTGAATATGGAGAAATTTTTAAGTGTTACTCCTGGTCTTACTGGATATTGGGCTGCAAATGGTAGAAGTACAACTACTTATGAACAGAGGATGGAAATGGAATTATACTATGTAGATAATATATCTTTTAAATTAGATTTGAAAATATTTTTTAAGACTATTTTATCTGTTATAAAAAAAGAAGGGGCAATATAAAAATGAAGAAAACGATATTACATATAGTAGAATCTTTTCGGAAGTGGAACATTTACATTTTTAACAGACTTAGTTAGTGAGACATCAAAGGAATGCAATATAGTTGTCGCGCATGGAAGAAGAGAAGAAACTTTAGAAAATTTTAAAGATTATTTTCCTAATAATGTGAAGTTTATAGAGGTAAAGAATTTTACTAGAAATATAAATGTTACGAAAGATTTAAAAGCTTTATTGGAAATTAGAAAAATAGTAAAAAATGAGAAACCAGATATAGTACATTTACATTCTTCAAAGGCAGGTATATTAGGAAGAGTAGCTATCCACAAAAAGAATATAAAAATGTTCTATAATCCACACGGGTTCTCTTTTTTAAAGAAAGATGACAGTAAAATTAAGAGATTTATATATAAATCAATAGAAAAAGTAGCTGCAATATTAAATCGAAAATGTACTATTATAGGTTGTTCAAAAGGGGAATATGAGGAAGCTAGAAAATTAAATAAAAATTCCATAAATATTAATAATGGAATTACTATAAATAAAATAGATGAAGAACTAGAAAATGAGCAAAAAAGTAAAATCGATTATAATAATTTAAGAGTGTGCACTGTTGGAAGAATTGGATTTCAAAAAAATCCAGAGTTGTTTAATGAAATAGCAGAAAACTTTCCTGAAATTCAGTTTATATGGATAGGAGATGGAGAGTTAAAAAATGAATTGACATCACCAAATATAAAAATAACTGGATGGAAGGAAAGAAAAGAAGTACTACATGAATTGAATAAAAATGATATTTTCCTATTACCTTCTCTATGGGAAGGATTACCAATTTCTTTGCTTGAAGCGATGTATATGCAGAAAATTTGTGTTGTGAGTAGTTGTATTGGAAACAGGGATGTAATTGAAAATGGAAAAAATGGTTTTATTATAAATAGTGTAGAAGATTTTGAAGAAATAATCAAAAATATTATGAAAAATAAAGATATAGATAAGATAACTGAACAAGCAAAAAAAGATGTATTAGAAAAGTATAATACAGACAAAATAGTTGAAGAGTATGAAAAACTATATGGAATAAAAAAGATTTAAAAATACAGATACTATATACATTAATATTAATAAATTAACCAATCATTATTACAGGAGGATTACAAAATGAAAAAGGTAGCGATAGTGTCATGCTATTTTAAAAAAAATTATGGAAGTTTATTACAAGCATATGCGACACAGAAAATATTAGATAAATTAAATATTGAGAACGAAACAATTAATATAGATGAAAATATTGATTTTAAGAAAGGCAAGAAAAAATTTTATAAATCGCAAATTTTAAATTTTCCATTCATTAAATCAAAAATCGGAATGATAAAGTTAAAATTAGATAGGAAAGTTAATAAAAAGTTAAATAAAAATTTAGAAATAAGAGAAAAAAAGTTCGAAGAATTTAGAAATAAATTTAGACTTACGAAACCATTTACTACATATGAAGAGATAGCACAACAATGCGAAAAATATTCTGATGTTTTAGTAGGGAGCGACCAGTTATGGTTGCCAGTAAATGTTGTTTCAGATTATTATACATTAAACTGGGTTCCAAATAATATAAATAAGGTTTCATATGCTACAAGTTTTGGAATTTCTAGTATTCCAAAAAAATATTATGATAAATATAGAAAATTTTTAAGTAGAATTGACTTTATATCAGTAAGAGAAAAAAACGCTTGTGAATTAGTAACAGATATATCAGGAAAAGATGCAGAGCTTGTGTGTGACCCAACTTTATTATTAAATAAAAAAGAATGGTTAGAAATACAAGAAGAAAAACCAATAGTAAAAGGAAACTATATTTTATGCTATTTTCTAGGTAAAAATATAGAACATAGGAAATTTGCTGAAAAATTAAAAGAAAGAACAGGATATAAAATTGTTTCAATAAACCACTGTGACGAATATGTAAAATATAGTGATAAATTTGCAGATGAAATACCATATAATATTGGCCCAGGAGAATTTATTAATTTAATTAGAAATGCTAAATATGTATGTACAGACTCATTTCATGGAACAGTATTTTCGTTAATTAATAAAGTAAATTTCTTTACATTTGAAAGATTTGCTGGCAAAAATATTAAAATGTCTACAAATTCAAGAATATATTCACTTTTAGAATTAGTTGCTTTAGAAGAAAGATTAATTAAAGAAAGTAATCAATTAGAAACAAAAATAAATGAAAATATTAATTATGATGAAGTAGATAATGTAATAGAAAATTTCAGACAAACATCTATAGAATTTTTAAAGCAGGCATTATTAGATTAAAATAAAAGATGAAATTCGTGAAAAATAATTTGAAGATTGAACGTACTGACGATTTAAATACACATAATATTTTAAGGAATAAGGAAAAATTTAAAAGTACAGTTATTGTTATTCTATATGGTGTAATTTGTAAAAGAATATTCTCTAAAATGATATAGAAATTAAATTTGTAATAAACAGACTAAAAGAAGAAAAAATATGGAGTGAGTAAAATGAAAGTAGAAATTATAACATTACATAATGTAAAGAACTATGGTTCAGTGTTGCAAACATATGTAACGCAACAAGTTTTAAAAGAATTAGGATATGATAGTGAAGTGATTGATTATTATAGGGAAGACTTAATAGAAAAAAATATTTTGCAGAATAGATTAAATTCTTCTTCTATATTTTCTAAAAATATAATTACAAGAATGATAGGAAGGATTTTCATAAAAAAAGATATAAAGAATCAATCTAAAAAGTTTAACAAATTTATATCACAATATCTTAAAATAACACCTAAATCATATTATTCTAATGAAGAATTAAAAGAAGACTTACCTAAAGCAGATATCTATTGTACAGGAAGCGATCAAGTTTGGAATGGAGAATGGAATAATGGTATAGAAAAAGCATTTTTCTTAGATTTTGTTCCAGATGATATGCCTAAAATAGCATATTCAGCTAGTTTTGGAAGAAAAGAACTTAAAGAATTTGAAGAAAAAGAGGTAACTAGATTATTAAATAGATATAAAATGATTTCAGTAAGAGAAAAATCTGGCTTAGATATTTTGAATAAAATTGGTTATAAAAATGCAGAAAATGTATTAGACCCTACATTAATGTATAATAGAGAGCAATGGAAAAAATTTGCAAAAGAAACAAAATATGCGAACAAAAAATATATTTTAGTATATCAGTTAAATACATATAACCCTATTTTTGACCAATACATCAAAAACTTATCAAAGAAGAAAAAATTACCAGTTTTCAGGTTATCTAGTACAAGTTATCAATTTATTAAATATGGCAAATTAATTTATTGTCCAGAAGTAGAAGAATTTATTTCTTACTTTCTTAATGCAGAATATATTGTAACGGATTCTTTTCATGCAACTGCTTTTGCTATTAACTTAAATAAAAAATTTGCATGTATTTTTCCTAAAAAGTTTAGTGAAAGGTTAAATAGTATATTGCAAATAACAGGTTTAGAAAGTAAAAATGTAACTGAAACAAAAAGCATTGAAGCAATAGATGAAGAAATAGACTATGAAAGAGTAAATAGTATAATAGAAAAAGAAAGAAAAAAATCCTTTGAGTTTTTAAAGAAAGAGTTAGGAGCTTGCTATGACAAAAAATAAAGTAATCAATTTTGATTTCGAAAATAATTGCTATGGCTGTAGAAACTGTGAAAACATATGTCCTAAAAAAGCAATTAAAATGATAAATAATGAAGAAGGATTTATAATACCCAAAATAGATTATGAAAAATGTATTGATTGTGGATTATGTACACAAAAATGTCCTTATTTGCATAATAATCAAGAAACATTAATGAAAAGAAAATGGTATGGCGGATATTTAAAAGATGAAAAAGAAAGGATGCAAAGTACATCAGGAGGAATGTTTACAGCATTAGCTAATTGGTTTTTAGATAATGACGGATATGTATGTGGTTGTGTATGGAATGAAGAATTAGAAGCAACTCATATTATTACTAATAAGATAAAAGATATACAACGAATGCGAGGGTCAAAATATGTTCAAAGCAATTTAAATAGTTGTGTATTAGAAATAAAAAAACTGTTAGCTCATCATAAGGTATTATTTACAGGCACACCTTGTCAAGTTGCAGCTATTAAGAAATATAATGAAAATAACGAAAATTTATATACAATGGCTCTTATATGTGAGGGAGTTTCTTCACCAAAAGTTTGGAAAAAATATGTAAACTACCTAGAAAATAAATATAAAAGCAAGTTAATAAATGTACAATTTAGAAACAAAGAAGTTGGATGGGAGCCACCTGTAATTAAGTTCTTTTTCAAAAATGGGATTGTAAAATCTTGTTTGACATTTTCGACAGATTTATATGGAAAAGCTTTTCTACAAGGGATGACATATAGAAAGAGCTGTAATAATTGTCAATATAAATTATCTGGTTATAATGCAGATATTATTGTAGGAGATTTATGGGGAGCTAAAAAGACTATAATAGAAGAAAGTGATAATAAGGGAATTTCAGCAATATTAGTTAATAGCAAAAAAGGAGAAGAATTATTAAAACAAATTGCTCCAGCAATAAAAATCTATTCACTAGAACCAGAAGAAATTATTAAAAATAACCAAAAAATTATAAAATCAGCAGAATTACACAAAAATAGAGAATATTTTTTTAAGAATATTGATAATGTAGAAATTGAAAAAAACATAAAAAAGAATATTATTTTACCTAAAAATAAGAAAATAAAAAATATAGTAAAGGAAATGGCGTATAAAACAAAAACTTATAATATGATTAGAAAAATAATAAAATAATGAGGAAAAAATTATGAAAAGAGTATTGATTTGTTTAACAAGTTTTACAACAGGAAATGGAATAGCAAAAACAATAATGAATTATTATGATGCTTTAATAAAAGAAAACTATATAGTAGATTTTTTACTTATATTAAATCTTGCGTCAGACCCAAAATACTTAGAAAAAATAAAACTAGGACATAGCAAAATTTTTGTTGTTCCAGATGGAACGAAAATAAAGAAAAGCATTGCAACTGTAAAATTACTTACTAAAATACTAACACAAAATAAATATGACATTATACATGTTAATCTAGTACAATTATATGCCTATTCTTGCATACATACTGCAAAGAAGTTACATGTTCCTAACATTATATACCATATTCACAACCCAATTTTTAAATTACCACTACTAAAATCAGCTCTTGTAAAATTAATAAATGCTTTATGTAAAAGACAATCCAACCATTATTTTGCATGCTCAGAATCAGCAGGAAAGTCTGTATTTAAAAACAAGAAGTTCAAAGTAATAAAAAATTTAATAAATGTAAAACAATATGAGTTTAATGAAGATGCAAGAAATAAATACAGAGAACAATTTGGAATTAAACAGGATGAGATAGTTATAGGAGTAGTTGCAAGAATGGAAAAACAAAAGAACCCTTATTTTGTCATAGATATTATTAAGGAATTATCTAAAAAGAAAAAAATAAAGCTACTATGGTTAGGAACTGGAAGTTTAAAAGATAAAATGCAGAAATATATAAAAGAAAAAGATCTTTCTAGTGAATGCATTTTATTGGAACCTAGAAATGATGTGAATGAAATATATTCTGCAATGGATATTTTCTTATTACCTTCTCTATATGAGGGACTAGGAATTGTATTAATAGAGGCACAAGCTTCAGGGCTTCCTGTAATTACGTCTACAAAAGTTCCTGATGATGTAGAAATAACAGATTTAGTTACAAAATTAAATTTACAAGAAAATATTGAAATTTGGGTTAATCAATTATATGATATAATAGAAAAAGGCGAAAATAAAAATAGAGAAAAATATCAAGATTTAATTGAAAGCTCAGAGTATAACATCAATAATAATGAATCTTTAGTAAGATTGTATGATAATATAATAGAAATGAGGAGTAAGTGAAAAATGCAAGAAGAATTATTGGTTAGCGTTATTTCTCCGTGTTATAATGGAGAGAAGTATTTAAAACATTTTTTAGAATCTCTACTAGAGCAAACTTATTCTAATGTTGAATTTATTATTGTTAATGATGGATCTAATGACAACTCGGAAAAAATAATTTTGTCTTATAAAGATAAAATAGAGAAAAAGGGATGGACATTTAAATATATTTTTCAAGAAAATAAAGGACAAGCGGCAGCAATTAATCGAGGATTAAGTATTTTTAAAGGAAAATACTTAATGTGGGTAGATAGTGACGACATATTAAAAAAAGATAACATAAAACATAAAGTGGATTTTTTAAATAAAAATCCAGAATGTGGAATGGTTATTTGCGAAACAGAAGTAGTTAATGAAAACAATTTAAATAAAAGAATAAAAATTTTAAAAAGACATAATAAAAAACAAAAAAACGATAATTTATTCTTAGATTTAATAATAGGCTATAATGTATATTATCCTCCAGGAGGATATATGATAACAAGAGAAGCTTTTGAAAATTCAATTCCAAAAAAACAAATCTATGAGTCAAGAATTGGACAAAATTGGCAAATGCTATTACCAATTGTATACAATTATAAGTGTGGCTATCTTTCAGAAATCTTATTTACCTATGTAATAAGAAAACAAAGTCATTCAAGACAAAAGCGTGGGGAACAAGAATTATTAAAACAAAATAAGGAACAAGAAAATACACTTAAAATAGTAATAAATGATATAAATATGAAAGACGAAAGTGAAAAAGAAAGATATTTGAAACTAGTTGAAGATACTTTTTTTAGTAGAAGAATGTATATTTATTATAAATATAATGACAAAGAAAAAATAAAAGCTAATTATAATAGAAAAAAGAAAAATCATGAAAAGATTAATATTAAAGAAAAAATTTATTATTACTCTACAAAAAATAAATTAATGAAACTGTTATGCAAAATATATTATATTTTAATAAAATGTTTAGAAAAATTGTGTGAAAAAATCAAAATATACGTATAAGGAGTTTATTATGAAGATAGGTATTATTACATTTCAAAATGCTGTTAATTATGGTGCAGTATTGCAAACATATGCTCTGCAACATACTATAGAAAAATTGGGTGGAAATTCTGAGATTATTAATTATCAATGCAAAAAAATTAATTATATGTATGATCCTTTTCCTCAAACGACTAATATTAGAAAAGTATTATCAAATATTATTTGGTATAAAAAAAAGAAAAAAAAGAAATTGGCATTTGAAAATTTTGAAAAGAAATATTTAAAAGTTACAGATAAAAAATATTATAATAAAGAAAACTTGGAAGAAACTAATGCTATGTTTGATATATTTATATCAGGAAGTGACCAAGTTTGGAGAGCAGAATCTACAGATTTCGATACTACTTATTTTTTAGATTTTGTGAAAGATAATAATAAAAAATATTCCTATGCAGCCAGTTTTGGTTCAGATAAGATAGAAGATAAGTATATAGAAAAATATAGACACTTGCTAAAAGGTTATAAAGAATTATCTGTTAGAGAAGAACAAGGACAAGTAATTATAGAAAATTTACTTCATAGAGAGTCAAGAGTAGATTTAGACCCGACTTTCTTAGTAGATAAGGACGAGTGGAAAAAGATAGAAAAGAAGCCAGAAGAAAAAGAAAAATACATCATATTATTTATTATCAGAAAGTCTGAAAAAATTTTTCGTTTTGCAGAGAATTTAGCTAAGGAAAAGGGTTATAAATTAATATATATTTCAAATGATAGAAAGAAAGATGTAGATGCAACATATATTGGAGGAATAAGTCCAGAAGAATGGCTTGGATATATTGATAATGCAGAGTATATTGTAACAAATTCATTTCACGGAGTAGCTTTTTCTATAATCTTTAATAAAAAATTTTTCTTAGAATTGCAACCATATCCAGCTAAGGCAAATTCTAGACTAGAAAATATTATGGATATGTTTAGCTTAAGAAATAGGGAAATTTTGAATGGGAAAAATGATTATATTAATGAAGAAATTGACTACAAAAGTGTAGAAAAATTAATACAAGATAGAAGAAGCCTATCTATTGAGTATTTAGAAAAGATAATACAAGGGGACAAAAGATAAAATATGGAAGAAGTAAAAAAAAATAACAAAGTGATGTTTCTAGAAATATTTCTCATTATTTGCATGTGTCTAGTCACTTTTTCAGGGACTATAGAACCTTTAGTAAATGCTAGAACAATAATTTATATAGCTTTACTAGGAATAGCTGTGGTTCTAGTTGCTTTAAAAAGAGAAAAATTGATATTAAATAATATTATACAAATACAATGGCTTATTTTATTATTATTTTTAGTTTTTGGATTAGTATATACCATTGATTCACATCAATTATTAAGAATATTATTGCAATATCTCTTTTATACTTTTTTAATATTAATGAGTTTTAAAAGTACATTTTATTCAAAAATATTAGATACATTTTTATGGGGTTGTACAATATTAGGAATAATAATTATTATTACTTTAATAGATAAAAACTTTGTAGTAAACAATTTTAGTTTTTTATATTCAGAATCTACTATTAAGTCTATTATTGGAAGAACTGCGTCAAATGCATATGGAGGATTGCTAGGAGAAGTTGCATATAGTGCTTTTGCAATGAACATTGGAATTTCCATTATTGTTGCAAAATATCTAACATATAGAAAAATAACTATTACAAACTGGATACAACTAACTATTTTTATAATAGGTGTTTTAGTATCATTTAAGAGAAGTTTATTGTTAATACCAGTTCTTGCCTTTTTGATTTTATTTATTATTTCAAAGAAGAACAACAAAATTAAAAATGGAATAAAATTATTTACACTATTAATAGTAATAATCTTAATAGTAATAACTATATTTCCAGAAACTTTAGATACAATAGGGAGATTTGATATAGAAACAACAAATGGAGATATACTGAATGGAAGAGCAGAATTATGGGAATATTCATGGGAAATGTTTTTACAAAATCCTCTTATAGGTTTGGGATATGGTTCTTATACTACATTTTGTGCTTCCAATGGATTTGAATGGAATTATATGGCTCATAATATATATGTACAATTATTAGGAGAAGTTGGAATTATAGGATTTATTATATTTATAACATTTTTTGTAAATGCTATTATAAAGACACTAAAGTCAATAAAAAAAGAGTGTAACGAGCAAAATCTACAATTATTATATTTTTCATTATTTATGCAAATTGTATTTTTGCTATATGGATTAACAGGAAACCCACTTTACTTTCCACAACAAATGATGGTATATATTATTTGCATTTCAATATTATCAAATATACGGAACAAAAGGAGCAGGAAAAAATAATGTCTAGAACAAAGAAATTTATTTATAATACTTTTACTACTGCACTATACCAAATTGTTGTAATGATAGTTGGATTTATAACACCAAAAGTATTTTTAAATGCATATGGTTCAGAAACTAATGGATTAGTAACATCTATTAATCAATTTATTACATATTTTAATTTAGTAGAAGCAGGATTGGCAGGAGCAGCAGTTTATGCTCTATATAAACCACTTGCAGAGAAAAATTATTCTAAAATTAATGCAATAGTATCAGCTGCAAAAAAATTTTATTTAAAGGCAGGATATATATTTGTAGGATTAATAATAGCAATGGCTTTAATTTATCCTATATTTGTAAAAACAGGTGTATTATCTACATTTGAAGTAGGATTATTGGTATTAGTGCTGGGGGCAAATGGAGTAATAGAATTTTTTACTCTTTCTAAATATAGAGTATTATTAACTGCATCACAAAAGACATATATTATTTCACTTTCATCAATTATATATGTTATTTTAAATACTATTATTACTATAGTATTAGCTCAATTTAAAGTTAATATTATCATATTGAAAACAGTTGCTATATTGGCTATTTTAGTAAGAAGTTTTATACTTATGACATATGTAAAGAAAAAATACAAGTATATTTCTTACAAAGAAAAACCTGATTACCAGTCAATGAATAAACGATGGGACGCATTATTTCTACAAGTATTGACAGCAATACAAAATGGTGCAGCAGTTGTTATTACTACCATTTTTACTAATTTAACTACAGTTAGTGTATATTCAATCTATAATATGGTAATGCATGGAGTAAACGGAGTATTACAGATATTTACAACAGGGCTTTCTGCATCTTTCGGAGATGTTATTGCAAGAAAAGAGGAGAATACTTTAAAAAAATCATATAGAGAATTCGAGTTTTCTTACTATTCTATCATTACAGTTGTTTATTCTGTATCTATGGTTATGTTGCTACCATTTGTAAAAATTTACACAACAGGAATAACTGATGCTAATTATATATTGCCTTTGATTAGTTTCCTAATGGTTTTAAATGGATTACTTTATAATATTAAGACTCCACAGGGAATGTTAGTAATTTCGGCAGGACTATATAAAGAGACAAGAATACAAACAATAACACAAGCACTTATTATTGTTGTTTTGGGAGTAATATTAACCCCTATATTTGGTCTAGCAGGAGTATTAATTGCTTCTTGCATTTCAAATTTATATAGAGATATAGACCTTATATTTTATATTCCTAAGAATGTAACTAAAATACCAGTAGTAGAGACTCTTAGGAGAATAGGAATTCTTATTTTAAATATTGTTATTATAGTAGTCCCTTGTATGCTATTAATTAATATAAAAGCAGATTCTTATTTCCAATGGGCAATTTATGCAATAGGAATTACAATATATGCTATAATGGTTGTTATTATAAATGCTTTGTTATTTGACAAAGAACAACTAAAATCAGTATTGATAAGAATAAAATCTATGTTCTTACATAAAAAAGTAAAGGAGAAATAGAAATGAAAAAAATAGTAATGTTTGGTCATTTTGGTAGTGGAAACCATGGAAGTGAAGCTATTATTAAAGGAACGAAGAAAATTATTAATAACTGCGACAGAAATGTATCTATAAAAGTTGAGACAAGAAGACCAGAAGAAGATATTAAGTATAACACATTGAATATAGATGAATGTATTAAATATAAAGAAAATACATTATCAAAAATAATAAATAAGATATTCAGACATCCAGATTTCAATTATAGATTTTTATCAAGAAAATTATTCAAATATATAGATTCGCAAACAGTGTGTTTGTCTGTTGGAGGAGATATTTATTGTTATGGCGTTCCATATAGATTATATTATTATACAAAAAGAGCAAATAAGAAAGGTGCTAAAACAATACTGTGGGGATGTTCAATTTCTGAAGAAGTAATAGACAAGAAAATGGAAGAAAATTTAAAAAAATATACATTAATATCAACAAGAGAGACATTAACATATGAAAATTTAAAAAAGCATGGGATTATAGATAATGTTGTACTTTATCCAGACCCAGCATTTTGTTTGGAGAAGAAAGATGCAAAACTACCAGAAAATTTTATAGAAGGAAAGACAATAGGTATTAATGTTAGTCCTATGATTATAAATTACGAAAAGATAGAAGGAAGTACAATGCAAAATTATGAGGCTTTAATGCAATATATTTTAGACAATACAGATTATCAAATAGCCTTAATACCTCATGTGGTATGGAGCCATACAGATGACAGAAAACCAATTAAAAAGTTATATGACAAGTTTAAAGATACTGGTAGAATTGTATTAATAGAAGATTGTGATTCTACAACTTTAAAAGGATATATTTCAAAATGTAATATGTTTATTGGTGCAAGAACTCATGCAACAATTGCTGCATATTCAACATGTGTGCCAACATTAGTAGTAGGATATTCTGTAAAAGCAAAGGGAATTGCAAAAGATTTATTTGGAACTTATGAAAATTATGTAATACCTGTGCAAACATTGGAAAATAAAGAAGATTTAATTAATGCATTTAAGTGGTTGAATAATAACAAAGAAGAGATAAAAAAACATTTGACTGATGTTATGCCAGAATATATAAAAAGAGCAATAAGGGCAGGAGAAGAAATTAGTAGGTTAATAAATAAGTAGTTTTGCTTGGATATAGTGAGGAAGGAATAAGAATGAAAATAGAGAATAAATATTTATTATATGGAAATAAAAAAGATTGTAATGGTTGTGGAATTTGTACAATGGTTTGTCCAAAAAATTGTATAGAAATGAAAGAAGATGAAGAAGGGTTCTTATATCCTGTAATTGATGAAAGCCGTTGTATTCATTGCAATAGATGTAAAAATATATGTAGCAATATTAATTCACCAGTAGAATATAAAGGAGAAGCATATGCAGCAGTTAATTTATCTGAAGAGGAACGAAGAAATAGTGCATCTGGTGGAATGTATTATATATTAGCAAAAGAAATTATTAATAGAGGCGGAGTGGTTTTTGGAGTAGAATATGCTGAAGATTTACATGTACAACATAATTATACTGAAACTTTAGAAGAATGTAAAAAGTTCAGCGATTCTAAATATGTAAGAAGTGACTTAAATGGAATGTTTAAGAAAGTAAAAGAGTTTTTAGATAATGATAGATGGGTACTATTTACTGGGACTTCATGTCAAACTCAAGCATTAAAAATATATTTGGAAAAAAATTACGAGAAATTAATTTTATGTGATATATTATGTCATGCTAATCCATCGCCAAAAATATTTAAGATGTATCTTGAAAATTTAGAAAAACAGTATGGTAAAAAGATAAAACATATTAGTTTTAGAAGCAAAGAAAACGGGTGGCGTGTTAATAAACCAATAATACAATTTGATGATAATATAAAAATAGAAGAAGAAACCTTTTTTAAAGCATTTACAGCAGAACTAATTAATAGACCATCATGTTATTCTTGCCAATTTGCATCGTATAATAGACAGTCAGATATAACAATCGGGGATTTTTGGGGAATAAACAAAGTACTTGATAATTCAGAAATAGATGATGATAAAGGTGTTTCTATCCTTTTGATTAACACAGAAAAGGGAAAATTAGTTTTCGAACAAGTAAAGAATCAAATGAAAACTGTAGAAACAAAAAAAAATGAAGGATTAAGATATAATAGACATGCAAATTATAAAGTTCATAGAAATAGAGAAAGATTCTTTAAGAAAATTGCAAAAAATGATATAACAAATGAAAACATAATAACTAATATGAAAAAATATTATAAAGCTAAAATGTCTAAGAGAATTATATCAAAAGTTAAAAGAACAATAAAAAAGTTAGTAAAAAAAATATAAATGACATTTTTTTTGTTGACACTTGAAATATTTTATTTAATAGATTATATTATAATAAAAATGTACAGTAAATTATTATATAAATTAATTTATAAATAGGTTACAAAGGAGGAGTAATATGAGTATAGTATTAAGAAAAAAGAGAAAAAACAAAAAGTATATGCTAATATTTATATTAATGCTATTACTTTTAACAATTACTCTTTCTTTTTTTAGAAAAAGTATAAATAAAAAGGAAATAAGTGGATTACAACAAATTGACTATATGAACTCTGGAGGAGAATATGTAAATCCTGCATCTTATATTACAATTACACCGATTAATTCATCACAAAATGTAATTGGAACTACATATAATATAAAATTAAAATTTACAAATGAAGATTTTAAAAATCATGAATATAAAATTGAATGTAATGTAAAAGGAAAAGGTTCCTTAATAGATATTACAGATAAAATTACAACAATTTCTATTGAATTAGAGGAGGAAGGACTAAATACTGTTACTATCATTATAAAAGATAATAATACTGATATTTGCAAATGGATTAATGATGTTTATTATATAGAGCCATACGAGTCACAATTTTTAGAAGAATTAAATGAAAAAGGTTATTCAACACATATGGGATATCCATGGTATGCAGATGATCCAGAACAAATTACATTATTGAAATCTATGGGAGTTACATATATAAGAGATGATATTAGGTGGAACATAATTGAAAAAGAAGATGGTACATATTATTACACAAAATCTGATAAATGGATTAATAAAGCATATGAGAATGGTATTAGTATAATAGGGATATTGGGATATGGTTCAACTACTTTTATGGGAAGTGATTCAAAAATTTCTACAGAAGAGGAACTTCAACATTTTTTAAAGTTTGTGAATGACTTTGCAACAAGATATAAAGGAAAAATTAACTATTATGAGTATTGGAATGAACCAAATACAATATTAAATACAAATGAAGAGGTATATTGGTACGTAAGAACAGTGAAAGAATTGTATCCTTTATTAAAAAGTATTGATTCAAATATTAAACTTACTATTGGTGCTATGAGAACAGATGGGGCAGCTTCTAATACATTTAAAACCTCAAATGAAATATTTGATATGTTTTATGAAAATAATTTAGATAAATATTCGGATAACTTTTCTATTCATGTTTATGATTATAGAAAAGATCAATTAAATAATATATATAGAAGGCTGATAGAAGAGCATGTGAATTTATTTAGTGATGATGGTGGATTTCAGGAATATTTGGTAACAGAACATGGGGCATCTACTTTTAAAGCGAATGGTGGTGCTACAGAAGAAAAGCAAGCAAGTGTATTAATAACACAAAGTATTATTAATGATGAATACAATGTAGAAACAGACATATCATATACATTTAGAAATAGAACTGCTACTGAAGAAAACAGTGAAACAATTGCTAGATATAATTTCGGAACAATTAGCCAAGATTACACTCCAAAACCTGCATATTATACTATGAAAAACTACTATGAAAATACCAATGGTGCAGAATATATAGGTACAGTAAACTTAGCAGATGGATTAGAAACACACGTATATGACAAAGATGGAAAAACTAAAATTATAACTTGGTCAACTAATACAAATAATACAATATCTATACCTTATGAAAATTTCACAGCAAGCGATATGTATGGTAATGCAATAGAAAATACAGATGGAACATTGAAAATTATATCTTCACCAGTTTACTTAGATAATGTTTCAACAAAATACTTCTATGAAGCTATTTCAAATACTGCTTTACAAAAGTATGCAGAATTTGAAGAAAAATTTAGCACAGAATTGGAAAGTATAGATGGATTGCAAGAGCAAATAAATAAATTAAAGAATTATATGTCATCTATTGCAAACAATAAAACAGAAACTCAAGAAAAATCTATAGAAATGATGCATGAACATTTTTATTTAGGAACAATGATTTTAGATTCATTTAACAAAGACAAGTTAAATGTAGAATATGTAAAAGTAAGCTCAATGTTAGATATGCTAAATGACATAGGAAATTCATATGAAGATTTACTTACAGTAAGTGCTACTTCAAGAGAAGCTTACTATAAAGAAACAGAAAAATTGCTAAATAAAGCAGAAACTACCATTAATAATAATTCAGATTTAAATATATTATATCCAAGCAAAATTTTGGATTTTGCAAAAGAACTACATGATAAGTCAAAATATATAATTGGATTAGAAGAAGAAAACGATATAAAAACTGGACTAATTGTAAGTAACAGTTTACATGCATACTATTTAGCAGATTGGGCAAATGACTTTGCAAATATATATGTAAATAAATACATTAAAGAAAATCCAGTAACGGTAAGTTATTCAAATACAGATGAATTTACAAACAAAGATCTAACTGTAACTTTAAATATTGGTTCAGATTCAAAAGTAATTAATAATGAAGGAAAAAATACATATACATTTAATAAAAATGGTACATTTACTTTTGAATATGAAAGAAGAGGACAAGCTTTTAAACAAGAAATAACTATTACAAATATAGATAAAGAAACTCCAGTAATTTCTGGAATAGTTAATGGAAAAATTTATACAAATTCAGTAAAACCAGTTATAACAGATAAAAACTTAGCAAAAGTAGAAGTATTATTTAATGGTACTAGTATCCAGTTTAATTCTGGTAATACATTGAAAGAAGAAGGAATATATAATATTACTGCAACAGATAAAGCGGGAAATAATACATCAATAGAGATGTATATTGTGAAAAAAGGAGAAGATAGTTATATTGTAGATGGCGAACATATTTTAAATGTAAGACAAGAAACAAAGGTAGAACAATTCGCTAAAAAATTCAATTTATCAACAGAATATACTATAAAAAGAAATAATAATAACTTGTTAAATACAGATACAATTGCTACAGGAGATATTTTGCAATTAAAAAATGGTTCTGAATATACAATAATTGTAGCAGGGGATATTAATAGAGATGGAAAAGTAACTACATATGACTTAAGTACATTTAGAAGATATATCTTAAATTTAAGAGAGTTTGACAAACTAGAAGAAATGGCAGCAGATATTAATGTAGATAAACAAGAACTTGGAGTGAAAGATTATACAAGAATGAGAATAGAGATATTAGGAGAATATTAATTTCTCCTAATATTGTAACAGAAAAAATATTTATGCGTTTCATATACCATTATGTATAGATAGTGAGGAAAATTAAAAATGTTAGAATTAATCAATAAAGCAAATTGCTGTGGATGTACTGCATGTAAAAGTATATGTCCTAAAAACGCAATAAAAATGCAAGAAGATGAAGAAGGATTTTTATATCCAGTGATAGAACAAGATAAATGTATAAATTGTGGATTATGTCAAAAAGTGTGTCCAATTTTAAATAAAGTGCAAGAAGTAAAATGCGAACAAGAAGCATATCTTGTAAATAATAAAGACATTAAAGTAAGAGAGCAAAGTACATCTGGTGGAGCTTTCACTGCTATAGCAAACTATGTAATTACAAATAAGGGTGTTGTATATGGTGCAGCGTTTGACGATAGGTTCAATGTATATCATACTTATATAGAAAGCACTAATGATTTAGAAAAATTTAGAGGAAGTAAATATGTACAAAGTGATTTAAAAGATACATTTAAAGAAGTGAAGAGCTTTTTGGATAATAATAGAATAGTTTGTTATAGTGGTACACCTTGTCAAATAGAGGGGCTAAAGAAATATTTAGGAAAAGATTATGACAACTTAATAACAGTAGATATTGTATGTCATGCAGTTCCATCTCCTTTAGTATGGAGAAAATATTTAGAGTATCAACAAGAAAAATTAGAATTAAGGAATATAAAGAGAATATTATTTAGAGATAAAAGAAAATATGGATATAAATATTCTACCATGACAATTGAAGCAGAAAATAAAACTTACAATGAAGGAGTAGAAACAGATCCATATTTAAGAGCGTTTTTTGGAGATTTATCTGATAGACCATCTTGTTATGAATGTAAATTTAAGAAGCAAAATAGGGTTAGTGATTTTACTATATGGGATTGCTTTATAGTTGGAGATATTTCAAAGAAGCTAGATGATGATAAAGGAACAAGTAGAGTATTAATTCATACAGAGCATGGTAAAAAAATTTTTCAAAAGATAAAAGATGACTTTTATTATGAAAAAGTGAGTGTAGAAATTCTAGTAAATAATGTAAGAGAAATGTATTATAGCGTTAATAAAAATAATAAAAGAGAACAGTTTTTTATAGATATAAATAAAATGGATGTACAACAATTTTTTAAAAAGTATTTTCCAGATAACTTAAGGGTGAAATTGGAAAGAAATATTAGAAAAATATTAGTAAAAACTGGAATATACAGCAAGACTAAAAAAATTGTAAAGAAAATAATAGGAAAAAAATAGGAGAATTAAATGATGAAGGACATATTAATATCTATTATACTTCCTATATATAATTCAGAAAAAACGTTAAATAGAGCGATAGACAGTATATTAAAACAGGACTATCAAAACTATGAGTTGATATTAGTTAATGATGGTTCAACAGACAAAAGCGGAAGAATTTGCAGTGAGTATAAAAATAAATATTCAAAAGTGAAGTATTTTGAAATTAAAAATGAAGGAGTAAGTAATGCAAGGAATGTAGGACTTAAGCATTCAAAAGGTGAGTATATTATGTTTATAGACTCAGATGATGAATATTGTGAAGATACATTATCACAAGTTTATCAATATATTCAAGATAATAAAACAGATTGGATTATATTTGGATATGATAGAATACATGTTAATAATAAAATAAAAGTAATGAATACAAATATTACATACCTAGAGTATGGAAAACAAAAAAATATATTTATAGAAAAGATGCAACAAAATTATTTATTTAATCAAATATGGAATAAGGTGTATAAAAGTAAAATAATAAAAGAAAAGCAAATCCTTTTTGAAAGGGAGGTTTCTTCTGGAGAGGATTATAGATTTAATTTAAAATATATTGATGCAATTGATAATGCAATCTATCTAAATAAAGTATTATATAAATATTATTCCACTGAAAACGGGCTTAGCTTAAAAGTTAATCCAAATAAGATGTACATAAAATTAGACAATTTATGCAAACATAAGGAATTTTATATTAAATATCAATATGATATAAATTATATTGATAAAAATTATATAAATACTTGTTTTTCAGGATTAACAGCTATGGTAGGATGTCAATTACATCAAAACAGAAATGAGTATTTAAAACAATATATTAATAATGAGAAAATTAAAAGAGAGTTAGAAGAAATAAAAAAACGACAAAAGAATGTAAAAATGAGAATGATGATTAATATTTTATTAATAAAGAATGTTACTTTTCTAAAAATCTTCTCATATGTATTAATTGTTTTTAGAAAATTGTATAGAAAAGTAAAATTAGGTTAAATTCAAACATGATGAAATATATTTGTAAATATATCGTAACACAATTGTAAAAAATAAAATCTTGTTATATAATAACATTTATAGTAGAATATCATAAGATAAAATGTAAAAAGGAGAGAAAAAAATGAAAAAATTAGTATCAATTATTTTATTATTATGCTTAGTTTGTTTAAGCTGTACAGTATATGCATCAGAACCACCAGCAACAGAAGATGCATCTGTTAATATAAAATTTGAAACAGTAAAAGATGAAAACAAAATAACAATTAAAATATCTACTGGAAAATTCGATGGAGTAAAAGAAGGCTCTGTAATGAGTGCTTCTATGTCATTAGTATATGATGACGCTAATATATCAAAAGTTTCTGGAAAAACAACAGATAACTGGAAAATAACAATTTCAGACGAAACAAAAATGGTTTTATTAGAAAATGATAAAGCAAATTCTAATACACAATTTGTAGAATTAACATTTGAACTAAGAGATGTTAAAGAAGAAAAAACAGGTACAGTTTCTATAAAAGATTTTAATATATCAGATGGAAATCTTTTAGATGAAAAATATCCTACATATTCTGTTAATTATACAATAAAACCAGAAGGAACAGATGAAAACAATAATAACAACGAAGAAAACAATATTCAAAATCAAATTACTAATGAAACACTTAATGAAGTAACAAATGAGACTACAAATAATACTAATACAGAAAATATAGTTATTAACACACCAGAATCTAATAAAGAGACAGGAAGTACTGTTAATAATAGTAAAGACAATACAATAGCTCCAGACTCTAAATTACCTCAAACAGGTGTAAATATTTTCTTTATAGTAATAATTGCTGTAGTAGTTGCATTTGCGGTTGTAAAATTAGTAAAATATAAAGACATAGAAATAAAATAACAAATATAAATAATTTCTTTTATACATTATTCTCTATATAAATAGTCTTTATATAGAGAATATCTTAAGCTAAATAGAAGGGAATTTTACCATGGATGAATTAGATTTAAAAGATTTGTTTAACATGTTTTGGACAAGAAAATTTGAAATAATTTTAATTGTGATAATAGCAGTAGTTGTAGGTTTTATCTATTCTTATGTACTAGTAAAGCCAGAATATAAATCTACAACATCTATATTATTGGCAAAATCTAATGCTGCTCAATCAGGTGATGGAACTATTACATCAACAGAAATTACGTTGAATCAAAAATTAGTTTCTACATATAGTGACTTAATAAAAACAGATAAGGTTTTAACACAAGTTATAAATAATTTGAAAATAGATAAAACAGTAGAGAATTTAAAGAAAAATATTCAAGTAACAGCAAAGGATGATACTGAAATAATAGCAATAAGCGTAACAGATGCAGATAGTGAAATGGCAAGAAAAATTGCAAATGAAGCTGCACAGGTGTTTATTACTCAAATTGCACAACAGTATTATAATATGGACAATGTTTATGTAGTAGATGAAGCAAAGGCAGAAAGCAAACCATATAATATAAATCATACAAAAGATTTAATTATATTTGCTGCTGCAGGTTTCGTTATTGCATGTATTTATGTATTAATTGCCAACATGCTTGACACAACAGTTAAAAGTAAAGAAGATGTAGAGAAAAAGTTGGGATTAACTGTTTTAACTTCTATACCAGTATGTGATTTTAAGAAAGCTAAAGGAGGCAAAAAGTAATGAAAAAAGAATTAATTGCTGCAAGAGAGCCTAAGTCACCTATATCAGAATTATTTAGAACATTAAGAACAAATATACAATTTATGAATACAAAGACTGGATTAAAATCTTTGCTAGTTACATCAACATCTCCATCAGAGGGAAAAAGTTGGATTTCTTCTAATTTAGCTACAACATTTGCTCAAGCAGGCAAAAGAGTTATATTAGTAGATTGTGATATGAGAAAAGGAAGACTTTTTTCTGTTTTCTCTGTTCCGCCAGCTCCTGGACTTTCAAATTATTTATCAGGGGTTAACTCAAATGGAGAAAGTGGAGATGAAAAAATAGAGTCTTATATAAGAAAAACAGAAGTAGAAAACCTATATTTAATAACTGCAGGAAGCGTTCCACCAAATCCTTCAGAGTTACTTGTTTCTGAAAAAATGGCAGAAACAATGAAAAAATTAGAAGATATGTGTGATATTGTAATTTATGATGGAACACCAACCAATTTAGTTACAGATGCACTTATTATTTCTAGAAATGTAGATAGTACTATTATAGTGTGTGCTTATAAATATACAAAAATTGATGACTTAGAAAGAGTAAAAAGAGACATCTTAAACGTAGGTGGCAAGATTGCTGGTGTTGTTATAAATAAAATGCCTATAGCTCAAAAAGAATATTATGCTTCTTACTATTATGGTTCTTCAACAGCTGTAACAACAACACATAAAAAAAGTACTAGAAATAAAGTTGACTTTGCAGCTAGAATAAGACCAGAAAATCAAGAAGGTAGCAGATTGTACAATATTGAAGAAAATAAAAATTCAGATGAATAAAATAACTAAAATATATAAAATTATGTAAATATTTAACCTTATAAAATTTATGCTGTAAATTTATAAGGTTAAATTCATATAAAACGAAAATAAATGAAAGAGAGAAAATAATGATTGATATACATTCACATTTAGTTTATGGAGTAGATGATGGCTCTAAAACAATAGAAGATACAATATATATGCTTAAAGAAGCAAAGAAAGTGGGATTTACAGATATAATTTGCACTCCACATTACATGGAAAGTTATTACGAGATACCATGTAATGAAATTTTTAATAGGATTTTAAATGTTCAAAAATTAACAGAAGAAATAAATATAAAAATACATCAAGGAAATGAAATTTATGCAAATGAAAATATAATAGAATATATAAAATCTAAACAAGCTATGAGCTTAAATAATAGTAGATATGTATTAATTGAATTTCCTATGCAAAATAAACCAATGAATATAGACCAAGTTATATATTTATTATTGCAAGAAGGAAAAACTCCAATTGTAGCACATCCGGAGAGATATAGCTATGTTAGAGAAACTCCCAATATGTTATTAGAATATATAGAACAAGGAGTTTTATTTCAAACAAATTATGGGAGCATTATAGGAGTATATGGAAATGAAATTAAAGAAACTGCAAAAAAACTTCTAACACATAACATGATACACTTTTTAGGCTCAGATAATCATAGAGTAAACACAATATATAAACACATACCAGAAGCATTAAAACTATTAGAAAAATGGATAGGACAAGAGAAGACATTAGAGCTTACAACAAATAATCCAAAATATATACTAAATGATGAAAAATTAGAAATAGACGAACCCATAGAATTAAAGAAAACTCTATGGGGGTCTTGGAAATAGAATTTAATTTGATACTAAAGCAATATTATAGTTATTTTTAGTTCAACTGCGAACGCACTGCTACTTAAAATTTGTATGCACAAATTTTAAGACCTTGTTTCACTAATAATAACTATAATATTGCTTTTTATAAGATTTATGTAAATTTTTTCAATATGATTGGTATGTAAGAGATTTATAAATTCAATTGGGGTATAAAAGGTGGGAAAATTTTATAGAAACTTCGCAGTACAAATCGGAAAAATAGTATTGTAGATACAATAAAGCAGTAATGCAATTTAGTTAAATAAACTGCAACTAAATTAATTGTTTATTAAAGTAAACTAACTGTTGGTTGAATTTAGGAAATATCCGTAATAAAATAGAATTAACAATTAAAGGAGGGATTTTATATGTCAAACAAAACTTTTGGAGAAATGATTAGTTCTTTAAGAAGAGAAAAAAATATGACACAAAATGATTTAGCAGACAAAATGAATGTTACTGACAAAGCTGTGTCAAAATGGGAAAGAAATTTATCTTGCCCAGATATTAATTCTATTCCAAAATTAGCAGAGATTTTAGGTGTTTCAGTAGAGAAATTATTAAATGCACAAACTAAACAAGAAAATAGCAAAGTAGAAGATATTATAAATATTGCCTTAATTGGAGTTAGTCTTGCAATGGGTATCTGTATCGTAGTTACTTCGGTATTAAAACAAATTGATATTAATAATGCAATTATTATGTTAGGAATAGGATTGAGTTGTTTGTCTATTTATTCGTTAAAGAATAAAAGGGATAATTAAATATTTAAAATATGACACTTCATATAGAGTGTCATATTTTAAATTAAAAGTTAATAACTTTTTCATTTGATAATTTAAGTTTTTTATGATAATATGGAAAAAATATTTATAGATGTTATAGTTGGTATGATATTTATGATAAAATATAAAGATATAAAATAAAACAAAATAAAATAAAAGGAATAAAAATATGAAACGATTATTAAGAATAACTTTCAATTCAGCCATTTTTTCGTTTATTCCAATATTATCATGGTTTGCATTAGGATTAATTGTAGATAAAAATTTAATAAATGTTTTTACATTAACATATCCAATACAATTTATTTGGGCAATGATGAAATCAATATTTGGAACAGGTGCAAATATAAGCAAAGAAAAGGATAAAAATGAAAATGCAGTGTTAAGTGGGATGACATTAGGAATTATCATTGGTTTTATAGTTTTTGGATTTATAGCCTTAAATATAGAAAAATATATAAAATTTATGAATATGGATGTAGCAATATATAAAGAATTTGCATTATATTCTGTAATTCAACTTTACATCCAATTAATATTTTCTTATGTTTTAGAAAAATTATATTTTGAAAACAAAAATAAATTAGCAAATAAATACTGCATTATATTAAATATTTTAAATTTTATTATTTTAATAGTTTCAGCTTTAATTTTTGATAATAAAATGAGTATTGTAATAACTACATTATTAATAATATTTATTTATGTATTAGTAGTAACAATGAAACAATATAAAAAATTCAAATTCAGGTGTAATGTTTTAAATTTTATAAAATATGATTCAGTTGAAATATTTAATAGTTTGGCATTTTTTATTATATATTTATTTGGATTGAGTAATGCATCAGAATATGGAGAAAAATATATGATAGCATTAAACTTTGTAGCATTAATTACAGACACTCAATGGGATGCTTTTGAATCTATATCAACAGTAGCTAAAATTGATATTAGTCAAAATAATTTTAACTATAAAAAACATAGAAAAAATGCTTATATATTATTAGGAATACTTTTAACCACTATATTATTGATGTTTATTGCTTTATATGGAGCATATGAATTGAATTTATATATTACATTAATATTTTTAAGTTTTGAATTGATTAATTTTATTATATATCCAATTTACAAAATAAAAACTTGTTATTTACAATTGGAATATTCGGCAATAAAAGCAACAACAAATAAAATAGTATCAAATGGTTTAAGAATGATAATGTCATTTATAAAAACACCATTTTGCACTGGATTAGGACAAGTATGTTCTTCCATATATCAACTTATTTCAATAAATGTAATGTTTAATAGAAATTATGAAATAAAAGTAAATGGTACTATTGATAAAAAATAAATTAAATAGAGGTCGCAGTGCGGCCTCTGTTCCTTTTTATAACTCAATCTTAGGCTCATATCTCTCGAGCCATATATTAACCTGACAAAGATATGCCATAAGTTGAGGACCAGTCATTAATTGACCAAACCAAGGTCTGGTAAAAGCGCTTCCGTTTGTATTAATTATTTCCCATATATATGTTTCATTTAGAAGATTTTTTATAGGGGCATTAGGTTTTTTCATTATTTCAGTAAGCATTTCTTTTACTTTTTTTAAGTAAGTTGGATTTTGAGTTTTAGGGTATGGACTTTTCTTTCTGTCTATAATTTCTGCTGGTAATTTATCTTTCATTACATACCTAAGAAGTCCTTTTTCACGGCCATTAAGTGCTTTTAGTTCCCATGGTATATTCCAAACATATTGGACTAATCTATAATCACAAAAAGGTACTCTTAATTCAAAACCATTAAACATACCCATTCTATCCGAGCGATCTAATAATGTTTGCATAAACCAATTTTGTGTTAAATGTGTTATTTTTCTTTTTTCTCTTGTTTCTGTAGTATCTTCATCTAAAAATTCAATTTCATCTAAGCTTTCATTATATCTATAGTCTATATAAGATTTTAAATTAAATTTTAAAGATATATCTGGATTAAGTAATTTTTGCCTTTCTTCTATAGCAATAGACCAAGGAAATGTTCCACTTTTTAGGGCATCTTCTCTAAAAAACCAAGGATATCCTCCAAATATTTCATCTGCACATTCTCCTGTTAAAGCTACTACCATATCTTGTTTTACATTTTTACAGAAAAGTAATAAAGAAGAGTCAACATCTGCCATGCCTGGACAATCTCTGGCTAACATAGCACTTTCTAAATTTTCTGCAAGTTCAGGAGTGTCTATAATTATTTTATGGTGATTTGTATGAAGAAAGTTAGCCATTACATCTATATAATGGTTATCCGTATTAGGCTGGAAATCACTTTTAACAAAATTTTTATCATTATCAACATAATCTATTGAGTACGTATCTAAAGGCGGTAATCCATTATCCTTACAATAATTTGAGGCATATAAAGTTATTATGCTTGAGTCAAGACCACCTGAAAGAAAAGTACAAATAGGAACATCAGATACAAGCTGTCTTTTAATAGCATCTTCCAATAAAAAACTAATTTTATCACAAGTTTTACCTAAACTGTCTGTATGAGGCTTATTTATCAATTTCCAATACTTAGATGTATGAACACCATCATTATTATAAACTAAAAAGCTAGCAGGTTTTACCTCAAAAATGTTTTTAAAAACTGTTAATCCAGAGGTATGGGCAGGACCAATTCCAAATAATTCTCCAATTCCTTCCTTATTTATTGTTAATTCTATAGATGGATAACAAGCAATTGCTTTTATTTCTGAGCTAAATATAAAGCAATCATCTTTTATAGTATAAAACAATGGCTTTACACCAAAATGGTCTCTTGCCATAAATAATTCTTTTTTATTTTCGTTCCATATTGCAAATGCAAAAACCCCATTTAAATTATTTACAACATCTTTTCCAAAATGCACAAAAGCTTTTAATAATACTTCTGTATCTGAGTGACTTTCAAAAGAAAATCCGTTTTCTTTCAAAATATTACGTAATTCATTAGCATTATAAATTTGACCATTGTACACTATAGTATAAGTATTGCCATTAAACTTAAATGTCATTGGTTGTTTACCGCCATCAGGGTCAATAACAATTAATCTTCTTTGACCTAACATAGCATTTTCAAAACAGCTATAGCCTTTTTCATCTGGACCACGTCTAGCAATAGCATTTGTCATACTTACTAGTTCATCTTTATAATTATCAATTTTTTTCTTTAGATTAATAAAACCACAAATTCCACACATATAAAACCTCTTTCAAAATACATTATATTAGAGTATATGCAAAATAGAATAATAAAGTCATAGAATTTTGTATTTAATATTTGACAATTTTAAATAAATTTTATAAAATATAATATGTTAATTTTATATTTTAAGGGAAGGCATCTGTTTGTTATATTTTGTATTAATAAACGTACAACACCTAAAGAGTGTTGTCTTTTTGTGCTTAAAAATACATTTTAAGTTAGCAAATAGCCAATAAAAGATTATATTTTAACAATTAAAAATAAAAGGAGGAATTATTTTGGAAAAAGAAGAAAACATTTTAGGTTATGAAAAAATAGGAAAATTAATTAAAAAATTTTCTATACCATGTATAATCTCTCTATTGGTTAACTCTTTATATAATATAGTTGACCAAATATTTATAGGATGGGGAGTAGGTTACATAGGTAATGGAGCTACAAATGTAGTATTTCCAATTACAATGTTATGTTTAGCTTTTGCTTTAATGTTTGGAGATGGTAGTTCTGCATATTTAAGCCTTAAACTTGGAGAGAAAAATAAAAAAGAGGCAAGTAAAGGTGTATTAAATGGAATTTTAATTTCTGTAATTGTTGCAGTTTTACTTTGTGCAATTATTATAGGCTTTTTGCCACAAATTTTAAATTTATTTGGATGTACTGAGGCATTAAGAAATGATGCTATGGGATATGGATTCTTTGTAGCACTAGGTTTACCATTTATGATGATAGGAACTACATTAAATTCTATTATTAGAGCAGATGGTAGTCCTAAATATTCTATGGCTTCAATGGTAACAGGTGCAATTTTAAATATTATATTAGACCCAATATTTATATTTGTTTTTAAGATGGGAGTGGAAGGAGCTGCTATTGCAACTACTATAAGCCAATTTGTTACATTTGCAATGAATGTTGCATATTTAAGAAGATTAAAAACAATAAAGATTACAAAGAAAGATATAAGACTAAAACCATCGGTAGTTCTTAAAGTTTCAATGCTAGGAATAAGTAGTTTTATTACTCAAATGAGTATAGTTTTGGTTATTGCTTTTGAAAATAACTTATTAGGAAAGTATGGTGCAGAGTCAGAGTTTGGTTCAGAAATACCTATTACAGTATTAGGTATAGTTATGAAAATTAGCCAAATATTAAATAGTATAATAATAGGAATAGCAGTAGGTGCGCAACCAATATTAGGATATAATTATGGAGCACAAAATTATGATAGGGTTAGAAAAGCTCTAAAATATGTATTAGGTCTTAGCTTAATAGTTAGTACAATAGCATTTTTATTATTCCAATTAATACCAGATAAACTAATTCTAATATTTGGTAGTGGAAATGAATTATATATTGAATTTGCATGTTATGCGTTTAGAACATATTTAATGTTATGCATTTGTAATGGAATTCAAATACCTGCAGGAATTTTCTTCCAAGCAATAGGAAAAGGTGTAAAAAGTGCGGTAATTTCTTTATCAAGACAGATTTTATTTTTAATACCAGCAATGGTTATATTTGGTGCTACATTTGGAATTCATGGAATATTATATGCAGGACCTTTAGCAGATGGATTAGCATTTGTTGTAGCAAGTGTACTTTTAATATTACAAGTAAGAAAGTTAAAAAATGTTGAAAATTCTAATAAACCATTGATTACAAATCCATTAGAAATAACACAGCCAAGTTCTTCAAATATAGTCATAACTTTAACGAGAGAATATGGTTCAGGTGGAAGATACATTGGTAAATTAGTTGCTCAGAAATTAGGAATAAAATTATATGATAAAGAATTTATAATAGAAGTTGCAGAAAAAACTGGGCTATCAGAACAATATATTAAGGAAAATGAGCAAAAAAGAAATTCATTGGATATATTGAATAATGGATATTATTCAGACTTAAGTAATTCAGATGAACTATTTGTAAAAGAATCACAACTAATAAAAGAGGTATCAGATAGAGAACCTTGTATAATAGTAGGAAGATGTGCAGATCAAATATTAAAAGACAACAAAAATGTTTTAAAGGTATTTATATATAGTGATATGAAAAACAAAATAGATAGAGCTGTAAAATATTATGGAATGGATAAAAAGAAAGCAGAAAAAGAAATTATTAGAATAGACAAACTAAGAGAAAATCATTATAAATACTATACAGACAAAAAATGGAAGGACTTTTCTAATTATGATATTTGCATAAATAGTGATAAAGTCGGAGTAGAAAAGGCAGCAGATTTAATAGTTGAAATGGCAAAGGATTTGGAAAGTATTTCATCTCAAAATGTAACAGAGGAAATTACTAGATAATAACGTTAAAAGTTATTTATTAGAATTAATAAATGAAAAATATATAAATAGTGCTATATGAATTTTATAGAGTATTATTTTAAAAATTTGAAAAGCTTAATTTAAAAGGCAACAAAAGTATTGACAAATTATAATAAAATAGTATATAATTTTATAGTATTTACTTTTAAGAGATAATTTGTAAAATTATACTATATATATTTGCTTAAGAAAAGGGAGGGAGTTATATGGCACAACCAAAAAGAAGATGGTCAAAAGCAAGAACACATTTAAAAAGATCAACATGGAAATTAGAAAGTCAAAATTTAGTAGATTGTCCACATTGCCATGAAAAAATTAGACAACATAGAGTATGTCCAAATTGTGGATATTATGATGGAAAAGAAGTTATTGCTAAATCAGAAAATAACTAGTTTTAGATTAATACTAAATAAATATCTAGATAAAAATAAAAAAGAAGCGATACATTAATGTCGTTTCTTTTTTCATGGTTAAAAAATTAAATATACTATTAACTTGAATATAATAAATCAATAAAATTACTATGTTATATAGATTTTTTTAATTTTATACATTATAATATTAATATAAGTATAAAATTACATAATCTAAAAGTTATGTGGAAGGAGAGTGAAATATAATGACTTATGAATTTGCAAAATATCCGGATGGAACACTAGGTGTATTTTCAAATATTGGAAAGAAAGAAAATGGAGAAGAATATATCCGTATTACTTTTGAACGACCAAAAGAATATGGATTTGACACATATGTAATAGAACTTCCAAGTTATGAAGTTGTTTTTGAAGATGGAAATTATACGGAAGAAGAGAAGAAAACTTTTTTAGAGATTGTTAAGAACGGATCATCTTTCTTCTTTAAATATGCACGTTTGGGGGGATTAGAAATTGCCTAGTATTTTTGAATTAAAACGGATATAAGATTTATTTTTGGACTAATGAAAATGATGAGCCTATACATGTTCATATTTCAAAAGGAAATCCAACAGCTAATGGTACTAAAGTATGGCTAACTCAAGCAGGTGGATGTATTGTTTGCCATAATAAAAGTAAGATTCCTGAAAAAGAATTAAATATTATTTGTGAAGATATTGCTTTACATTTTTTTCAGATTGTTGAAAAATGGAAATTAATACATTCAGATAATATAAAATTTTATTGTTAATAGTTATAAAATGAGAAATAGGGGGAAGAGATGACAAATAGAATAGATAAAACAAATTATTATTTAAATGTAGCAAAAACTGTAGCAGATAGAAGTACATGTTTAAGAAAAAAAGTTGGATGTATTATTGTTAATAATGATGAAATAATTGCTACAGGTTATAATGGAGCACCAAGAGGAAGAAAAAATTGTATAGATTTAGGTTTTTGTACAAAGAAAAAGTTATTTCCAGATTTAAGACATGCTGGTTATGATGCTTGTAGAAGTGTTCATGCTGAGCAAAATGCTATTATAAGTGCAAGAAGAAAAGATATGATTGGAGGAACTTTATATTTAGTAGTTTATAGAGTAGATACTGGGGAGTTTGAGCCAGGGGCAAATTCATGTCAGATGTGTAAAAAGCTTATTATAAATGCAGGAATTTCTAAAGTAATAGTAAGAGGACAAAATGATACAGAATATGATGAAATAAATGTAGAAGATTGGATTGAACAAGATGACCTTTTAGATGGGAAGATTACATATTGATAATATTAAATTATCAGATAAAAAGATGTATTAATTTAATAATGTAATTTTTAAGTATAAAATTTTATAGAATTGGAGTTGAATGCTTGTGAGCAAAATAAATGAAACAATGATGCAATATTTTGAGTGGTATTTACCACCAGATTGTAAATTATGGGAAAAAGTAAGAACACAAGCGAGTTACTTAGAAACGATAGGTATAACTTCTATATGGCTACCACCGGCATATAAATGTATAGGTGGAAAAAATGATACAGGTTATGCTGTTTATGACTTATATGATTTAGGCGAATTTAACCAAAAGGGAAGTATAGAAACTAAATATGGTACGAAACAGGAATATATAGATGCAATAAAGACTTTAAAAGGTAATGGGCTTTCTGTTATAGCAGATATTGTGTTTAATCATAGAATGGGTGCAGATGATAAAGAAGAAGTTATGGCAACAGAAGAGATGGGAAACAATAGAAATGTGGATATATCTGAGCCAAAACTTATAGAAGCATGGACTAAATATAATTTTGATGCAAGAAATAATATGTATTCAGATTTTAAATGGAATTGGACTCATTTTCATGGTACAGACTGGGATGATAAAGAAAAAAAGCATGGTATTTTTAAATTTTATGGAAAGCATTGGGATAACGATGTAGATAAAGAAAATGGAAATTATGATTATTTAATGGGATGTGACATAGATTTTAATAATGTAGATGTATCTGATGAATTAGTAAAATGGGGAAAATGGTATTTAGATACAACAAATATAGATGAATTTAGATTAGATGCTGTAAAACATATAAGGGCAGATTTTTTAGAAAAATGGTTAAAGACTTTAAGAAGTCAAACTGGAAAAGACCTTACAGCAGTTGGAGAATATTGGACAACAAATTTAATGTCACTTCAAAATTATATAAAAGAAACAAATGGAGTTATGAGATTATTTGATGTTCCTCTTCACTATAATTTCTTTAATGCTTCTAATAGTGGTGGGAATTTTGACATGAGAACTATATTAGACAATAGTTTGGTAAAAGCAAATCCAGATATGGCAGTAACTTTTGTAGATAATCATGATACACAGCCAGGACAATCTTTGTGTTCTTGGGTACAGGACTGGTTTAAACCTTTAGCTTATGCGATTATTTTACTAAGAAAATTTGGACTTCCTTGTATATTTTATGGAGATTATTATGGAATACCACATAATGGTATTGGAGATAAAAAAGGAATACTAGAAAAATTAATAATGGCAAGAAAGTATTTTGCATATGGAGAATTAAGAGATTACTTTGATCACCCTAATATTATAGGTTGGACTTTAACAGGAGATTATGAGCATACAGATTCTGGAATGGCTGTTATAATGTCAGACGGAGCAGGTGGCGCTAAGCAAATGAATGTTGGAATGAGACTTGCAAATTCTATTTTATATGATTGTACTGGGAATTTAAAAGAAACTGTATATGTAGATAGTGAAGGAAATGGAATATTTTATTGTAATGGAGGCAGTGTTTCTGTATGGATAAAAAAAGAAAATATATATGAATAATGTCTATTTCTTAATTACAAAAACAATATAAAAATGTAATTATAATTAAATTATTATTTCAATATGAAAATAATAAACTTTAATTTAGAAATTGATGAAAACATAAAACAAGTATATAATAGCAAGAATTAACTTGCTATTTTGTATTATGTATAGTAAAATAATAAGAGCGACGTACGAACGTATTTTTTATGAAAGGAGAAGAAATATGTCAAAACCAGCAGTAGCAATAATAGGTAGACCAAATGTAGGAAAATCTACTTTTTTTAATTATATAGTTGGAAAAAGAATCTCTATAGTAGAAGATATTCCAGGTGTTACAAGAGACAGAATTACGGCAGATGCAAACTGGAGGGATAGAGACTTTACTTTAATAGATACAGGTGGAATAGAACCAGAGTCAGATGATGTTATTTTGTCTCAAATGAGAAGACAAGCAAACATTGCAATTAATCTAGCAGATGTTATTATATTTATAACAGATATAAGACAAGGGGTTACAGCAGCAGACGAAGATATTGCTTTAATGCTTAGAAAATCTAAGAAACCAGTAATTTTAGTTTGCAATAAATCTGATTCTTATGGAAAAGAACCAGCAGAACTTTACGAATTTTATAATTTAGGGCTAGGAGATCCATACCCTGTATCTGCAGCAAATGCAAAAGGTATTGGAGATGTATTAGATGCAATATATGAAGCACTTCCAACTGAGGAAGAAAAAGATGAAGACAACTTAACAATAAAAGTAGCAATTATAGGAAAACCAAATGTAGGAAAATCTTCATTAGTAAATAAAATTTTAGGTGAAAACAGAGTTATAGTAAGTAATATTGCTGGAACAACTAGAGATGCAATAGATTCTGAGTTTGAAAATGAATATGGTAAATATATTTTTATTGATACTGCAGGTATAAGAAGAAAAAGCAAGATAGAAGATAATTTAGAAAAATATAGCATAATGAGAACACTTCTTGCTGTAGAAAGAGCAGATGTATGTTTATTTATGATAGATGCAAACGAGGGAATAACTGCTCAAGATGCAACAATTGCAGGAGAAGCACATGAAGCAGGAAAGGGAATTATAATTGTAGTAAACAAGTGGGATGAATACAAAAAAGAAAATGGAACATTAGAGAAATATAAGAAAGAAGTATATAATAAACTATCATATTTATCATATGCGCCAATTATATTTATTTCTGCAAAAACTGGTCAAAGGGTTGATAAGCTATTTAACATAATTAATAATGTTGCAAACCAAAATGCATTAAGAGTTTCTACATCTGTATTAAATCAAGTATTAAATGAGGCTATAGCAATAGTACAACCACCAACAGATAAAGGTAAAAGATTAAGAATATATTATATGACTCAAGCTTCAACAAAGCCTCCTACATTTGTAGTATTTGTAAATGATAAGAAACTATTTCACTTTTCATATGAGAGATATTTGGTTAACCAATTAAGAAAAGAATTTGGATTAGAAGGAACACCAATTAGAATGATTGTAAGGGAAAGAAATGAAAAGGATGAATAATAACAAGTAAGTATTATATATAGTTAGGCGGAAAATTTAAATATAATCTTATAAATTAGATTAAGTTGTACCATTAAATACAGTTAAAAATGTTAACAGTGTATAATGAGAAATTGTAAAAATAAAATATAGCTTAAGAAAATAAATTGTAAAATGTTATAATAAATAAAAATAGTAAGATAGTCTTGCTATTTTTTTGTTACTGTTATAAAATAAGTTGGAAATGTAAAATATAACTTTTAGTATTTGTATAAGTTATATTAAAAAAATTATAAAGTAAGAAAGGAAGTTTAATTATGGCAGCATATATTATTATTGCAATTATTGCATATTTAATAGGAAGTATTAATTTTTCAGTTATTATTAGTAAAAGAATGGCTGGATTTGACGTAAGAGAAAAGGGAAGTGGAAATGCAGGAACTACAAATATGTTAAGAAGCATAGGAGTTAAAGCAGCAGTTATAACTCTATTATGTGATATTTTAAAAGGTGTAGTTGTTATTTTAATTGCTATATTAATAGGAAACATTGTAGATGGATTGGATGATGCTTTACTTGTACAATTAGCAGGTATATTTGTAATTATAGGGCATACATTTCCTATTTTCTTTGGATTTAAAGGTGGAAAAGGAATTGCAACATCTTTAGGAGTTTTATTAATGATTAATTGGCAAATTGGATTAATATGTTTAGTATTTGCTTTAATCTTAATGGCTATTACAAGAATGGTATCTGTAGGTTCAATTGCAGCTGCAATATTATTCCCAGTATTAGTAGTATTTATAGGACAGAATTATATTGTTCCAGTAAATAATTGGAGCTATTTAATATTTAGTATAATAATAGCTATATTAGTTTTATTTAATCATAGAGAAAATTTAAAAAGAATATTTACAGGAAAAGAAAATAAGATTAGTTTTAAGAAAAGTAATTTAAAATAATAATTTGAAAGAGTAATTTAAAAAAATAGAAATATTGCAAACTAAAATAATATTTATTAATTTTACAGGTAAAAATTTTTGACCTATATAATATTTATATAGTATATTTAAATATTATTTTAGTTTTGTTATTTATTAAATAAAAATTAATATTATAAAATTTAAACAAAAGGAGAAAGTAAAGTGAAAAAAATAGCTATAATAGGAAGCGGAAGTTGGGGCTGTGCACTAGCAATTCATGCTGCTAATTTAGGTAATAATGTAACAATATGGTCTTTTTCAGATGAAGAGGCAAATATAATAAATAATGAAAGAAAGTGCAAGTTCTTACCAAATGCCAGGATGCCAGAAAATATTTTATGCAGTACAAATATGGAAGAAGTAGTAGCAGACTCAGATATTATTTTACATGTGACACCATCAAAATTTGTAAGAGAAACTATAAAGAAATACAAGATGTATGTAAAAGACCAAATTTTAGCTGTTTGCTCAAAGGGTTTTGAAACAGACACTCTATATACTTTAAGTGAAATAGTAGAAGAAGAGATGCCAAATGTTAAATATGGAATTTTGTGTGGACCAAGTCATGCTGAAGAGGTGTCTTTACAAATACCAACAGCAATTGTTATTGCCTCAAAAAATGATGATGTTTTACATACAATACAAAATACCTTTATGGATGAACATTTAAGAATTTATACAAGTACAGATGTAAAAGGAGTTGAATTGGGTGCTGCTTTAAAAAATATAATTGCATTTTGTGCAGGAATTGCAGTAGAGCAAAATTTAGGAGATAATACATTGGCAGCACTTATTACAAGAGGATTGAAAGAAATAACTAATTTAGGTATTGCAATGGGAGCAAACAAAGAGACTTTTTATGGATTAACAGGTTTAGGGGATTTAATTGTAACATGTTTAAGCGAACATAGTAGAAATAGACGAGCAGGAAGATGTATAGGAAGAGGCTTAACAATTGAAGAAACTAAAAAAGAAATTGGTATGACAATTGAAAGTGTTGACAATATAGATGTTGCACATGCTTTAGCTAAAAAGTATAATATAGAAATGCCTATTGTAAATGCTGTGTATGATGTTTTATATAATGGTTTAAAACCAAGCGAAGCAGTTACAAGATTAATGACTAGAGAAAAGAAAAGTGAGTAAAAAATATTTGATTGTAATTAATAGAATATAAACATAGCTACAAATAAAAAGTATAATTTTACTTTTAAGAGCTAAATAATAAAAAGAGTTAATATATTTTTAAAAAGTATATTAACTCTTTTTTACCAAGGAAACCTTTCATATAAATATCTAATTATTTCATCTGCATTATAATCTGTAACATTTATAAATAAACCTTCATCAATACTAACCCACATATTTATATTAAATTTATCATTGTTTTCAATAAGAGCACCTATTATATCGGCAATTTCCAATGGGTTGCGAAAGTTTATTTCCCATTCTAAAGTTCGTTTATTTACATTTGTTAATTTATTTTTGCTTTTATTAAAATTGTTGTTTGAATAACTGCCTTGTTTATCTTTTATTAAAGATTTAGAACCAGAAAAAGCTTTAGGGCTATTAAATTTTTCTGAATTTTCATAGCTTTCTATTTTTGTATTTTCTTCATAATTGTAAAAAAAACTATTTAAGAATTTAAATATTTCTCCAATTTTGGGACTATATAATCTAACTGTACTTTCCATAGTAAATATCAAACATACCTTTCTATAATTTATATTGTTTTTATAAAATTATTATAAATCAATATTATTATAACTATACTTAGAATAAAATGTAATTTTTTAGGCAAGAATATTATAAGAAAATATTTTAAAAAGATGTGATTTGTTGTAACAGTTATACTCTAAATAAAGAGAATTAAATAAGACTGCAACAATATTAAAATTAAGATTATAAATTTATTCAAATATATAGTTTAATTAAAATTAGAAGGGATGAATTTTGTATATGAGAAAGAGTTTAAAATATATTATATATTGTATTATGATGTTTATATTACTTTTTACTTTAACTGGATGTTCTAATCAAAATAACCAAAATAATCAAGATAATTTAAAATCCAAAGTAAAAGAAGAAATATCATATTTGGATAATAATTTAATATCTACATTAAATATTGTAAATAATCTTTCGTATGATAATTATAAAGTGTCTAGCAAAAATATACAATCAAACAAAAGCGATAATAATGAGAAGCAAAATAATAGTACAGAACAAGAAAGTCAACCTTCAGGAGACTTAAGTCAACAAGGAGGAAAGGCAGAAAGTAACAGTCAAAATTCTGGAAATTCATCTCAGACTCAAAGTATAATGACAATGGAGAAAAATGGAGTCCTAACAAGCAGAGATAAGAAAACAGATTGGGATTTACTTAAAGGGCTATTAGAAGCATTATATTCTTCTTGGAGTACAATTGCATTAGATATGAATGGGTTAAACATAAATAGTGAAGATATACTTTCATTTAACACTTTTCTTAATGATGCAACCAAAAGCGTTAAAGACGAGAACAAAAAAGATACTATGAATAATTTATTAAAATTATATGCACTACTTCCAAAATATAGTTCTAGTGTAGCAGATGATATTTTTACAAATTTATTAGATACTAAAGTACAAGTTTTAAATGCTTATGTTCTTACAGAAGATAAAAATTGGGATGAAATAAATAAAAGGCTTGAAAATGCTATAAATGAGTATGGCAATATTATTAATAATGTAGAAATAAACACCAGAAATTCAGCAGGAGTTAGCCAGACTTATATACTGTTAAAAGAATTACAAAGATGTACAAGTGTTAAGGATGTAGATATTTTTTATATAAATTACAAAAATTTTATGCAGGAAATACAGGGATTAGAGTAATAGAAATGTCGATTATTTTTTAATGGAAAGATACAAGGATTAGAATAAGGGGAATTGATTTTTAATTTTAGATATAGTATAATAATATTGCGTGTATAAGTAAATTGGACAGTCGCGTATAGCAATATCGAAAGGTAGCGTACGAGGAAAGTCCGGGCTCCATAGAGCAATGATGCTGGATAACGTCCAGTGAGGGAAACCTTAAGGAAAGTGCAACAGAAAATAACCGCCTATTTTAGGTAAGGATGAAAAGGCAGGGCAAGAGCCTACCGCTGGTATGGTGACATACTGGGTCAGTGTAAACCCCATCTGGAGCAACACCGAGACAAGAAGGATAAGACTGCTCGTCGTCTTCTTAATTTGGTGGCTTGAGACATATAGTAATATATGTACTAGATAAATGACTGTCCTAGACAGAACCCGGCTTATAGATTTACTTTAGCGAATAAGAGATAGCTTTTTAGCTATCTCTTTTAAATAATTTCAGGGTAATCCCTCAGTCATACTGGAGGATAGTTATGCGTTCAGAAAAAAGTAAATATATGCCAATTATCAGCAAAAAACCGTAGTTAGTTATATATTGCTAGTTACATAAATTATATTATAAAAGAAACAAAATCCTTAGGTAAATCAGAAGTAAATTGCGTTAATTTATTAGTTATAGGATGTATAAATTCTACTTTATATGCATGTAGCGCTTGTCTTGAAATATATTTAGAGTTATTTCCATATAAAGTGTCGCCTATTAAAGGGTGACCTATATATGATAAATGCACTCTAATTTGATGAGTTCTACCTGTTTCTAATAAACATTCTACGATATCATAGTTTTTTTCAAAATTTTGTTTTAAGACTTTATAATGCGTAATTGATTTTTCTCCATTTTCTGCTACACATCTTTCTATAATGCTGTTTTCCTTTCTAGTAATTGGCGCATCAATAGTTCCATTTAATTTTTTTAAATGACCTTCAACAACTGCTAAATATGTTTTTTTAAATTCCTTAGTTTGCATTTGATGTATTAAACATTCTTGTATGTATTGGTTTTTTGCAAATATAACAATACCAGAAGTATTTCTATCTAATCTGTTTACAGGTCTAATTTTTTTCTTTAAATTAATTGAATCAAAATAGTATTTTACACCATTTGATAAACTATTTGTATAATGCAAAATAGAAGGATGAACAGGTATTCCAGCAGGCTTATCTATTATAAGTAAAGCTTCATCCTCATAAATAATTTTTAAATCCATTTTTATAGGTACAATATTATTGTTATCTTCTTCAAAATTTAAATCTACTGTAACTGTGCTATTTAATCTAGCTAATATATTTAAATTAGTTATTTTGTCATTATTATATAAAATTAAACTGTTTTTCTTTAGAAATGTTAAAAGCCTATCCGAAATAAACAGTCTTTCTTTTAAAATTTGCTTTATAGTTTTATTATTTTCTTCTATAGTGTAAGTTATTTCCATAATATTAATCCCTTATTTAATTCTAATTTTATAATAAATTTAGCATATTTTATCACATTTCTTAGAAAAAGTATTGTACTTTTACCTAAAAATTTATATAATAGTATCGTAAAATAATAATAGGGAGGAATAAACATGTCTTTTGTTGAAACAATGAAAGAAAAAGCTAGACAAAATATTAAAACCATATTATTACCAGAAAGCGAAGATGTACGTGTTATACAAGCAGCAGCAGATGTTGAAGAAGAAGGATTTGCTAAAGCTGTATTAATTGGAAATGAAGAAAACGTAAAACAGATAGCTTTAGATAATAATATAGATGTATCAAAAGTAACAATAATAAATCCTTTAAAAAGTGAAAAATTTGGAGAATATTCAAACAAATTTTATGAGTTAAGAAAAGCTAAAGGAATGACTCCTGAAAAAGCTAAAGAAATAATGAAAGAGCCAATTTATTTTGGTACAATGATGGTTAAGGTAGGAGATGCAGATGGTATAGTTTCTGGAGCATGTCACCCAACAGCACATACATTAAGACCAGCACTTCAAATATTAAAAACAGCACCCGGAACAAAACTTGCGTCAGCATTTTTTCTAATGGTAACTAAATGCCCAGAATATGGGGAAGATGGAGTGTTTATATTTGCAGATAGTGGTATGAATGAATATCCAGATGCAGATGGATTATCTGAAATTGCAATCTCTTCTGCGAAAAGTTTTAAACAATTAGTTGGAAAAGAACCAAGAGTTGCAATGTTGTCATATTCTACATATGGAAGTGCAAGTTCACCTTTAACAGAAAAGGTTATAGAGGCAACAAGAATATTAAAAGAAAAAGCTCCAGATTTGCTTTGCGATGGAGAATTACAATTAGATGCTGCGATTATACCAGAAGTTGCAGAAAGAAAAGCTCCTGGAAGTCCAATAGCTGGAAAAGCTAATGTTTTAATATTCCCAGACTTAGATGCTGGAAATATAGGATATAAATTAGTACAAAGATTTGGTAGAGCAGAAGCATATGGACCTTTATGTCAAGGAATTGCAAAAGCTGTAAATGACTTATCTAGAGGTTGCAGTAGTGATGATATAGTAGGAGTTGTTGCTATTACATCAGTACAAGCTCAAGATATGGAAAATGATAATAACTAAAAGTAAATAGAAAGATAATTAAATAATAATTAGTTAATTTGGTTTATAGGTATATCCATAAAAAATCTAAATATATTTAAAGGAAGTAGAAAAATGAAAGTTTTAGTAGTAAATTGTGGAAGTTCATCAATTAAATATCAATTAATCAATATGGAGAATGAAGAAGTAATGGCGAAAGGATACTTAGAAAAAATCGGATTGCCAGATTCATTCTTAACACATACTGTAAATGGAGAAAAACATAGAATTGAAAAAGTAATAACAAATCATGAAGATGGTATTAAATTAGTTTTAGATCAATTGTTAGATGCAAATTATGGTGTTATAAAAGATCTAAAAGAAATAGATGCAATAGGACACAGAGTGGTTCATGGAGGAGAAAAATTTAGTGATTCTGTAATTATTACAGATGAAGTAATAGATACTATGAAAGAATGCATTCCTTTAGCACCTTTACATAATCCTGCAGGAATTACTGGAATTGAAGCTTGTAGAAAAGTTTTACCAGAAGTTCCAATGGTAGGTGTGTTTGATACAGCATTTCATCAAACACTTCCAGAAGAAGCATATATTTATGCAATTCCATATGAATATTATGAGAAATATAGAATTCGTAAATATGGTTTCCACGGAACATCTCATAAATTTGTTTCAAGAAGAGTTGCAGAACTTATGGGAAAACCATTAGAAGATTTAAAAATGGTTACATGCCATTTAGGACAAGGTGGAAGTTTATGTGCTGTTAAAGGTGGCAAATCTGTAGATACATCTATGGGATTAACACCACTTGCAGGAATTCCTATGGGAACAAGAAGTGGAGATATTGACCCATCAATAGTAACATTTTTAATGAAGCAAGAAAATTTAACACCAGATGAAATGGACACAATTTTAAATAAAAAATCTGGAAAATTAGGAGTATCTGGAGTAAGCTTTGATGATAGAGATATAGAAGCTGCTGCAAAAGAAGGAAACGAAAGAGCAAAACTTGCAATAGATACATTTGTATATCAAGTTATTGGTTATATTGGAAGATATGCTGCACAAATGAATGGAGTAGATGTTATTACATTTGCTGGTGGAGTTGGAGAAAATGGACCAGAAGTAAGAAGCAAAATTTGTAAATCATTAGAATTTTTAGGAGTAAAAATAGACGAAGAAAAGAACAACGTAAGAGGAAAAGAATGTGAAATTTCTACACCAGATTCAAAGGTTAAAGTTTATATTGTTCCAACAAATGAAGAATTAATGATAGCTAGAGATACAATGAACTTAGTAAAATAAATTAGATATATAATGTGAATAATTAATAGTTTAGCAAAGATTGTGTAAAAAATATAATAATATATAATTATAAAATAGCCTGAAGTGTTCTAACAAAAGTCATTTCAGGCTGTTTTGATAAATTAAAAATATGCCTAAATTTTCAGAAAGAGGGAAAAAGTGATGGAGAAAAAGAAAATTTCTACTAAGACTATTGTAATAATTGTTATATGCATAGTTTTACTATTAACATTAATTGGTGGAGGAGTATATTGGTATATATTTGTATTAAATGCAGATAAGAATAGTCCAGAAGAAGTTTTAACTCAATATGTATCATACATTAATGAAAAAGATTTTGAGTCAATGTATACACTTTTATCAGATAGTACAAAAACAAGAGTAGATAAGCAAACATACTTAGATAGAAATAGTAATATTTACAATGGAATAGAAGCAACAAATGTTACAATTTCAGATTTGAATTATGATAAAGAGAATAGGAAATTGACTTATTCAATGTCTATGGACACAATGGCAGGTAATATTACTTTTTCTAATAAAGCTACATTTGATAGACAAGATGATAATAAATATTATTTAAATTGGTATTCTCAGCTAATATTTCCAGATTTACAATCAGATTATAAAGTAAGGGTATCTACAACACAAGGAAAAAGGGGAGCGATACTTGCTAGAGATGGAACAGCTCTTGCTATTACTGGGGATGATGGAAAAAGACAATATCCATATGGAAAAATAACATCACATTTATTAGGATATGTTAGAAGTATTAGTGCAGAAGAATTGGAAGCAAATTCAGGTAAGGGATATACAGAGTCAAGCATAATTGGAAAAACAGGATTAGAAAAGATATATGAAAACAGATTAAAACCAGGAACTGGTTGTGAAATATATATTACTAATAGTTCTGGAAATAAAGTGAAAACTTTAGCTAAAACAGAGGAAAATAATGGGGAAACTATTACAACTACAATAGATATAAGATTACAAGACAAAATATATAAACAATTAGATGGAGACAATGGCTTATCTGTTGCAATTAATCCAAAAACAGGTGAAGTTTTAGCTTTAGTTAGTACACCTACATATGACTCAAATGATTTTATTAAGGGATTTTCAGATGAAGCTTGGAATAAATTGAATAATGATAAAAATAATCCAATGCTTGTGAGATATCAAAATACTTATGTACCAGGTTCTTCTTTTAAACCTATTACAGCAGCAATTGGTTTAACAACTGGTAAAATGAGTGCAAATGAAAATTATGGTGCAAGTGGACTAAGCTGGCAAAATAATTCTAGCTGGGGAAACTATAGAGTTACCACATTGCAAACTTATAGTGGTCCAGCAAATTTAAGGAATGCTTTAATATATTCAGATAATATATATTTTGCAAAGTCTGCATTAAAAATCGGAGCTAATACATTTGCAGAACAGTTATTAAAAATAGGATTTGACACAGAAATGCCATTTACAATAAATATGGATAAGTCACAATTTGCAAATGACAATAAATTTGTTTCTGAAATACAACTTGCAGATACAGGTTATGGACAAGGAAAAGTTTTAGTAAATCCATTACATATGGCATCAATGTATTCTGCTTTTGCCAATGAAGGAAATATGATAAAACCTTATATAGAATACAAAGAAAATGCTACAGCCGAATACTGGATTAAAAATGCATTTACAAAGGAAGCAGCAAAAACAGTAAGAGATGATATGATACAAACAATAGAAAATGTCAATGGAACAGGACATGAAGCAAAAATTAATGGTATGACTTTAGCAGGAAAAACTGGAACAGCAGAGATAAAAGCTTCTCAAGACGATGATAGTGGAACAGAAATTGGATGGTTTAATGCATTTAAAGTTAGTGATAATCCAAATGACCAATTGTTAATTATAAACATGATAGAAGATGTAAAAGACAGAGGAGGTAGCCATTATTTATTACCTAAAGTAAAGACTATGTTTGAATAAAAAAATGGCATTTTACAGATAGAGATGAAGAATTAAATGAAAATACAGTATGCTCATTTTTTGAGCATACTGCTGAAGATGGAAAAAATTATAAAGTTCAATATGAAGAAGTTAAGCTAAATAGGATATAAGTATATAATTTATATCCTATTTTTATAAAAATAAAAATGTTAACCTTGACAAACATTAATCTATATTGTATAATGTTAACCGTGATTAACAAAAAGGAGAATTATATGATATCAAAGGCTTTGGAAGAATATTTAAAAACAATGTACATATTAAAAAAACAGACAGGAAATATTAGAGTTACAGATGTGGCAAATAAAATGAACTGTACTAAACCAAGTGTTAATAAGGCTCTAAGAAATTTAAAAGCTAATAATTTAGTTAGTTACGAGGCTTATGGAACTATTGAACTAACTAAAAATGGAGAAGATGTAGCAAAAAAAGTAATAGAGGCATATGATATTGTTTATTTATTTTTAAAGGATGTCTTAAATTTAAACAAACAAGACGCAGAGGAAGAAGCTGAAAATATAAAGTCATCTATATCGGATAATACTTTAAATAAACTTGCTAAATATGTACACAAAACATTGGATTTAAGTAATTTGGACTGTGATTATGATATTAATAATGAGAGATGTAGAAGTTGCGTAAGAAGGAGAGTTAACTAGTATGAGCAATAAATTATTAGAAATTAAAAACTTACATGTAAATGTAGAAGATAAGGAAATATTAAAAGGTATAGATTTAACAATAAATAAGGGAGAAATTCATGTAATAATGGGACCAAATGGCTCTGGGAAAACTACTACAGCAAATGCAATATTAAGTAATCCTTTATATAATAAAGTAGAAGGAAATATAAATTTTGAAAGTGAAGATATAACTAATTTAAAAACAGATGAAATAGCGAGAAAAGGCGTTTTTATGTCATTTCAATTGCCAGAAGAAATACCAGGAATTTCTGTTACTAACTTTTTAAAGTCAGCAAAAGGAAAAATTACAGGAAAACCTACAAAGGTATTTGAGTTTAAAGATGAACTAAGAAAGTATATGGAAGAATTAAAAATGAATCCAGAATATGCTGGACGTAGTTTAAATGTTGGTTTTTCTGGAGGAGAAAAAAAGAAAAATGAAATTTTACAAATGCTTGTACTAAATCCAAAACTTGCAATACTTGATGAAACAGATTCTGGACTAGATGTAGATGCAATTAGAACTGTGTCAAAAGGAATAGAAATGTTCAAAAACGAAAATAATGCAGTTCTTATAATAACTCATAATACAAAAATATTAAAAAGCTTAAAAGTAGACTATGTTCATATATTAGTTAATGGAAAAATAGTAAAAACAGGAGACCAAAGTTTAGCGGCTGAAATAGAAGAAGAAGGATATTCAAAATATAAAAATTTAGTCTAGAATATGCTGTAAATTGATATTTTAAATAAAGCTATTAAGCTAATATTGATAAAAGTAAAAATAAAAGGTTTATAGATTTAACCTTAAAATCTAAATATTATTTAAGGATATTGAATAATGAATAAAACCGAAGTAAATGACATTAATAGAAATATTTATGATATAAAAAACAAAGATGAATATGACTTTAAGATGAAAAAAGGACTAACAAAAGAAATAATTGAAGAAATATCAAAACAAAAAAATGACCCAGATTGGATGAAAGAGTTTAGATTAAAAGCATTAGAGGTATATAATAAATTAGAACTTCCAACATGGGGACCAGATATTTCAGAACTAAATATGGATGAAATTGCAACATATGTTAGACCAAAGTCTAAGTTAAGTACCTCATGGGATGATGTTCCAGAAGATATAAAAAATACATTTGATAAATTAGGAATTCCAGAAGCTGAAAAAACTTCTTTAGCAGGTGTTGGTGCACAATATGACTCAGAAGTAGTTTACCATAGTATGAAAGAAGAGCTAATAAAACAAGGTGTTGTTTACACAGACATGGAAACAGCTGTAAGAGAATATCCGGATTTAGTAAAAAAACACTTTATGAAATGTGTACCAGTAACAGACCACAAATTTGTTGCATTACATGGTACTGTTTGGTCTGGTGGTTCTTTTGTGTATGTTCCAAAAGGAGTTAAAGTAGATATTCCGCTTCAATCTTATTTTAGATTAAATTCGCCAGAATCTGGACAATTTGAGCATACTTTAATAATAGTAGATGAAGGTGCAAGTTTACATTTTATAGAGGGTTGTTCTGCACCAAAATATAATAAAGTGAACTTACATGCTGGTTGTGTCGAATTATATGTAAAAGAAAATGCATATTTAAGATATTCTACAATTGAAAATTGGTCAAAAAATATGTTAAATTTAAATACTAAAAGGGCTATAGTGTCAAGAAATGCTAAAATGGAATGGGTATCTGGGTCATTTGGCTCTAAAATATCAATGTTATATCCAATGAGCATCTTAAATGGAGAAGGTGCTAAAACAGAATACACAGGAATTTCATTTGCAGGAGCTGGTCAAAATTTAGATACAGGATTTAAAGTAATACATAATGCAGAAAATACATCAAGTGTGGTAAATTCTAAATCAATTTCAAAAAATGGTGGAAAGTGTACTTATAGGTCATTAGTAAGGATAAGTGAAAATGCAAAAAATTCTAAGAGCTCTGTGTCTTGTGAATCTCTTATGCTTGATGATATATCTATTTCAGATACAATACCAGTTAATGATATAAGAAATGATGAAGTAGAATTCTCACATGAGGCTAAAATAGGAAAAATTAGTGATAAAGCTATTTTTTATTTAATGTCTAGGGGTTTGTCAGAAGAAGATGCCAAAGCAATGATAGTAAGAGGTTTTGCATATCCTATATCTAAAGAACTGCCTGTGGAATATGCAGTAGAAATGAACAATTTAATAAATTTAGAATTGGAAGGAGCAATAGGTTAATGTTACAAGAATTAAAGATTAATGAAACTCCTGTAAGAACTTCAAGAAACCTTAATATAAATAATATTAAAATACAAAATATAGAGATTCCAGAAACTATTGGCAAATTTGAAAATGTTAATATTATAGGGCAAGTTACTGAAGATGTAAAAGGTAGCTATAATTTGACATATGGGTTAGGTAATGAACTAGAAAATCAAGTACAGCAAAAAGCAAATAGAAAATTTAAAATAGTTGTGGAAAAAAATAAAAACCAAAATGTTGAAATTGATTTTAATTTTAATAGTCAAAACTTAACTTTAATAGACAATATAGAAATAATAGCAAATGAAAATACTGAATCTACTATTACAATAAAATATAAATCTACAGAAAATATAAAAGCTTATCATAATGGAATAATAAGAGTATTAGCTAAGAAAAATTGTAAACTAAATATCATAATAGTTAATCTTATGAATACAGAATCAAATAATTTTATGAGTTTTGAAAATTTATTTGAAGATAATGCAAAAGTCAATTATACAATTGTAGACTTTGGAGGAAAAAATAGTATTACTAACTATTATTCTAATTTATTAGGTGATAACTCTGAAAATATAATTAATGGGATTTATTTAGGAAAAGAAAGTCAATTTTTTGATTTAAATTATATTGGTGAATTAAGGGGTAAAAAGACAAATATAGATATACAAGTACAAGGAGCTTTAAAGGATACAGCTAAAAAGCATTTTAAGGGTACTATAGACTTTAAAAAAGGATGTAAAAAAGCAACTGGAAATGAAAATGAATTTTGTACTTTATTATCAGATAAGGCAAAATCTATAGCACTTCCAATGTTACTTTGCTCTGAAGAAGAAGTAGAAGGAAATCATAGCAGTGCAGCTGGAAAGGTTGGAGAAAAAGAACTTTTTTATATAATGAGCAGAGGTTTTAATTTTAAAGAAGCTATGAAATTAATTGTAAAAGCTAAATTTAATAAAATAATAGAAAATATAATTAATGAAAGATTAAAAGAAGAAATACTAGAAGAGATAGACAAGCGATTAGATTAATAAATATTAAATAATAGTCTAAAAAATATATACTTATATTAAAAAACAAAAAGTAAATATTAATTTAATATATTGAAATAAAGTGAAAAGTAAAGTAAGTATTAGTTTTATATATTAAATTATTAAGTTTAGTATTCCAATAAAAATATATATAAGGAGAATATAGTATTAATGAATAAATATAAAAATGATTTTCCAATTTTAAAAAATAATAATATAGCATATTTAGATAGTGGAGCAACAAGCCAAAAGCCACTTCAAGTTATAAATGCAGTTGATAATTTTTATAGGAATTATAATGCTAATCCACACAGAGGTGCTTATTCATTAAGTATAGAAGCAACTAATTTATATGAAGATACGAGAGCTAAAATTGCCAAATTTGTAAATGCTAGATATAAAGAAGAAATTATATTTTCTAAAAATGCAACAGAGAGCTTAAATTTGCTTGCTTATTCATATGGAATTGATAAGCTAAAAGAAGATGATGAAATTGTTATTTCAATAATGGAACATCACTCTAACTTAGTTCCTTGGCAAAAAGTTTCTAAAGTAACAGGTGCTAAACTTAAATATATGTACATTAACAATGAGTTTGAATTAACAGATGAAGAAATAGAAAGTAAAATTACAGATAAGACTAAAATAGTTGGAATAGCACATGTATCAAATGCTTTAGGTACTATAAATAATGTAAAAAAAATTATAGATTATGCACATAAAAAAGGAGCAATTATTATTGTTGATGCATCACAAAGTATTCCTCATATGAAAATAGATGTACAAGAATTAGATGCAGATTTTTTAGTATTTTCAGGTCATAAAATGTTAGCACCACTTGGAATAGGCGTACTATATGGAAAAAAAGAAATATTAGAAACTATGAGTCCTTTTATAATGGGTGGAGATATGATAGAATATGTGTATGAACAAGAAACTACATTTGCACCACTTCCAAATAAGTTTGAAGCAGGAACTCAAAATGTAGAAGGTGTTATTGGGCTTGGGGCTGCCATAGATTATATAAACTCTATAGGAATAGAAAACATAAAAAAAGCTGAAAAAGAAGTTGTAACATATGCAAGACAAGAATTATCTAAATTAGATTATTTAACATTATATATGACACCACATAATGACAAACACTCTTCTGTTATTTCTTTTAATATAAAAGGTATACATCCTCATGATATTGCCAGTATCTTAGATACAGAAGGAGTTTGTGTACGTTCTGGAAATCATTGTGCTCAACCTCTTATGAGATTTTTAGGAATAGACTCTACTTGCAGAGCAAGTTTTAGTTTTTACAATGATAAAGAAGATGTTGACAAACTAATTAAAGCTTTAGACAAAGCCTATAATATGTTTAAGAAATATATTAAAGATTAAATATACAAAAAAAGCAATATAATTTTAAAAGCTAGATTTAATAAAACAATATAAATTATGAGATATTAAAATAAGAAATACTAGAATGAAATATTATAATTATAAATAATGATATGAAGAAAATTAAATGATTAACGCTAAGAATGATGAAAGGAGAAGAAAATGAGCGATTTATCAGATGTTTACAATGACTTAATAATGGAACATAGCATGAATTCGTATAATAAAAAACATTTAGATAATCCAGATTTTTGTGAGATTGGTCATAATCCAAATTGTGGAGATGAAATTACTTTAGAATTAAAGTTAAATGGAGATATAATTGAAGATATATCTTTTACAGGTCATGGTTGTGCAATTTCACAAGCTTCTACATCTATAATGATAGATACGTTAAAAGGAAAGACTATAAAAGAAGCTAAAGAAGTTATTGCTACTTTTATTGGTATGATAAAAAGAGAAATTACAGATGAAGAAGAATTAAAAAAACTAGAAGATGCTATAGCTTTTAGAAATGTATCACATATGCCAGCTAGAGTAAAATGTGCTTTACTTGCTTGGCATACTATAGAGGATATATTGGATAAAAAATAAGAAGAAAATTAAACAAGTAATAAGAGTAAAAACGACATGATTAAAAATTTTTGATATTTAGATTATCTACATGTCGCGTCTTTAAAAATATTAAAATTTGGGAATTGTAAATGGAAAATAAAAGAGTATTATTAGGAATGAGTGGTGGAGTGGATAGCAGTGTATCTGCTCTATTATTAAAAAAACAAGGATATGAAGTTATAGGAATAACATTAGAGATGTTTGAAGGAAACTCTAATGTATCTTTAGATGCAAAAAAAGTATGTGAAAAGTTACACATACCACATTATAGTTTTAGCTGTAAAGAAGACTTTAAAGAGCATGTTATAGACGATTTTATAACATGTTATTCAAATTGCAAAACACCTAATCCTTGTATTGAGTGTAATAAATATATTAAGTTTGGATATATGTATGAAAAAGCAAAAGAACTCGGATGTAAATATGTTGCAACAGGTCATTATGCTAAAAATGAATATAATGAACAATATAATAGATGGGTAATAAAAAAATCTAATGCAGGAAATAAAGACCAAACATATGTGTTGTGGAATATACCAAAAGAAGTTATAGAGCATATTATATTTCCATTATCAGATTTTGAAAATAAAGACCAAATAAGGGAGATAGCAAGAGACGCGGGATTAGAGGTTGCAAATAAACCAGATAGTGAGGATATTTGTTTTATTCCAAATGGAAATTATAAAGAGTTTTTAGAAATAAATTCTTCAATAAAGCCTAAAGCAGGTAATATAGTAAATTCTAATGGTGAAATACTTGGCAGACATACAGGGTTATACAATTATACGATAGGTCAAAGAAAAGGATTGGGTATCGCTTACAAAGTACCTTTATTTGTTTTAGGATTTAATAAAACTAAAAACGAAGTTATAGTTGGAGAAGAAAAAGAATTATATAAAAAAGAAATATTAGTAAATAATATAAACTTATTATTAATAGATAATCTAGATAGTCCAATTGTAGTAGATGTAAAAACACGTTATTCTACTAAATCTGCCAAGGCTACAATAATTATGGATAATAAGGACTTAAAAGAAGCAGAAGATGTACAAGTTAATGAAGAAATATATGAAAAAGGGAATAATAAATATATAAGAAACGGAAATATAAAAGTTGTGTTTGAAGAACCCCAGAGAGCTATAACACCTGGGCAATCAGCTGTATTTTATATAAATGATATGATTCTAGGTGGAGGTAAAATAGTTAAATAAAAAGGTAAAATGTTGAAAATAAAAATTTATGCCTTTCGAAAGATGTATCAGCAACGAAGATAAGGAAGGAGATTATTTTATGAAAAATATATTTTCTAGAGAAGAATTATTAATAGGAAAAGAAAATGTAGAAAAGCTTAAAAAATCTAAAGTTGCAGTGTTTGGCATTGGTGGAGTTGGTTCATATGTTGTAGAAGCTTTAGCAAGAGCGGGAATAGGTAATTTTGTACTGGTGGATAATGATAATATAGATATAACAAATATAAATAGACAAATTATTGCAACAACTAAAACTATTGGAAAAGCTAAAGTAGAAGTTGCAAAAGAGAGAATATTAGAAATAAACCCAGATGCAAAGGTTAATACATATAAAGAATTTTATATGCCAGATAATAAAATTGAACTAACATCTAATATTTCGTATATAGTTGATGCAATAGATACTGTTACGGCTAAGATAGCTTTAATACAAGAAGCGGATGCATTAAATATACCTATAATATCAAGTATGGGAACTGGCAATAAATTAGAACCAACAAAATTTGAGGTAGAAGACATATATAAAACGAGTGTATGTCCTCTTGCAAAAGTAATGAGAAAAGAATTAAAAAATAGAGGAATAAAAAAGTTAAAAGTTGTTTATTCTAAGGAAGAACCGATAAGGCTGGAGATAAATTCTAATAATAAGGTACCAGGAAGTATATCGTTTGTTCCTTCTGTTGCAGGATTAATTATATCAAGTGAAGTAATAAAAGATATAATTAAAAGTAATATTTGAGAAATTATGTAAAATGTGATATAATTATAATAATGCAATTCTTTGCATTGTTATAATTTATGAAAGGTTTGATATACATGAGAAACAACAAGGTGGCAGTCCGCAAAGTGGACAAAAAGAACGAGATGCATGAAAAGCTGCGGAGAGAGTTGGTGCATTCTGTAGCAGAAGAGCTGATTGAAGATCCGAATAAGTTCTTGCTTTTTGCAAACATTGCTATTCATGAGACTCCTTGGGAGGTGGTAAAGGATAAGTACTTCTTTGTACTTCCCGAATCGTTGTTTTTCCTTGAAGGGATGTGGCCCCATGTGGACCGCGATTCTATCATCCCAGATGTCCAAGTCGCTTTACAAGACTTCGGATGTAAGAAGATTGCTTCTAAAGCAATGCGGGAAAAATATACGGAGAAGGAAGTGGCTTTTACACTACTTTTTTCTTCAAAGGAAGATTTCGATGAGGAAGATCCTGAGAGCTATGGTTTTAGCAGAGAAAATGCAAACGCTGCAAACAGAATGCTTCAGATTTCTAAGATCTTTGATGTGGTGAACAGTTGGCCTACAACTAAAGACTACAGCCAGAAGCAAAAAATAAGGATTGTTACCAAAATGGTGAACAAACTTATAACCTTTTAAACAAAATTAGCAACCGGAAGCTAGCTTGACTAATGTCAGCAGCTTCTGGTTGCTTTTATATAATAACCTTACAACACAATTCTACAAAATATTACATATAATATATTAATTTATAATTATTTATTATGTGTAAGGAGGAATTATGTTTTGAAATTAAAAAATAAAAATATTGGATTTATTTTTACAGGGTCATTTTGCATGTTTAAAACAACTATAGAACAACTTAAAAATATAAAAAAAGAAGGTGCAAATATTATCCCTATTATGTCATATAATGCATATAAATTAGATACTAAATTTGGCAAAGCTAAAGATTTTATAAATGAAATTGAAGAAATTACAGAAAATAAGATTATAAATACAATTCAAGGAGCAGAGCCAATAGGTCCAAAAGGATTAACAGATATTATACTTATTGAGCCATGCTCAGGTAATACCATTGCAAAGCTTGCAAATTCTATAATAAATACACCAGCAACTATGGCTACAAAATCACATTTAAGAAATGAAAAACCTGTAGTTATTGCAATTTCTACTAATGATGGATTATCTGGAAGTGCAGAAAATATAGGTAAATTACTAAATAGAAAACATTACTATTTTGTACCATTTAGACAAGATAATCCAATAACTAAACCTAGATCACTTGTATTTGATTCAAAATACACTATACCAACATTAGAAGAAGCTTTAGAAAATAGACAAATACAACCTATTATATTATAAGTTGTAATAATAAATAGAAAGTATAATTATAAATATTAAAGTTTCTAATTAAAATGAAATATATAATTTTTTACTATAATTGTAAAAAAACTTTACAATTATATCTCATAAATATATAATAAAAATAATTAAAGAAGGCTATAATAAAAAAGATATTAATTTAGAATAATAGAAAGGTTGCATGTTTTATGGAAAAATTAAATATTAAAATAAAAGGAATGCATTGTGAGGGATGCGAAAAGAGAATAGAAAATGCTTTAGGAGATATTAAAGGAGTAAAAAATGTAGAAGCAGATTACAAAAGCGGTACTGCAGTAGTTGAAACTAAATCAAAAATTGATAATAAAAAAATTGAAGATACTATAGAAGACTTAGGATTTAAAGTAGAAAATATTGAAAATATGTAACTATTATTTGAATTTTGAGCAATACATGGAAGGAATATCTTATATGAAAAAAATTATACTATCAATAGATGGGATGACTTGTAGTGCATGTTCTAATGGATTGGAAAAGTATCTGTTAAAACAAGATGGAATTATAAATGCATCTGTTAATTTAGTAATGTCTAATGCTTTAGTAGAATATGATGAAACTAAATTAAATATTAAAAATGTTGAAGAATTTGTGAAAAAGGCAGGATTTAAAAGCTTAGGATTGTACACAGATATAAAAACAAAAAATAATACTAAAAACAATAAAGTTTTATTTATAATATTTTTAATTTTATCAATTATATTAATGTATGTCTCAATGGGACATATGATTGGACTTCCTACTTTTGAATTTTTAAATATGCATACACATCCAATAAGTTATGCTATAACACTTTTAATTATAACAATTCCATTTATCTTTTATGGTTTTGACATTATAAAAAGTGGATTTAAAAATTTAATACATAAATCTCCCAATATGGATACATTAGTTGCCATAGGAGTTTTAAGTAGTTTATTATATAGTTTATATAATATGTATATAATTATAAAAGGAAACACTAGTTATGTAGAACATTTGTATTTTGAATCTGCTGCAATTGTAATATTTTTTATTAAGCTTGGAAGGTATATAGATGGTGCTAGTAAGGATAAAACAAAGGAAGCTATCCAAAAGTTAGTTCAAATAACTCCAAAAGATGCCACAATTAAGGTTAATGGTGATGAGAAAAAAGTTACAATAGATGAGATAAATAAAGGGGATATAGTAATTAGTAAACCAGGAGAAAGAATTTCTGTAGATGGAGAAATTGTAATTGGCAAAACGCATTTAGATGAGTCATTTATAACAGGAGAAAGCAAACCTGTTGCAAAAAATATAGGAGATAAGGTTATTGCTGGAAGTATAAACTATGATGGATATATAGAATATAAAGCAGAAAAAATAGGAAAAGAATCTACCATATCTGAAATAGTTAAGCTTGTAATAGAGGCAACAAATACAAAAGCTCCTATTGCTAAAATTGCAGATACAGTAAGTGGTTATTTTGTACCTACAGTTATTATTATAGCTTTTATTACATTTTTAGTATATTTATTTTTAGGATTAGGTTTTACATCTGCTATAAATACTTTTGTAACCATTTTAGTTGTTGCTTGTCCTTGTAGTTTGGGATTAGCTACTCCTCTTGCCATAGTAATAAGTGAAGGTGTTTGTGCAACACATGGAATTTTAGTAAAGAAAAGCGAAACCTTAGAAAATGCTTCAAAAATAAATACTATCGTATTTGATAAAACTGGAACATTAACATATGGAACATTAAAAATTGCAGAAATTTTAAATTACAGTACTTTAACTAATAATGAAATTGTAGAATTAGCTGGAAGCTTAGAGTCAAAGTCAACTCATCCAATTAGTAAAGCCTTTAAAGAATATATTGAAGCAAATAATTTGAAAATATTAGATGTAGAAAAATTTGAAGATATAAGTGGATATGGAATTGTTGGAACAATTGATAATAATACAATTTTAGTAGGAAATTCTAAATTACTTAATAAGTATAAAATAGAAAATAAATATATAGAGCAAGAAGAATTACTTGCTACAAATGGTAACAGTATAGTTTATATTGCAAAAAACAACGAAATTCTTGGTATTATTGGAGTGAATGATATTATAAGAGGCAATGCAAAAAACATTATTGAAGAGTTAAATAAAAATAATATAGAAGTAATGATGCTTACAGGAGACAATAAAAAAACTGCTAAATCGATTGCAGATACTTTGGAAATAAAAAATGTTATTGCAAATGTAACTCCAAACGAAAAATCAAACATAATAAAGAAATTAAAAGATAAGGGAAAAATTGTAATGATGTGTGGTGATGGAATTAATGATAGCCCTGCTTTAGCTTTAAGCGATATAGGAGTTAGTGTAAATAGTGGAACAGATATAGCAAGAGATTCTTCAGATGTAATTTTAACTAAAAATGATTTAACAAGTATAATGAATTTAATAAATATAAGCAAAAAAACTATTAGAAATATAAAACAAAATTTATTTTGGGCATTTTTTTATAATAGTTTAATGATACCAATTGCAATGGGAGTGTTAAGTGGAATTGGAATAAATATTAATCCTATGATTGCAAGTTTAGCTATGGTATTAAGTAGTTTTACTGTAATTTTAAATGCTTTGAGATTAAAAAAAATAAAAATGTAAATATTGTTCAATACAAAAATAAACCTAAATATAATAGTTATAAATGCTAGTTATAATTATTATATTTAGGTTTATTTTAAATTAACTAAACAAATATATCAGAATTTTTTTCAAATTTTTATTTATATTGGTTATAAATTATATAATATAACAGATGAAAGACTATGCATTATTAGTATTACCTATAATTTCATTAGATAAAGGGTTTTGAGCAACTGCATCTTTTATTTGCATATTATCTACATGAGTATAAATTTCTGTTGTAGAAATACTTTCATGTCCAAGTAAAACTTGTAAGGCTCTAATATCTACACCATTTTGGTACATTAAAGTTGCTGCGGTATGTCTTAATTTATGTACAGAATACTTATTTATATCTAAACCAGCTTTAGCAAGTTCTCTTTTGACTATTTCTTGTACCATTCTATTACTAATACGTTCTTTTCTTTTGCTTAAAAACAATGCATCTCTTGAGTTGTATTTTACACCATCATGAGGTCTTACTTTAAGATATTCATTTATGGCTGCAATACATGCAGGATTTAGATAAATAGTTCTTTCTTTATCACCTTTACCTATAACAGTTAGTTTTTTATCTGAAAAGTTTATATCTTTTATATTTATTCCAACTAATTCAGATAAACGCATACCACAATTTAAAAATAAAGTTATTATAGCATAATCTCTTTCTTTATATTCATCTGAAGTATTTTTAGTTGCCTCTAACAATTTTTTACTTTGCTCTAAAGTTAAATACTTAGGAAGTCTTTTTCCTATTTTAGGGGTTTCTAATCCCTGAGCAGGATTTACTTCTAATAATTTAGCTTTTTGTGTTAAATAATTAAAAAACACCCTAATGCTAGCTGCTTTTCTAGCTCTTGTAGTAGGCTTACTATGAAAATTATCTGCAAGATAATATAGAAACGAGTGTATATCATTTAAAGTTATACGTTTTATAACGGAAAAATCCATATTATGAATATCTATTTCCTTTATATTATCATTATTATCCAATTTAAAATGATACATTATAAATTTCAGAAAATGTGAAAGGTCATAATTATATTCTTTAACAGTATTTGGTGATTTATTTAATATTCCGGTTAAGTATTCTAAAAATTCATTTAGAAATGGGGGATTGTCTTTTAAATCTATCATATGTTTAACTCCTTTCAACATATATAATATATCATTATTCTTCTATTTATCAAGTACTTTTTATTAATTGAAGATTTATTAGAGTTAGAATTTTGAAGTATATTAACTATAAATAAAATTATTGGTGAATTGAAAAATTAAAATATGGTTAGAAAAGTAATTCTTAGGTACACATTAAAAGCAGTTTTAAAGCAATATTTTGGTTACTAGATAATGTTTTGGCATTTTTGGCTAAAAAACATTATCCAGTAACTATTTTGACATTAAATTAAATTATTTAATTGATATTAATTAATATCTATGATAATATTGAATTAAAAGAATTGAAAGGGGTAAAAGTTATGAAAAGATTAGTAGTAATAGGTAAAAATAAGAAAATAACGGCAACAGTATATTTAGTATTAAGAGTTTTAGTAATAATAACAATGATTTTACAGTTTTTAAAAGGAAATTATGAAAATGTATTTATGTGTTTGCTTACTTTAATATTATTTGCAATACCAATAATAATAGATCAAAAGTTAAATATAAAATTACCAAATACATTAGAAATTATAATATTTTTGTTTATCTTTTCAGCAGAGATTTTAGGAGAAGTCCAAAATTTTTATGGAGTGTTTAAACATTGGGATACAATTTTACATACTTTAAATGGATTTTTGTGTGCAGCAATTGGCTTTTCAATGATAGATATATTAAATAGAAAGAAAAGAAAAAATTCGTTAAATAAATTGTCTCCTTTGTTTGTAGCAGTAGTTGCATTTTGTTTTTCTATGACAATAGGAGTTTTATGGGAATTTTTTGAATATGGCATGGATAAAACTTTTAATATGGATATGCAAAAAGATAGAGTGGTTTCTCAAATATCTTCTGTTAATTTAAACGAAGAAAAGAAAAATGAGGCTGTTACAATAAAAAATATTGAGAAAACTCAAATATATGGTACAGTAAATAAATCTCCTACAGTAATAACAATAGATAATGGTTACTTAGATATTGGAATAAATGATACTATGAAAGACTTATTAGTAAATTTTGTTGGGGCAGTAGTATTTTCTATATTAGGACTTCTATATATTAAAAATAGAGATGAATATAAATTTACAGAAGAATTTATGCCAATGGTTAAGACAGAAGAGGAAATAGAAGAAACCAGACAAGAACTTGAGAGATTAGAAAAGGTTCTTGAGCAGAAAAAGCAAAGAAAACAACATGAAAATAAATAATTAAATTATAATTAAGAGAAATTATCATGAAATATCATTTATTAAAAACAGTGAGACACATAGGTATAAATTTAGGAGATTAAAATAGGAATATACTAAGAATATAACAAATTTGTAATACATTATAATATAATAAAACCTTGTTTTATCATTTTTATGAATTAGAACAAGGTTTTATTATATTATCTATTAATTAACAGATAGCAGGATTAAAAAATAGAAGATTTTTTTAGTTTTAATTATATTATTATTAATTTAAAATAGGAATAGAATTAGTTAAAGCAAATAAATAACTAATTAATTTTTTTCTATCAATGCATTGTTCTTCTTTACAGTAGTTAACTATTAATTCTCCAATTCCTGCACTGTAAAAATCAATTAAAAATTGTTTAAAATCTTCATCTATAGTTAAATTGCGACTTTTTATATGATTAGTAATAATTCCATCAAAAGTTGTATAAAAGTGAATTTTTAATATTTTTTTTAATTGTTCTCTACCAAAAGAATTATATGCGGAGTTTAGAATATGTTTGTTTTCTTCAATATAGTCTAAGACACTATTTAAAAAATTTTCGTAATTACTTTTATCAAAATTATCTATTATTTTTTTTACTTCTTCATTAAACATCCAATTAATTAAATCATGAATATCTTCAAAATGATAATAAAACGTGTTTCTATTTAATTGGCAGTATTTAATTAAATCATTTACAGTTATTTTATTCATTGGCTTTTTTTTAGATAATTCTTTAAAAGCATTAGCAAGTTCCACTTTAGTATTTAAATTTCTTTTATCTTGTTTTCTATTCATATAATCACCTCAATTTTAAATTATATAACTTTTAAAAGTTTTAGTCAAATGCCTGAAATTGTCTATTGTTTTTTTATATTAATCAGCATATAATTAAATGAAAATGCTAAAATAACGAAAGGAAGGATATTTTTTGAAAAAAATAACAGATTTTATTGTAAGAAGAAGAAACATTATAATGGTAGTGTTTATTTTTTTCGCCATAGTATCAGTATTTTTATCTCAACAAGTAAAAATAAATTATGAGATGACAGAATATTTACCATCAGATTCTGAGACAAAAATAGGAATGGATATTATGGAAAAAGAATTTGATGAAGAAAAAGAATCATATCTTAATATAATGTTTAAAAATTTAACAGAAGACGAAAAAGATAATATGTATAAGAAAATATTAGAAATTGATGGAGTTTCTAGTGTTGATTATGAAAAGGAAAGTGAGGAATATAACTCTAATGAATATACATTATATGTTATAAATGTTGATGATACAGATGATTCTGAAACAGCAGCTACAGTTTATGATACAGTAAACAATGAATTTAAAGACTATGAATTTTATACAAGTGGTAGTATTAAGGATAGAAATATGACAATATTACCTACTTGGATTCTAGTTTTAGCAGTTGCAATAGTTGCAATAATACTTATTATTATGTGTGAATCATATATAGAACCTTTTTTATTTTTAGTTTGTATTGGAATTGCAGTATTATTAAATAATGGAACAAATATTATATTTGGTACAGTTTCTAATATTACAAGTTCAATATCAGCCATTTTACAATTAGCATTATCAATGGACTATTCTATAATGTTAATTAACCGCTATAGACAAGAAAAAGAGAAAAATAATAATAATGTAGAAGCTATGAAAGAAGCCTTATATAAATCATTTTCATCTATTTTTAGTAGTTCATTAACAACAATTGTAGGATTAATAACATTGGTATTTATGAGCTTTACAATAGGAAAAGACTTGGGATTAGTTTTGGCTAAAGGTGTTCTTTTAAGTTTATTAGTAATATTTACATGTTTACCAGCTTTAATATTAATATTTGATAAGTTAATAACTAAAACAAAGAAAAAGGCACCAAAAATTACTTTAAATCATTTAGGAAATTTTATTTATAAATTTAGAAGTATAGGATTTATATTATTAATTATCTTATTTTTGGGTAGCTATATATTAAAAGGTAATTTAAAAATTTTATATACTCCTTCAGATGAAGATAAAATAGCAGAGGTTTTTACTGAAAATAACCAAATGGCAATTGTATATAACAATAAAGATGAAGAAACAGTTTCTAAATATTTAAAAGAATTAGAAGATACTAAAAAGGTAGATGAGGTTTTAGCATATGGAAATACCATTGGAGAAAAGCTAAAATATGATGAATTTAATGATAAACTAGAAGAATTAAATACAGACACAAAAATAGATGATTATTTATTAAAAATTTTATATTATAATTATTACAATGATAATAAAGACAAGACAATGACATTTAATGAATTTATAAAATTTACTGAAGATAATGTTTTAAATAATAAAAATCTTTCTTCTAAAATAGATAATAATACAAAAAACAATATAGAAAGATTAAAAAAATTTACATCTACTAGTGAAATGAATAAAAAGAGAACATATAGTGAAATTGCTAATATTTTAGAGATAGATAAAAATGATGCTTATAACTTATTTATATATTATTATTCAAATAAAGTTAATATAAAATTACCAATTAAAGATTTTGTTAATTTTATAAATAAAGATGTTTTAACTAATGAGAACTATTCTAGTAATATACCAAAATCTGCAAAAGATAGTTTAACTACTTTAAATAAATTTTTAAATAAAAACACAATAGCAAAAAGCATGAATTCAACAGAAATGGCAAATTTATTTGAAATTGATAAAAATACAGTAGATAAATTATATTTATATTATTACAGCATATATGGAGTGGATAACAAACTTTCAATTAATGAATTTTCAAATTTTGTTGTAAATAATGTATTAACTAATAAAGACTATTCTAATAAATTTGATAGTAATACAATTACCAATTTAAAATTATTACAAACAATGAGTAATAAAAATATAATTGAAAAAAATATGAATTCAAAAGAATTATCAAGCTTATTTGGAATTGATGAAAATTTAGTTAAACAACTATTATTATTAAAATATACGACAATAGATAGTGGTACCACTTTAAAGATATCAGAGTTTATTGACTTTGTTAATTATTTAAAAAATAATACAAATTATCTAGATGGTGTTGATATAAGTGCAATAAATAAAGTATCAGTATTTGCAAAAAATGAAAATAACATTAATACAACAAAGATGAATAGAGAAGGACTATCTTATATATTTAACAATATAAGTAATGGATTAGTAGATACCGTTTATAAAACCTTACAATTACCAGATAATTATCAAATGACACCACAAGAATTTATTAATTTAATGGTAGATAATTTATCAAATAATTTAGATAAAACTTCATTAAGTAATATTAAATTAATAAAGATAATAATAGATGATAGCTTAAACCCTAGTAAATATACTGCAACACAAATTTCTAAAATATTTAATATAAATACTAAACAAACATATCAAATATATGGACTATATAATTATACCAAAGGAAATACTAAGAATTGGAAGCAAACCCCATATCAGTTTGTTAAATTTATTCTTGATAATAGCAGTAATGAGCAAATATCTAGCAATATGAATAAAGAAAATCTTAATAAACTGCAAATGGCATATAAAATAATGAATAGCACTGAAAATAACAAAGAATATTCATATAAAGAATTATCAAATTTAGTAGGAATTGATACTAATCAAACAAAGATGATATATACATTATATAGTTTACAAACAACTAAGTTGAAAATAACACCAATAAATTTTGTAGACTTTATTTTACAACATAAAGAAGATAGTGAATTAAAGGGAAGCATAAAAGCAGATACAGTAAGCAATTTAAAATTAATTGATAAAGTAATGGAAAGTGTAATTAATAATAAAAAATATTCAGCTAATGAAATTTCAAATTTATTAGGTTTAGAAAATGATGATGTGAAGCTTTTATACTCACTATATTCAGCTAAAAATATTGATAGTAATATGAGTTCATCATTAAAAGACTTTGTAGAATTTATGTTAAATGATGTTGTTAAAAATGAAAAATATTCAAATAAAATTAGTAACGAACAGACATTAAAATTAAATACAATTAATGGAATTATGAATTCAGTAATAAATAAAACAGAATATAATGCAGAAGAAATTTTTGGAATTATTTCAAATTTAACAAATTCTATGGATAAGGATACTATTGATATTTTATATATTTACTATGGAAGCGAAAAATATTATCAAAATAACTGGGCAATATCTATAGAAGATTTTATAAATTATGTAAATGATGAAGTATTTACAGATAGTAGATTTAATGACTTTATAGATAACAATATGAGAGAAAAAGTTGAGCAAGCTAAAAATATAATACAAGATAATAAAGAAAAACTAATTGGAAGTAATTACTCAAGAGTAATAATAAATACTAAATTTGATTTGGAATCCGATGAGGTTTACGAGTTTATACAAAAAATTTATGATAATTTAGAAGGAACAGAAAGTTATATAATTGGAGATTCATTAATGTCTTATGAAATGAGCAAAACTTTTGAAAATGAATTTAATTATATATCAATTCTTACAATGGTAACTATATTTATAGTTGTTGCTTTTACTTTTAAATCATTTACTACACCACTGGTACTTGTATTAATTATTCAGTGTGCAGTATATATGACCATGGGAATATTAGGAATGATTGGAGAACATGTATACTTTATTGCATTGCTAGTTGTTCAAAGTATATTAATGGGAGCAACTATAGACTATGCAATTGTATATACTTCATATTATATAGAATCAAGAGAAAAATTAAATGTTAAAGAATCAGTAAAAAATGCTTATAATAAATCAATACACACAATTCTTACATCTTCTTCAATATTAATTATTGCAACATTATTGGTAGGAAAATTTTCTAGTGGTATTGTATCAATGCTATGTAACACTTTATCACAGGGAGTATTGTGTGCAACAGTTTTAATATTAATTATATTACCTGCCACAATTGCTTGCCTTGATAAATTTGTAGTAAAGAGAAAAAATAAACAATAACTTAATATTTATAAAAGATTAACAACATTTTAAAATAAATATAAATTCTTTGTCACTTTTATATCTTTAAAATAATCTAAAAAGTAGTATTAAAATAGGAGATGGATTATTAATGATATTTAGTAGCTTAGAGTTTATATTTATTTTTTTACCATTATTTTTAATTTTGTATTTTGTATCTCCTACGAAATATAAAAATTATGTTTTGCTAATAGGTAGTATAATATTTTATATAATAGGTGCATGGGAACATCCGCATTATGTCTTACTTTTGGGAATTGCAATCTTATTAAACTATATTATAGGAAAAAAACTAGAAAAAAATAAAAATAAAAAAATCTTAATAGTTGGAATTATATATAATTTAATATGGTTAATATTCTTTAAATATTCGGATTTTATAATTTCAATTATATCAAACATAAGTGATGTTTATATAGAACCATTAAACTTATTATTACCTATAGGAATAAGCTTTTATACCTTTCAATCAATATCATATATAGTTGATATATATAATGAAAAATGTAAGCCAGCAAAATCTATAATTAAATATGCAACGTATGTACTTATGTTTCCACAATTAATATCAGGTCCACTAGTATCATATAACGATATAAGTAGACAATTGGATGATAGAAAAAATAACAAATCAAATATTATAATCGGAGTAAAATATTTTATTTTAGGTTTAGGATTTAAAGTATTATTAGCAAATAGAATAGGATGTCTATGGAATGATATTTCTATGATTGGAATTGAAAGTATTTCTACAGTTCTTGCTTGGTTAGGTGTAATAGCATATTCTTTACAAATATATTTTGATTTTTGTGGATATTCTTTTATGGCTGTAGGTCTTGGGAAAATTATGGGATTTAAACTTCCTATAAATTTTGAGACGCCTTACTTATCAACAAGTATGACAGAATTTTTTAGAAGATGGCATATAAGTTTGGGAAATTGGTTTAAAAATTATATATATATTCCATTAGGAGGTAATAGAAAAGGAAAAATAAGAACTATTTTAAATTTGTTAGTAGTGTGGATTCTTACAGGATTATGGCATGGAGCAAATTATAATTTTATATTATGGGGCTTATTTATATGTTTAATAATTGTTATAGAAAAGTTATTGATAAAGAAGTATTTAGATAAATATAAGTTTTTTGGACATTTATATATGTTATTATTAATCCCAATATCTTGGTCAATTTTTGCTATAACAGATATAAAACAATTAGGAATAATGTTTAGTAAGTTATTTACATGGAGTGAAGGTTTGTATTTGCTGGATTTTGTTAAATATGCAAAAATTTATGGAATTCTAATAATAGTTGGAATAATATGTGCTACTAAATTACCAGAAAAACTATTATTATCAAAACAAAATAATTTGTTGCAGAAATTAATATTATTAACCATTTTCTGTGGTTCAATCTATTACTTATATATAGGCTTAAATAATCCATTTTTATATTTTAGTTTTTAGAAGAAACTTAATAATTTACATTAAACTTTTCTTATGCAATCATTTATTTAATGTAAATTAAACTTATAAAATTGATTGTAAATATAGTATAAGAGGAAGAAAAAGTATGAAAAAAGAAAGAATAGTTATAATTTTAATAGTCTTAATTATAGGAGGATTTTTTTTAGTAAAAAGTATAAAAAGTGATTCAATTGCACTTTCAAATAATAATATATTGAATGAAACTAAAAAAGAAGATAAAATAAATAATGTAGTACAATATCAAGAAGATAGTAAGACAAATATTACAAATGAAAATATAAAAGAAAATAAAGAAGAGTCAAACATAAGTAAAAAACACTCAGTAGAAAAGTCATATTTTAATGATGCTTTATTTATAGGAGATTCTAGAACAATAGGAATATCAGAATATGGGGATTTGAATAATGCTACATTTTTTGCATATACAGGAATGAGTGTATATAATGTATTTAGCAAGACCGTCTCTGTTCCAAAAGTAGGAAAACTTAATCTAGAACAGTTATTGAGTTCAAAGAAGTTCGGAAAAATATATATAATGCTAGGTATAAATGAATTAGGATATAATACAAATCAAACTTTAGAAAATTATAAAAAATTAGTGGATTATATAAAAGATAGTCAAAGTAGTGCTATAATATATATACAAGCAAATTTACATGTAGCATCGAAGAAATCGGATAAAGACAGTATAGTAAATAATACAAATATAAATAAATTTAATGATCAAATTTCTAAATTTGCAGATAATAAAAGAATTTTTTATATAGATATAAATGAGAAATTTGATGATGACAATGGAAATTTAAATTCAAATTATACGAGTGACAATGTTCATATTTATGCAAAATACTATAAAGAGTGGAGTAATTGGTTATGCCAAAATGCAGTAGATTAAGGAGGCAAATATGTTAATAGTAGACCAAAAAGAATGGTTTTGTAAAAATATTAAAGATTTAGAAAATGGTATGTATAGACTTTCATATAGTATATTAAAAAATGAAGCGGATGCAGAAGATGCGGTTCAAGAAGCTATTTATAAGTCTTATAAAAATTTAGAAAATTTAACAGATAAAAGAAAATTTAAGCCTTGGATATATAAAATAGTAACCAATACTTCTCTTGAAATATTAAAAAACAATAAAAATTATGTAGATATAGAAGAAAATATCGAGGCTGATAAAGAAGATATAGATTCAAATTTAACTCTTTGGAATGCAGTACAAAAATTAAATCAACCTTATAGAACAACAATAACATTATTTTATTATGAAGATATGTCTATAAAAGAAATAAGTAAAATAACTGGTACAAATGTAGATGCAGTTAAAAAGCAATTATCAAGAGGTAGAGAAAAAATTAAGGAGGTTATAAATATATGAATTTTTTAGATGATCGAAAAATAAAAAAGATTGCTAAAGATGAAAATATAAAAGCACCTAATAAATTTTACAAATCTATAGATGAAACTTTAGAAAACTTAACAGATAAAAATGAGAAAACTAATTTTAATTTAGCTAGGAGATATAGTTTAAGATTTGCAATAGCATTGATTTTATTAACATTTATAGTACTTCCTAATATAAGTCCTAAAATATCTTATGCTATGCAAGAGTTACCTATAATAGGAAATATTGTTAAAGTAATTACAATAAGAAATTATTTTGATAAAGAGGGAAATAGTGAATTAAATGCTGATATACCTAGCATAAAAGATGCTGATAATACAATAAGTGAGTCTAATGACCTTATAAATGAAGATATAAGAAGACTTACACAGAGAATTATTGATAAGTATTATTCAGAAAAAAATCCGCAAAATCATCTTTCAATAAGAATTAATCCAGAAATAATAACAAATACTAATAATTGGTTTACATTAAAATTAACAATATCTCAAGTAGCAGCTAGCAGTAGCCTTGAATATAAATATTACCATATAGATAAAAACACTGATAAAATAATTAAAATATCGGACTTATTTGAAAATGATGGATATAAAAATGCTATAAGTGAAGAGATAAAGAGACAGATGATTTCCAGAATGGAAGAAGATGAAAACATTGTATATTGGTTTGATGAAGAATCAAAAGATTGGAGTTTTAGAAAAATAGATGATGACCAAAATTTTTATTTTTCTGAAAACGGAAATATTGTAATAGTTTTTGACAAATATGAAGTAGGAGCTGGTTCTAGTGGTGCGCCAGAATTTGAAATTAATAAAGAAATTTATGAAAAATATATGAAATAATTATATATAGATAATGAACTATCAATAATATAATAAGTAGAGGAAATATTATGAATAAAGATTTTCTTAATTTAACAACATCTCAATTTGCAAAATTGCATAATGTTAATAAGCGTACATTACATTATTATGATAAAATAGGATTGTTTTCTCCAAAAAATAAATGTTAATTTAGAAGATATTTATAGTATTAAAGATGAAAATAATGAAATATACAAATTTATAAGTCAAGATTCTTATAATAGATTAATAAATAGTTTAAATCCTAAAGAACAAGAGGTAGTTTCTTTAAAGCTATTATCAAATTTAACTTTTAAAGAAATAGGAAGTTTATTAGGAGAGTCGACGAATACTGTGAAATGGAGATATTATAAAGCAATTCATACACTAAAAATAACATTAAGCAATTTAAGTATGTTTATAATAACTTTTGTATTTGGAATAATAATATTAAAAAATGATAAAAAAGAATTACCAGTTATAAAGGATGATCAAAACAATATTAATAGTAATAAAAATGAAATTGAAGCAGAAAATAAAGAAAATGAAAAATTAGAAGATAGTGAAATAATACAAGAAAATGAAGATTTTTCTGAAAACACTATAGTAGAAGAACAAATTATGGATACTACAAATTATTTAAGTATAGGAATGTTTAGTGTCTCAGCTATATTTTTAATATTAACAATTTTTTAACAAAACACCAACTAAATGCAAAGAAAAAAGCATCTAAATAATAGAAAGGTAAAGGTGAGGTTATGAAAAAGAAAAATATTGTAATTATAATAGTAATTTTATTATTAATAATATTGTTGTTTCCAATTCAAATAAATAGGTTAAACGATGGTGGAACAGTTGAATATAGGACGTTACTGTATAGTATTACTAAATATCATAGATTAGATGAAAACATAGATGATGGTTATATAGATGGTATTGAAATTAAAGTTTTTGGTAAGAAAATATATAGTAATGTAGAAGAAACACCTAGAGATAATGAAGAAAGAATAAAACTAAAAGATTTAAAAATAACAACAAAAGATATAGATGCAACAAAATTAGTTAAGTTTGGTAATGTCTTATATGGTAAATCTAATCTACTTATTGATTATGCAGGAGATTTAAACAAATCAATAGGAAAAATAAATATGTTCATAGGTGAAGAATATTTACCTCAATTAGATGGAGAAACTAATTGTAAAGAATTTTTGAATTGTAATATATTAGAAGCTAACGACAAAACTATGGTATTAAATATTGATAATGTTGCAGTTTTATTTGGAGCAATAAATAAAGAAAATATAATACAAGCTAACGGAGAAAGTTTAGAAAATATAGCAACTCCACAATATAGTAGTTTTGTAGGAACAATATTAGAAGAAACAACAACATACATGATAGTAGAGCCAAACGAAGATGAAATAGAAAGAAAATCAGCAGACAAAATTAAAATTAATTATGGAACAGACCACATAGATTATTTGTATGGAATTGGAAGAAAAGTTGTTATTTATTATACTGGATATATCATGGAATCATATCCCGCACAAATTAATACGGATAAAATATCAACAGAAGGATATGAAGATTTTACAATAACAGTAAAAAAATCAAATGATATAACAAAAAAGAAAATATTAAACAATAAAAATTTAAGCTCAGATAAACAAGATTATAATTTATATTTTTATGGATTAGATGAAGTAAATGTAACTTTAAATAATAAAACAATGTCATTAGAAGACTCTCTAAAGAGTGGAAAGATGACAATAGATGGAATTATACAAAAAGCAAATAAGGATGAAAAAGATGGGAAAGTAATAAAGGCAGAAATCTATAAAGATGGAGGAAGTACTGAATATCATTATGAAAATTATTCAATAATAAAAGTACATAAGTTAGATGGAAATAGAGATGTATATATAGGTATTCCAAATATGAAACTTGATGATTTAAAATTATAAAAGAATATCAATGAGGAATCTCATCTTGAGCACGTTCTTTTATATATTCATTTAGGATAATAGGGATAAATAAGTATAATAAATGGATTGTTTTAATGTAACTGTTTTGTGATATAATTATATAAGATGTTAGGAGAATATATTTATGGTATACAAATATAAATATCAAACACCAAACGGATTTTCAGATATATTAATGAATAGTGATGGTAAATATTTAACAGGTTTATGGTTTGAAGGCTCAAGAGATATACAAAAACATGAAATAAATTGTGAAGAAAAAGAATTACCAATATTTAAAGAAACAAGCAAATGGCTTGATATATATTTTAGTGGCAAGAAACCAGATTTTACACCAGAATATAAAATAAATAATTTAACATCATTTAGAAAAGAAGTAGTATATATAATGAATAATATACCTTTTGGAAAAACTTTAACATATAATGATATATCTAAAACTATTGCAAAAAATAGAGGGATAAAAAGAATGTCTAGTCAAGCAGTTGGAGGAGCAGTTGGTTGGAATCCAATATGTATTATTATTCCTTGCCATAGAGTTGTTGGAACAAATGGAAATCTAACAGGTTATGGTGGTGGAATAAAAAACAAAGTAGCATTACTTACTCTTGAAAAAAATGATATGAGTAAATTCTTTATTCCTAAAAAGGATACAGTATTATGAAAAAAAATTGTAAAAAAGATAATTTGAGGTACGAATATGGAAAAAATAAAATTAAATAATATTTTTAATTTAAGTAAAGAAGAAATAAATAATTGTAAAATTGAATTAAATATGTCAGAAGGTAGAAATGGACAATTATATATTGATAAATGGTTATCATTATCAGAAAAAGAAAAGCAAAGCGGAATAAATGATTGTTCATATTGGCCAAAATATGGTTCTCAGAGTAATTTTCATGTCGGACAAAAAGTATTTAGTTTTGTACGAAAATCTTATGATGAATGGTTATTTATTTCTGCAGCTACAATTTTAGATGTTCCTGAAAATAGAAGATCAAATGTTGAGATTTTAGAAAAATATAAACCTCTTTTTGGAAGATTAATAATGAAATTTCATAAAGGTAATACAATGGGAAGATATACATTTAACTTATCCTATTTAAACAATAAAGAAGAAGTAATAGAAATATTACCATGTATATATAGTGGAGAACAATTTGAAGGATATGATAATGTTAATTTACCTTACAAAAAATTAAATGACATTTTTGAGGGCAAAATAATGCCAACATATTATGAAGCTTTGAAAAAAATTACTGGTATTTATTGCCTTACAGATACTTCTAATGGAAAACTATATATTGGTTCAGCTACAGGTCAATATGGTGTTGCTCAAAGATGGGGTAATTATTTAAGCTCAAAACATGGTGGAAATGTAAGATTGGAAAACTTATACAAACAAAATGGTGAAAAATATTTTGAAAAATATTTTACTTTTACATTACTTGAGTATTTTGGACTATCTTATGATACTGAAAAAATATATAAAAGAGAACAATATTGGAAAAAATGTTTAAATACGATAGAACATGGTTATAATGATAACTAATTTTGAATTTAGAATTAGTTCACAAAACAGAGATTAATTTTATATATAAGAATAAATATAATATAAGGACTAAAATTTATTTAAAAAGGATGTGTTCTTATGGAAGAAAAAAAGAATGAGATTATTTTATTTGAAAATCAAGGTGTAAAATTAGAAGTAAACTTAAAAGAAGAAACTGTATGGCTTACTCAAGCACAAATGGAAGAATTATTTGATGTAAAACATGCAACTATAAGTGAACATATTAGCAACATTTTTAAAGAAGGGGAACTTGAAGAGAAAACTTCTGTCGGAATTTCCGACAAAAGTACAGGAGGAAGGAAATCTAAAATATATAATTTAGATGTAATTATATCTGTTGGGTATAGGGTCAAATCAAAAAATGGTGTGATTTTCAGGCAATGGGCAAATAAAATATTAAAAGATTATATGCTAAGAGGTTATGCAGTAAATCAAAAAAGATTAGCATATTTAGAAAAAACAATAAAGTTAATAGATATTGCTAATAGAATAGATGAAAGACTAGAAGGAAATGATGCAAAGGAAATCTTAAAAGTAATTGGAGATTATTCAAAAGCACTTGATTTGTTAGATGACTATGACCATAGAACATTAAAGAAAATAGATGGAAATATAGATGAAAGAAAAATTGAATACAAGGAATGCATAGGAATAATAAATAGGTTAAGATTTAACGAAGAAAATTCACTATTTGCAGTAGAAAGAGATAAAGGTTTAGATTCAATTATAGGAAATATTTATCAAAGTTTCGATGGACAAGATATTTATAAAAGCATTGAAGAAAAAGGAGCAAATTTTTTATATTTAATAGTAAAAAACCATGTATTTGCAGATGGAAATAAAAGAATTGCAGCAACCTTATTTATTTATTTTTTGAATTTTTATGGTATTTTATATAAAGATGGAATACAAACAATAGATAATAATACATTAACAGCTTTAACATTATTAATAGCAGAATCCAACCCAAAAGAAAAAGATATAATCATTGATTTAATTATGAATTTTTTAAATAATGATTAACTGATAGAGATAACATTTAAAATTTAGTTAGTAATTTTGTGATATTACAACAACAGATAGTAAGTTGTATTGGAGATTAATTTATGAATTATATAAATAAAGGAA
>UMIN01051015.1_pt1 | contig 110263 bp, 94 predicted proteins | sample 1965811 | NCBI WGS metagenome assembly UMIN01 (sample SAMEA4836123, study PRJEB28245) | human gut metagenome | biome: gut microbiome; material: fecal sample | place: Denmark | collected 2008
GGTTCTGTTACATATTCTTTCAGGTAAGGGTGGTCAACCAGGATTACTTTGTCTGCGCCATAGTGGTACAGTTTGTCAACTTCGCCTTCAATACCGCTGCCCAGCAGGACTGCGTATACATCATCTTTCAGATCTGCTTTCAGTCTTGTAGCTTCGCCGATCAGTTCCAGACCTACGTTCTGAACCTTACCGCTTCTTTGTTCAACTACTACATAAATACCATTACTCATTGTAGGGTTTCCTCCTTATATTCCAAATTTTCGTATTAGCTTCTTTCTAAGCAGAAACAGAAATCAATCTGTTTCTTTCCGTCCTTAACAAACGGATCCGCAAGCATTCATCAGATGATGAATTTTTCTTCCAGTTTAGCAACGATTGCTTTAACAGCTTCGTCTGCGGACAGGTCTTTCAGGATTGTACCAGCGCCTTTTACTTCTTTTGTGAAGGACTGATATACGTTTGTAGGGGAACCCTTCAAGCCGATCATATCCAGTTCCAGGTCATCTTTCAGAGCTTCGAAGTCCAGAACTTTGATTTCTTTTTCGTAAGCCTCTACGATACCTCTAACTGTCATGTATCTAGGTGTTGCCAGTTCTGCGATAGCTGTCAGCAGGCAAGGAGTTTTGATTTTGATGATGTGGTAGCCATCTTCGAACTGTCTTCTAACTACTACATAATCTTCAGTAGCTTCTTTGATTTCTTCAACATAAGAAACCTGAGGAACATGCAGTTTTTCAGCAATCTGAGGACCAACCTGAGCTGTGTCACCGTCGATTGCCTGACGACCTGTGATGATCAGATCATAACCGATTTTCTTCAGAGCAGCTGCCAGGATACCGGATGTAGCATATGTATCGGAACCACCGAATTCTCTACCGGAAACCAGGATAGCTTCGTCACAACCCATAGCCAGAGCTTCTCTCAGAGCAACGTCAGCCTGAGGAGGGCCCATGGATACTACTGTAACTGTGCCGCCAACCTGTTCTCTCAGTGTCAGAGCAGCTTCGATACCTGTTTTGTCGTCGTGGTTGATAATAGAGGGAACACCGTCACGGATCAGAGTGCCGGTTTTAGGATCAATTTTAACTTCAACTGTATCTGGTACTTGTTTAATGCATACAACGATTTTCATTATAGTTCTCCTTCCAAAATATTAGTAATTCAGCTTCGTCATCTAAATTTGAGAATGTCTACTGGATCAAACTTTCATGGAGCCGGAGATGATCATCTTCATAGCTTCGTTTGTACCTTCGTAGATTTCTGTGATTTTAGCGTCACGCATAGCTCTTTCAACGGGGTATTCACGGCAGTAACCGTAACCACCGAACAGCTGTACGCACTGTCTTGTAACTTCGTTTGCTACATCAGATGCGAAGTATTTGCACATAGCAGCATAAGGAGCGTAGTTGCCATGGTTATCCTTTTCAGTAGCAGCTCTCCATACCATCAGTCTAGCAGCATCAACTTTTGTCTGGCATTCAGCAAGTTTGAACTGTGTGTTCTGATATTTACCGATGGGTTTGCCACCCTGTTTTCTTTCTTTAACATATTTCAGTGTTTCGTCGATAGCGCCCTGTGCGATACCTACGGACTGAGCACCGATACCGATACGGCCGCCGCCCAGAGCTGTCATAGCGATCTTGTAGCCCTGACCTTCTTTGCCCAGCAGGTTTTCTTTGGGAACTTTAACGTTTTCATAGATTACTTCACAGTTGGAAGCAGCTCTGATACCCATACGTTCGATGTTGGGACCAACGGACAGACCTTCGGATTCTCTTTCAACGATGAAAGCGGACATACCTTTAGGGCCTTTGGATTTATCTGTCAGAGCGAATACGATGAAGATATCAGCAAAACCGGAGTTTGTTGTGAACATCTTTGTACCGTTCAGTACATAGTAGTCGCCATCCAGTGTAGCTTCTGTACGAACGCCAGCAGCGTCTGTACCAGCACCGGGTTCTGTCAGACCGAAGCAGCCGATTTTGGAACCGTCAACCAGAGGTCTCAGATATTTCTGTTTCTGTTCTTCTGTACCAAATTCATTGATACAAGGGCAGCAAAGAGATGTGTGTACGGACAGTGTGATACCTGTGGAAGCATCAACTTTGGACATTTCTTCCATGCACAGTGTGTATGTCAGAACGTCAGCACCCTGACCGCCATATTCTCTAGAATAAGGAATACCGAACGCACCGATTTTCTGCAGTTTCTGCAGCAGTTCGCGATCATAATCTTCAGCTTCATCCATGTCCTTTGCGATGGGTTTAACTTCTGTTTCAGCAAATTTTCTGAACAACTCTTGCTGAAGCATCTGAGTTTTTGTCAATTTGAAATCCATTTAATATTCCTCCTATTTTTTAATAAATTTAAAGCAACCGTCCTTGCGCCCCGGTCGCTTTATAAAAACAACCTACATCCGACGCTGCCGTCATGAAGTCCACATTGGCTTTTTTGCATTTCAACAGAAAAGCATTTGTGCGCTTCTAAAAGAACTATACCATTTTTGTCTAAAAATTGTCAACATCTTTGTCGATTAAATATTAGATAAAAAACGGTCACAATTTATGGTAATACCGACAGTCCTAACTGTCTTTTCGCCACAAAAAAACCAACAAAAATCCATGGTTCTTCTGGCATCATTCTTTCGCCTCTCTTACCCAAATTCTCCTGCCTTCAGCCACGATCGCTTCTCGATTTCTTCGGAAAATGTCCGTTCCATGGATCTGTGAATGGCAAGGAAACCTTTGTTTTTCTCGATACTTTGTATGCGAAATATACTGCCGAAAAAATAACACACTGCCTGCTGATTTTGTGTGTTCCTTGTCTTTTTGCTTAACCATACTTTACACTATTGTCTTTTCTCTGTCAATATCCTCACCATTTAGGATGCAGTTTTTGCCCCTTTGTTGTCATACAAGCATTGTATACTTTTCATAATGAATGTACCTGACATTTTCCTGCTTTTCCCATTCTTTCAACCTTTTTACCTTTTTTTAGATAAAAAAATATCCTTTTCCCCCTCCCCCAAAGGCCTTCTCCCCTGCCATGAACCGTACTTATCACATTTTTTCACACCACCATATTTTTGTGAAAATTTACGCTAAATATCCTCCTGTCACGTTTTCTGTTTTTTGTTTATTCTTCCGAAACTGGAAATATTTCTTTTTGGCATTCCTTTCATTTCCTGTTGCAGCTTTTCCTTCTATATAAAAGTGGTTTCATACTTTGCAAGAGATTTTCAGCTGAAACCGCAGCCAAATTCCTTTCCAATAAAAAAACAGATGTTTCAAAACGATTCGCCCCAGAAACATTCTGTCCTAATAAAGTGAAGCTTTAATCCAGCTGTTCCATATTTCTAACCCTATTTCATACAATGCTTTCTCCATGCCAATACTATAATCAAAATATAAAAAAGGAGTATCCCTAAGGACACTCCTTTTGCATTTACCGTATGAGTTGAAATTATTCGATAACTTCTACTACGGAACCTGCGCCTACTGTTCTACCACCTTCACGGATAGCGAAACGCAGACCCTGGTTCATAGCAACGGGTGTGATCAGTTCGATTGTCATTTCAACGTTGTCGCCAGGCATGCACATTTCTGTACCTTCGGGCAGAGAGATAACGCCTGTAACGTCTGTTGTTCTGAAGTAGAACTGAGGTCTGTAATTGTTGAAGAAAGGTGTATGACGGCCACCTTCTTCTTTGCTCAGAACGTAAACCTGTGCTTTGAATTTTGTATGAGGTGTGATGGAACCGGGTTTAGCCAGAACCTGACCTCTTTCGATTTCGTTTCTCTGAACACCACGCAGCAGAACACCGATGTTGTCACCAGCTTCAGCCTGATCCAGCAGTTTTCTGAACATTTCTACGCCAGTTACAACTACTTTTCTGATTTCGTCTGTCAGACCAACGATTTCAACTTCGTCCTGTACTTTAACAACGCCGCTTTCTACTCTACCAGTAGCAACTGTACCACGGCCTGTGATGGAGAATACGTCTTCGACGGGCATCAGGAAAGGTTTGTCTGTGTCACGTTCGGGTTCGGGAATGTATTCTTCGATAGCGTTGAACAGTTCCAGAATCTTGTCGCCCCAAGGGCCAGCAGGATCCTGCAGAGCCTGGAATGCGGAACCTCTGATGATGGGGATATCATCACCGGGGAATTCATATTCGCTCAGCAGTTCTCTGATTTCCATTTCAACCAGATCCAGCAGTTCTTCGTCTTCAACCATATCGCATTTGTTCATGAATACAACAATGTAAGGAACGCCTACCTGACGGGACAGCAGGATGTGTTCTCTTGTCTGAGCCATAGGGCCGTCTGTTGCAGCTACTACCAGGATAGCGCCGTCCATCTGAGCAGCACCTGTGATCATGTTTTTAACATAGTCAGCGTGGCCAGGGCAGTCAACGTGTGCGTAGTGTCTTACAGGTGTTTCATATTCAACGTGAGCTGTGGAGATTGTGATACCACGTTCTCTTTCTTCGGGAGCTTTGTCGATGTTTTCGAAAGCAACTGCTTCACCGATCTGATATCTTTCATGCAGTGTTTTTGTGATAGCTGCAGTCAGAGTTGTTTTACCATGGTCAACGTGACCGATAGTACCAATATTCATATGAGGTTTGGTTCTTTCAAATTTTGCTTTTGCCATTTTTAAATATCCTCCTTTAAAATTTACTAAGGCAAATAGATTCATACATTATCGCATAAATGTACCTATCGTCCTTAATTATATTAAACTTCCGCAGTTTTTGCAAGCCCAAAATACAATTATATTCTGGATTTTGCAATTATTTTCTGCCTTCCAGAACTTTTTCCTGAACGGATTTCGGGCAGGGTTCGTAGTGGTCTACTTCCATTACGTAGTTACCACGGCCCTGAGATCTGGAACGCAGGTCTGTGGAGTAACCGAACATTTCAGCCAGAGGTACGAAGGAGTGAATTACCTGTACGCCGTTTCTAGCTTCCATACCTTCGATACGGCCACGACGGGAGTTGATGTCACCGATAACGTCGCCCATGTATTCTTCAGGTACTGTTACAGTAACTTTCATGATGGGTTCCAGCAGTACAGCGTCACCTTTTCTCATAGCTTCTTTGAAAGCCATGGAACCAGCAACCATGAACGCGGTTTCAGAGGAGTCGACTTCATGGTAGGAACCATCGTAAACTTCTGCTCTTACGCCCAGTACGGGATAACCGCCCAGGATACCGCTCTGCATAGCCTGCTGAATACCTTTGTCGATAGCGGGGATATATTCCTTAGGAATAGAACCACCAACGGTGCTGTTGATGAATTCGTAGTTGTGTTCTGCATCTGTGGGGATAGGTGCAAATTTCACTTTACAGTGACCATACTGACCTTTACCACCAGACTGACGAACGAATTTACCTTCAACGTCAACAGCTTTACGGAATGTTTCTTTGTAAGCAACCTGAGGAGCACCAACGTTCGCTTCTACTTTGAATTCTCTCAGCAGACGGTCAACGATGATTTCCAGGTGCAGTTCACCCATACCGGAGATGATTGTGTCGCCGGTTTCGGAGTCTGTGTATGTTTTGAATGTGGGATCTTCTTCTGCCAGTTTTGCCAGAGCGATACCCATTTTGTCTCTACCTGCTTTTGTTTTAGGTTCAATTGCAACGGAGATAACGGGTTCAGGGAATACCATGGATTCCAGAATTACTTCGTGATCTTCATCACAGATTGTGTCACCTGTTGTTGTCAGTTTGAAACCTACTGCAGCCGCAATATCACCGGAGTAAACCTTGTCGATTTCTTCTCTGTGGTTTGCGTGCATCTGCAGGATACGGCCTACACGTTCTTTTTTACCCTTTGTAGAGTTGTAAACGTAAGAACCTGCATCCAGTGTACCGGAGTACACACGGAAGAATGCCAATTTCCCAACGAAGGGGTCATTCATGATCTTGAATGCCAGAGCGGAGAAAGGTTCTTCGTCGGAAGAATGTCTTTCCACTTCTTCTTCTGTTTCGGGATCGATACCTTTGATAGCAGGGATATCGATGGGAGCGGGCATATATTCGATAACGCCGTCCAGCAGTTTCTGAACGCCTTTGTTTCTGTAAGCAGAACCGCAGAATACGGGAACCAGTTCGCAGTTGATGCATGCTTTACGCAGCGCTGCTTTCAGTTCTTCTTCTGTGATTTCTTCTTCACCGAAGAATTTTTCCATCAGTTCTTCATCTGTTTCACAGATAGCTTCTACCATTTTTGCTCTGTATTCTTCAGCTTTTTCCAGGTAGTCTGCAGGAATATCTTCTTCATCGATTTCTTTACCCAGATCATCTTCGTAGATCAGGGCTTTCATTTTCATCAGGTCGATGATACCAACGAAATCGCTTTCTGCACCGATAGGCAGAGTAACAGCAACAGGTGTGCAACCCAGTCTGTCTACCATCATCTGCAGTACATTATAGAAGTTTGCACCCATGATGTCCATTTTGTTAACAAATGCCATTCTGGGTACGTTGTAGTTGTCAGCCTGACGCCATACAGTTTCGGACTGAGGTTCTACACCGCCTTTTGCGCAGAATACGCAAACGGCACCGTCCAGTACACGCAGGGAACGTTCAACTTCTACTGTGAAGTCAACGTGACCTGGTGTGTCAATGATGTTGATTCTGTTTTCATTCCACTGACAAGTTGTCGCTGCGGAAGTAATTGTGATACCTCTTTCCTGTTCCTGTTCCATCCAGTCCATGGTTGCTGTACCTTCGTGGGTATCACCGATTTTGTAGTTACGGCCTGTGTAGAACAGAATACGCTCTGTAAGTGTTGTCTTACCTGCGTCGATGTGTGCCATGATACCAATATTTCTGGTTTTGGCCAGCGGGAACGCTCTGTTTGCCACGCTTACTCCTCCTTCGTGTCATACTAAAATCGGGCAATACCCGAAAAAACTGTCAATCAGTCTTTTCGGGCTTGCCTTGATCCATAAGTTTCTTAGTTTAAAATTACCATTTGAAATGAGAGAAAGCTTTGTTTGCTTCTGCCATTTTGTGTGTTTCGTCTTTTTTCTTGCAAGCGCCGCCAGCATTGTTCAGCGCGTCCATGATTTCAGCTGCCAGACGATCTACCATAGTTTTTTCGCCACGTTTTCTAGAGTAAACTGTCAGCCATCTCAGACCCAGAGTCTGTCTTCTTTCAGGTCTGATTTCCATGGGAACCTGGTAAGTAGCACCACCTACACGGCGAGCTTTAACTTCCAGTACGGGCATGATATTGCCCAGTGCTTCTTCAAATGCTTCCAGGGGTTCTTTACCTGTTTTTTCTGCTACTTTGTCGAATGCACCATAAACGATTTTTTCAGCAACACCTTTCTTGCCGTCCAGCATAATGCTGTTGATCAGCTTTGTAACCAGCTTGCTGTTGTAAATAGGGTCTGCTAAAACCTCTCTTTTTGCAACATGTCCTTTTCTTGGCACGATTCTTCCCTCCTTAATGAATAATGATATTCTCGGTACTTCACAGGACTTTTCGCCTGTGTTTTCATGCCTTATCTCTCAACTTATATCCGTCCTTCTAAGCAATCGCAGATTGTATTGATTGGTATAAGGCATTTCTTCTTTTTACGATGATTGAATTACTTCTTGGATGCTTTAGGGCGTTTAGCGCCGTATTTGGAACGCGCCTGCATTCTGTTAGCAACACCTGCTGTATCCAGTGTACCTCTGATGATGTGATAACGAACACCAGGAAGGTCTTTTACTCTACCGCCTCTGATCAGAACAACGGAGTGTTCCTGCAGGTTGTGGCCTTCACCGGGGATGTAAGCTGTTACTTCAATCCCGTTGGAAAGACGTACTCTGGCGATCTTTCTCAAAGCGGAGTTAGGTTTTTTAGGTGTAGAAGTTTTTACTGCTGTGCAAACACCGCGTTTCTGAGGAGAAGAAACATCAGTTGCTTTCTTCTGCAGAGAGTTCAGGCCTTTCTGCAAAGCGGGTGCTGTGGATTTTTTCTCAACAGTCTGTCTGCCTTTTCTTACTAACTGGTTAAACGTTGGCATTAAAATGCACCTCCTTATAGAATCTCATACGTTCTGCTCTTGCATTATTTCAGTATGCTTGATGTCGCGTCTTAGAAGCCGCTTAGAAAACTTCCAGCCCGCAGACACTAGAAAATTTTATCACCCCAAAAATCAAAAGTCAATACCCTTTTCCCCTGAAAACCCTTGATTTTACGCAGATTTTACCCTTTTCGGCTTTGTATACAAAAAATCTCTGTAAAACACCGCATTTCACCGACAAAATCCCCGAAAACCTTTGTTTCCGGCACTTTACGCTGCTAACGCAAAAAAATGGATACAACCCTTTGGGGATTGTATCCATTTTGTTCATTTTCTATACGCCATCTTATACCATTTCGTCTTCGTCGATATAAGTGCCGTCAGCCTGATAATCCTGCGCATCTTCGGTCTGTTCTGTTTCCAGTTCGATGTTGCGGTAACGGCTCATGCCGGTACCAGCGGGAATCAGCTTACCGATAATAACGTTTTCTTTCAGACCAATCAGTGGATCGATCTTGCCTTTGATCGCTGCTTCTGTCAGGACTCTTGTTGTTTCCTGGAAGGAAGCTGCGGACAGGAAGGAATCTGTTGCCAGGGATGCTTTTGTGATACCCAGCAGTACACGGGAACCTTTTGCAGGTTCTTTGCCTTCTGCTTCCAGAGCTGCATTTGTGTTTTCAAATGTCAGCCAGTCAACCAGAGAGCCGGGCAGGAAATCTGTATCGCCGTTTTCTTCGATCTTGACACGTTTCAGCATCTGACGAACGATAACTTCGATATGCTTGTCGCTGATTTCTACACCCTGCAAACGGTATACACGCTGTACTTCCTGAATCATATAGTCCTGAACGCCTCTCAGGCCTTTGATCTTCAGAATGTCGTGAGGGTTTACGCTACCTTCTGTGATTTCATCACCGGCTTCAATGATGTCGCCGTCGTAAACTTTGATTCTGGAACCGTAAGGAATCAGATAATCTTTTGTTTCGCCTGTTTCAGGGTTTGTGATGATAACTTCACGTTTTTTCTTGGTATCGTTCAGTGTTACATGGCCGCCGAATTCTGCGATGATTGCAAGACCCTTAGGTTTTCTTGCTTCAAACAATTCTTCGACACGAGGAAGACCCTGTGTGATGTCATCGCCGGCGATACCGCCAGTATGGAATGTACGCATTGTCAGCTGTGTACCAGGTTCACCGATGGACTGCGCCGCGATAATACCTACGGATTCACCGATACGTACATATCTGCCGGATGCCATGTTGGCACCGTAGCATTTTGCACAGATACCAACTTCGGAACGACATGTCAGTACAGTTCTGATCCAAACTTTCTTGATACCTGCTTTTTCCACTGCTTCTGCCTGATCTACTGTGATCATGGTGTCAGCAGGAACAATGATTTCGCCTGTTTCAGGATGGATGATGTCATACGCAGACCATCTGCCGCGGATACGATCCTGCAGATCTTCGATGACTTCGTTGCCATCCATGAAAGCGGAAATTTCCATACAAGGTGTTTCGATGTTTCTGCCTTCGCAGCAGTCCCATTCTCTAACGATAATATCCTGAGATACGTCTACCAGACGACGTGTCAGGTAACCAGAGTCGGCTGTCTTCAGCGCTGTATCGGTCAGACCTTTACGAGCACCGTGCGCGGAAATGAAGTATTCCAGTACGGACAGACCTTCACGGAAGTTCGCTTTGATAGGCAGTTCGATGATACCGCCGTTAGGGGATGCCATCAGACCACGCATACCAGCCAGCTGTTTGATCTGTCTGTTGGAACCACGGGCACCGGAGTTAGCCATCATGAAGATGTTGTTGTATTTACCCAGACCAGCCAGCAGCGCCACAGTGATCTTATCATCGGCAATGTTCCAAGCTTCGATAACTTTCTGGTGACGTTCTTCGTCTGTCATCAAACCACGACGGAACTTTCTGGTGATCATATCTACTTTTGCTTCCGCTTCTGCCAGATATTCCGCTTTTTCCTTAGGAATTTCCATATCGGATACGGATACAGTCATAGCTGCTCTTGTGGAGAATTTGTAACCCAGGGATTTGATCTTATCCAGTACATCAGCTGTCTGTGTTGCACCGCAGCGGTTAATGCACTTGTTGATGATCTTACCGATGGCTTTTTTATCTACCAGGAAACCAACTTCGTAGTCAAATTTGGTTTCGTCATCTGTTCTGTCAACGTAACCCAGATTCTGAGGAATTGCTTCGTTGAAGATGATGCGGCCAACGGTAGCTTTTACCAGTCTGGTTTCTTTTACGCCGTTGAATTCCATGGTTCTTCTAACTTTGATAACTTCCTGCAGATAGATTTCATGGTTATCATAAGCCAGCATCGCTTCTTTTTCATCTTTAAATACTTTGATGATAGGGTCGCCTTTGGCAACGATTACATTGCCTTCTGCATCCAGAATATCTTCTTCGTATTTTTTATTCAAATCTTCTCTTTCCAGTGTCAGGTAATACATACCCAGAATCATATCCTGAGAGGGTACGGTTACGGGAGCGCCGTCGGAAGGTTTCAGCAAGTTGTTAGGAGAAAGCAGCAGGAATCTGCATTCTGCCTGTGCTTCTACGGACAGAGGTACGTGAACCGCCATCTGGTCACCGTCGAAGTCGGCGTTGTACGCTGTACATACCAGAGGATGCAGTTTGATTGCACGGCCTTCTACCAGTACGGGTTCAAATGCCTGGATACCCAGTCTGTGCAGGGTTGGGGCACGGTTCAGCATAACAGGATGTTCTTTGATGACATCTTCCAAGATGTCCCAAACTTCTGTCTGAAGTCTTTCTACCATTCTCTTAGCGGATTTGATGTTGTGAGCCAGACCATCTTCCACCAGTTTCTTCATTACAAAAGGTTTGAACAGCTCGATAGCCATTTCTTTAGGCAGACCGCACTGGAAAATCTTCAGTTCGGGGCCTACAACGATAACGGAACGGCCGGAGTAGTCAACACGTTTACCCAGCAGGTTCTGACGGAAACGACCCTGTTTACCTTTCAGCATATCGGACAGAGATTTCAGCGCTCTGTTGCCGGGGCCTGTTACAGGTCTGCCGCGTCTGCCGTTGTCGATCAGGGCGTCAACTGCTTCCTGCAGCATTCTTTTTTCGTTTCTAACGATGATGTCAGGTGCGCCCAGATCCAGCAGTCTTTTCAGACGGTTGTTTCTGTTGATAACACGTCTGTACAGATCATTCAGGTCACTGGTTGCAAAACGGCCGCCGTCCAGCTGTACCATAGGACGGATGTCGGGAGGAATAACCGGGATGGCATCCAGAATCATCCATTCAGGCTTGTTGCCGGATACACGGAAACTTTCCACAACTTCCAGTTTCTTGATGATACGCACACGTTTCTGACCTGTGGTGTCGACGAGCTGTTTTTTCAGCTCGTCGGCTTCTTTTTCCAGATCAATGTCCTGGAGCAGTCTTTTGATTGCTTCCGCACCCATTGCTGCTTCAAAACGGTTGCCGTATTTATCGTATGCTTCTCTGTATTCTCTTTCGCTCAGCAGCTGTTTGTACTGCAGTTCTGTGTCCCCTGCATCCAATACGATATAAGACGCAAAGTACAGAACCTTTTCCAGTGCTCTGGGGCTCATGGAAAGAATCAGACCCATTCTGGAAGGGATACCCTTGAAGTACCAGATGTGGGAAACGGGTGCAGCCAGTTCGATGTGACCCATTCTTTCTCTTCTAACCTTTGCCTTTGTTACTTCAACGCCGCAGCGGTCGCAGACAACGCCTTTGTAACGGATTCTTTTATATTTCCCACAGTGGCATTCCCAGTCCTTTGTGGGCCCAAAAATTCTTTCGCAGAACAGACCGTCTTTTTCAGGTTTCAGTGTTCTGTAATTGATGGTTTCGGGTTTCTTTACTTCGCCTCTGGACCATTCATGGATTTTTTCAGGAGAAGCCAATCCAATCTTAATGGAATCAAAAACAATTCCCTGTTCTGTGTTTTGTGTGCTCATGGGCTTGTTCTCCTTTCTTATTCTTCGTCATAATCGTCCAACAGTTCTTCGCCGCCGGCATAATCGTCGGACAGCAGATCGCTGTTGTCGTGTACGGTGCCTTCTTCATCATCAAAGAGGAAGTCCACCAGTTCTTCTTCGGCTGTCATAGGTCTGGGACGACGGAATTCATCGTCTTCGCCTTCAAAGCCGTCGATATTTACATTCAGATCATCCACATCTTCAATGGATTCCTTGATTTCTACTTCAGTCTGGTCTTCACGCAGTACGCGGATATCCAGTGCCAGGGACTGCAGTTCTTTCAGCAGTACCTTGAAGGATTCAGGCACGCCGGGTTCGGGGATGTTTTCGCCCTTAACGATCGCTTCGTAAGTTTTTACACGACCTACGATATCGTCGGACTTCACTGTCAGGATTTCCTGCAGTGTGTAAGCTGCGCCGTATGCTTCCAGCGCCCAAACTTCCATTTCACCGAAACGCTGACCACCGAACTGTGCCTTACCACCCAGAGGCTGCTGGGTAACCAGGGAGTACGGGCCAGTGGAACGTGCGTGGATCTTATCATCTACCAGGTGGTGCAGTTTCAGGTAGTGCATGTAACCGATGGTTACGCGGTTATCGAAGAATTCACCGGTACGGCCGTCACGCAGGGAAACTTTACCGTCTCTGCTGATGGCAACGCCTTTCCATTCTTCTCTGTGATCTCTGTTTGCATACAGTTCATCATAGATATCGCCTTCCAGCAGGGGTTTCCATTTTTCGGAGAATTCTTCCCATTCTGTGTTGACATAGTCGTTTGCCATTTCCAGTGTATCCATGATGTCGATTTCGTTTGCACCGTCGAATACGGGTGTGCTGATTTTCCAGCCCAGAACTTTTGCAGCCAGGGACAGGTGGGTTTCCAATACCTGCCCGATATTCATACGGGAAGGAATACCCAGAGGGTTCAGTACGATGTCCAGTGGACGGCCGTTAGGCAGGAAGGGCATATCTTCCACAGGCAGTACACGGGACACAACCCCTTTGTTACCGTGACGACCAGCCATCTTGTCGCCGACGGAGATTTTACGTTTCTGTGCAATATAAACTCTTACCAGCTGGTTTACGCCGGGACCTACGTCGTCGCCGTTTTCTCTGGTAAAGATCTTAACGTCTACGATGATACCTGTTTCACCATGAGGAACACGCAGGGAAGTATCTCTAACTTCTCTTGCTTTTTCACCGAAGATTGCGCGCAGCAGTCTTTCTTCTGCGGTCAGTTCGGTTTCGCCCTTAGGTGTTACTTTACCAACCAGGATGTCGTTGGGGTGTACTTCCGCACCAATGCGGACGATACCTCTTTCATCCAGGTCACGCAGTGCGTCTTCGCCTACGTTAGGGATATCTCTTGTGATTTCTTCAGGCCCCAGTTTTGTATCTCTGGCGTCTGCTTCAAATTCATTGATATGAACGGAAGTATATACGTCGTCCTGCACCAGTTTTTCACTGAGCAGAACCGCGTCTTCGTAGTTGTAACCTTCCCATGTCATGAAACCGATCAGAGGGTTTTTACCCAGTGCCAGTTCACCCTGACAAGTGGAAGCGCCGTCGGCGATGATCTGACCTGCTTCAACTCTGTCGCCTACGTTTACGATAGGTTTCTGGTTCAGGCAGGTGCTCTGGTTACTTCTCTGATATTTAATCAGCTTGTATGTGTCACGCATGGATTCATCGTTGCGGATCACAATTTCGTTTGCGGAAACTCTTTCTACAACACCGCTGTTTTTTGCGATAGCGCAGATACCGGAGTCTTTCGCTGTTTTGTATTCCATACCGGTACCAACGATAGGAGAGTCAGTTACCATCAGAGGTACAGCCTGACGCTGCATGTTGGAACCCATCAGCGCACGGTTCGCGTCGTCGTTTTCCAGGAAAGGAATCAGCGCTGTTGCAACAGATACCATCTGTTTAGGAGATACGTCCATCAGGTGGATCTGGCTTCTGTCAACTTCGATGATGTCTTCACGGTGACGACCGGTTACTTTCTTATGAACGAAGTGGCCTTCTGCATCCAGAGGTTCGTTGGCCTGCGCTACGTTGTAGTTTTCTTCTTCGTCAGCGGTAACGTAAATGAACTCGTCTGTTACGCGAGGTTCGTCGCCGCTCTGGTCTACTTTTCTGTAAGGCGCTTCGATGAAACCGTATTCATTAATGCGGGCAAATGTTGCCAGTGTATTGATCAGACCGATGTTAGGACCTTCTGGTGTTTCAATAGGACACATTCTGCCGTAGTGAGAATGGTGAACGTCTCGAACTTCGAAGCCCGCTCTTTCTCTGGACAGACCGCCGGGGCCCAGTGCGGACAGACGTCTCTTATGTGTCAATTCACTCAGAGGGTTGTTCTGGTCCATAAACTGAGACAGCTGGGAGGAACCGAAGAATTCCTTGATAGCAGCTGTTACAGGACGTACGTTGATCAGAGCCTGAGGTGTTACCACAGCCAGATCCTGTGTTGTCATTCTTTCACGAACTACTCTTTCCATTCTGGACAGACCGATACGGAACTGGTTCTGAAGCAGTTCCCCTACGGAACGGATACGTCTGTTGCCCAGATGGTCGATATCGTCCACGTTGCCGTAGCCGTAATCCAGCTGCATCACATAGTTGATGGAAGCCATGATGTCTTCCAGTGTGATGTGCTTAGGCACCAGTTCGTGGATGTTTTCTTTGATGGCAGCTTTCAGTTCTTCAGCTGTTGTGTATTCGTTCAGCAGCTGTTCCAGCACAGGGAAGTAAACTCTTTCTTTGATGTTTACATCTTCTGCTGTCAGACCGAATTCTTCCAGATATGCATCAATTGCAACTGCACGGTTTGTCAGGATTTTTATTTTTCTTTCTTCTACTTCAATATACAGGTGGTCGATACCGCTGTCCTGGATAGTATCGCACAGTTCCATTGTCAGCACTGCGCCTTCTTCAGCCAGAACTTCCCCTGTCATAGGGTCAACCACTGCTTCCGCCAGTTTTGCACCGCGGATTCTGTTTCTCAGAGCCAGTTTCTTGTTGAATTTGTAACGGCCTACTTTTGCCAGGTCATAACGTTTGGGATCGAAGAACATGCCGCGCAGCAGGGATTCGGAACTTTCCACTGTGGGAGGTTCGCCGGGACGCAGCTTTTTATAGATTTCGATCAGACCTTCTTCATAAGATTTGGAAACGTCTTTTTCCAGAGTCGCCAGAATCTTAGGTTCTTCACCGAACAGATCAATGATTTCCGCATCGGAGCCAATACCCAGGGCACGGATCAGAACTGTTACGGGAACTTTTCTGGTACGGTCAACTCTTACATAGAATACGTCGTTGGAGTCTGTTTCATATTCCAGCCAAGCACCTCTGTTGGGGATAACAGTTGCGGAAAGCAGCTTTTTCCCAACTTTGTCAAAGTCAGAAGCATAGTAAATGCCGGGGGAACGAACCAGCTGGCTGACGATAACACGTTCTGCACCGTTGATGATGAAGGTACCTGTTTCTGTCATCAGAGGGAAATCACCCATGAAGATTTCCTGTTCCTTCAGTTCGTCCAATTCTCTGTTATACAGTCTTGCTTTTACTTTCAATGCTGCCGCATAGGTGGCATCACGTTCCTTACATTCTTCAATGGAGAATTTGGGTTCGGAATCCAATGTAAAATCAATGAATTCCAGCACCAGATTGCCGCTGAAGTCTGTGATGGGGGAAATATCTTCAAATACTTCCTTCAAACCTTCCTTCAAAAACCACTGGTAACTGTCCTTCTGCACCTCGATCAGATTGGGCATATCCAAAACTTCGTTGATTTTGGAATAGCTCATTCGTGTCGTGTCGCCAAAACGGAGTGCATGAATTCTGTTTTTTTCCATCTTGTCACCTCTCGAATTTATCTATCACACCGACATTACCACTGCCCTACGGACACTTGATACAGAAAAACGACCTGTCGTTTCTCTCTATCAGGCGTCCATGGCAGATGCTTTTTTGCAGAAATTTTCTGCTTTTGCGCAAAAAATTTAGAATTACCCAAACAAAGCTAGACCTTTGCCTGCACCACCTTTGATCAGTGGTCGTGACAAAAGCCTCTTTTATCTAAGAAATTCTAATGCAACTTTTGAACAGTTTGCCATACAGCCTCCCGTTCACCATATAAAAGCCAATAATTCCAAACAAAGCGCAATCCTTATGTGCCAGAAATCCCCTGTATTTCAAGGTTCCTGCCGCGTTCTGCAAAAAGATGTTGAATTTTGCAAACCTCTATGCTATACTGACCATAAATCATGGATATGTGTGCTTGTTTGCCAATGTGTGAGATATTTTACCACACCTAAGACCGGCTGTCAAGCCCTTTTTCCTTGAATTTCCGGCGGTTTCCCGCTTTTTTTTATTGCTTTTTTCCCTTCTCCCATTTGCACAACCCCTTCCCCGCTTTTCTCCGTTCTTTCCCATTGCATTTTTGGTGCAAGTGACATTTTGTATAAAACACCGCTAAAATTCCGTTAAAATTTCATAACTGTTTTTTGATTTTGCAACTCTGAAAAATTGCAATTTTGTGAACTATTTTTGTTCTTTTTATCATACATCACGCTTCTTTACATTTTCTCCCCCACCTGTTACACTGTTTGAGATAGAAACGAGGTGTTTATCTTGCAGAAAGAGAATTATCAGATTGTGCTGGAACGCACTTTAAAGACCATAGAAAAGGAAGAACACCGCCCCCGTCTGCTGCTCCATAGCTGCTGCGGCCCCTGTTCTTCTTATGTATTGGAGTATCTCTCCCATTATTTTGACATTACCGTATATTACTATAACCCCAATATCTCTCCCGCGGCAGAATTTACCCACCGTGCGGAAGAACAGCAGAAACTCATTGCTCAGATGCCTTTGGAAGGCGAAGTGTCCTGTATCGTTGGGGAATATGACCCAGAAACCTTTTTCGCCATGGCAAAAGGCAGAGAACAGGAACCGGAAGGGGGACAGCGCTGCTTCGACTGCTATACCCTTCGTCTGAAAAAAACAGCAGAAGCGGCAAAGGCTGGCGGCTTTGATTACTTTACCACCACTCTTTCCATCAGCCCCCATAAAAATGCCCAGGTGCTCAATGCCATCGGCAAAGAACTGACGGAAACCTACGGCGTTCCTTATCTGTTTTCGGATTTCAAAAAGAAAAATGGCTATAAACGTTCCTGCGAACTGTCAGAACAGTACCATCTCTACCGTCAGGATTACTGCGGCTGTCCCTTCTCCAAAGCAGAAGCTGAAGCCCGCAGGAAAGCCATCCACGGTGAATAAAACCAAATCAGACAGCAAGTATCCCTCTGAAAGGTGTCTTGCTGTTCTTTTTTTGGAAAAAAGCCGGTTTTTCTCTTTTCTTTCCCGAAAAACCGTCGTATAATAAACCCCGTGCGATTTTTTCTGAAAGGAGTTTTATTATGACACAAAAACAAAAGGGGATTTTGTGCATCACCGCATCATCCTTCTTTTTCGCTTTGATGAATTTGTTTGTGCGGCTTTCCGGTGATCTGCCTTCCATGCAGAAAAGTTTTTTCCGTAATTTCGTGGCACTGATCTTTGCCGCTGTGATTTTGTACCAGGAACGCCCCAAAGTAACTTTTACACCAAAAGCAAAACGCCATCTGTTCTGGCGTGCTTTCTTCGGCACTGTGGGTGTCCTCTGCAATTTCTATGCCGTAGACCATCTGGTGCTGGCAGACGCATCCATGCTCAATAAGATGTCCCCCTTCTTTGCGGTCATCTTTGCCATCTTCCTGCTGAAAGAAAAGCCCAACCGCTTCCAGACATTGTCCATCATCACCGCTTTCATCGGTGTTCTGTTCATTGTCAAACCCACAGGCAATATGAATCTCATTCCTGCTCTCATCGGGCTTATGGGCGGTCTTGGTGCAGGTCTTGCTTATACATACGTCCGCTCTTTGGGACAACAGGGCGTTGCTGGGCCATTTATCGTGTCCTTCTTCTCGGCATTCTCCTGCGTAGTGCTGCTGCCCTTCCTGATCTTCGATTTCCACCCTATGACTTGGGTGCAGCTGGGCACACTTCTTCTGGCAGGTCTTTCTGCCGCCGGCGGTCAGTTCACCATCACTGCCGCTTACTGCTATGCGCCCGCAAGGGAAATTTCCGTTTTCGACTATTTCCAGATTCCCTTCTCAGCGCTTCTGGGCTTCATCGTATTCGGACAGATTCCTGACTGGCTCAGCTGGATCGGCTATGCCATCATCTGCGGCACAGCCATTGCCATGTTTCTGCGCACCATCCGGACAGAAAAGGCATAAACACAAATTTCTTCATCAGAAAACAAAGAAAGCTGGAATCTCTACAAAAAGATTCCAGCTTTCTTCTTTTTTGCAAATTTTCAGGCATCCTTTCCATTCTCTTTTTTTCTTTCCCATTTTCTGCTATACTATTGCAAAATATCACAAAAGGAGTCTCCCATGTTATTAGAACGAACCCTGTCCACATTGCAGGCATTGGGCAATGAACGCCTGCAATTACCTATATTTTACGAAAGTCCCCTGTCCCTCCGCTTCGAAATCGGCCCCGAGGACATTCCGGTCAATGATCCCCGTTATTTCCGTATGGCATACTGGCGCACCTCATTTCTTTATGAAAAAGCGCCTGCCTTTGATACCCTTCTTTGGGTGCTCTATCGTACACCGGATATGGATTCCGACATAAACGATCTTCTTGATCGTTTCTGCAAGCTTGCCCGTCTGCCGGAACCTGCGGAGGTCTATGAACAGGAAACCGTAGACCGTGACGGCGAACCTTTTACCCGTATCTTCTTTTTCTGGGATATGGAAGAAACGCCGCCCAAAACCTCCGCTCTGCTGGACAGCATTCTGAAAACAGATTTCGCTGGATTTCTGGAACTTTCCTCTGCTGTTTTCTTTTTCAATACCCATACCCCTTTCCTCCTCCATCTCTACGATGACAGAGGCATGGACTTGGTGGCGTCAGACAAATCCCTTCTTTCTCCTTTTTATGAGGACTGCCATAATTGGCTGTTGGAGTATGACCTGCCCCGCATGGACGAAATCTTCGCAAATACAAAAGGCACAGAATCCCTTTAAAATTCTGCGCCTTTTTTTGTTACGGAACATACTGTTCTTCTACTTTCGTCACAACACCATTCTCCGAAGTGATCCAAAAAGGCAGGTATCCGCCGCCTTCTTCCAAATGTTTCTGCAATTCCTTCCAGCTTTTCAGCTGTTTCTGCTCCACACCATTTTCTGTGAATTCCACCACCAGAATTTCGGGTCGCTTCCCCATATTCATGGACGTATTATTTTCCCATGTGCGGATATAAAATCCATTTGGCATCTCCATATTGGGGTCTAAATGTACCTGTGCCAGACGTTCCCTGTTTTCCTCTGTATACCACTGGGCTTCGTTCAATTCGAGCCACTCATTTTCAAAATCCAACTCTAAGATATACCCGAACCGCTTAGAGGACATATCACCGTAAAAATCCTCCAAAGTTCCTTTTCTCACCACAATATCGTCTGTGGTCACAGACCAAAGGTTCATATCATCCCGCAGAAATGTCATGGCAACGTCTTCAGGATTCAAAAGCCCTACCTTGTGTCCTTCGTCACACTGTGCCTGCTGTTCCGCGTAATAAGTATCTTCTTCTGCACCACTGACATAGTTGTAATAAAGATGTCCCAATTCATCACTCCACCGTTCCACACACCAAATGCCGTCTGCTCCCTGTTTCACAGGCTGGGACAGAAGCAGCCGCCAATCACTGTATCCTTTCTGGTGATGGAGGGATACATCCACGATGATATGATTTCCCGGATAAGTTTCCGATGTGAGGTAGCCTTTTTCCTCCAAAAGAGCCCGTACCATAGTCCTCATTTCTTCCTGGGGCATGGTCAGTTCATAGGGATAAATACTGCCGAAACATACACCGAATAATGCCACCTCCTCGTCTGTATATTCATAAACGTCAACGCCGCTTTCATCAGGGTTCGGCAAACGCATTGCCCCGAAGGCGTATTTTTCCGATTCCAGATATAGATTATCTCCCTCCTGGGTAATTCCCTCCGGCAGCTGCAAAGGCTTGTCGCTATCTAACTGAAAGCGGCATTTTTCTGACCATACTTCCACAGACACATTTTCCCCCAGCAGCCCATCCACACGAGCATGCTGTGTGGCTTGCATCACTTCTCGGTCAATGATGCGGCTGCCCTGTTTTTCTACCATATCTGTAATCTGTTCTTCCTTTATTTTGATAATTTCGCTGCCTTCATCCACTTTTTCCGGCGCACTCCAGATGGCGCATCCCACCGCCACCGCCGCCACAACCGCCAGCCCTGCCACAACTGAAACAGGCTTTTTGTATTGGAGGATATGCTTCACCCTCGTTTTGATGGGCTTTTCCCCAAAAGCCAACGGCGCACCGAACCATCTTTCCTCCGCCGACAGCCGCACCAGAGAAAGGGAATATCCTTTTTTGATGTCCATCCCCATTTTTTCCAGCACCTTTTCATCACAGGAGCTTTCCATATCCGCCTCCATGCACCGGAACGCCAGCCACACCAACGGATTGAACCAATGCAAACAAAGAATGACAAAAGCCCCCTGCTTGATGCGCATATCATGCCGTTTGATATGGATTCTCTCATGACAGAGCACATATTCCTGTTCTTCCGCTGTCAAATCTGACGGAATATAAATCCGAGGCGGCATCCCCATCACAAACGCTGTGGGCAATCCTTCCACCTGATATACATTCAGTTCCAGCTTTTCCCCGTTTTTCAGCTTCTTCCGCAGTTTCCAAGAAGAAATCATGCCGTATCCCAGCAAAATCACAGTCCCAGCAAACCACACCACAGAAGCCCCTTCCACAATCCGTTCCATGGGAAAAACTTCTTCTCCCAGTTTCCGCACTGGTGTCCGTTCCGCCACAAAATCATCCACAACAGAAATGCCGCTTTCCACCTGAGGCACTGCCTGATACAGCTTCTCCTGCCGAAAACTTTCTACCCCCACAGGCATAGGGCTGTATGAAGTTTTGATCCGCACAGGCAGAATCAGCGCCAGAAATACCACCAGCCACAGACCATAAGAAATGGATTTGGGGCTTTTTTTCAGCAAAAACCGCAGAATCAACACTGCCACAATGGCAAAACTGCCGTAAAGGGACAAATTCAAAATTTCCAGAAACAGTCCATCCATACTCAGCCCTCCTCGTATGTCTCAATGAGCTTTTTCATCTCCTCCACTTCTTTTGCCGTCAGCCCTTTCCCCTTTGCAAAGGCTGTGAGAAACTTTGGCAGAGAACCGCCGAAGCTGTCTTTGACAAACTGTCTGCTTTCTTGAGCCTGCCATTCTTCTTTGGTATATATGGCACGAATCATGCCTTTTTCATTGACAAAGACCCCTTTTTGCTCCAGCTTTTTCAGCATGGTATAGGTGGTCGACTTCTTCCATTCTATTTCCTCTCCGCAGATTTTCACCAGTTCCGCCGAGGACATGGGAACATGCTTCCATAAAATCTCTGCCAGTCTCTCCTCCGCTTCCGTCAATTGGTATCCCATGGTATCCCTCCTTTCGGTCTATAAGTTTTAGACTATCTTTTCTTTTAGTCTATAATTTATAGACCAATTTGTCAACAACTTATTTCTATTTTTATACAAAAAATCCCCCGAAATTCGTTTTCGGGGGATTTTATCCATATTTTATTTCACTGTACTCCAGATATTGCTGTAAGCCGTTGTATTTTCATCGGGAATCAGTCCCAATCTCCAGAAAGATACACCATTGACACCCATCATTTTTGCCAGATCGATTTTGTCCTGAATGCTGCGGCTGTCCTCATACCAAATGACCTTTGTGGTATTTCCATCCTGCACTGTCATATAAGGATTCCGATATTTTTCAGAATATTCGGATTTCGCGCCGCTCTGCAAATAAGACTGCAATATATCATAATCATTGTCGATACCCTGACTGTTGACGATAACACCATTTTGCAGATCCCATTCCACGTTGGAAGAAGGGCTCAATCCCAGTACGACCTTATCGCTTTCTGCTACACCGGTACTCTCATCGATAATAGCGTGCAGTCCATAATAGACCTGATCGAAAGGAGAAACAGGCGTTGTGGTAAAGCCGCTTTGCTGTACATCGGCAGAAATGCTCTTTGCCTCATAATCATAAGCCATCATAATGACTTTGTCCGCAATCTCGCCAATGGCTTTGTAATCATATCCATCGTAATAACTGCCGTCTTTCGTTGCCGGATGGACTGCCACATACAGGCTCTTTCCTTCTGCTGTCAATGCTGTATCCAGTTCTTTCAGGAACGCTACAAAGTTCTGTTTCAATGTACTTCCGCGAAGTCCTTCAAAGTCAATGGTAACCCCTTCATAAGGATTTCTGCCCAGTTTTTTATAAGTCACTGTCACTTCTTCCATGATAGCGTTCACTGCCGCTGTCCGATTTTCTGCGCTATTCAAAATGGTCTGCGCTGCTGTGGCATCAGACAGGAAAATATTCAGATTGGTCTGGACACCGCTGCTCTGCAATTCTTCCACAATCTGTTCATAACCTTCCGGCACTGCCCATTCATTATTATTTTCATAAAGGGTATTGACCACAATGCCCTGTCCATCACGATATTCCATTCTGCTCCAGCCAAAAGAAACAGCGTCCATTTCTTTTGCCAGCTCTTTCTGCCCATAGGAAGAAAAAGCATAGAAGCCATGGACAAAGTCTGTATCACTGTTCATTTTGTTGTAGCACCGCAGCATCATTGCCGCCGCTTCTTCTCTGGTAGCTGTGCCATTCGGCACAAACTGACCTGCACCCTTGCCGCTAACAATACCGAAATCATAAGCCAGATTGATATATCCTTTGTTGCTTGTCACATCTGTAAAAGGAGAAGCTGCCGCTGCTGCCGTTTCCACCAGATTGTCATAGCCCAATCCTTTCACCAGCATCACAGCCATTTCCTCTCTAGTGATATTGTCATCGGGACGGAAATTCTGAGCACTGCCATCTAAAGCCCCATGCTGCACTGCCGTTTCCACGCTCTTGAAATACCATTGGTTCACATCCTGATTATCCGCAAAAGAAGCACTCTTTGCATCCACCAGTTCCCAACCAAACATCCTGCACATCATGGATACAAACTGCCCTCTTGTCACCGTCTGTCCCAGACCAAAAGTACCGTCATCCATTCCGCTGATGAAACCGATCTCGCTGGCTTTCACCACTTCGTTATAGGCCCAATGGTCTGTGGGCACATCGGGAAACTGCGCGCCAAAAGCCGTTACCGACCAGAGGGTTCCCATTGCCGCCGCCAAAAAAATGACCTTTTCTTTCATACCCGTTCCTCCTTTGCATTCCAAAACCCTTTGTACAAAAAAAGCTGCATGGAACCGGCATTTTCCTGCCGTCCATACAGCTTTTCTTTTCTGTCTGTGTTTCCGCAAAACAGAGAAGTCCTTTGCTGCATTGCGTTCCTTACAGCTTTATTTTACTCCTCTTTTTTCCGTTTGTCTTTAACAAAATTCTTAATCCGCTCTCGTTTCCAGAAAATAACAGCCCCTAAAGCAAGAACCACACACCCTGCAATAGGTGCAGCCACCTGCCATATCGGTGTTCGTTCCGCATAGAACGTAAACTGGGTACCATCCGCGTTAAAGCACAGATATTGTCCGTCTTTCTGGGTATCCAGAGGCACAGCGCCGCCGTCTTTCACCAGATACAGCTTCAGCAGTCCGCCGCCTTCCGGCACACAATACCGCATGAGATGGGTGATGCTGCCGTCTTCCGGCAATGTTACCTTCCAGCCTTCCACGAATTTGCTGCTGTCCATGCTGCCAGCTTCTTCCGCAGTCACAGGTTCCATTGTGATTTCCGCGCCATCCTCAAAACTGCCTTCTGCCAGCAGAATGGAAAGCATGGCTTCTCCTCTGGTTTGCGGCGACGCAATGGAAGAACTGCGCTGGGTATAAACAGCTTCAATGACTCTGTCAAATGTAACGGTTTCCGGCAATTCCTCCCATTTTCCGGAAGTTCCTTCTTGCTTGGGCACTTCTGGAATGGGCTTGCTGTCTGTTTTTTCGCCGTAAGTGTATGCCACATCATCCACCACAGCGCCATTTGCCATGTAAGTCAGATAGAAGGAACGGAACCGCTCCGGCAGACCTTCCATGGCAATGAAATCTTCATACGCCATAGGCTCTGCTTCTCCTGCAAAACTGATGTCGTCCACGCCGCCCCAGTCGCCGTCTACAAAGTAATTGCCTTTCACATTGCCTTCTGCTTTTCCGGCAATGGCACCGGCTGCTTCTTCCGCATCTGCCAGTTCCACCATGGTACGGCAGTCAAAAATGTCCGTACCATATCCGGCAATGCCGCCGGTATAGCTGCCGCCGCTAAGGGAAACTTTGGCATCACTGTTTCGTACCACAGAATCAGAGCTGCCAACGATACCGCCGATATAATCGCCGTCACTGCTGGTCACTTTGCCATAAGCCTCACATTTGTAGATGCTGCCCAGCTTCATATAACCGGCAATACCGCCTACATAATCTTTTTTCCCTGTCACTGCTCCGTAGTTCACAGAACCCCGCAGGACAGCTTTTGTCTGGAAATGCTGATTCAGGGAAGCATCTCCCTGTCTTGTCAGGTCGTCTTCCGGGTCAAAGTCGTATTCTACCGCAATGGCGCCGCAGATCCCCCCGGTATCCACATCGCCTTCCACCTTCGCGTAGTTGCGGCAGTTTTCCGTGACACCTTCTGTGGAAGAAGTCACTTCTTCTGATATATCTTCATAAATCTCTTCTTCTTCGCCATCGTCCAGCAGTTTCTCATAAATATCCCGCATGATATCCATGATACTCCGCATCTGGTCATTCATTGCCCGCAGGTCAGAAATGAGGATGTCGCCGTTGTCCCCCATTTCGTCTGTCATCTGTTCCACTTCATCAAAAATGGAGCCAGTCTGATCCAACAGATTATCCACCTGCTCTTTGTATTCCGCATCGGGCACAGCAAACTGCGGCGCGCCGCCTTCCCGGAAATCCCGAATTGCCCAACGCATGTCCGTTACCATATCGGATAATCCATCCTGAATGTCCTGCATTTTTTCCACAGAACGTTCCAGTCTGGATAAAGCGCTGCTCAGATCAGAAGCCATATCACTGCCGCTGTCCAGGGCGTCCCCCATTTCATTTTTCGTGTTGTTGATGGCACGAATGACACCATCCCCGGCAGACTTCAGATAAGTAACATCACCCTGCAAATCAGCCAGTGCCTGTTCCATAGCTTCCCAGTTGCCCACAGAACCAATAACATCCTGTACACTCTGGTTCACATCTTTCCAAGCGTTTTTGTAATTCTGCACCGCACGATCCAATTTCGTCAAACCGCTGTTGGCGCTGTCAATGGCATCCTGCCCAGCCTGTGCCGCATCCTGCAAACGGTCTACGGATTTATGGAGCTGTTCCAATGCGTCCGTAATATCATCGGCCACATCTTCCCCAGTTCTCAGAATGTCTTCCAGATCACCCAGGAAACGGTCTGCCCGTGCACTCAGGTCATTGATGGTCATAATGGTATCATCCACATAATCCTCTGTTCGGTGTACCAGATAATCTGTACTTTCTCTGGCTTCATCGGACATAGCAGAAATGTTGTCCAAACGGAAAGAAACGTCATCCATGGTGGTTTTCGTATGATCCAGCATACCGTCCATAATGTCCTGCAAACCAGAAAAAGCATCAGAAAGCCGTTCCAAGTCGTCCTTACCGAATTTCAAAATCAGATAAGGTTCCATCTGCCCAACGATACCGCCTACGTCTTTTCTGCCGTAAACACTGCCACGGTTTTCGCAGTCATGGAGATAACCAGACTGTCTGCCGGCAATACCGCCTACGTTATACCCCACATGGGGATAACCAATTTCCCCTGTATTCTGGCATCCCTGCAAAAGCCCAGAGGAAAATCCCGTAATACCGCCCGTATCTGTATATACGGAAAGATTTTCTGTATTGTTGATATGACTCACATCAATATCATCCAGTGTGGGCGCAATCTCCGCTCCATCTGTATTGACACTGCTTTCGTTGGTACAGCGGATGATGCTGCCAAGGTTCTGCCCAGCAACACCGCCAGTATAGTGTTCCCCGCGAATTTCCCCGCGAACGGTACATCCTGTGATAACCCCTGTATTTTCATTGATGCCGGCAATGCCGCCAATATTGTTTTTGCCGTCTACCACACCGTTGAACATACAATTTTCAATGGTACCGCTGTTGTGTCCCACAATACCGCCAATGGCGCTTTTCCCGCCAGATGGCTCCCATGTGCCTGTAACTGTCAGGTTTTTCACCACTGCGCCTTCGCTCACATAACGAAATACCCCTGTATCAGAAGCCGCTGACGTATAAGACCCCATATGGATGCTGTGTCCATTACCGTCAAAAGTACCGCTGAACACAGGCACCGGCGTAAAATTGCCGCCCAAATCCAAATCTATATCCAACACAACGGTCTTGCCTACGGACCATGTATCCAGCTTGCAGCTTTTCACAAATGATTTCCAATCCGCTGCTGTGGCGATGCGGATTTCTCCTCCATCAGAAGCAAAGGCGCTCAAAGGCAGACCAAAAACCAGCAGTGCTGCCATGAGTAATGCCATAATTCTTTTACTGATTTTCATGGGTCTGCCCCTCCTCTCTTTCGGTTTCTTCCGTTTGTTCCTCAGTTGGCTCCTCTTTGGGCTTTTCTTTTTTGCCTTCCGTATCTACAATGGCATGTACTTCCCCATGGATAACCCCCTGAACCTTTGCGTCAATGGTACCGGAAACATAGCCCCGGATATGACCATTGACCCGTACAGAACCTTCCAGTTCCTGACTGAGTTCCGGCGGTTTGATGGCAAACATCGTCCGTTCGATGACTTTGTCTCCCAGCAGCAAAATTTCCGGCAGTACAAACATAACCAGGAAAATGGATAAGATGGTACCACGTCCCAGACAAATGCCGATAGATGCAACGGTAGGGTCAGAGGACATGAACCCGATCAAAAGCCCTGCTGCCGCCAGCATGGAACCGGATGTAATGATGGTCGGAAACGCCTGATTCAATGCCAGAATGATTGCTTTGTGAGGCGGCATCTGTTTTTTCAGTTCCATGTATCGGTTGGAGATAACAATAGCATAATCGATGTTTGCCCCCATCTGTATGGAGCTGACCACCAGATAGCTGAGGAAAAACAGGTTGCTGTGCATCAAGTAAGGGAAAGAGAAGTTGATCCATACACTCCCCTGAATCACCAGTATCAGCAAAATCGGCAGCCCAACGGACTGGAATGTAAAGAGCAGCACCAGAATAACGAATACGATGGAAAGAACACTGATCATCACATTATCCCGGCTGAAAGAGCTGGAAAGGTCGAAGTCGCTGGTACTGTTGCCTACCAGCAGAAAATCGTCGTAATATCTTCCCACATCTTCCCGAAGCACATCCAGGAATGCGAAAGTTTCCTCCCCTTCTTCCGGTAAATTCAGATCCAGTACCAAACGGGAATAATTTTCCCCTTGCAGCTGCTTTCTGGCATCGTCGATTTTTTCATATGCGTCGTCCAGATCCCGCTGCATTTCATCGTCCAGTTCCACATATCCTTTGTCCGCTTCTTCATGAACAAACAAAAACATATCAATGAGGGGTACTTCGTAATTATCCAGATTACCAATGACATGACCATATTCCTCATTCTTGATGCCGTAAGCACCATACAGAAGTTTCGCCACTTCCACATCCAAGTCCATCATTTCCGCGAACTTTCTTGGTGTCAAAGCATCTGCCAGCATGTAATCATCTTCCGCTTCCGCATTGGCAATACCCAAAGCCGAATTGACCTCGGGATGTTTCTGTATATCTGCCAGCAACGCCCGCTCGCTGTCATAATCCCCTTTGGGTATGACAATTGCCAGTGTATTCTGTCCCCCAAAGGTTTCTTTGATCTTATCATCTGCAATGGTGTTCTCACTCTTCTGGAAAGAAGTAATCTGTGTATACCCATAAGCATAAGGGCACATAGAAGAAAACTTGAACGCCACAATCAGCAAAATCAGGAAAATAGGCGGGACGATATACTGCATTTTGATAACAATTCGTCCCAATCCATCAATGCTGGGTACAAAGTTTTTATGATGTGTCTTGTCAATGCCCTTGCTGAACAGCATCAGCAAACCGGGCATCAGTGTAAATACAGACAGCAAACTGCAAAAGATAGCTTTGATGAGCACACGCCCCATATCAAACCCAATGCCGAACTGCATGAACATCAGCGCTCCCAAACCGGAAATGGTGGTCAAGCTGCTGGCTGAAATTTCGGGAATAGCTTTGCTCAGTGCCGTAATGGTCGCCTCTCTAGGCTCCATATGCACCCGTTCTTCGCTGTAACGGTGACAAAGGATAATGGCATAGTCAATGGCGAGGGCCAATTGGAGCACAACCGTTACGGAGTTTGAAATAAAGGAAATCTCTCCAAAAAAGAAGTTTGTTCCCATATTCAGCACCGCCGCCGCAATGAATGTCAGCAGCAATACGGGAATTTCCATATAAGTCTTAGATGTAAGCAGCAGTACACTAACAATGATTACCGCTGCCACAACCATAATCATTTTCATTTCTTCCGCCAGTAAGTCGGAACGGTTATTGCCCACTTCTGAAGATACATATAAATCATAGGGCGCCAACTCTTCTTTCAGCGCATTCAGTGCTGTCAAAGAGATCTCATCATCTACTTCGCCGTCAAAGGTCACATCGAACAGCGCCGCCGCACCTCGGTAGTGGTCTTCTGTTTCATCAAATTCCACTTCTGTGATGCCTTCTATTTTTTCCAATTCCTCTGATAGGGTCAGCGCTTGGTCATATGTAATGTTGTTGACCATGACGCGGGCTGTGGCAAATGTGGTAAATTCCTCATCCATCAAGTCCAGCCCGCGCCTCGTTTCCGTTTCTTCCGGCAGATAGGACGTCAGGTCGTCATTGACCGATACCCATCCGCTGGCAAATACGGAAAAGAGCATTGCCGCCCCGTATAACAGAAAGAATAAATTTCGCTTATCTACAATCAGCGTCGCCAGTTTTTCCCAAAAGGAACGCTCGTCTTTTTCTTTTTTCATGGTTCCACCCGTTTCTATCTGCTGCACCATATCTCATCAATGGCAGCACGTACTTTCCTGATTTTATCTATAAAAAAAATATAATGGCTGTACCGGAAAAATACCATAGACAATGTGATGTATTTTGTATAAAAAACACACTGCAAAGAAAACTTGGTAAAAAGTCTTGACAAGAAAACTTGGCAGTGCTATGCTCAAAATACCAAGTAAACTTGGCAAGTAAGATACTTATAAAATCGGGGGGAATTTTATCAAAAAAAGGAGGGGCACTGTTTATGGACAAAAACGAAATTTTGAAACGCAGTCAAACAGAAAATATTTTGGGGGATGAACGAGAAAAGCAAATTCGATTAGAAAGCGATACTTTCAGTCTGATTTTCATGCTGGCTGTCACACTGATTCTGACAACTGTCAATTATGTAAAAGGTCTGTCAGCTGATGGATTTCTGGCAATATTCTGGGCAAGCATCGTGGGAAGACACTTCCTTCTCTTCTATCGTCATCACAAAGCCTATCATGGCATCATGTCTTTGGCTGCCGCTGTACTTTGTGTCGCAAACATCATGGAATATTTAGGGGGAATCTAAATGGATAAAAAGGAAATCCTTGCACGCAGCCGCGCGGAAAATGCCGCTGGCGATGAACGGGAACAAAGCCTTGTGCAAAAAAGCAGAATCTTTGGTTTCCGCAGTTTCTGGCTGTCCTACATTTTGATTTATTGGATTTTCCAAATTACGAAACAGGATTTTAATAGTGAGTTTTTCTCGGCTTTCATTTTCTGCTGGCTTCTGGGGCATAGTACTGTCCTTCTCACCCAAGGCTATTATCTGAAAAAGAAGCTGTATCTGGTACTGGGAATTGCAGGCTGCCTTATGAGTGTATTGGGAACCATCTTCATCCGTCCCATGCTGCAAATTTTCGTTGCCTAGAAAGGAGATCGTCCCATGGATAAAAAAGAAATCTTATGCCGCAGTCAAAAAGAAAACTACATCTTTGATGAATTTTCCTATTATGTGGATAAAAAAGCCTATGCCAATGCCTACCTTGCCATTCTCGTTTACAGTGGCATTGCCGCATTGATCTATTTCCTTCAATTTCATTTCACAGGCAAAGCTTACAGCGATTACCGCGCCTTTCTGTTCTGTTTTGCCATTACCTTTTGCGGTCGTTCTTTCCAGAAATTCCGCAGCCACAGAAAAGCGAAAGACATCCTCTTTGTGCTGATCGCCCTTTGTATTGCCATCATCACATTTGTCAATATCTTGAATCATGGAATGGAGATCATTTGATATGCCAAAAGAAAAAGAACCAAAAAATGAACTCATCCTCCGCAACCACTTAAAAGAAGCCCGTGCGGAGCAAAACCTATCTCAAAGCCAGTTAGCGGAGATGGTAGGTGTTTCCCGAAACACCATCAGTTCTATCGAAACGGGGCAGTTTAACCCTACGGCAAAACTGGCTTTGATTCTTTGCATCGCATTAGACAAAAAATTCGAAGACTTGTTTTATTTCGACTAAAAAACTGTCAGCTTCCGCCGTCTGGAATCTGACAGTTTTTCTATGTTTATCTATTGATACTTATCCACATCATGTTTTTTATTTCATACATATTATCCACAGATTTTTTTATTTTTCCTCTGCTTTTCCACTTGTTCCACAGTTTTCAACCTGTTTCCCACACAAAGCCTGCCATCGAGGCTCCTCTTTCAAAAAACCATAAGTTTCCTCATCGGCAAAAGACTGTAAAAGTTGTTTTTTCATATTTTCCAATAGCTCTGGCTGCATTTCCTGAAATGTCATGTGCTCGTACAGCCACGCCTGCCGAAAACCACCTATTCCCGCTACACTAGCAAGCACCTTTTCCATGGTATCTAGCGCCAGTTCTTGGTTTTGTTCCAACACCGCCAAATCCAGACGAGGTACCACCTCATAAAATTTCCCCATTTCGAAACACCGAGCCAGTTCTCCCTGTTTTTCCACCAGTTTTCGTGCCTGTTTCCTGTCATTTTCTTTCCGTGCCAGCTGATACATCCCATGGAGGATGGCACTGATCCGCTGATAATCCGCAAAGAGCAATTCTTCATAAGCTTTGTATGCCTCCTTGATGCGTCCCGTTTCTCCGTAAATCTGTGCCTGCATCCGCTTTCGTTCTGGATTTTGTATGGAAAAATACTGCAAATAAGTTTCTGCTTCTTCAAATTGTCCTTTTCGTCTGTAATATCCCACCAATCCACTGGCAGCCCGCATACGAATACTTTCTTCTGAACTCTCCAGCAGCCGCTGATATAATGCACAAATTTCCCTCTCTCGTTTTTCCGCCTCTGGCACCTCATGGGTGATAGCGTATGCTTCAAAACATGCCGCCATATTCAAGACTAATTCTTCACAGTTGGGATATTGTTCCATTTGCTTTCTGGCCCAGCCAAATGCCTCTCCATAACCTGTTTCTTTCAGCATTTTCTGCATCTTTTCCATCAGTTCCTTGATTTCCTTGGGCGTCAAATTTTCTCGATAAGACAAAAGGGTATCTGTGGAAATCTCCAGCAATCTGGCAATAGGTGCAAGTAGGGCGATATCAGGGCAAGTGACCTCCCTTTCCCATTTATTCACTGCGGATGCCGTCACGCCCAGCCGTTCTGCCATTTCTTCTTGTGTGAAATTCCGTTCTTTTCTATATTTCCGAATGACTTTTCCCAGCATCATCCTGTCATCTCCTTTTTCTCAATTGCAAAGATCCCTGCTGCAACCAGCATACCAGAAAACCGTCCACCTCACAACGGAGCCTTCTTCAACGATTCCGCAAAAAAATAGCGCACCATTCACATTTTAAGACATAAAAAAAGGACATCCTCTTTTGAGGATGTCCTTTTGGAAATTCGGTTTAAATTACTTCAGAGTAACTTTAGCGCCTACTTCTTCCAGTTTAGCTTTGATGCCGTCAGCTTCTTCTTTGGAAGCCTGTTCTTTCAGCATCTTAGGAGCGCCGTCAACCAGTTCTTTCGCTTCTTTCAGGCCCAGACCTGTTACTTCACGAACAACTTTGATAACTTTGATTTTTTCGGAACCAACTTCTGTCAGTTCTACGTCGAATTCTGTTTTTTCTTCAGCTGCGCCGCCTGCTGCGGGACCAGCTACTACTGCAACACCAGCTGCTGCGGATACACCAAATTCTTCTTCTGCTGCTTTAACCAGATCGTTCAGTTCGATTACTGTCAGTTCTTTTACAGCTGCAATGATTTCTTCGATTGTCAATTTTGCCATTTTAAAGCACCTCCGATTATTTTTCGTATGATTCAGTATTTTTCATATGATTCTATTAATTTATGCTGCCCTTAAGCAGCCGCCCACAGAATTATTCTGCTGCGCTTTCGCCTTTTTTCGCGATCTGATCGATAACGCGAGCGAAGGAAGACATAGGGGATTTGAAGCTGCCCAGCAGTTTGGAAAGCAGTACATCTCTGGAAGGGATGTCAGCGATTACTTTCATGCCGACTGCGTCATACAGAACGCCTTCAACTACACCTGCTTTGAATTCCAGTTCTTTAACGTCTTTTGCAACTTTGTTGATGATGCTTGCACCAGCAGCTGCATCTTCATAAGAGAATGCGAATGTGCTGGGGCCGGACAGATATGCGTCCAGACCTTCGAACTGTGTACCCTGGATTGCGAAGTGAACCATTGTGTTTTTGTATACTTTGTAATCCACGCCAGCTTCTCTCAGCTGTTTTCTCAGAGCAGTATCCTGTTCTACTGTCAGGCCTCTTGCGTCAACCATAACAACGGAAGTAGCCTTTTCCAGTTTTTCTTTGATTTCATTAACAATAACTTGTTTCTGTTCAATCTTTGCCATGTTTACACCTCCTCGAAGTAATCAATATGACGAAAAAGCCTCTTTGCACATAGACAAAGAGGCTTATATTTACGCTCTAAAAACAAGCAAATTCCTCGGCAGGATTTACGCACGAGGCACCTGCTGTCTACGGGCAATATGAGATTTTTCTCGTTTCAACTTGTTTAGTATACACCAAAGTCAAGCTGTTGTCAATAACCTCTTAGAGATTATTCAGAAATTTTTGCAGCGTTTACTTTCACGCCGGGACCCATTGTTGTTGTCAGTACAACGCTCTTCAGGTACTGACCTTTAGCAGCAGCGGGTTTTGCTTTTATAATTGCACTCATCAGAGTCTGGAAGTTTTCTGTCAACTTCTCGGAACCGAAAGATACCTTACCTACGGGAACATGGATGATGTTTGTTTTATCCAGACGGTATTCGATTTTACCAGCTTTGATGTCGTTGATTGCTTTTGTTACGTCCATTGTAACTGTACCAGCTTTGGGGTTAGGCATCAAGCCTTTGGGACCCAGTACACGACCCAGACGACCAACAACGCCCATCATGTCGGGTGTTGCTACTGCAACGTCAAAACCGAACCAGTTTTCATTCTGGATTTTGGGGATCAGATCCTCTGCTCCTACGAAATCCGCACCAGCTGCCAGAGCTTCTTCAGCTTTGTCGCCTTTTGCGAATACCAATACACGAACTGTTTTACCTGTGCCGTGGGGAAGAACTACTGCACCACGAACCTGCTGATCAGCATGTCTGCTGTCAACGCCCAAACGAATATGTGCTTCTACTGTTGCGTCAAACTTTGTTGTGGAAGTTTTCTGCACCAGATCAATAGCTTCTGTTGTATCATAGAGAGCTGCTCTGTCTACCAGTTTCGCAGCTTCAACATATTTTTTTCCTCTTTTCACTTTCGTGACCTCCTTATGTGGTAATATCGGGAGAATTCCCTCCCACTGTACCGGCTAATGCCGTCTGTCTTGTCTTATTCTTCTACAACGATACCCATGCTTCTTGCTGTACCGCAGATCATGCTGTATGCTGCTTCAACGTTAGCTGCGTTCAGGTCGGGCATTTTCAGTTCAGCAATTTTCATTACTTCTGCCTTGGGAACTTTTGCAACTTTTGTTTTGTTGGGCACACCGGAACCGGATTCAATACCAGCTGCTTTTTTCAGCAGAACTGCTGCGGGGGGTGTCTTTGTGATAAATGTATAGCTTCTGTCCTGGTAAACTGTGATAACAACAGGAATGATCAGACCTGCCTGAGAAGCTGTTTTTTCATTGAATTCTTTACAGAAACCCATGATGTTCACACCATGCTGACCCAGAGCGGGACCAACAGGAGGAGCGGGAGTTGCTTTCGCTGCGGGAATCTGCAATTTGATATAACCTGTTACTTTTTTTGCCATGAGTGGCACCTCCTATAAATGTGGTAATTAGCGGGGATTTTCCCTCCCACCGGCGACATAAGCCGCCTTCTTCTGTCAACTGTTAAATCTTGTCAATCTGAGCGAAATCAAGTTCTACCGGTGTTTCTCTGCCAAAGATGGAAAGACTTACGACCACCGTCCGTTTGTTTGTGTTGATTTCCTGAATCACACCAACGGAGTTTGCGAAAGGACCGCTGGCAACGCGAACGGAATCACCCGGTTCTACGTTCAGGTTTTCCACTTCGCCGCCAATGCCCATGGCATATACCTCCGCGTCTGTCAGTGGTACGGGTTTGGAGCCGGGGCCTACAAAGCTTGTTACACCTCTGGTATTTCTGACGATGTACCATGTTTCATCTGTCATGATCATCTTCAGAAGTACATAGCCGGGGAACACTTTGCGCTGTACAGTCTTTTTCTGACCGTCTTTGATTTCCACAACATCCTGCAAAGGCACGCTCACCTCATGGATGAGATGCTGCATACCTCTGTTTTCCACGGTTTTCTCGATATTCGCCTTTACCTTGTTTTCATAACCGGAATAGGTATGCACAACATACCACTTGGATTCGGCAGATGTGTTTGTGTTCATTTCTTCCGGCTTGTTGATTTCTTCAGACATACAACCATCCTTTTTCTCGTCGTTTCCTTAACCTAAAAGATTGATCAGCGTGTCATACCCTGCGGAAAATACCGTATCCATGCAAGTAATGATGACACCCACAATCAAGGATGTTACGATGACCGTTGCCGTGCTTTTCACGATATCCGCGCGGCCGGGCCAAACGATCTTTTTGAACTCAGCCTTGTAATCCGCAAAGCCGTCACGTTCTTTGCCGTCGCTGTGTTTGGGCTGCTTCGGCGTTACTTTCTTAACTTCCTTCGTTTCATTTGGGCTTGTCATGTTCTTTTCTTCCATACGCTTCACTTCCTTTTTGGGAGTAGCCTCAATTACTTCGTTTCCTTGTGTAATGTATGGGCTTTGCAGAACTTACAATACTTTTTGATTTCCATTCTGTCAGGCATAACTCTCTTGTCTTTGGTTGTGCTGTAATTTCTCTGTTTGCACTCAGTACAAGCTAAGGTAATCCGTGTTCTCAAGACTTCCACCTCCATTTGATGATTTTCACTTTTTTGCATAAAAAAAAGACTTGCGTCCTTTTCCCTAACAGAATATCACAAGTCCTTTTTGCTGTCAACCATAAATTTCGAAAAAACATTGATTTTCTGCCGTTTTCTCAAAATTTGGCACATTTTTAGGGTATCGAAAAGTCGATCCCCTATCATCAAAGCCTCATTTCATTCAAGGCTTTGATGAGAAAACAGATGTATAAAGACAAAGTTCCATAAAAACTTTGTCTTTTCCTCGTCGGAAATGAATTCCGACTGCGGATGAAAATTGGAGAACCCTTCGTTCCCCAAACCCTTCCGCGTTCTTAGAACGATATAAAACTTACTTTTATTTTTACTGATTTTTCAAAAAATCTTCCAGAGCGATGGCAAGCTGGTCAGGACAGCTGGTATCTCTGGGGCCGCAGGTGATGCCGCGCATTCTTTTTGCAGCTTCTTCCGGTGTCATGCCTTCTGCCAGTGCAGCCAGACCTTTGTGGTTGCCGTCACAGCCGCCCAGGAAAGAAATGTTTTTCACAACGCCATCTTCAATATCAAATTCCACTTTTCTGGCACAGATGCCCTTGGGTTCATATGTGATATGCATGTTTTCTCCTTCTTTCTACAAAATTCTCTCTAAAACGCTAAAAAACAGCATATCATATTTTGCGTCAAATTGCAAGAAAGCAGCTTTTTATTTCCTGTATTTTCCAAGAGGATATGTAATCAAAAACAGCACTGCCGCCGTCAGTACCATGGTCGCCCCTGCGGAAGTATCTCCATAATAGGAAATGGTCAAGCCCGCCAGTGCAGATACCAAACCAAATCCCGTAGTCAGCCAGTGATACCCTCTTGCGCTGCGTGTCACGTTTCTTGCGGCAGCCGCAGGCAAAATCAGCAGGGAGTTAATCATCAGAATACCGATGGCGCGAATGGATACCATAACCGCCACAGCTACCATGATAACAAAGATGTTTTCCATCAACACTACCCTTACGCCACGGCTGGCAGCCAATGAACGGTTGATGCTCAGCAAAAGCAGCTGATTATAAAACACTGCCCAAAGCACATATACCCCAATGAGTACCAACAACAGTACCAGCAGCTCTGTCTGGCTCACGGTCAGGATATCCCCCACCAGATAAGCGGAGTATTTGGAAAATCCACCATGTCCTGACAGAATCACAATGCCCAGCGCCATAGCTGATGAAGAAAACACACTAATGATGGTATCAGAAGAAGCCATATTGGCCGCTTTCACCTTTGTAATAACCAGACTCAGGAAAATCCCGAATGCCAGCATAGCAAGAATGGGATTATCCAGTCCTAAAAGCACCCCCAGACCAATACCCGTAAAAGCACTGTGTCCAAGAGCATCGGAGAAAAATGCCATTTTGTTGTTTACCGCCATGGTGCCCAGCAGGGCAAAAAGCGGAGCGATAAGCACTGCCGCCAAAAAGGCATTCTTCATAAAATCATATTGAAACATGGAAAGAGGAAGGCTTTCCAGAAATCCATAAATGACGCTCATACTTCCCCCTCCTCTTTTTCCAGATAACCAAACACACTGCGGAATGCGTCTGTGGCATATACCTCGTCGGCATCCCCCTGTGCAATGACTGTTTTGTCCAGCAGAACGACTTTATCCGCATACCGACGAATCAGGCTCAAGTCATGAGAAACCAGCAGGATGGCCATGTGGTATTTGTCCCGCAATTCTGTCACCCGATGGTAAAACAAATCCAACCCTGCCATATCCACACCGGAAACAGGTTCGTCCAGAATGAGCAGATCCGGTACAGGATTGGTTGCCAGCGCCAGCAGAACCCTTTGCAGTTCCCCGCCGCTGAGCGCACCCAGTCTTCTGTCTGCCAGATAAGCGCAGTTCATATCTTCCAGCATTTCCTGTATCTGTTTCTTTTCACTTTTTCCGATTTTCCACCATACAGGGCTTTTGCCTCTTGCCGCTGCCATAAAGTCTGAAACGCTTACAGGCGTAGAACGGTCAAAATCCATCTGCTGAGGCACATAGCCAATTTTCGGCTGTATGATCTTTGCTCCGTGGTGATCTTGATAGGAGATTTCTCCTTTATAAGGTCGTTCTCCCAAAATGGCTTTTAATAATGTAGTTTTGCCTGCGCCATTTTTCCCGATAAGAGCTGTCAGCTCCCCGCAGTGAAACTGCAAATTGATGTTATCCAGCAGGGTATCCTGTCCACTGACTACCTGCATGTCTTTTAAGGTAATGCTGCATAGCCCACAGCTGTTGTGTGTCTGCATGTTCGTTCCTTCTTTCGTATCTTATGACAATGCCTCTGCCAAAATCTGCAAATTCCGTTCCATTCCCAGACGATATACGTCTTTGTTTAACTCACCGGAAGTGATGGGGTTCAGTTCTACCACCGTTGCCCCTGTTTCCGCCGCCAGTGTTTCCGCATATTTCATACCTGCATCATCTGCCGCCAACAGCAGTTTAATGCCGTCCTCTTTGATTTCTTCTGCCGCTTCTGCCATTTCTTTTGCGGAAGGTTCTTCGTTTTCGTCAGCATAAATGCCAACGCCTACTTCCAGACCACACAGATCTGTCAGATAAGGGAACCCTTCATGAAATATTGCCACTTCTGTGCCAGGTGCCGCATTGATGGCTTCCGCCTGTGCAATAACGCTTTCCATGCTTTCTGCGAAAGTAGCAGTGTTTGCCGCATACTTGTCTGCATTAGCAGGGTCTGCCTGAGAAAGTGCATCACAAATCACGTCTGCCTGCTTCACCCCATTGGAAGGATTCAGCCAGATATGTGCATTTACTTCTTCTTCGCCATCTTCTTCCCCTTCATGGGCATGACCATGATCGTCGCCTGCCAGTGTCACAGAACCAGTAGATGTATCTACAATAAACAGGTCGGGATACTGCCCCATAACCTTATCCATAAAGCTTTCCATGCCCAGACCGTTGATGAACAGCACATCTGCACCTTCCAGTGTTTTCATATCTTCTGTTGTCAATTCGTAGTCGTGGAGGCAGCCTGTCTGAGGCTGTGTCATATTTTTCAGTGTCACGCCTTCCACACCATCTGTCACATTTGCCGCCAACAGATAAACAGGATAAAAGCTGGTCACAACAGTCAAACCGTCTGCCTGTGCTGCTTCTCCTGATGTATTTTCAGTATCTTTGCCGCAGCCGCCCAAAACCATTGCTGCAGCCAAATAAAAAGCCAAAATCTTTTTCATATGGCATCTCCTCTCCATTCTAAATGCAATTCAGTTGCAAAATGATTGTATGCCCTTTGTTCCCACTTGTCAAGCCGTTTTTTTCTGATATGATAAAAGTATCAATCTATAAAGAACCGGAGGATTTTTCATGATTCGCAAGTTTCAAAACCATACACCACAAATACCAGATTCCTGTTATATCTTCCCCACCGCCACCATCATTGGCAATGTGATCATGGGTGAAAATGTCATCGCCTATCCCGGCGTAGTGATCCGCGCCGAACACCACCAGGTAACCATCGGAGATAATACCAATTTCCAGGAAAACAGTACCATCCATATTGAATGGGACAAGGATGTTCATATTGGAAGCGGCGTCACCATTGGGCACAATGCCATCATCCATGCTTGTACCATCTGTGATAACGTACTGGTAGGCATGGGAGCCATTGTACAGGATGGCGCAGTTATCGGAGAAAACAGCTTCATCGGTGCCGGAGCGCTCATCCGCCGTAATATGATCGTACCTCCCGGCAGTATGGTCTATGGGTTCCCTGCTCGGGTTGTTCGTCCTATCACCGATGCAGAGTATGCAGATATCCGAGACTCCGCCAAGGAATATCAAATCTTCAAACGTGATCTGGAAGCACAAGACGCTGCATTGGCCAAAGAAGGCCGTCTGGACTGATTTTTGTACGGATAAACCCAGATGCTAAAAAATTATATCAAATGATTTTTTACCGCAAATGCCCATTTTCCGGTATATCCCGCCTCTTTGTTTCCTGATGCATCTATTTTTATACCAAATTTCGCAAATATTCCTTGCACAATACGAACTTTTGATATAAAATAGGCTTGTAGAATGATAAAGGAGGTGTATCCAATGGCTCACAAAATCGGACCCGAATGCATCGGTTGCGGCGCTTGCGCTGGCGAATGTCCTACAGGTTGCATCCACGAAGCTGGTGGCGTTTACGAAATCAACGCTGCTGAATGTATCGATTGCGGTACATGTGCTGGTGTTTGCCCTACAGGCGCAATCAAAGCTGAATAATTTCAACTATAAAAAAAGTGAGTGCAAACTCACTTTTTTTGTTTCCCAAAAAATAAGCACGAAATCAAATTCCATTGATTCCGTGCTCTTTTTTTGTTTAAAGTCCAATTTTATATGATGTTCTATACACTTGCTTTCTCATTCATTCCCATCAGGCACTTTTTTCCACTTTGATGGTTTTCAGTACATCTGCTACTGCGTTATGATACTGCAATACCAGATTCGCTTCTTCTGTGCCTGGCTCAAATACAGAATCCTGCATGCCACCATAAGCCAGTACATAGCCGTTTTCTTCATCCCGAAGCACTTCTGTTTCCAGAGGTACTTTCTGGGTTTTCAGATCATCATATTCACTGGTGGTATACAGTACAATACTGCCAATATTGCCTACCTTATCGCCTTTTTTGAACTGGATGGTTGCGGTGTTGTCATATTCGGAATATGGTTCAAAACTCAGATATTCCACCAGATTATCCGGTACACTGAAGGAGATAGCGTAACGCTGTTCACCCAGCTGCAATACGGTATCCATGTTTGGTTCTGCCGGCAGACCACTGATTTTTTCCAATTTCAGACTGCCCAGAATATCCTGTGCTGCATTCTGATACTGCTACACCAGATTTGCTTCTTCTGTACCTGGTTCAAAAACGGAATCCTGTGGCCCATTATAGGCAAGGACAACGCCGTTTTCCTCATCCCGCAGCATTTCGGTTTCCAGTGGCAGGTTTTCATTTTTCATGGCATCATATTCTGCCGCGTCATAAATCACCAATCTCCCAATATTCCCATTCTGATCGCCTTTGGTAAAGAGAATATTAGCTGCCGCAGTGTCCTCCGGGAATGTGGTCAAACTCAAATATTCTGCCAAGTCAGAAGGAACGCGGAAGGAAACTTCATACCGGGAAGCGCCCAGCTGCAATACTGTACGCATGTTTGGTTCTTCTGTCTGCGCCGTATTTGTCTGTTCTGTTTCTGGAGCCTGCTGTTTCGTACAGCCTGTCATCATCGCAGCCATTACCAGCACCATTGCCGCTGCAAAAATGTTTCTCATCTTCTTCATAGTAACATCCTCCTTTTACCTCGTTACTGCAATTCTCATCTAATCTCTCAGACTGATGCCCCGATGCTATATTTCCTTTTTTTTCATTATAGCAAAGAAAATACTTTTGTACACAGATGCACTTCTTTTGTAATATTTTCTTGTAAATCCTTAAGATATTTTTTTGTTTTGCAAAAGCGCAGAGAAACGATCTTTCTGCTTCTCTGCGCGTTGCAACCAAAATCCGTTATTTTACGATTTCAAATTCCGGCATACCTGCCGCACCTGCTGTGATTTCATATTTCTAGAAAACAATGACGGGATTGCCAGCTTCATTGATATAGAATTTTGTTTCCGGTGTAATGGTGGTAAAACCGCCCATATCTTCATCGAAGTACAATCCGCTGTCGTCTGCGGCGATCTGTTTTTTGATGCTTTCATTGACAATGTCGATATAATCAGGGCCCAGCAGTTCTTCCAGTGTAATTTCGCTGTTGTCTTTCAGATCCACATTGAAGCATTCATAAATGTAATCAGCGCTGACCATATTATTATATGCTTTCAGGACAAAAGATACCTGATCATTTGTTTCAGATTTCACATCATAGTCCACATACACCTGAATGTCCTTATCCGCAAATTCTTTTTCCGTGCCGCCTGTTGCTAAAAAGGCATCTTTATACTGGGCAACTTCTCAGTCAGCTCTTGCTTCGTAATCTGTCGTCAAGTCCAAAATCTTATCATTGATTTCCGCTACATATCCTTCTTTCCCCACTACCTGTGGTACATTGACGCGCAGTGTCATGTCACCCTCATCACCTTCATAGGTGCGTACTGTTTCCACAGCAGAAGCCTTGTCATCCTGTTTTTCTTCTGCCAATGCAATGCCCGTTGTGCCGCAAATCACTGCACATGCCATCATCAAACCAGTTGTTTTTTTCCAATTCCAATATTTTTTCATCTCAATCACCTTTCCTCTGATCTTTCTATTTCTAAATTCTTCCTATACTGCCCTATTCTTTTCATTGTGGAGATTTATTTTGTGATTTCAAATTCCGGCATACCTGCCGCACCTGCCGCAATTTCATATTTCTGGAAAACAATGACAGGATTGCCTGCTTCATTGATATAGAACTTTGTTTCTGGTGTAATGGTGGTAAAACCGCCCATTTCTTCATCGAAGTACAGTCCGCTGCTATCCGCGGCGATCTGCGCCTTGATGCTTTCATTAGCAATGTTGATATAATCAGGGCCCAGCAGATCTTTCAGTGTGATTTCGCTGTTGTCTTTCAGATTGATGTTGTAGTATTCTGTCACCACTGTGGATGCGTTCCAGTCCTCATATCCGGTCAATACCAGAGAAAGTGTATCTTCTGTTTCGCACTTCACTTCATAATCCACATTGACTTTGATATTCTTTGCCTCAAACTCTTCTTCTGTACCGCCTGTTGTCAGAAAAGCCTCTTTATACGCTTCAATGTCTTCTGCGGCCTTTGCTTCGTAGTCCGCTACGATCTTCTGGATCTGCTCATTGACATCTTTGGAATATCCTTCTTCCGCACCATCCATCTGTGGAATTTCTGTGGAAATGGTCTTATCCCCATCGGATATTTCATAGTTGCGGAATGTGAGTACACGGGAAATGCCGCCCAAAACGGGATTTGCCTGCATATCGGTGGCAAATGTGGGGCTGATGTTCAAGCCAGCCGTAAAGCAAAATACTGCACATGCTGCTACCAAACCTGTTGTTTTTTTCCAATCCCATCTTCTCTTTATATGACTCACCCTTTTCTCTTCTCGTCTTGTCTGGGTCACTTCTAGTTTCTGTTCTTTATCTTCTGTTACTTTGCTCATCTCTCCTAATGCCAGCCGCATTCTCTCGTTTAATTCGGCCGGAATCTCAATCTGCTCATAAATCTTTTTGGTATCCAGCAGCCGTTCCTCCAAATCTTTTGCTTTCATGTTGCCACCTCCCTATAACATTGCTGCCGCAGTTTTTCCAGTCCAGTGTACAGCCGATATTTCACTTGGCTCAGGCTGATGCCTGTTACCTCAGCGATCTCTGCTAATGTCATGTCCTCATAAAACCGCAGCACAACCACTGTTTTCATCTCTTCCGGCAGCCCCATGACCTCTTGGTACATTTCACTCTCTTCCTGCCATTCCTCCTTTGAGCTATCAGGGATTTCCCGCATCTGTTCTGGTTCCAAGGGTACTTCCCGTCCATATTTTTCATATAAGAAAGACTTTCGTTCACTAAGATCCGATAGAACCAAGTCTTGATATATGCCATTTCCCGAATGCTTTCCGCATGTTCCAGTCCTTTCACCACTGCGTTCTGCACAATATCCAACGCGGCTTCCTGACTGCGTACATATGAAAAAGCAAGGCGGTAAAATTTTTCCCGGTTGGCTATCAGGTACGCAGCCAACGCTTCTTTTTGATTTTGGCTCATACTTCATACCTCCATCGCCTGCGCTTGTTTGCCTTTCTGTTATATAGACGATTCATCCCTTGAAAAAATCTGAAAAAAAGCAAAAAAATAAAAAATTTTTTTACATAAAAAAACCCCGAAGGGATAAACCCTTCGGGGAATTGGTTTTTAAGCCATTGTGTATGATATATTCTGTTCGAATTATACCAGACCCTGAGCCATCATAGCAGCTGCAACTTTCTTGAAGCCTGCGATGTTAGCACCAGCTACCAGGTTGTAACCCAGACCAGCTGCTTCTGCTGCTTCAACGGACATTGCATGGATGTTTTTCATGATGCCAACCAGTTTAGCGTCAACTTCAGCGCCGTCCCAGCTGTATCTCATGGAGTTCTGAGCCATTTCCAGAGCGGAAACTGCTACACCACCAGCGTTAACTGCTTTGGAAGGAGCAACGATCATGCCGGGTTCAGCCATAGCTCTTGCCAGACCTGCGTTTGTTGTAGGCATGTTAGCAACTTCGATGTAGTATTTTGTGCCGTTAGCGATGATCTGTTCGATTTCAGCTACATCCAGTTCGTTCTGGTATGCAGCGGGCATGCAGATATCAACTTTCTGGCCCCAAGGTTTCTGTTTAGGGAAGAATTCAACGCCGAATTTGTCAGCATAGTCCTGAGCACGGTTTCTGCCGGAGTTTCTCATTTCCAGCATGTAGTTGAATTTTTCTTCTGTTGTGATACCATCGGGATCGTAGCAGTAGCCGTCAGGACCGGACAGTGTAACAACTTTACCACCCAGCTGAGCAACTTTCATTGCGATACCCCAAGCAACGTTACCGAAACCGGACATAGCAACTGTTTTGCCTTCGAATGTGTCGCCTTCATGTTTCAGAACTTCGTTTACATAGTATGTAGCGCCGTAGCCTGTTGCTTCAGGTCTGAACAGGGAACCGCCGTATTCCAGGCCTTTACCAGTCAGGACACCATTTTCCCAGCAGCCTTTAATTCTCTTATACTGACCATACAGGAAGCCGATTTCTCTGCCGCCAACACCGATGTCACCAGCGGGAACGTCAACGTCGGGACCAATGTGTCTGTACAGTTCTGTCATGAATGCCTGGCAGAATCTCATGATTTCCATATCGGATTTGCCTGTGGGATCGAAGTCGGAACCACCTTTGCCGCCGCCGATAGGCAGACCAGTCAGGGAGTTTTTGAAGATCTGTTCAAAGCCCAGGAATTTAACTACGCCAGAGTATACTGTGGGATGGAATCTCAGACCACCTTTGTAAGGACCGATAGCGGAGTTGAACTGTACTCTGAAACCACGGTTAACCTGTACTTTACCAGCATCATCAACCCATGTTACTCTGAAAGAGATCTGTCTTTCAGGTTCAACCAGTCTTTCCAGCAGACCCATTTTTTCATATTCGGGATGCTGTTCTACTTCTTTTTCGATAGAAGAGAATACTTCTTCTACTGTCTGGATGAATTCAGGTTCATGTGCGTCACGTTTTTTAACCTGTTCAATTACGCGTTCGATATAAGCGTTCATAACTCAATGACCTCCTACATTTTGTCTTTTCTTTAACTGAGTTTTTGCGGAAAGTCCGCTTTTTTGTTTCTCAATGAGAAACAGTGAAGATGAAAAAGTCACTGCTTTCCAACGTTTTTAACAAACCCGGAAAGTTTTTTGACTCTCTTACGTCTCTTATTATAGCACACTTTTTATGGATGTGTAGCATTTTTTTGAAGAATTGTCTTTATTTTTCCACAAAATTTCCAGTAAAAAATTATGCAAAAAAACGTTTTCTCTTTTTTTTTCGTCATCTTTGGAAATTCCGTAAATTTTGGCATAGTTTTAACAATGATTTTTCTGATGAAATCAAACAATGTGCACAAAGCCTATTTTTCCTGTGGGAAAAGACCTATCCAGCCCTTCTCTTTTGCAAAAAGAAAACAGACATATCTCACCTGAAATATGTCTGTTTTGGTATCATTTCTTTTTAAATTTGTCCAGCAGACCGGAAAGAACGCCGGGACGTTCATCATCAGGGCCGTTATCGGACATAAATTCGATATATCTGCCAGTACCGATGGCTACGCAACTGACTGCATCCTCTGCTACCATGGCATGGATACCCGTTCTGCTCTGGATCAGTTTATCCAGACCATACAGCAGGCTGCCGCCGCCAGTCATAACAATACCTCTTTCATAAATATCCGCTGCCAATTCGGGAGGGGTTTTTTCCAATACACTGTGAACTGCTTCCGCAATGGCATCCACAGATTCTTCCAGCGCTTCCAGCATTTCGTCGCTGGTTACGGTGATATTCTTGGGCAGACCGGTAATCAAGTTTCTGCCGCGAACATCCAATGTCACTGGCATGGTTCTTTCAAAAGCGGTACCAATCTTGATCTTCAGTTCTTCCGCTGTCCGTTCCCCAATAAGCACGTTATGTTTTTTGCGCATGTAGCGAATGATGGCGTCATCAAAGTTATCCCCCGCAATCTTCAGGGAATAGCTTACAACAGTGCCACCCAGGGAAATAACCGCAATGTCTGTGGTACCGCCGCCAATGTCTACTACCATGCTGCCGCATGCTCTGGAAATATCAATACCGGAACCAATGGCTGCCGCAATGGGTTCTTCAATAATATGCACGCGTCTTGCACCTGCCTGTCTGGTAGCGTCCTCAACGGCACGCTTTTCTACTTCTGTTACGCTGCTGGGTACACAAACCGCAATGGTGGGCTTCACAAAAGAACGTTTGCCCAATGCTTTTTCAATGAAATACTGCAGCATTTTTTCTGTTACATCATAATTGGAAATAACACCTTCACGCAAAGGACGAATGGCAACGATATTGCCTGGCGTTCTGCCCAGCATACGTCTTGCCTCTTCACCCACCGCAAGAATGGAATTGCTGTCTTTGTCAATGGCTACCACGGAAGGTTCCCGAATGACGATGCCCTGTCCCTTGATATAAACCAAAACCGTTGCCGTCCCCAGGTCGATCCCGATATTCTCGCCAAAACTCATAAAGTCTAACATATCGTTTCTCCTTCGTCTATCTGCTCATACTCTTCTTATCAGTATACCGAAAACAAAGCCTGTTGAAAAGCCGTTTTTCCGAAAAAATCTGTTTTTTTACAATATTATATGTTTTTTTCCGACAAAACTTCCACAGCTTTTTGCAGCTGTGTATCTGCCTCTGCTGGAATGTTTGTCTGCTGCGCATATTCCTCTGGAAGTTCCACCTCATAATCCGGTGTAATCCCTACACCATGGATGGAGGTGCCGTTAGGTGTATAGTATTTCTGAATGGTCACATTCAATCCGGAACCATCTGGCAGTGTAAAGAGCCGCTGTACCAGACCTTTCCCAAAAGTAGTTGTGCCAATGAGCTGACCTCTGCCTGTATCCTGAATAGCACCTGCCAAAATTTCCGCCGCACTGGCGCTGTTTCCATTGACCAGTACCACCAGAGGCACATCATTGTAAACATCATCGCAAAGAGTATCCTCTCTGTTTCCATCCTTATCCATGGTATAAACCATAATGCCTTCCGGCAGCAGTTCCTCACCAATTTCATGAGCGGATTTCACCAGACCGCCGGTGTTGTTCCGCAGATCCAGCACCAGTTTTTCCATGCCTTCCGCTTCCAGCATATCCAGAGCTTCTTTGAACTGACTGTATGTATTTTCCCGGAAGTTCGTGATAGCAATATACCCAATATTGTCCTCCATCATACGCCAGGAAACAGTTTTCACTTGAATATCCTGTCTAGTCACTGTTTTTTCCAACACTTCTCCAGTGCTTTCCCGGAAAATGGTCAATGTCACATCCGTGCCAGCTTCCCCTTTTACCAACGCAGAAACATCTGCTGCTGTCTTACCAGTGATGCTTTCTCCATCCACTTCTGTGATTTTATCCTCTGCCAGAATGCCTGCCGCTTCCGCAGGGCCTCCCGGTGTCACACTGCTGACAACGATGTATCCATCATCGCCGGCATAAATCTCTACACCAATGCCAACAAAATGTCCGCTGTTCTTTTCCATCTGTTCCGCCAGACTGTCTGCGGAAAGGTAATATGTGTAAGGATCGCCCACACCGGCTGCCAGACCTGTATACATCAGTTCTTCCGCCAGTTCTTTGTCATAATCCTCTACATAATAAGTATCCAGCGTTTTTTCGATCTGGCGTATTTTTGCCATGGTGCTCATACCAAAGGGCAGCGCAATATTCATCTGCGCCAAAAACTGTCCCCCAAAATAAACCACTGCCATCAAAACCAGAGCAACCCCGAAGCCCTTCCAAAAATCTTTTTTCTGCAAATGTCATCGCCTCGCTGTTTTATCTTCTTTTATCCTTATGTAATACCTTCCGGAAATATCATCCCAGAAAATACAAAACCCTGTGGACGAATGGCACACGCACATTTTCGACCACAGGGATTTTTTGTTTTGGTTATACCTGCAAATGCTTACGGATGGAAGTCACACTGCCTACCACACCCAGCAAAATGCCAAAAATCAACGCCGCAGGCAGGACGAATGAAAATACATCGCCAACCACACGGAAACGAACGAAGTTTTCTACAAACGGAATATGGTTGTAGAACAGACTTACGGTTTTGCCGTACATGGGCATTCCCACCAGCATAGGCAAAACTGCGCCGATCAGACCAATGATAATCCCTTCGATGATGAACGGCCAGCGAATGAACCAGTCTGTCGCGCCAACATATTTCATAATGTTGATTTCCACACGACGGTTCATAACGGAGATACGAATGGTGTTGATGATAATCATGACGGAAATCACACCCAGCACCAGCATTACCAGAATACCAGCCACCTGGAATACATTGCTGACGCTCATGAGCATTTCAGACAGGGACTGTCCGTATTCCACTTTATCAACGCCTTCGATTTTCTGCAGTTCAGCCAATACGGCATCCTGAGATTCGATCTGATCCAGTTCCACCTGGAAAGAGTGAGACAGAGGGTTGTTTGTATCATCCAGACCGATGAAAATATCTTCATCCGCCCCCCACTGATCTTTCAGCTGATCCAGCGCATCTGCTGGAGAAATATAGGTCACATTCGTCACATGATCCAGTCCGGAAATGGTCGTTTTCATATTTTCGATGTCCTCACTGGTCAGGTCACCCTTCAGAAATACGGAGATCCCAATGGAATCTTCCATCTGATCCAGCATATACTGCAGATTGCTTACCACGCAGTAGGAAAAGGACATGATGGAAATACAGGCCGCTACCGCAATGATAGAAGCCACGGTCATCAGCAGATTCTTTTTCAGCCCGCTGAAACCTTCTTTCAAAAAATATCGGATTGTACTAGGCCTCATCGTCATACCCACCTTTTTCAATGTCTCTGATAATATGTCCGCGTTTCAAAGTAACCACGCGTTTCTGCATGGCATCTACGATATCCTTCGCATGTGTTGCCATAACGATGGTAGTGCCGCGTTTGTTGATGTCGTCCAACAGCTGCATAATGCCCCATGCTGTTTCCGGGTCAAGGTTCCCCGTAGGTTCGTCACAGATCAGAATGGGCGGATTGTTTACGATGGCTCTCGCCAGCGCTGTTCTCTGCTGTTCCCCACCGGAAAGCTGGTTGGGATAGCTTCTGCCCTTCTGTCCCAGACCTACCAGCGCCAATACCGCAGGCACGTTTCTGCGGATGATGCGGCTGGGTGCCTCAATAACTCGCATAGCAAATGCTACATTTTCATAAACAGTCTTGTTAGGCAGCAGACGGAAATCCTGGAATACTACCCCCAGATTACGGCGCAGATAAGGAATCTGTCGTCTGGAAAGCTCATTGGTTTTTACCCGGTTGATGATGATTTCCCCGGAAGTGGGGTCAAGCTCTTTCAAGAGCAACTTAATCAAAGTAGATTTACCGGAACCACTGGAGCCTACGATAAATACAAAATCGCCTTTTTTGATATGTAAATTCAGTCCCTCAACGCCTTTTGAGCCATTGGGGTATACTTTTGTTACATCGTTAAGTCGAATCAAAACGTATCTCCCTTTCTTTACAAAATTTGACGGAAAAACAGCCAAATCTCTCTTTTTCCGTCCCAAACACCATAAAATTATAGCATAAAACAGGTACCCTCACAAGGGCAAAACCTTTGGCAAATATGAATTTTCCGTTAATTTCAGCGGTTTTTACCAAAAAAGTGCAAAAAGACCGCCTTCCGTTTTCCCCGAAAGACGGTCACCCATTCGCCCCTGTTTAAAGTTGTAAAAGGCATATTTCATGCCGTTTCGATTATAGCATAGAAAAAGAGGGGGAACAACCCAATTCCCCTTTCAGATTCTTAAGAATCCATGAATGTTTTCCATCAAAAATCTCCCGCCATTGATTGGCAAGATTTAGGGGCATCTTCATAAGAAAACAAAGAAAGCTGAAATCCTTATTGTACAGAGGATTCCAGCTTTCTTATTTTTATAAGATTTTATAATGTTTTCTTAAGGCGAAGTTGCTTTTAAAAGTCTTCTCTTAATAAGCCATTTTATCCATGTACATCATGTACTTGCTTACCATCAGTGTGATCTTGAAGATGATGGCATCATCAAAGTTTCTCAGATCCAGACCTGTCATTTTCTGCAGTTTATCCAGACGATATACCAGTGTATTTCTGTGGATATACAGCTGACGGCTGGTTTCGGATACATTCAGGTTGTTTTCGAAGAATTTGTTGACTGTTGCCAGTGTTTCATCATCGAAATCATCCATGGTCAGACCATGCAGTACTTCTTTGATGAACATTCTGCAAAGAGGCAGAGGCAGCTGATAGATCAGACGGCCAATACCCAGTTTTTCATAGTTGACGATATATTTGTCTGTTTCAAAGATTTTGCCAACTTCCAGTGCCATTTTGGCTTCTTTGTAAGAACGGGATACGTCTTTCAGATCGCCTACAACAGTACCGCTGGAAATGTAAACTTTACTGTTTGTTTCTGTGTTCAGTGTTTCTTCGATAACTTTCGCGATACGATCGATTTCGTCTGTCGCTTCTTTGTCACGGAGTTCTTTTACCAGAATGATGCTGTGTTCATCCACTGCTGTCACAAAGTCTTTTGTTTTCGCGGGGAAAATGCCTCTGACGATTTCCACAACATTCATTTCTTTGTCGATGTTTGTTTCGATCAGATATACGATTCTGCTTACGTTGTTTTCAATGTGCAGTTTTTTCGCGCGGCTGTAAATATCTACCAACAGCAGGTTATCCAGCAGCAGGTTTTTGATAAAGTTGTCTTTGTCGTATCTTTCTTTATAAGCCACCAGCAGACTCTGAATCTGGAAGGCAGCAATCTTACCGATACGGTAGCCTTCTTCGTCTTCGCCTTTTACCTGTACCACATATTCGGGTACACCGTTATCATAAATCTTGAAATACTGATAACCCAGAATCAACTGACTTTCAGCCTGAGAGCCCACAAAATTTTCCACCGCATCAATCTGGCGTCCAATCATGTTTTCTTCCGTGGTAGCAATGACCTTGCCTTCCTTTTCCACGACGCTCAATTCTTTTCTCGTAATGTTTTTCAGTCCATCAATGGTACTCTGTAAAATCTGATTGGAAATCATGCGCTATCACCTCAAATGAATTATTTTTTTCTCCTATGTGTTGCCTGCCTTTGAACAGACAGGATTCCTGTCAAAAGTGCCGAAAAACAGTATCGCCCTGTGTTATTCAAATAGCCTAAATACATTTTATAACAAAATGCTGAAAAAAGAAAGAGAATTTGCAAAAAAAACATACAAATTCTCTTTCGACCTTATTTTTTCATAAAAAACACAGTCTTTTTTTATCTAAACTGTCTTGATTTTTGTCCACGGAATGCCCAAAAGCCTTTTTTCCGGCTTTTTTGGCTTCGTCTTTTTTACTTATGAAATTCCGTATCCCCCAAAACATCCCGCATATCTGACAAGAGAAAATATGCCTTTCTGTCAATATTCATGATAAGACTTTTGACCAGAGAAAGGTCTTTTTGCGAAAAAACACAATACAGCACATTTTGTCCTTTTTCCGGACAATTTTCCATATCCAAAAGTGACATAACACCTCTGCCCCGCAGTGTGGACAGCCCTTCCGCCATTGCCTTTCCTTCTTCCGTCACAATGACTGCCGCCCTTACAGCACTGCCGCCTTCTGCTACGCGATCCATAACCTTCTCCATAATGCCCACTGCAAGAATGGCGTAGAGGGTATGGGTAGGGCCAAAAGTCACCAATCCCAACAAGATGATGGAGCCATCCAGAAAAAGCACCAGCCTTGCCACGGAAACATGATGAAAAAAGCTGTCATGGAGCAACGCCGCCGCCAAGTCCACGCCACCTGTGGTAGCACCGCCCCGAAGCACTAATCCCAACCCCGCTCCCATGAGCACACCGCCATACGCCGCCGCTGTCAGCAAATCCCCGTGATACATGGGAAATCTTGACGCAATATAAAGCATCACAGAAAACAAAAGGGAAGTCAGTATGGTCTTTCCCAAAAACTGTCTTCCCTGTGCGTACCACGCCAAAAGAAACAGCGGCACATTCAGGGCTGTATTCACCAGCCACAGGGGAATAGCAGGGCCGCCCAGTCTGCGGGATACATCATCCAGAATCATTCCCAGACCAGAAATCCCCCCTGCCACCAATTCCATAGGCTCCAGAAAATTCTGAACGCCTACGGCCAGCAGTGCCGTTCCTGCCAAAAGCATACCATATGCCGCATATTTCTTTTTTTCCATATTCTGTTCGCCGCCTTTTTCCCGAGATTATCTCTTTTTCTGTTTTCTCAGGACTGTCAGCGCAAATTTCGGCAGACGCATCATACGCCGCCATCTGGTGGGCTGTGTGATGAGGCGGTAGAACCATTCCAGACCTAATTTCCGGAACAGCTTCGGTGCCCGTTTCACATTGCCTGCCATAACGTCGAAACTGCCGCCAACGCCAATGGCAACCTTAGCACCCACTTCTTCCAAATGTTCGTAAATCCATTTTTCCTGTTTGGGTGCGCCCAGTCCTACCAATAGTATGGACGGAGAAAGACGTTTTATGTCTGCAATGATTTTCTTTTCTTCTTCCGCGTCAAAATAACCATTATGTCCGCCGACAATCTTCAGACCGGGATATACTTTTTTCATCTGTCTTGCGGCATTGGAAGCCACACCCGGCGCACCGCCGAAAAAGTATACGGTTTCATTCCTTCCTGCAATGCGGCTGAAAATATTCTGTGTCAGGTCATAGCCTGCCACCCTTTCTGTCAGCAGAATTTCGCTGTAACGGCTTGCCCATACAACACCGATACCGTCAGGCACTACCAAATCCGCTTCCCGCAGGATCTTCATCAGCTCTTTGTCCTGCTGCGCCTCCATAACGATTTCCGGGTTGGGTGTGCAGATATAATGCTGCTTGCCGTCTGCCAAAAATCCCATAACCTTTTCCACAGCCTCTGCCATGGTCAAAGCGTCAAAAGGCACATCCAAAATCTGTGTCATTTTTCTCATAACTGCCCTTGTCCCCCTTATTTCCGTTTCTCCAGCAGGCGCATGAGATATTTCTCATTGCGGTGAGCCATCTGGTTCAGGTGTTTTGCCTTTTCTTCCAGTTTTGTCACATAAGCCTGTTTGTTTTTCACAATATCATCGATGAGCCCCAGTGTATGCTCCATGTCGAAGCTCTTCAGATCGCCGCCGCTGGGCATTTCCAGTTTTTCCAGATAGTATTCGATCTTCGGATCATATACAAAGCCCACCAGAGGCACATGCTGTCTTGCTGCAAAAATCAATGTATGCAGACGCATGCTCAGAATAAAGTCCGCTGTGGAAATGATACCCATGACTTCGCTGGGGGTGTAGCTGCCCCGCAGGATATAAGCGGGCTGTTCCATTTTCTTCTGGACTTTCTCGCTGATGGTAATATCGTTTGGCATCTGCATTGCCAAAAAGACGATGTTCCGGTTATATTTTTCCACAATGGTGTCGCAGAGTTTTGCGAAACGGGAAATGAATTTGTCCATATCCCGCCAGTTTCTTACAGAAACCACCACCAAAGGTTTATCCTGAGGAATGCCTTCCTTATCCAGCAGACGGTATGCGTCTTCTTTGGCAATGCCGTCCATGGTGAATACAGGGTCAGCGGTTACAAAGCATTTTTTAGGGTTCACACCCATGCTCAGCAATTCTTCGTAGGAATTTTCTTCTCTAAGGGTAATGAGGTCAGCCTTGTTCACCACCTGTTTCACCAGTCTGCGGTTACGCTTGCCAGAAACAGGGCCAATGCCGTTGGCATAAAGCATAACCTTTTTCCGCATGAATTTCGCTGCCGCTGTAATGGAAAGGTAGTACATCAAAGAGCGTGTACTGGTGCTGTCCTGAAGCAGAGAACCACCGCCGCTGAGGAGGGCGTCACTGTGATGAATGGCACGGAGCACATCCCGCACACCAAAACGATAAACAGCTTCAATGCCATATTTTTCTCTTGTTTCCACAGGTTTGTTGGACAGTACTGTAATATGGTAGTTGTCCCCCAGCTCCTGAATATTCTTGTGCATGGAAAGCATGATAGCTTCGTCACCTGTATTATTGAAGCCATAATAACCGCTCATAACCACATGGTACTGTTTTTCGTGGCTTTCCTTCCAAGCCGCGTCATAAGCCTTTACGCTGTCCTGCGCCATTCTGGTTACAGAGTAATAACGGAAGATGACTTCTCTGCCGTAAGCGCCGGCTTTTTCTCTTTCTTCCGGTGTCATGTTGCAGAAAGCATATACAGTATCTCTGTACAGTTTGTCTTCTTCAGACATTTCACATCCACGACAGCAGAAGTTGTTTTCCTGTGCCATTGCCAACTTATCTTCACCAAACAGACCAATGTAGCCTTCATTCCCGGCAACAATAACAGTCTTTCCAGCTGCCATAGCTTCCAGTGCCGCACGGCTGACACCGACAAATACGTCTGCCACAGAAACCAGTTCGTTGATATCTGTTCTTGCACCAGTCATGGTGATGCATTCTCTGCCCAGCTTTTTGTTAACACCTTTGCTCTTTTCCAGCAGTTCATCAAAGACATCGCCGCCGCCTACGATGATGATGCGCAGACCGGGAATCTTTTCTGCCAGTTTCGGTGTGATCTCAATGAGCTGTCTTGCCACCATGGCACGGCTTTCATCCATACGGCTGACATAAACCAGTGTCGGTTCTTCCCCTGTCAGATGGAATTCCTGACGAACTTTGGTGCTATCCGTTTCCGGAGAGAACTTGTCTGTGTCAATACCGTTGATGGTTACAAAAATGTTTTCGCTGCGCACATGATAGTTATCCATCAAATACTGCTTGATGTCCTCACTGACCGCAACGACTTTCTGTCCCCAATTTGTCAGATATTTCAGCCCCATCCCTGTGTAGAATACCCAGTGTGCAGAGGTGACAAATGTAAATTTCAGTTTCTTTTTCAGCATGCCGCAGATAAAGCCGGGGATTCTGGCATGAGAATGGACAATGTCCGGTTTTTCCTTGCGGATGATATTTTTCAGCAGCATGTAAGATTTCATCATCTTCATTACATTGCGCTGATTCATGGGCACTTTGTAGTGACGGATCCCCGCTTCCGCCAGTTCCTGTTCATACACACCGCCGTTGGATGCAACGATGATGTCATAGCCCTGTTTTTTCAGTTCTTTGGAAAGTTCCACTACATGAGTTTCCGCTCCGCCGATATCCAATCCCATCAGCGTCATCAATACTTTATATTTCATATTCGTCCCACCTGTCAAATATCAATTGAAGTTACTTTCATCTTGGGTTGCGCATATTTCGTATAAACTTCCATTTCGGAATTGGCTTTCAGTTCCACAGTGCCTTCTGCGAAGTAGCCGTCTTCCTTTTCAATGATATTGCCTTCCAGCGTCAGGGTCACCCCGTAATACTCGGGATATTCCACCAGAATGGTGTTGCCGCTGTTGTCAATGACGTTTTTCATCTTTGGCGCATACTGCACATCGGTAATGGTGCCGATGTAAGTATTTGTTTTTGCGTCATACATGGTATCTCCCACATGCAGGGCATTGACTGTTGCCATACGCACATCGTCAATAAACGCTGTATAAGTCACTTTGGATGCCTCTGCTGTTACGCCGGCAGATTCCTTCTGGTTGACAACGCCGAATTTGTATACCCCCACAGCAACCAGTGCCACCACAACCACCAGAATCAATAAATCTATGATATTGGGCCGTCTTTTCGCCACATTACTCACCGTCCCTTACTTCTACAATATAACCTTTGAAGGCATAACCTTTGCCTTTCACATTCTGTTCCTTACCGACCTTTACCACATTGTCTTCTACGGTAATGTCCTGATCGGTTTCTGTTCCGCTGCCTTCAATCTCCACATAAATATTGCAGTAGCCGGGTATCGGCAGCATTTCATACTTGTTTGTGGTACGATTGAAATTCACTTCCCGGAAAGGTTCTGTCCAGCAGCTTTTCACTGTCCCCAGATATGCGGAGCTGGTGCTGTCAAAGACCTTACCCCCTTCCACAGGGAAGTTTGCTGTTTCGTTCAAAACCTGTCTGCCTTCCACCACATAGGTGTATGTTTTGGTTTCTGCCGCAGCGCCGCCGTTGTTTTTTCCACCGGCAACCCAGTATACACCGAATGCCACCGCCGCCAGCAGAACCAGAATGATCAAAATATCCAGACCGTTGAACAGACCGAATATCTTTCTGCTTTTTGTCTTTTCCATCACTTTCTTGCCTCCGCATACAGTTTTTCCATTTTTGCCGCCATCAATTCTGCCGTGAACATTTCTCTTGTCCACGCCATGGCTTTTTTGCTCATGCTTTCATACAGACTTCTGTCGGAAAGGATTTCCAGAATCCGTCTTGCCAGATCCTCGTCATCCCCTACTGCCACCAGATAGCCGTTTTCCCCGTGGCGCACCACTTCGCTGACGCCGCCGCTGTCTGTTCCAACAGCAGGCACCCCTGCGCTCATGGACTCAATGAGGGAAAGGCACAGGGCTTCTTCCTCGGATGTGATAACAGCCACATCCAGTGCCGCTTCCAGCCGTTCCACAGCGGAAACAAAGCCTGTGAATAAAATCTTATCTGTCAGCCCCATCATTTTCACATCAGCCTTCAACCGCTCCATCTGGCTGCCTGTACCCACAATGAGGAATGTGATATCCTGCTGTTCTTTGCAGATACGTTCTGCCGCCCGCAGGAAAGTATCATGGTCTTTCACTTCTTCCAGTCTGGCTACGATGCCCACAACTTTCTGACCTTCCGGCACACCGTATTCCGCCAGTACCGCCCTCTTTTCCTCCGGTGTCAGAGGAGACAGCATTTCAATGCCGTTGTAGATGGTCACAATCTGTTTGGGGTCTGTGCCGCCGGCAATCATGCTCTTTCTTACGGCTTTGCTCACGGCAATGACTCTGTCGCTGTAACGATGGTTCACCATCCGTTTTGCCAGTCTTTTCAGTGTATTTCCGCTGACATTTTCCATACAGTGTTTTGTGTGGAAAATCCGAGGCACACCTGCCTTTTTTGCCGCCATTCTGGCTGTCAGGCTAGCATGGGTGTGAACCACATCAGGTTTGTCCTTGCGGAACAGTTCTGTCAGAGGTGCCAGCGCCTTTTTGTCATAGGAACTGTCTGCCATGGCATCCATTTTGATGACAGGAATATCCAGACTTTCCACCACAGGGCAAAGCTGGCTGTCCGCGGGCAGTACCACCCGCACATCGTATGTTTTCCGGTCGCAGTATTTCAGGTAGTTCAAAAGCCACCGTCCTGCGCCGCCGATATTGCGGTCTGTCAATACATGATAAATTTTCAGTTTTTCTTTCTCCATGATTTTTCTCCCAATCTCACGGCTGCCATACCGATGCCCAGTACACACCAGAACAGCAGCACAATGCTGTAATCAAACCAGATATGGTCTGTCATCCCCTGTAACAAAATACCTGCAAAGCCGCCGAATACTGCCGCCAGAATGAAGCGGTATCTTCTTGCCGCTCTTGCCATGGTGCTGTAAATCTTCTGAAAGAACAGCAGCACCAGCGCCAAAAATACGCTGAACCCTACAATGCCCAGTTCGATGAATTCCTGTAAGAATAAGTTATGGACATGGTAAGCGTTGGCCGCTTCCAGAGAGAACAACGGATAAATCTCATTGAAGGCATCCACACCAATCCCTGTCACCCAGTAATGACGAATCATGTCAAAGCCCGCCTGATAAATAGACAGGCGATACTGGGAAGACGAGTCGCTCATGGTAACGGAGCTGAGAAGTCGTTCCCACAAACTGGTGGGCAGTATGAAAGGCATTGCCAGCAGTGCCACAATCCCAACAGGAATGAGCCGCCGTTCCGCCAGCAGTACGAAAAGCCCTGCTGCAAACATGAGCCCCAGCATAGCCCCACGGGAGTTGGTAGCCAGCAGACCCAGACACAGAATACCGAAGCAGCCTGTGTAGAACAATCTGCCTGCCCAGTTGCGGCATTTCCACATCATCCCTGCCGCCAAAGAGCCGATCACAATGAGATATTCCCCTAATACATTAGGGTTATTGAATGTGGCATAAGCTCGTGTGGTGATGTCGAAGCTTTCGGCGTCTACCCATGCTTCGTCCATTTCCACGCCCACCACATATTGGAAAATCGCATACAAGGCAATGAGTACCCCTGTGGCGATCAAAACAAACAATACCAGATTCAGTTTTTCCTCTGTGTCAATGCAGTCTCTGCATACGAAGAACACAGAAAGGAATACCAGAAAAATGCCCATGACCATGATGGCTTTGGGGAAGTGATAACTGGTCAGTGCCCCATATACCACGCACAGGGCAAACAGTCCTACCAGCACCCCTACCAGCGCTGTCCGCTGCATACGAATGCGTCCCATCCATACGTTAATGACATACAAGGCAAAGGTTCCTGCCGCCAGTACCGCTTGCAGCATGGTAGGCAGTATGGGAATGGCAACTGCCAATGCACAAATGCAAATAATCAGGAAATTCTGGTTACACAGCCGCAGAATGGCGCTTTCCGCCACCAACGTAGCCGCAAAGCCTTTTTCTTCCTGCACCGCCACAGCACATCTTTTGGCAGGGCCATGAAGCAGATGGGGCAGCCGTCCCCTTGCGGAACGAATCCAATAGTCCCAGTTATGACGCAGGAATGTAAAGATACCGCTTTCCCCAAAAGCTCTGCCCACAGCCTGTCCCAGTCTGCGGTAAGCCCGGTAAGTCAAACTCTGAGACCAGATGCCCCAGAACCAGATCACAAAACCATGAATCAGGCGGAAGAAGAAGCTGTCCTCGATATAAAGAGAGATTTTGTCCGTCATACCCTCCCGTCCTTTCTGTTGTTGGGTATTTTCTTCGGGTTTCTTTTCCGGTGTGCCTCCTGTGGGAGGATTGCCGCCGCCCCGATGAAGGAATTTTCCTACTAGAGAGAATGCGAAACGGCTTTCATCTACCCGCAGCACATAGGTCAGCACCATATATACGGCGATGCCGATGCAGGTAGGAACACCCACCAGAATCACCCGTGGAATGAGTCCATCGCCCATTCTTGCTGCCAAGAAATGATAAGGCAGATATACACAGAACAGCATCACCAAAGCGGATACTGCCATTTTACACAAATCTGCCGCCAGTTTTTTATCCAGAATGCCCGGATACTGTTTTACTGTGGGCACAAACAGAATCAGCGCCGCCACTGTGGAAGATACAGCGGAAGCCAACGCCAGACCGCCCAGTCCCATGGGCTTCATAAGCAGCCAGCACAAAGCGGCATTGACACCAATGGAAATGATGCCAGCCACCAGAGGCATTTTCCCTTCCTGTTTTGCATAGAACACACGGCTCAAAATGGTCTGCACACCGTAGCCGATCATACCTACGGCAAAGAAGCACAGAGCCGTTCCTGTCATTTCTGTTCCCAAAGCGTCAAAACTGCCTCTTTCGTAAATGAGTTTAACCAGTGGTTTGCTCAGTACCATGAGCCCAACCATCATAGGAATCAGGAAAAACATCATAGACCGCAGGGTCACCCGTACTGTCTGTCCAAATCCGTCCCCTTCTGTATCATCCGCCATACGGGAAAGTTTGGGGAAGATCAGATTGGCAATGGCCAGAACGAATACCCCAACGATGATGGTATATAAGTTATTTGCATACTGTAATGTGGTTACCCCCATATCCAGATGGGAAGCAAACTGGTTGTTGATGATAAGGTTGATGGGCTGAATCCATGTGCCCACCATAACGGGCAGCATGAGAATCAGAATCTTCCGTATGCCTTCATCCCGAAAACGAAAATCCGGGCGGTAGAAATACCCTTTTTTCATCATGGAAGGAATCTGGATGATAGCCTGCATTGCCCAGCCAATGAGGAAGGCCACTGCCAGACCATATACACCGAAGCGGTCGTTCCAGAAAATATAATACAGAATGATCACGGCGTTAGAAGCCACGCTCAAAGCCGCGGGCACGTTAAATTCATCCAGAGACTGCAATATCCCTACAAAAGAAAAGGCAATGCCCGTAAAGAAAATGGTCGGGAACATCACATGGGACAGCTGTGCCGCCAGCGCTGCCGTTTCGTTGTCATAACCCGCTGCAAAAAGCCATACAAACTGGCTGGAGAAAATCTCACACACCACAGTCATAAGCAGTGTTACCAACCCCATAAGGGTAATGAAACGGTTGGAAAGAGCAAATGCCTCTTTCTTCCCTTTTTTCTTCAGATATTCATTAAATATGGGAATGAAGCTGGCTGATATGGCCGAAGCGAATACCGCGTCAAAAAAGGTTCGCGGCATCAGGCTGGCTGTGGTGAATGCCTCTGCCGCCATGCCGTTGCCGTAATTGGCCGCCAGCAGCTGGTCTCGCACCAACCCCAGCACTTTTCCCACCAGAGTAATAAGCATCATAAAGCTGACCGCTTTCACGGCGCTGTTTTTTTTCTGAGTCGTCATTTTGTTTCTCCTGAAGTTTCTTTGATTTCTCTTTGTCTTTCCCCGAAACACAAGGAAAGGTGGATAGAGAATATCTACCCACCTTATACTACCGTATTCTTACTGATTTTACAAGAAACATGGGGGAAATTTAAGAAACTTCTTCTATTTTCCCACTGTTTTTCATGATTTTCAAACTTTCACCGGCTGATATGTCACACCATCATCGGCAATACGGAATTTCAGCATATATACATTTTTATTTGCTGTGCCGTCTGCTCTCCACAGATCAGGCAGATTGATGTAACGAACGCCGTCCTTTGTGGAAGCCCAGTAAGCATTGCCGCTGCAAGATACCACAAAGACTGTCTTTCCTTCCTGTACATATTTGTTCAGGATAGCGCAGAAGTAATCACCTTCTGCCGCGGAAGGATAATCGGAAGGTGTTTTGTCTGTGACAAAAATGATGGTATCATTGCCTGCCGCCGCAATATCCTGTGTGAAACGTCCGTACTGAGAAGGATCTGTTTTGCGGATACCCTGACTTGCTGCCAGCAGTACCACAGAAGCGCCGTCTCTGTTCATGAAGCGGTAGCTGCCATTCCATGCCAGGCTGTCCTGTACGGTCGGTGTTGTGATGTCACAAGGACCGCCGTAAACGGTCACATCTGCGCCACTGTCTGCCGCCGCCCGTACACGGCTTCTCTGTGCGTTATATGTATTTGCGTCTACCTTGCCTGTACCGGTGTATTTCAGTTCACCGGTAATGTTCAGATAGAAAGCGCCGTCGTTCTGTTTTGTCACTGTCTGCTGCAAAGGATCTGCCGCAGATGTGCTTGCAGGTGCTGTTGTTTTTGCCGCACCGCCAACGGTAACAGTCACATAAGTGTCCTGACCTGCCCAACTGCATTTTACATAAGTGGAACCTTTTGCCTTTGCAGTGAAGGTATTGCCGTTCATGGTGCCGATGGCAGGATTTGCCACAGTGTAAGTTACGTCATTTGTAACCGCTCTGCCGAAGCCTTCTGTGTCATAAGCGGTCACATAGATCTTTGTGGTGCCGCCTACGTTTTTGATGCTTACATCAGGGTATGTGGCTTTCAGTCTGGCTGTGGGATAGCAGGTAGCATTTGCCACTGCTGTCATGTTATCGCCATAAGTTGCCACAACAGAATAAGCACCTGTGCCGGAAGGCAGGAATTCAAAACCATTCCATGTACCTTCCATACCTACCACATCAAATTTCACATCTTCCGGTGCAATGTAGATGCGGTTTTTGTATTCATCCAGACCATAAACAGTAAATTCTGTTGTTTTGCCGGGCTGGGTATGTTCGTTTACAGTTGAGATACCGATTTCTTTGATTTCGCCTTTGGGCGCTGTCTGGAACACACCTACGGAAGCAATGACTTTTCTCTGTGCCCCGTCAGAAGGTGTGTTCTGAAGCTGTGGTGCCGCATCGTCAATGGTTTTTACCACCATAGTGGAAGAACCGCCGCCGTCCAGATGCAGCGCTTCATAAGCGCCATATTCTTTCATAAGAGCTGCCATTTCAGAATGGGTTGCGCCAATGCTGTCCCCACGACCGTCTACAACCATCATAATGGCTTTTGTACCATCCTGAGAAACACCAAAAGCTGTTCTGGGTTGTCTGCCTGCTGCCACAATATCTGTTGCAGGCGCTTCCTGACCATTCAAAAGCAGCAGACCGCCACCGCCAAAGGCTGTGTCAATCTGGTCAAAGTCGATGGTAGAGCTTACCTGCAATGTGACAGGGTCACCTACTTTGAATACAGAAGCAGCGTTTGTATAGTAATCGCCGCTCATAACGATGAGGTAGCCATTTTCAGGCACATTGACCGTTTCCCCTTTCTGGGAAATATATGTAATGGTGTTGTTCTGTACCACAAATTTCACCAGATTGTCAAAACGCTTGTCCAGATCCGCAGTGCTTGTAGCCGCCTGTCTGTCAAAGTAAATGGGGAATACCATGCTGGTAACTTTGTTGATAGACGCCAGATCAATGGTCTTTGCGGAATTGGAGAATTTCACTGTTGTTTTGAAGTAAGTGAAAATGGAATCGCCGTTTTTATCCTTCACATAAGTACCATACTGGTTTTTGTCTTTATTGATACTGGTTCCAGCGGAAATCAGTTCCCCATCCCGCACAACAGGGCCGAAACCTGCGGAATAGCTGCCTGCCATACCAAAGAAGTCACTGTTTACACCGGCAATGGCGCCGTTGTCTGTGAGCATTTTCTGTACAGTTTCTTTCAGACCGTATTCTGTTTTGCTTTCCACTTCTTTCAGTTCCAGTGTACTTTCTGTCAGGTCGATGGTCAGTACATAGATGTCCTGAATGCCGTCTGTTGTCATCCGGCTGTTCTTTTCATATGTCACCCCTCTGGTGATGGTTTCCTGTGTTTTGTTTTCATAGACTGTCTGAGCAGCAAATACCGTTGTCACCCCAGCAGCGGTAAATGTCAGCGTTGCCGCCACAAAAGCTGCCAACAGCCGTTTGATGCCGTAGAATCTTTTTTTCATTTTCCCACGCACTCCCTTTCTCATAATACTGATGGTTGGACGCCTGCTTTTCACCTTTGTTCCATATACTGGAAAAAAAGCAAAAAGTAACCGTCCAAACTGTGTATATATAAAGATTTTACCACAAAAACCGGCTTTTTTCTCGTCCCATGAAAAAACTTAATAAATTTGTAATCTTATGTAACCCAACTCTCATAGGCATTTTGTCCCTTTCATAGACTGATAGAAAAGTCCAAATCAAAGGAGGTATTTTATGAAACGCCTGATATTATGTGTACTGGCGCTGTTTTGCTGTGCCTGCGGCTGCCAGAAGGAGGAAATCACACCCATGGCTGCCATCCAGCAAAAACTGACGGACATGGAAGGCTATTCCTGCCTGGCGACCCTCACCATCTATTCCAACAAAGGAGAAACCATTTACGAAACCAAACAGGATTTCAAATCCACCGGGGAATACCGCATGGAAATGCTTTCTCCTGATTCTGCCAAAGGCAATTATACGGTTTTTGACGGCAAGACTGTCTGCCAGTATAATCCCCGTCTGAAGGAATCCGTCCAGCGGGAAGTACCGGAATCCAAGCGGCGCAATGAATTATTTCTGGGGCAATTCCTGAAAAACTATCTCCAGTCAGAAGGAGTTTCCGTGGAAACTGCCGCCATTGATGAAAGCCGCTGTACGGTGCTGGAAGCGGTCATTCCCGAAAACGGCAGCCAGCTTGCTTCCGAAAAACTGTGGGTAGACAATGAAAGTCTGCTGCCTGTCCGTCTTTCCCTCTACGATGCCGACGGGAAGGAGTGCCTGCGTCTGGATTACACCACCTTTACATACAACCCGCATTTTGACGAAAATTTATTTCGGATTCCTGCATAAAAATTGTTCCAGCGTGCCATACTCCCTTACGTCAGCGCAATACATAACCATGGTTTTGACGCAGTTCTGCCTGACGGATTTCTAACGGCGGAGGGTGTGATTCTATGACGATCAGACGAGGAGATATTTTTTATGCGGATTTAAGTCCCGTTGTGGGTAGTGAGCAAGGCGGCGTGCGCCCTGTGCTCATCATACAGAATGATATGGGCAATAAATACAGCCCCACGGTCATTTGCGCAGCCATTACATCACGCATGAACAAGGCAAAACTACCCACACATATTGCCCTTGCGGCAGCCAAATACGCCCTGCCCAAAGACTCCGTTGTGCTGCTGGAACAAATCCGCACCATTGACAAACAGCGGCTGCGGGAAAAGGTCTGTCATCTGGATACGGAAATCATGGAGGCGGTGAACCAGAGCCTTTGTGTCAGTCTGGGGCTTATCTGCGGAGAAAAGTGGGCGGAAGTGCCACGAGTTTGAAAACATAAAAAGCCGAAATCCTTACGATACAAAGGATTTCGGCTTTCTTATTTATTTATGATTTCCAGTCAACGTGAGCCAGAGGAAATACAGCACTGCGAACAACGCCGCAAACCCAATGAACTTCAATATATTCACATTACCTCTGTACGCAAAAATCTGTGTTGCCGCACTGAAGAAGATTCCCCAGATGACAGATTTCTGCAAATTACCTTTCCAATCCATATGACTGCTCCTTTATTCTACATAGGTGCCGTAAACATGGCCATAGATCCGCTGAATCATCATGTCCAGCGCCACCACATTCTGTCCGCCTTCCAGAACAATGATGTCCGCGCCCCGTTTGCTGGGTTCCACAAACTGTTCATGCATGGGCTTTACGGTCTGCAAATACTGGTCTACCACAGATTCCAGACTTCTGCCTCTTTCCTTTACATCCCGCAGGATACGTCTGAGGATACGCACATCGGCATCTGTGTCTACAAACACTTTGATGTCCATCAGGTCACGAAGTTCCTTATTTTCAAAGATCAAAATCCCTTCAATGACGAGTACCTTTGTTGGATGGATTTCAACGGTCTTGTCAGAACGGTTATGGACAGTAAAGTCATAAACAGGGCACTGAATGCTCTTTCCTGCCCGCAGATCTCTGATATGTTCCATCATCAGATCCGTATCGAAAGCATCTGGATGGTCATAATTGAGCAAACAACGCTCTTCATATGTCAGTTCATCATGTCTTTTGTAATAGTTGTCATGGTAAATAACTGTCACTTCATCCCCGAAGCGTTCTTTCAAGCGATTTGTCAGGGTTGTTTTCCCGCTGCCTGTACCGCCTGCAATGCCAATTACCATCATTTCTTCCGTTGCCATGGAATGCTCCTTTCTCAGCCTTAACTTTCTCCTGTCCCCAAAATAATGCGAATATCTACGCCCGTAGGCAGTTCATCCGGCGCTGTTTCCACTGCCGCGTTGGCAAAATAGGAAACCAGATCACTGCCTGTGCCTGCTTCTTTTACCTGGATACGTGTTTTTTCCATTTGCTTGCCGTCATAAGTGGTAGGTTCTGTCACCGTATATCCATCCGCCGCCAGCTTGTCGGAAAATCTTCTTGCCAGACCGTTGATGTTGCCGCCGTTGCAGACCTCAATGGTCAGCCCTTTGCTGCTGCTTGCTGTCTGGCCTTCCGGCGTTGTCGCACGTTCCTGATAGAAGATCTGATCCACCACCAGAGAGGTTTCGTCAGGGTCATGGATGAAGTAGGACACATTGCCTACATACCTCCCAGCCCCGGGAAGAGTCTGCATGGTGATCTTGTTCATATCAATCTTCCCTACATAGTTGGCGTATTTCACCGCGTCTGTCAGGGAAATATCTGTCTGCACGTCTTTATAAAGAATGGAAATATACTCCGGCAGATTTTTCAGAATGCTTTCAGAGCTGAGCACCTTTTCCGCCAAAGCCTTCAAGAACAGCTGCTGAACCTCGATACGTCCTTCATCCCCTGTGGGATATTTTCTAAAACGCACCAGCTGTTCCGCCTGCTCACCGTTGAGGGTCTGCAAGCCCGCATCCAGATGGATATACAAATCCTGCGCAGGGTCTTCGTAATCCATATCCTGCGGTACATCCACTTCCACACCGCCGACGGTATCCACAATCTTGCGGAAAGCATCCAGGTCGATTTTCACATAATGGTCAATGTTGATGCCCAACAGGTCTTCAATCTGCAATACGGTGTTTGTGCAGCAATTTTTCTCGTCACTGTAAGAATGGATGGCATTGAGTTTTGTCACCTGATTGTATGCCCGTCCGGTTTCTTCGTAGTTTTTCGCAACTTCATCACAGACAGACACCCTTGTGTCACGGGGCAGAGAAAGCAGATCCAGACTTTCATTGGCGCTTTCATAATGCACCACAAACATAACGTCTGTACGTTTCCCTTCCTTATCTGTCCCAAAAACAGCTACATTCAGCTTGATATCCCGTCCCAGCATGGCATCCAGCAGATTCAGATTGGAACCTTCCCCTGTATATCCGCCAAAGGGGGATTCGCCTGTCACCTTGTAATAGGCAAAAGCCGCGCCGCCTGACAATATCAAAAATGCCATAACAATGGATACCACAATCTTGAAAAATGTTCGAATGGGGCGAAAAGGCTTTCTTTTCTTCTGCGGCTTTTCGTAACCCCCATCCCGCTTGCTACTTCTGTGTCCGCTGCTGCGTCGTTGTTTTCCTCTCATGCTATTTATCACCCGTTCGTCTGGTTTATGGTTTCTTCGTCTGTCAATCCATCTGTTTCTGTGCCGTCAACTGTTGTGTCTGCAGGTGGTTCTTTGCCATAGATCCGGTAATCTACCAATTCCTTGGTGCCTTCTTCATCCATATCGAAATAAGCGCCGCCTTCACCGGGAATGGTGTCTGTGGTAATGGAGGCCGGATCGATTTCTTTCACATATCCCGCATATTTCAGCGCTGTTGCCACAGGCATATCAGACTCTACCTTTTCCATGAAGATCTTGATGTAGCTGTCCAGATTGCTCATGATCTTGTCACTGCTGCAAACTTGAGAGATGAATGCCTTCAAAAATTCCTGCTGCACTTCGATACGCTTCAAGTCTTTCTGTGCATATCCCTCACGGAAACGTACCAGCATTTCCGCCTTCTCCCCATCCAACAGCTGAGGGCCGGGATACAAGTCAATATACAGTCCCTGAGCAGGGTCGCTGTAATAAAGTCGTTCCTGAACATCAAATTCCACGCCGCCAACGGCATCAACAATATCCTTAAAGGCATCCAGATCCACTTTCACATAGTAGTCGATGTCGATTCCCAATATATTCTCCAGCATTGCCACAGAGAATGTGCTGCGATTGCCTTCGCCAGCATAGGCATGTACTTCTGTCAGCTTGCACTGACCGTAAACACCATTTGCCTGAGGCACTGTCCTACCGTTTTTCTCCAGATAAGCAATCATATCATCGGTCATGACTACACGGGTATCTCTTGGTACGGAAATCAAGTGCACCTCTTTTGTGGTCAGGTTCAAACTTGCCACCATATTTACGTCCGATCGGAAACCGTCCCCGTCAGTCCCCAGCAGCGCAATATTCAGCAATTGGTCTTTTGCCTCCGAAGATACATCCGCAGATGCCACAAAATCGGATTTTTCCGCCTTACCTTCCCAAAGTTTCAAAGACGCGTACAGTTTGGCCGCCCCAAAAGCCCCCGCAAGGATCACTACCAAAAGTACGCAGAGAATGATTTCCCCTCTTTTGCGTCTGCGGCACATTTCCATCTGCTTTTGATGGTTACGCTGCATTCTGGCGCCTACTCTGCGGCGCTGTTCCTGCTGCATCCGCATCTCTTCTTCCGCATAGCGCTGTTCCCGCAGCCGTTCTGTCCGGCTGCCTCTTCTCTGCTCCTGTTCATACTTGGGATGCACAGGGCGTCTGCGTCTATGCTGATAATCTGTTCTGTTTTCTCCCATCTTCCATTTCTCCTAAATCCTGCAAAATTCTCTTTCTTTTCCTCATGGCATATCATCCATAATTTATTTATTATAACAAATTTGACAGCTTCTGACAATCGAAGGCCCTTTCTTTACACTTTTTTGTCAGAAATTTGTCCAAATTTTTACAAATATTTTACACCACAAAAGGAACCTACGCGTTTTTTTGCTAAGTCTTTTCGGTTTTGTCCACAAAACCTCTTTTATTATACACAATTTCCCACAGAAAAAAATGTGTATTTTTCTTAAAATTCCATTGAAACTCCCTCGATTTCTTTACTTTTTACCGAAAATCCCGTATAATACCCAAATTGTAAAGGAATTGTTAAGCACATATGAAAAAAAACAAAACATAAGGAGGTTTTGCCTGTGTTTTTCAACTGGTTTCAGCAAAAAGATACCCCCTTTTCCTGGAAAAAAACCATTCTGACGCTTCTCTTCAGCGCTATCGTTGCAATGTGTCTGGTGTTTCTCATCACCACCCAGCATCCGATGCAGGTAGGCTTTGAACTGCTGACCAATCCCACCTTGATCCTGTGGAACTTCCTGCCGGCACTGCTGGCTGTGTTTCTGGTGTACTGCATTACGGGACGGCTGCTGTTTTCCTCCCTGCTGCTTCAGGTAGTATGGATCTTGTTTGCTGTCAGCGATAAAATCAAGGTTTCCATGCGACAGGAACCCTTGCTGCCCACTGACCTGACACTGGTCAAGGAAGCTCTGACCATCGTTAAGACATTCCCCGTATATATGCTGGCACTCATTGTCGTTGGTTTCATCGCTGCCATTGTTATATTGGTTTTCAGCTTCATCCGCAGCGAAAAACAGCGTCCACCTGTACCTGCCCGTTTGATCGGCATTGTCTGCGTGGTGCTGGCAGCGCTGGGACTGAACAGTCTGGTTTATGACAACAAAGACCTGTACGACAGTTATCCTGTTGTGGAAAACCCTTATTTCCAAGTAAATCAGTACAATACCCGCGGCCTTGTTTATTCCTTCTTCCATCAGATCAACATCATGCGCCTGGAAGCGCCAGAAGGCTATGACAAGGCACTCTATGACGAACTGACGAAGGAACCCATCACCGCCGACGGACAGTCTGCTCCCAACATCATCATGATTATGGGGGAAGCTTATTCCGATTTGAGTGAAAACGAACATATCAGCTTTGAAGGCTACACAGCCCCCATGGCAAACTTCAAGGAGCTCTGTGCCAAAGAAAACGCTGTCAGCGGCCATATTGCCGTTGCCAACTTCGGCGGCGGTACATCCAATACGGAATATGACGTGCTCACAGGTCTGCCTACTCGTTTCCTGGACACTGCACTGCCTTCTTATAACTTTATCCATCACGAAATTGACGCACTGCCTTATCGGCTGTCACAGATCGGTTATGAAACCGCTTCCATCCATCCCGGTTACGCATGGTTCTATAACCGCCAGAACGTATATCCGGATCTGGGCTTTGAAACCTGCTACTTCCTGGAAGATTCCTTCGATCTGGCATCCCAGGGCATTGGCGGCTATGTGAACGAAGAAGCCACCATGGATAAAATCCTTTCTGTGATGGATGAACATATCTCCTCTTCTGAGGCGCCTTTGTTCTCCTTTACAGTCACCATTCAGAACCACGGCCCTTACGAAAAGAAATACGGCCCTCTGGAACAGAATTTCTCCACAGATGTGGAACTGACAGAAACAGAAAGTGATCTGCTGACCCAGTATTTCTACGGCATGACCGATGCTGACAGAGAATTGGGTCGTCTGGTGGAATATGCGGAAAACAGCGAAGAACCCATCATTCTGGTGTATTTCGGTGACCATCTGCCGGGCTTCTCCAACGGTATGGAGTTCTTCGACCTGCTGGATTATCCCAGAGACGCCAACGGCACACCGGAAGAACAGACTGCTGTTTATGAAACACCTTTTGTGATCTGGGCAAACGACAGCGCTGCTGCACAGTGCGATTTTGCGAAAAACGTAGATGCAGCCGCATTGCCGGAAAACAATCTCATCAGCTCCTTCTATCTGGGGGCATTGACCACAGAATTGGCTGGCATGGAGGGACTTTCTCCGCTTTATGACATGCTCAATGACATGCGGAAGGAATACCCTGTTCTTTCTGACATGTACCATGTAGACGCTCAGGGCAATTATGTACAGGAACTGCCAGAGGATATACAGGAACAGCTGAATACCCTCATTGGATGGCAATATTATATTTTGTTCGATCAAGCGCTTCCTGCCGCAGCAGACAACCAATAAATACCAAAAGCCGAAATTCCTATTCAGGAACTTCGGCTTTTTTATTTTGCCGCTCTTGTTCAGGAGAAAATACCATGTTATACTGGCATCAATCATATACACGGGAGGAATCTTTATGAATATTCTGCGTGAACACGCCCAAACCATCATTGATGATACATTGAAACAAGTGCAGCCCCACGCCGCTGTACAGCGTGCTTTGGAAGGGCGTACCTTCCCCGGAAAATGCATTGTCATTGCCATCGGCAAAGCCGCTTGGACCATGGCAAAAGCTGCTTCTGATTTATTGGGAAATACCATCGACCACGGTGTTGTGCTGACAAAATACGATCATAGCCAAGGAGAAATCCCCGGTTTTGTCATTGCTGAAGGCGGCCATCCGTTGGTTGACGAAAATTCCATTGCAGGAACAGAAAAAATCCTTGCCGCAGTGGAAAACCTCACAGAAAAAGATACCGTCGTTTTTCTCATTTCCGGTGGCGGTTCCGCATTGTTCGAAAAACCTGCCGGTTCTCTGACATTGGCAGACATGCAGAATGTGACAAACCAGCTTTTGGCATGCGGCGCAGAAATCACAGAGATCAATACCATCCGCAAACATCTTTCCGCAGTGAAAGGCGGACGCTTTGCAAAGCTTTGCGCTCCCGCTTCCATCATCGCCATTGCCCTCAGTGATATTCTGGGGGATTATCCCGATGCCATTGCTTCCGGCCCCGCCACAGCAGACACTTCCACCTGTGCCGACGCTATGGCAGTGGTGGAAAAATACCATCTGGATTTCCCACCTGCCGTTTTGAAACAATTACAGGAAGAAACTCCCAAAGAAATCACCAACTGCGAAATGCAGATCACAGGCAGTGTATCCCAGCTTTGTTTATTCGCCGCAAAGACAGCGGAAAAACTGGGCTATACACCACTGACCCTCTCCACCATGCTGGACTGCGAAGCCAGAGAAGCCGGACGTTTTTTGGGCTCCATGGCAAAAACATTGGAAAAAGGCGAAGGCCCTGTAAAAGGCCCCTGTGCCATCCTTTGCGGCGGCGAAACAGTGGTGCATCTGACTGGCAAAGGCAAAGGCGGCAGAAACCAGGAACTGGCCCTTGCTGCCGCACCTTATCTGGAAGGCATGGAAAATGCCCTTGTGGCAACTGTTGGCTCTGATGGAACCGATGGCCCCACCGATGCGGCAGGAGGCATGGTAGACGGCAGCACCACGACATTTTTGCGAAAGGCAGGAATTTCCATTGATGCTGTTTTGGCGGAAAATGACGCTTATCATGCTTTGAAAGCCGTAGACAGCCTCATCATCACCGGCCCCACAGGCACCAATGTGAATGACCTGTACTTCCTTCTGTTCCGTCCATAAAACTGAAATCGTTTATTTTTCATAGAAAATCAAAAATAGCCGGAATCCCGTTTGTTTTAGGGATTCCGGCCATCCTGTTTTTTAGGCTTTTGCATGATTATTTTCTGGAGAGAAACTGCTTTTCACACACTGTTTTTTATTTTCTTGCACCGACAGCTTTTCCCCTCCATAGGATACAATAGAATAACATAAGGAGGCATCTCCATGAAAGAGATCACATCGAATTTCCTGCCGGACGCCTGCGAAACAGAAACCACCATGGACTGCAACGCATGTGTCATCAAAAAAGTCGGTCTGGCACAGGCTTTTGTCCCCAGTCAGCCCTATCAAGCCCCTTCATCCCCAGAACAAAGCCTGATTTGCGGCACCGCTTTTTCTGATCTTTCCATGCCCTATGTTCAGGGCAGCCACATCAAACGTAATGCAAAGGAGGTCACCTCATGGAACGCGAAATGATGCTCCAAAAACTTATGGAATTGGATTTTCTGGCAGTGGATCTGGGTCTGTATCTGAATACCCATCCCACAGAAACAGAAGCCATCAACGCCTATAATCAGGCCATCGAAGCCGCAGACACCCTGCGCATGAAATTTGAAGCGGCTTATGGCCCTCTGTGCTCCTTCCGCAGCTATGCCGCAGATACAGAAAACTGGCAGTGGAAAAACGATCCATGGCCCTGGCAGACAACAGCAAATCCCTCTATGGCTGGAAAGGAGTGCATGTAAATGTGGATTTATGAAAAGAAACTGCAGTTTCCTGTAAAAATCACTCGCCCCGATGCCCGCATGGCAAAAATCATGATCGAGCAATATGGTGGCTGTGACGGTGAATGGGGCGCTGCCCACCGGTACCTGAGCCAGCGTTACTCCATGGTAACACCGGAAGCCAAAGCCACCCTTAATGATATTGCCACAGAAGAATTGGGCCATGCGGAAATTATGGGCACCATCGTCCGCCAGCTCATGCAGGGTCTGACCAAAGACCAGATCATCGAAGGCGGTCTGGAGGCTTACTATGTAAATCATGGCTTTGGGGTATATCCTTGCTCTGCCGCTGGTGTGCCCTTCTCCGCTGCTGCTTTCCAGTCTAAAGGCGACCCCATCACAGATCTGTATGAAGATATGGCAGCAGATGCTGCCCCTTTGGAAGTGTAACCTTTCCGGAAAAGCAGAAAATGCCGAAAAACGGACATTCCGCCTTTCGACATCTTACTTTTCCTTATGGTATCAGATTTTGAAAAAAGAAACAAGGGTTCCGTTTTATCCGTTTTCATGTATCTTTTTCCTTCAAATCTGACGTTCATCCAAATAGATGGGGTTTGTCCATGCCGTTCTGCCATAAATATCACTACATTTTACACGGACATATTTTTCATGGCCTTTCAATTTATATTCTCCATAAGTCAATTCATTGCTGTGTGTTTTAGACATGAGGCTGATGCCGTCATTGACGCAGTTTCCTGCAACGAAATCAATTCTGTACACATTTTCGCATTTCACATACACAACGCCGTCTTTAATGCCCCAATCTTCAATGGCAACGCCACTGGAAGAATAGTAATTGCCTTTGAGCATATTCTGGAGGATTTCTTCTCTGTCCAAACGATCAGACTTCACCACGATATATCCACCGCAGGCATCATCAAACAATCCTTCGTTGTGATTATCATCACTGGCAAAGGCCAGCATCTTTTTGCCGCCCCGCAGCATTTCATCCCAGTACACTTCGTCATAGCCTGTATTGCTTTCATTCACCGTATTGTAATTGAAAATTTCCAAAGCCCAGATGCCTTCCAAATCGCAAAATTCAGGATAGGAAACTCTAGACCAGATGGGATGATTATAAGTCGTGATCATGCCATGGCTCCGCATTTCGTCACACAATTCCTGCGCTGCTTTTTTGCCGTCCCAATTGCCAAAATAGTTCTTGATCTGTCTTCTTTCCAGATGAGCAAACTTCTTTTCTGCCTTTTCTTCCATTTCGGCAGTACCCAGAATCCCATGAATATGATGGACTTTCATTCTGTATTTTCCGCTTTCGTCAAACAGATTCACAGAGGCTTCCAGACCGGGCAGAATGATAAAATCCTCGCTGTCAAACTCGCTGCGATAATCTGTATAAATGTCATGGTCGGAAAAGCATAAAAAAGAATATCCGTTTTCTTTGAAAAGGTCTACCACCTCTTTGGGAGAAAGTTTCCCATCGGAATTTGTAGAGTGACAATGAAGATTTCCCTTATACCAGTTTCCTGTTTTGCTGAAGCCTTCCACATTCTTCATACCATTCCCTCCTCAGATTGCCACACAGTTGTGTTCTGCAATAGACAAGTACACTTTTTCGCCGTCCTGGAAAATAGACACACTTCTGAACAGTGCATCCGCATAAACTTCAATGCCATCCACGTCAATGGTATAGCGCAAAACATTCCCTCTTGCAATATGTTCTTTGATAACGCCTTCCATTTTGAAACGATCCTCATTGATGATGGGCGCCTTGGACATCATAATGGTTTCCGGTCTAATGGCAACTTTTGTTTTCCATTCTGTACCGGTGAGTTTTGTGATCTGGTCTGCTTCAAAGATATTGTAGTTTCCGATAAAGCTTGCAGCAAAAGATGTCACAGGTCTTGTATACACTTCAACAGGGGTACCGGACTGTTCAATGACACCATCGTGGAACAAATGGATGACATCACTCATGACCATAGCCTCGTCCTGGTCGTGAGTTACAAAGATAGTTGTCAGTCCCAATTTATCATGGATTTCCCGAATGCTCAGCTGCAAAGATTTTCTCAATTTTGCGTCAATGGCACTCAAAGGCTCGTCCAACAGCAATACTTTTGGCTGCATAACAATGCCTCTTGCCAGAGCTACCCTCTGCTGCTGACCACCGGAAAGATTGCTGGGATATGATTTTTCTTTTCCTTCCAGTTCCACAATTTTGATTGCCTTGAAGATACGTTCATTGATTTCTTCCTGGGGCAATTTTTTCAGTTTCAGACCAAAAGCCAGATTTTCTTCCACTGTCATATTAGGGAACAGGCTGTACTGCTGGAAAACCATACCGATATTTCTGTCTTTGGGTTCTTTTGTTGTAATGTCTTCCCCATCCAGAATGATCTGTCCATCAGTCACTTCTTCCAGACCTGCAAGGGAGCGCAGCAGGGTACTTTTCCCACAGCCGGAAGGTCCTAATAATGTTACAAACTGTCCTTTTTCAATCTTCAGGTTAATGCCTTTCAGCACATGGTTATCACCATAAAATTTATTGATATTCTTAAACTCAATGTACGCCATTTTCGGTTCCTCTTTCTTTCTTTCTCTGAATAAAAAATGCACAAGCAGAAATCAGTAATGTTACCACAAACAATACGACAATCACTGCACAGGTACGCTGACCTGATTTTTTCATTACGTCATACAAATACATCTGGGCTGTCTGGAAATGTCCACCAGCAAGGGTATTGACGATAACGAAATCCCCAAACACAATAGCCATAGCAAGCATGATGGATACTGTTACGCCATTCATGATATTTGGTACCACCACATGGAAAAATGCGTAAAATTTGCTTGCACCCAACATCTGCGCCGCTTCGATAAGCTTGTTTGCGCCAATACCATGGAGGTTATTGCGAATCCCCTGATAAATATAGGGCAGGATAACAATCATATAAGTGGAGATCAACAAGAAAATACGATTGTTAAAGGGCTTTGGCACGGATGTATATAAGGACAGTACACAGATGGGCAGGATAACCCCCTGTACTGCATAAGGGATGGTACAGAGAATCTGCACATATTTATCCCATTCCGGTTTATAAATGTAAGTTACATACATTGCCAACAAAACGATGATGGTACACAGTAAAATGGGCACAATGGAAATCAGTACCGTTCTGCCAACAGAAAGCCAGAACACCGGATCAGAAAAAATTTCCACATAAGCCGTCAATGTAAAGCTCTTTGGCAGGACATCAATCCATTCTTCAAACAAGGAATAGATCAGCGTCATCACCAAGGGGATCAATAAATACGCAATGATGACAACAATTGCCAGCTTCGCGCTTTTTTTATTTGTTTCCATAAACTCAGATTCCTTTCTTTACAGTCAACTTATTCTGTATCATAATGGCTGCGATCATAAATACCATCAATACAACAGCAATAGCACTACCGAATTCCGGTCTTTGTACCAAGTCCCCCACAAACTGTTCAGACAGACGGATGGGCAGCAAGGATACGTTATTCATCAGCAGGGCATATGCAGAAGCGTATGCAGCCAGCGCATTTGCGAACAATACAGAAAATGTACTCAAGATGCTTGGCATCAGAATGGGAACCCCAATTTTTGTCCAAAAAGTAAAGTTGGTTCCCCCCAGCAGAGCATTAGATTCCTTCCATTCTTTCCGGATGGCATCAAAAGCAGGAATCAACAGCAGTGTTGACAAAGGTATCTGGAAATACACATAAATCAACAGCAACCCAAAAATGGAATACAGCGGGAAGTTTGCCAAAAACTCGATGCCGTAATTGCTTCCGATCATGGTCATAACACCTACGTTCCCAAACATGATGATGTAAGCAAATGCCAAAGGCACACCAGAGAAGTTGGATACCATGTTCAGGATACTCATGAAGATATTGTTGAGTTTTCCTTTGGATTCATGTACCGCTTTCGCTCCGATGAATGCCACAATCAAGCCGATAATGGAAGACAGGATAGAAATGATCAGGCTATTTACAATGGCTTTTTGATACAGCGGTTTTGTAAAAATATTGATATAGTTAGCAAATGTAAAGCCAAAAGTTTCTCCTTCTGGAACAAAACTCCGAATGATCGTGTAAAGAATCGGAATCAGTTCAAATAAGACGCACAATACCAAAAAAGGTATCAAAGCGAATAAGTATGTCTTTTTCTGTTTCATATTTTACCTCACATATATAGGAAGGCTGTCAAAATTACTCGACAGCCTCCATTTCACATTTATGATTGATTATTTTGCGTATGCAATAACTTCTTCCTGCCAACGAGTACCTAATGTTTTCGCTGTTTCATCCCATGCTGCCTGGTCTTCTACCATTCTAGCATTTGCATACTGTTCATCAGGAATCATTTTTGCTTTTACTTCTTCAGGAAGTTCTACATCACGAACAGGTTTTGCATAGCCTTTTGCCAGATTGATCTGACCTTCGTCACTGAGGATATATTCACGAGCCAGTGCAGCGGCATATGGACGTTTTGTATAGCTGTTGATGATTGTGCAGTAACCACTCTGGATAGATGCTTCTTCAGGTACGAATACGGAGAAATCTGCATCAGGGTTATTTTCAACGAACTGATCACGGTAGCCCAAAGCGTTGTAGTCCCACAGGAACGCTACACCAACTTCACCTTTTTCGATACGAGCCTGTGTGAATTCACCCAAGTCCAGACGACCCTGTTCTGCAATCTTACGGAAGTATTCCAGACCGGGATCAATGTTGGATTCATCACCGCCGTAAGCAATGGCAGCAGCCAGTACAGCGAACTGTGCCTGTGTAGCAGCCTGAACGTCACCAACGGCTACCATGTAATCACCGTTGAGAATGTCTTCAAAGCTCTTAGGAGTTTCTTTTACGATTTTGTTATTTACCAGAACTGTCATTGTGCCGTAGTAACCAATTACCCAGTCACCATCGTCATCTTTTGCCCAATCAGGAATGGAATCCCAATAGCTTGTTTTATATTTCAGTGTTACGCCTTCTTCTTCTGCAACAGGGCCGAATGCCTGACCAACGTCACCGATATCTTTTGTCGCATCTTCGCCTTCTGTTTTAAACAATGCGATTTCTTCTGCACTGGACATATCTGTATCCTGATGTGTCACACCATACAGTTCTTCGATTTCATCCCATGTTTCCACCCAGTTTGCCCAGGTATCAGGCATACCAACGGATTCGATCTTGCCGTCTTCTTTTGCTTTTTCAATAATTTCGTCCACAGACAATGCGTTCAAGTCAACGGTTGCTGTTGTTTCTCCGCCGCCGCAGCCTGCAAGTGTGGACAGACAAAGGCCGATAACAGCTGCTGTTTTGAATAATTTCTTCATTGTTTTACTTTCCTCTCTTTTTTCGTTTATGTTTTTATCGGAGCCAATTATATAAACGAAATATTAAGTCTAACAGCGCGCTTCTGTTAAAAAAATGTGAAAAATTTAATTCATTTTAAAGAATTTTGTATTTTTTCCAATCATATTCTAATCTGCATTCCGTGTACATTAGCCCAATACAAAGAAAATTTACAAAAAATCATATTTTTTTAACATACAAAAAGCCGGAGGCTTTCGCCTCCGGCCATATGTGCAGGTAAGTTGAGTTATTCTTATTCTGCTTTTGTTGCTACATTTTCACAGAAATTCATGAGCATGGTTGCTACCTGTGCTCTGGTTGCAGTGCCCTGAGGTGCCAGAGTTGTTTCTGTCATACCATTTACAATGCCGTTGGCATTTGCCCACTGCATTGCTTCCACTGCATAGCCGCTGATAGCAGTGCTGTCTGTGTAGCCTGTCAGATCAGCTTTTTCTGTAACGTCATAGCCTTTCAGCTGTGCATAGCGGTACAGGATGGTTGCCAGCTGTTCTCTGGTGATGGAATCGCCCAGACCAAATGTGCTGTCGTCATAGCCTGCTACAATACCGTTTGCATTTGCCCAAACAATGGCATCTGTGTACCACATGTCTGCTTTCACATCCGCAAAAGGATTTACGCCTGTGCTTTCAGGCTGTTTTTCCATGTTGTAGAGAACCACTGCCAGCATTTCTCTGGTCAGAGGTGCGTTAGGCGCAAACTGATCATTGCCCACACCGTTCATCATGTCATTTTCTACCACATAGCTTACACCTTTGTAGAACCAATCGCTTTCTTTCACATCAGTGAATGTGATAGTTTCAGGTTTTGTGGTTTCTTCTGTTTCCGTTTCTTCCGTTGTTGTTTCTTCTTTATCTTCTGTTTTGCCTTCTTCTTTGAAGGTTACGGTAACTGTCACATCACAGTTTGCCATACGGAAAGTATATTTGTCGTCTTTGTCTTCTACTTTCTTTGCATCGATCTTGTCGCCTTCTGCATCGACAATTTCGATTTTGTCTACCACATAGCCCTTGTCGGGTGTGATAGTCAGTGTGATTTTCTGGTCTTCGTCTGCCCAGTCATCGCTGACGGAAACAGTGCCGTTTTTGGGGTTGATGATGGTGATGTAGCCATCGTAACGATGAGAACCGCCAGAGGATTTTTTAGACACGGTGTAAACACCATTGCTTTCGCTGACTTTGTAGCCATCAGCGACAAAATCTGCTGGAGGATTTTCGGATTGGCTATTGCTTGGATCGTAGTCCACAAAAGAACCACCTTTCACCAACATAGTTGCACCATCATTATCTTTCAGATTTAATGTCCACTTAGGTGTGGCAGATTTGAAATATCCATTCAAAATCTCAATGGTAGCCTTATCAGAAGCATAGATCATATCAAATTGATCGCCTGTACCTGTAATATTCTGTGTATAAGAACCGCCATTGATGGTAACTTTTGTTCCCTGTCCATATGCACATACTGCCATAGCATATCCTCTATCTTCATTAGCAGTAATTGCACTATTTGCATCTCTGCCATCAATGGTAACAGTTGCACCATTTACTGCATTGATTACACCATCATATCCAGAACCATTTATAGTATATCCATTCAAATCAATAGTCACATTCTTTTTACCATCAATTTTCATGAAGTCAGTAACATCGTCAATATTTTTCAGGATAGAAATTGTCTCTCCGTCTTTAACGCGTTCACCAGCTTCTTTTAAGGTTTTGCAATAAACTTCTCCAGCTTTTGCAACCGCACCATCTTTGTTGTAGTCTACACCAAAAGTACCATTTTCATTAGGAGTTAATTGGTAATTATCCCCCAGATAATTGTTATCTAATGCGTTAGAATATGTGCCGCCAGTAATGAAGTTTTGTTTATCTTCACTGTAAATGGGAGCAGTACCTCCATTCGTAGCAGTAAAAGTCCCATCAACAATGGAAATATTAATCTTATTCAACTCATCTGCTGGATTTCCCTGCGGATTGCTTTCATAAAAAGCACTATACCCCTTAAATTCGCCACCTGTAATGGTTACATTGATTGGCAGCTTTGTTGTATGCTGAGCTATTGCAATACCAGCACCTGTAGAAGTCGTACCATTTCCATTTCCATCGACTTCAGTGGGTATCGCAAGCCCCTCTACAACACCGTCTTTAATTGTTACATTCCCCGCTCGTACTTCAATCCCAGTATTTCCACCTTTGATAATAGTATTATCCCCAGAGATAGTCATTGTTCCCATCTGTGGATGATAAATCGCGGTACTTTCTTTAGAATATAAGTTGCCACCTTCAATGATAAATGTTGTTCCATGCTTTGATCCATTACCAGATAAAGCATATCCTGTTGTTTCTACAGAAACACCATCTTTGATAACAACTTTTACGCCTTCATAGTCTTCTGGTACATCGTTTCCGTTGGCATATGCGCCAATCGCTGTGATCCCTACAACACCATATGTCTCACCAGATCCATTGGACAATTCCTGAATCTTAGTACCTGCATCAAGTGTAAGGCTTCCTACATTTTGGGAATCGTCAGGCTGAATCCGCAGCAAATAATTATAATAAGGGCTGCTTTGGTCTTTCGGCGCATATGCCTCTACTGTCAAATCTTTCGTAGTAACATTTGCCTGACCTTTGATATTAATTGTATTCTTACCAATGGCAATTTGGTCTTTTCCACGCTCATCTGTAATAGTACCGTTGTAAATGACAACATCTGCATCTTCACTGGTAGAAATAAGAATACCATCTTCAGCAACAGAACCTTTGATTGTAATTGTATTTTTATTTAAGTCCAAATCGATTCCTTTATCAATTGTCAAAGTTTCTGTCAATTCAACAGGCTTAATTAATTTGACAGTATCTCCCGCTGCTGCATTCTCCACTGCATCCGCCAATGTTTTGTAGTTCTTCTCTCCAACGCTTGCAACTGCGTCCTCAATTGGAATCGGTTTTGTAACCCACTCTCCGGTAACTTCATCTTTTACGATACTGCTACTGGGATCAACAAATTCCTCCACATCGCTGGAAAATGTTCCACCAGTGATATTTGCCCCACCAATTGCATTTTCTGCATCATCGACCTTGATCGCTGTTTGTGCTGCGTCACCGCCAATAAAAGTACCGCCAGAAATCATTACAGTGGATTCCTTGCCTGCACCACTGTCCGGTGCAGGGTTGCTATTGCCAATCTGCAGTGCATTTTTGCTGGCAGACTGGAATGTACCACCATAAATATTTGTTGATGTCTTATAAGACTCTCCTGTAAAGTATCCAGCATAAAAAGCAGAAGCTCCATTTGTATGCACTTTACAAGGTTCTGTAACATAGCTGCCATTATAAATATCCGCTGTACCGCCAATAACAGCTAATCCGCCCTGTACGCCAGTCACTTTTACACTGTCTTCTGTTTCACCCTGAATTTTCAGATAAGCAGTATCAGAGCTTTCGCCGCTACGAATTGTATACCCCCATCTGCCATCACAAGAAGAACAAGATGTATTTTTAAATGTACCGCCAGTAATCAACATATTACCACGGTTTTCAATGGTAGGATATGTTTCATCTGAATAGCTTCCTCCATGGATTTCTGTTGTAGTGTTGATTTGCGTAGCAATAGCACCGCAGCCGCCTTCTACAGTCGGATTTTCAAAGATTACAGTACCGCCGCTTCTATTGTAAAAGATATAGGCATCAGTTTCTTTTAATGCCTTATAGGTACCATCAACCACAGTCAGTGTACCAAAGTTATTCACCGCACCATAACCATTAGCATCAGCTGCAGTTACATCTATTGTGCCGTTGCCTTTGATGGTCAAAGTACCATTATTGGTAAAAATTCTGCTTACGAAGGAATCTGTCACTGTAATCTTATGACCATCCATATCCAGAATGATATTCTGACCTTTCTTCACTGTAATCGGTTCTGCAACCACGATATCTGCTGTCAGCCGAATGGTTGTTTCCACACCATCTGCTGCATTTTCCACAGCAGCTTTCAATTCCGCTGCATCCTTTACTTCCTGCTGGCCATTTTCTGCCGCAACTTCCGCAGTTGCCATTACCATTGCCGGCTGGATTTCTACCGCTTCTACAACGGTTTCTTCTGTTGTTTCTTCTTTCGTTTCTTCTGTTGTGTCAACAACTTCGGGTGCCCCCACTTCTCCCGCAGATTCTTTCGCAGGTTCTGTTTCCACTGTTGTTTCCACAACGGTTTCTGCTTCGTTCATGCTGCCATCTTCCGCCATTACTACATTCGGTGCTGCAGTCAATGTCATAGACAGCGCCATGAAACAAGGCAATACTTTTCTCTTCACCGAAAACTCCTCCTTTTCCTGATATACATTTTCCTTATTACAAGTAAATTTTTGTAATAAAAAAAATTATGTATTCTCTACATGTGTTCAGTGTAGCATGTTTGTCATGTGCTTTCAATAAAAATATAGAAATTATGAATTGCTTTTATAGCATTTGAACATATTTCTATCTATTATCAATTTCATTTTCTGTAATGAGATATCATATTAGCTTTTTCCATAAAACAGCTGTCTGTTTTCTCATACAAAAAAGGCGGCAAAGTCACCTTTGCCGTCCTTAAAAATTCCAATATATCGTAATCGGCACATCTCTCGACCCGGAAATTCTTCTTCCCACATCCACATGGTCAATCAATGCCTCCACCATTTCTCTGGTCAAATGCTCCATATGGATATATTTTTCCACCAACTCTTTCCGGTTTTCCCCCGCCTTTTTTCGTTCTTCTAATTCCTGAAGATGCTCTCTGCGCATTTCCAGTGCTTCTTCCATTCGTTTTTTCTCCACGGAAAACGCCTTTGTCATGTCCAGATAATCTTCTTCTGTCAAAATTCCTCTCACCTTATCCAGATATAACTCCCGAAGGGCTTTTGTATGCTCCTGTATCTTCTTTTCATAGGATTTCATCTGACCCATGACATTGCTTTTCTGTTTTTCATAATCATTATTCCATTGAATTCCCTGTTCCAGCGCATCCTCATCTAAATAAATCTCTGCCAGCCGCTTCAATTCCTCCATAACTTTGCTTTCTAAACGACTGACAGATATAAAAGCCCCTCCACAGGCATCTTTTGACACGGAGCGGTTTGGACAAGTCAAAAACCGCCACTCTCCCCGCTTTCCAGAGCGCATCACATAGCCGCATTCCGCACAGCGGGCTTTGCCGGAAAACAGCCCGATGGTACCAGTGGTAAAAGGCTTTGCCTTTTGTTCCCGCAGTGTTTTCACCTTCTCCCACAGTTCTTTCTCTATGATAGGTTCATGGGTTCCTTCCACCCGATACCATTGCTCCTTTGGGCGCGGCTTATTTTTCTTTGTTTTATAGGAAACACTGCCATATTTTCCCTGCACCATATTGCCTATGTACATTTCGTTTTCCAGCATATCCGCAATGGTGTAATATTTCCACAAGGTGCTGTTTTTCTGTTTTGCCGGGGTTTTGATGATTCCTTTTCTGCGTTTATATTCCGTGGGATTGGGTACACCCCTATCATTGAGCATTCGGGCAATGGCAGATTTCCCATATCCCTGAGAAAACAGCGTAAAAACTTCCCGTACCACCTGTGCCGCTTCCTCGTCAATGATGAGATGCCCCTTTCGTTCCGGGTCTTTTTGATACCCATACAGTGCTGTAGCGCCAATATGAAATCCATTTTCCCGCCGATTCCGCAGGACACTTCGGATATTCTCGGACATATCCTCCAGATACCATTCGTTGACCAGACCATTGATCTGCCGTGATTTTTTATTGCCTTTCACATCCGTATCGGCATTATCCACAATGCTCACAAACCGAATGCCCCACTGAGGAAACAACCCATGGAGGTATTTTTCCACCAACTCCAATTCCCTTGTAAAACGGGACTGGGTCTTGCAGAGGATAATGTCGAAATTCCTTTTTTCCGCATCCTCCAAAAGACGCCGAAACTCCGGTCGATTCCGGTCAGCACCAGCATAGTCATCATCGCTGTAGATGCCATAAATCTCCCATCCCTGTTCTATGGCATACTGCACCAGCATAGATTTTTGATTCTGGATGCTGACGCTGTCGTCCGCAAAACTGCGCTTATCCCGATCTTCTTCCGATAACCTGCAATAGATGGCTGCCTTCACATGGGTCACCTCTTTTCTTTGTGCTAAAACAGCTATCTTCGAATCGTTTCTTTGTTTCGTTCCATATGATTGATGAGGCTGATCCAAGCCTTTGTGAATTGTTCCCGTCTGGGCTCACTGCCGCCATGGAGAAACACGCTTTTGCAATTATTTTCCTGTCTTTCTTTCATACAGTCCACCTCCTATATTTATTTATGCAGTTTGGGATGTACATTTTCTTATATGGTCTCAGACCATTTATATGGAGATGATATATATTTATTTTTGGAGATTCTACGATTCTAAGCTCCGTAATATTCCCCCACCTTACCAACAGACACTGTCAAAGATGGCCAATACCTAAAAAGGACTTTTGCCATACTTTTAGCATATTCTTGTTTACATACTTCTGTATGAAAACTGCATGTATTCTTGTCCAAAGTTTCCGCCATCTCCGGTGTTAATCGAATCATCAACACAGAAACAGATTCTACTGTCTCTCTCTGGTTTTCACCAAAATGAGAAATTGAATAACGATTATGGGTTGCTGTCGGCAAAAACATCAACATATTCAAATGATACAGACAGTCCACCATTTCTTTGCAGTGAAAAGGATATGCCTGTTTCCTTTCAAATTGGCAAATTTTCTCTAAGGAGCTATTGATCATTTCCAGTAATACATCTTTATTTATCAGCAGCAGCGGAAACTTCCTTTCATCTTTCATGTATTTAGGAAACTTCGGCACCAGACTGGCATCCTCTAAAAACAAGCCATACATATTCTCCCGGATTACCAGATCAGCAGGATTATAGCAATTTTTTATCCATTTACGTTCCCAATTTTCACAAGAATCAAAGTTCACGCCCCATGCATTCCAACATTCCATACATTTCCCAAAGGCATATTCTTCACACAACTCCTCATTTGGCTGCGGTTTTTGTATAAATTTTGACTTTGATGCCAACACCTTCTGGAAGCATCGCAAAAGCAGATCCACACGTCTTTCTTTTGCATTCTTCGGCTTTGCAAAATAGGGTTCAACCAAGCTATCCAAAGTATCCTCCACAGAAACCCCCAGATTGTTGTAAACAACAGGACTGTATTCTTTCAAAAAGCGGAAATAGTATTCCAAAGAAATACGATAGGCAAAGGTGATATATACCTGTCTTGAATTGGGTTCCATCATTTCTTCATGCAGTTTTTCATATGCATGCAATTTTTCATCAAAGGAAGTTCTTTGGAGAGAAAACCAATCTCGGAATGCAGAAATGATTTCTGACAATGTTTCTCTGCACTTTACCAATTCTTTTGTAAAATTCTGATTTTCTCTGTTCCAAAAATCATTGGTATCTGCAATCAGTATCCTTTGCAGCATGGATTTCGTAAAATACCGCAAGGTATTTTCTTCTATAGTCATACCGACAATACAAATATTTCCTCCAAAGGAAGCTCTGCAAATTTCATCCATGATCCTACTATAGCTCTGTCTTTTGTTATAGTTACTTGTTTCCGATACATCATCCACCAGGATATAGTTTGCTTTTTCCGATACTGCAAATTGATGAATGGCACGGAATCCTTGGAAAGCGGACATTCTATCCGCATTTTCCGGAATTGCCGCATGGAAGACAGCGGTTTTTCCCGTTTGGGGTGTGCCCACCAGTGCCAGAACTGGGAAGCTCGTAAAGTTTGCTTCCTCCATCAGACGTTCTTTCATAATACCCAGCATATGCCCGGAAAGCGCCAGGGAAAATACCGGCTTTGCCATTGCTTTTGAAATAATATAAAGATGATTTTCATTCATTTTTTGTGCCTCCTCGTTTCAATTATTGGATGATTGTTTTTTTCATTTCAGTCACTCTGCAGATAATTTCTGAAATTATTGTCTCTTTCAGCAAAATTGCTTTTGGTGCTTAAATCATATAATGATTTTTCAAGTAAGTCGAGGAACGAAACAAGCAAAAAAATTGTATACAAAAAAACACAGAGCAGTAATAGTCTGCTCTGTGTTTTTATAATTCAATTTTCCATTTATACTTAGCTAGAAATCTTCTTTTCTAGATAACTAATTACCTTTGTATTTATCTTTACACAAAGATCATAAACATTTTCATGTGAATAAGATTTATATAACTTTAGAAGGATATTTCTATATTTTATTAAAAATTGATTAAAAAGTTTAAATTCTTCTGACATATTATATTCACAAAAGATACCTCTTACTATCTTAGCATCTAAATAAGTTAAATCCCTCTTATGTAACCACATCTTATCTTGGAATTCTTGGATCCGATTATTATCCATATCATTAACACAATGCAGAATATCTCTTACTTTAGTTAATGTTTTCTTTTCCAAATACTTCCCATTTTTCACAAAAAACTCCTGAAATATAATTTTTAAGAGACAAATTTGGTTTAAGTCAAATTCTCTTATTATAAAGTGGTTACCCTGTATTTTTTTTGCTAGGACCATCATTTGCTTCGCTTCTTCAAATTTTTTAGAATAATCCGCTACATACTTATCTCCTTTGATATACTTTTTTATTTTATCCTTAAGTTGATCAAACAAATTTTCTGTTTCATCAGCAGGTGCATTGCTTTTATCATTACTATACTTGTCATCCCATATACTCATAAGACAAAGTTCTATTCTCTCATCCTGCGAAAATATTTCATAAAAACTACCACCCATTCGTACATTAGATTGTGTTCTTTCCATTTCTTCTTTTAGTAACAGATATATCAATTCCAACTCTCTATACCATTCCTGACGATACAAAAATTGAACATATGATACAGTGACAGATGCTATATTATCAGATTTATTCTCCTTTTTCACATCATTTATTAACGTTGGAATCCCACTTATCTGTTGACTTGATATTTTGAACATTTCAAATTCTGGATCTTTAATAGACCCTATTCCTTCATCAACATAATTTTCTAAAACATTGTCTATATACTCATTTAAATCATTGAGAATATCAATCTTATTTGAAACCTCATTAAAAATAATATATCTTAAAAGAAATACTTTGGCAGTGGTTTCTAAAACTTCACATAAATCATCCAAATAATGATAAATGCATATCTTTAGCGTATGCATTAAAATATGGCTTCTTTTTTCTATTTCATCCACAATTGTCTTAACGCACCATATTAACCACTCAGCACCATTTTCATATTCACGAACATCCGAAAACCATATTTTTTCCCATATTGTTGGGATACTCTCTAAGATATTTACTTCCTCAATAGCCTTAAACAAATCAATCCTATGCCGTTCTATATCCTCTGGGTCATCTTCGTCTCCATACGCCCCCTCTGCAAACATTTCTATCTCTCTATCTGTATCTATATCTTCGACAATTAAATCAGAATAATCCGATTCTGAAAACTTACAAGCTAAATTTCTATACAAAAACCTATTTTTTTCACCTCTGTTTATAAACGCTACAATAAAGCGCGCTACTTCATATTCTAATCTTTGGTCCAACTCCATAAAAACAAATGAACTATCTTTTTCATAAATATGATCCAGCAACCTCGTAACTTGACTAGAAATACTTCTATATTCTTCCCCTACTTTCTTCTCAGATTTCGGCCATAATTCATTTAATGCATATTGTTTAATTCTTAGATACCGGATAATAAAATCTGCCACTTCCCGTTCTGATTGCTTTTCCAATTCCATCCATTTAAATGTACTTTTTTTAGCATAAATGTACTTTAGCATTGTATCAATCTGCTTCGAAAGACTTCTTCTATCTACCTTCTTCTCCTGAAACTCAGTCCATGGTTTTTTTTCATATGCTGGCCATATTTCATCCAATACATATTTTTTAATCCGAATACATCGAATAATAAATTCTGCCACTTCTCGTTCCGATTGCTTTTCCAATTCCATCCATTTGAATACACTTTTTTTAGCATAAATATACTTTAGCATTGTATCAATTTGCTTCGAAAGACTTGTAAACTCACATTCTGTTGCCAACAACTTATCCAATACATATTCTTTAATCTTTTTGTCGTCCCGTTCTTTGTTCCTCATATTTTTCTCTTTCATTAAAATCCCCCTAGCAATAAACTAAATAAAATATCGCTCTATATACGATTTTAAATTCATTATCTATAAAGAACAAGAACACCCAAGCATAAACAACAACTTTTTTTCATTTCTTATTTTTAAAAATATCTAATTTCACTGTAGGTACTGCCATTACACTACCTACACTGATTTTCATACATCTTTCATTTACATCCCCACTCTTCCAAAACCTCCTCCGCACACATTGCAATCTCATCCTTCCATGCCTGGAATTCCTTCCGATTGGCATGAAACTTTTTCCCTGTTCGATAACTGACGGTATTCATGGCAAAATGAATATGCAGATGATCCGTATCCTGATGTACCCCATAAAGTAACGCATATTCTTCCCCCAATAAATCTGCCAGCCGTTCCGCCGCTATGTATACAATTTTTTCATCCTGCACCGTCTCCGGAAAAGAAACGATAAGATGGTTGATTCTTCTGCCGGAATCCTTCCCTAAATAAGTCTGTGACTGTTCCAGTCTGGAAGCGGCTTTTTCCAAGTCCTTTGGCAACCCCCGCGTATTCCAATATGACAGTCTCTCCCCACAATCTTTTTCACTGCACATATACCGCATCACTCTAAAAATATCTCCTTCTTTGGAATACGCTGCATTTACACGTTTTACCATAACATTTCCCATAATGTCTCCACCTTTCTATTCAATTCTTCATCTTCACAAGAAGATCCATATCTATCCTGGACATATCTTACCAATTCCTGAGCAAGGGTAACGATTTCATAATTTTTTAGTTTTTCATTACCATTTCCAACCTTTCCCTTTTCAGCACATAACACCATATACTTAGATGCAGACATACCGCAGTCTTTTGCCTTTTTCTGAATTAATTTCTTTTGTTTATATGTCAATCTACATTCAATCCTTGTTTCCTTCCTATTTTTTTCTGTCTGATCCACAGATTTCTTTTTTACCATAAATCATTTCTCCTTTCAAAATCATGACAGTCCTCCTTCTCCAAAAGATCCTTAACAGGATACGCAAACTTTTTTTTGCATCTCCCATCCTTTGTGTTTTAAGGACGCACTGCGTTTTTATAAACCAATTAGAAAAACCATTTTTTGTACGTACAAATTTACTTTCTTTTTTAATACATTGTTGGTACCAAATGATATTTCATCATAATAAAAAACATCATTTAATACGAAATAACAGCAACATAACATTAAAAAGAAAAAGAAAGGAGCCTGAACATGAATGAAAACTTAATCACGATCCCAGAACTATGCAAAGAACTTGGTATCGGCAGAACAACCGCCTATAAAATGATACGGTCCGGCAAACTCCCCCATGGTCACATCGGACGAAAGATTGTAATCCACCGTTCTGCATTAAACCAATTTATCTCCAATGCAACAAATCAAAAGGAGACATAAACATAAAGTTCAAATAAGTTTATTGGAGGTTATTTCTGCCCTTATAAAATCCAAATTTTTTATAAAAAAGACAGGAGGAAACCATATGCTTGATGAATACGAAGACATCCTCTCCCCCCAAGCAGTTGCCTATATTTTAGGAATCGGTAAAAATCTGACACTTCGCCTACTGCAAAACGGAGAAATCCCAGCGAAAAAAGTTGGAAACAAATGGCGGATTTTAAAATCCGATCTGATCTCCTACTTACAAACATCTTCAAATCGCAGATACAAAACCTGATATTACAAATCATCTTATCAGCACTACTCCGCGTAAAATCAAAATTTATAACCATATATTATAAAAATAGATGCCCAGACGCATAACAGTCAGATTGTCATTTCAAAGTCCCTGTATGCATTGAAATCTGGTGGGCTTTCCCCTTTTGGGGGTCATAGAAAACGCAAATTTCTGTCACAACGCAGCACTTTCCCACGTGCCGCATTTTCTTAAAATAAAAATATACATTATCCTCTTGAAGCTAGCACATACCATGGGATGCGCAATGTCAAAACAATTTGTTATCATAAAAAAGGAGCTTACAGATGCTTTGTTCTGTAAGCTTCTTTCTATTTGAAGGGAGGCTGGGCTATATGACATAGAAAAAGATTTTCAAATCCTTTATATTTTTACTTGAAAACACAACGATTTTTGAAAAAATGCATGCTATGGGAGGGTTTTGCATATGGAACATAGGAAATTTGGATATTGCAGAGTCAGTTCCGTGGCACAACACGAGGATCGCCAGCTGATTGCCATGATGGAACTGGGCATACCAGAAAAAAATATTTTTGTAGATAAGCAAAGCGGCAAGGATTTCAATCGTCCACAGTATCAAAAACTCCTTCGAAAGATTGGAGAAAATTCTGTGATCTACATCAAATCCATCGACCGTCTGGGCAGAAACTACACGGAAATTCAAGAACAATGGCGAATCATAACAAAAGAGAAAAAAGCAGATATCGTCGTTCTAGATATGCCTCTGCTGGATACTCGCAGAGGAAAAGACCTGATGGGAACATTTCTAAGCGACATTGTTCTGGCACTGCTCAGCTATGTAGCAGATAATGAAAGAATCAATATCAGACAGCGACAGGCAGAAGGCATTGCCGCAGCAAAAGCAAAAGGCATACGATTTGGAAGGCCGCCCCTGCCGCTTCCTGATAACTTTTATACGGTCTACGACGAATGGAAGGCAAAAAAAATAAGCCTTACAGAGGCTTCTAAAAAATGTGGACTTCCAAAGGGCACTTTTTACAGTAAGGCACGACGACTGGAAAGCATTACCCATAAAACAGATTAGTCCGTGATCGTATACTTTATCAAACGCTGAATTGATGGTGCGTTACAGCATAATTATAACACATCACTATGAAAACTCAACGATTTTTGTAAAAATATGCATGTTATACCTATATCAAATATTGTTGCAGAAATTATACTTTTACAAATCAAAGAAAGAGGGATGACAATGTCTATTGGCGACAAAATTTTCAACAAACTGACTGGTAGAAAGGTAGAAACCATCAAAATCGATCAAGATCAAGCCATAAATTTGATTCAGGAATTATTTATTGATCCTGCGGATTCCGATAAAGAGCTGGATGAAATCTACAAATTGATCTCATTCATTGGCATTGGTATCGGTGGTTCCAGTAGTGAGATCATTTCTAAGGACAACCGTTTTCGACTTTTCAGAAATAACGAATTAGGTGCTGGCTCTATTATTTCCATTGGTGATTTGGAAAACGAAAAATATTACACTTGCAAAATTATGTTCATGAAAAAAATGAAAACCGAAGTCAAACGGCGAATCAACGACAAAAAAATCAGAAGATCCATATCGGAAAAATAATAACCTACAACTGGGGTTTTATAAGGGGGCATCAAAATGGACCAAGAAAAAAAGAAAAAGGGCTGTCTAAGCCTTTTGATCAAAGGAATCATAATCTATTTCATCTTAGGAGGCATCTTTGCTTTTATTATGTCAGACCGCGCTGAAAAGGATCATAATGAGGCATTGAACGAAACGACTGCATTTATGAACGCTGGGGATTATGATGCCGCAATCGAACGGTTAGATGAATATTGGAAGGAATATGATATTTCAAATGATACAGAATTAGCCGATCTATATATACAATGTTTTGAAGCGGAAGAACGATACGAAGAAGCCGCAGATATCGTAATCTCCATCTTTCAGAAACAGGGCTATGAAGATCCTACTGATGGAAAGTTACATACCCGATTAGCAGAAATATTACCAAAACTCTCACAGGAAAAACAGGATGAAATCCGTAAGACACTGGATGAACTTCCTGATTCTCTGGAAGAAAAACAGGCATTGGAAAAAGAACAAGAAGCAGCTGCTGCAAAAACAGCACAAGAAGCAGAGGCAAAAAAAGAGACAGAGGCAAAAGCCGCTGCACAGGCAGAATCAGAACAGAAAGATCGCGAAATCTTACAAAACGCATTCAATGGCTCTATAACAGAAGTAGATACCAGAGATCGAATCAGAGAATTATGTGACGATTATTTGGAAAAATACCCTACTTCCGGTCATGCAGAAACTGTAAAGCAGATTATAACTCAACTGGATACAATCCGAACAAACAACTCCAAAATTGTTGAAATCGATCCTGGAATCGAACAGGAATACGAAAAAATTCGCAATGTATTTTATGGTGAGTACTATATCAATTATAAATTAGAGTACGCCGAAGGATTGGATTCCATTATCGGAAGCCTACAAGATGCAATGGGAGATGACAAAAAATATATAGATTGGGTTGCCAGTGATTTTGAATATTTCTATGATACAGTACTTCCTGGAGACAATGTTTATATCATCCGAACCCAAAGAACTTTCTCCAATGCCGGTGTCTATGGTCTTAATCTGATACCAGACGGTTCCAAAAAACTGAGCCGTTCCGGTGGATTCGAATTTACCGCCGAGGTATATCGAGAAGTATCCAATGCATATATCGACACAGTCTATCTGCAATATGACGCCTATCTGACCGCCCAAGAAAATGTAAAAAATGCATATAGTGCTCTGGAACAGCTCAGACAAGCCTTAACAGCATAAAAATCACTTACTTCATATGAGTTCATTTTATGAAGAAATATAAAATATACAATATGTAACGAAATGGTTCTCCTATGATAAAAACCAATCATAGGAGAATCTTTTTTCCATTCTTTCTGTATATATTCTACGCACTATTTTTCGTTGTAATTTTTGTTATATCTCGGTGTACTATATCTATACTAACATCAGGAGGTGTTTTCACGCACCCCATTGCCATCCAAAACTATACCAGTGGAAATTTGTACGAAAAATATAAAATACAATCTTCCGTTCTTATGGCTTCTTATCCTTCCCGTTCTCATCTACTTTTTAATTATATATTATCCCTTTGATACTACACCAGCCCTTAGGTTTTACACCTAAGGGCTATTTTTATTTACGTAATAGGAGGAGATCACCATGAAAAAACGATTTCAAAACCAGCACTTTCTCACAGCAGGTGTCTGTACCCGCATCCCACTACTTTTACAACTAACTATGTGGCTGATGACAGATGAAATGAATGAAGCGGACTACCTACAGATTTTTGAACTGCAAAAAACACCTGAAGGCACTCTCATTGTGCACAAGCAAGAAGTCCCACCTTATGAACACGCGCTTTTGCTCCGAGACTTCAATATGCTGGAACACAACGAAAAAGTCTATATCATTGATGACGAAACCCATTCTACTATGCTACTGGCAGAAGAATACTAAAAGGAGGAAACTTTATGAATCCCTACGAAATCTATTGTTCATCATGTAACTGTAAACTTTCCATTGATGAGGTGCACTATATGTCCGATCAGGCATTTTGTGCGGAATGTTTTGAAGAACTGACCACAGTGTGCTATAACTGCGGCACGCGGATCTTATGCAGTGAAAGCGTTGGCGGAGATGCGGAACACCCTCTTTGCGAACAATGCTATGATGACTATTATACAAACTGCGACGAATGTGGACGACTGGTCTATCAGGAATACATCCATTACGATGCATATAACCGCACACTTTGCGAGCACTGTATGAAAGAAGGTCCTATCTACAGTTACTCCTTTAAGCCCGCCCCTATTTTCTACGGAGAAGAAAACAACCTTTTCCTTGGTGTGGAATTGGAACTGGACAACGGTGGTTGCGATCACGAAAACGCAAATGATCTGACAAAAATCGCCAACACGGAAGCCTCTCACATTTATATTAAAACAGATGGTTCTCTGGACGAAGGCTTTGAAATCGTCACCCATCCTATGACATTACAGTACCATATGGAAAAAATGCCATGGCAGAACCTGACAAGAGAAGCCCTGCACTTGGGCTATCGTTCTCATAAGGCAGGCACCTGTGGTCTTCACTGCCATGTGAACAGAAACTTTTTCGGCACGACTATACAACAACAAGAAGAAAACATCGCAAAAGTCTTATTCTTAGTAGAAAAATATTGGGACGAACTTCTTCGCTTTTCTAGACGAACGCAAGGACAAATGGATCACTGGGCAGCCCGCTACGGCTTTAAAGAAAAACCCGGTCAGGTGCTGGATCACGCCAAAAATTCCAGCATCGGACGATACGCCTGTATCAATCTGCAAAATCATCAAACCATAGAGTTTCGCATGTGGCGCGGGACTCTAAAATACAACACCCTAATCGCTACTTTACAGATGGTCGCAAGACTCTGCAAAGTAGCGATTTTTCATTCTGAAAAAGAACTGCAAAACCTGAGTTGGTGGCGGTTTGTATCCGACATCACAGAACCCGAACTGATCACCTATCTAAAAGAACGTCGGCTGTATCTCAATGAACCTGTAGAAACAGAGGAGGAGGAATAAATATGTGTTGCCTTTTCGGTATTTTAGATTACAAACAGAACTTATCTTTGGCACAAAAAAATCAGCTACTTCGAAAACTTTCCATTGCAAGTGAAAAACGAGGCACCGATGCCACCGGCATTGCCTATAACAGAAATGGGCATATGGAAATCCATAAAAAGCCGCTGCCTGCCCATAAATTTCACCTGAAAATCCCTTATGACGTCAATGTTGTTATGGGACACACCAGAATGACCACCCAGGGAAATGAAAAATACAATTACAATAACCATCCATTTCGCGGATATTGTAAAGATGTCCCCTTTTCCCTTGCCCATAATGGCGTTCTTTATAATGAGCAAAAACTTCGCAGGGACTTTCTCTTGCCAAAGACAAAAATCGAAACCGACAGCTATGTAGCAGTGCAAATGATTGAAAAAACAGGAGCCTTCACCTTAAAAGCCATTCAAACCATGGCAGAAGAAGTAGAAGGCTCCTTTTGTTTTACCCTGCTGGATCGTCAGAATAACTTGTATCTGGTGAAGGGAAACAATCCCCTTACCATATATCACTTTGCTGAACTGGGCTTTTATATCTACGCATCTACAGAAGACATTTTAAAACGTGGACTGAAAAAAGCAGGCTTTGGAAATCTTCCCTTCAAAGAAATTGAAATCCATATGGGAGATATTCTAATTCTCCAAGCAGATGGATGCATACAGAGAGAAACTTTTCAGTCAAAACAGAGCTATTATCGTAACTTCTGCTTTGACAGCTGTGGTTCCTATATGCCTTACCTTTCGCGGCACACCACACACTCCGATCTTTTCGGTTCCTATTTGGAAAGCCTTATAGAATACGCTGCAAATGTTGGCATCTCTGAAAGCGAAATCCTATGTCTGTATGAAAATGGGTTTCAGGAAGAAGAAATCGAAATCCTCTTGGCTTCTCCCAAGATTCTCCAGGAATATGCGGAGGAACTAATGGAAGTTGGCTTTGTCTAAAAGTCCAAAAAGGCAGACCTTTGCAGATACTGCAAAACTGCCCCTTTGATTACAAAAAAATTGTCCAGAAAGGTTGGTTCTGACTTTTCGGAAATATCCGAAAACGAAACCACCTTTTTGGACGGGAGGTGAAAAATATGGAACACAAAATCATGGGATATGCCCGCGTCAGCTCCAAAGAACAAAAGCTGGACAGGCAGCTGATCGAATTGAAAAAGTATGTACCTGCAGAAAATATCATCATGGATAAACAATCGGGAAAAGACCTGGACCGGCCTGGCTATCAAGCATTAAAGGGACCATTGGGACTCCGCCGAGGAGATACCCTTTACATCAAATCGCTGGACAGGCTTTCTCGAAATAAGGAAGACATCAAAAAAGAGCTGGAATGGTTCAAACAAAATGGTATCCGTCTGATGATTCTGGATCTGCCCACTTCTATGATACAAGTCCCACCAGGACAGGAATGGCTCATCGAAATGATCAATAATATCCTCATAGAAGTCCTCGCCAGCATCGCCCAGCAGGAACGGGAAACCATACACGCCAGACAACGGGAAGGCATTAATGCTGCACGGCTTGCCGGGAGACATCTAGGCAGACCAGCCATTACAGTTCCAGAAAATTTTGATGATGTGGTAGCGCAATGGAAAAATGGGGAGATCACAGCAAGAGAGGCTATGCGGCAGACAGGATTGAAGCGAAGTAGTTTTTATAAACTGGTGAAGTAAAAAACTGGCACGATCTACTTCGATCGTGCCACTCCAATTCAAATTTTCATAATCAAATATCAAACGACCCCAAGTAGCAGTACTAATCCGAAAACCTTTTTTCCTCACAAGTGCACCAAATGCCATATAAAGAAAAATGCCATATTCTCACCTTTTAGCAAATAAAAACGCTCACCATTAGATACAAATTTGATGCCTCTCTATTTATTACTAATAGACTATTAATCTCATTTTCTATTAACATAATATAACTTTGTCCCTTTAATTGTACGAAATTAAAAAAATTGATATAATAAATATAAAAAGTGCTCTATGTAAAAAATTTATAATATATTTATTTTTTCTATGTATCTGTATTAAGAATATTATCATACTATTAATTCTCATTTATAGTGAAAACATTTGTCAAAAAAGATAATCAGAGATGGGTGAAAACATGATTAAAGAAATATCATACAATCTTCCAGGATACGGATTTGCATCATGTTACTTGCTGGGACAAGCAATTGACCTTATGGATATGCTTGAAGATGCAGGTATTTTGGAAAAAATGAAAAACACTTGTCAGTTAGGAACAATGAAATATATATACCCTGGAGCTCATCATACCAGGTATGAGTATGTCTTTACTCAACTTATGCTTATTAGTAATGTAGTCTCTAGTGAGAATCCTCAATATACTGTAGATTTTGCTCGTACTTCTAATCTTAGTGAATATGAAGAATTAAAATGTCAAATTAGTGGTGGGGCTGTAATGCAATGTTTAGCAATTTTATCAAATATTGGGCATATGTACGACACCTTTACCTCCGCCAAAATGGTGATGAAGTTATTAATCGAATCTAGAGACCATAAAACCTCATTTTACAAAGTTTATCGTAGAAATTTGCCTAGAAATGTTTGGAAGAAATTAGATTACGTTTTAGATTCAGGAAATTTTTACAAACTACATCTATTCCATGCATTACATATACTTCAAAGTCTAAACCACTCTACCAAACGCAAAGAACTATGTAAAATATGTGTCCATTTGGTAACACAATTAATAGAGCCAACTTTGATACAGAATGAAGCAACCAATAGAATTTTCTATTTATATAAGAAAATCCGAAAAATAGCATATATGTCTGTAGATATGGTTTATACACCTGCTTCTTTTGGTGCTAATCTTAATCGAATGATATATTCCATTTCATCATATGTAAATGATCTTTTTGACAATAGTTCTGCAATGAATAAGTCTATAGAACATCTTGAAGATATTATTCATAAACAAATTTATAATTCTCCCTTTTGTATTCTGAATACAGCACGCATTGTTCAGGAAAAATATAATGAATACAAAAAAGTCACAGAAGAAATTGAAGACGTATATGAAATCAGAAAACTTCTTTTAGAATATGAAGATAAATATAATAAATTGCACAGTCGTACTCAACCAAAAGCAATAAAAGGGTTATCAAGCATTGGAACATTATTACTTTCCAAAGAAAGACCTATTGATCAAAACAACGAACAAATCGAAGACCAACTGTTGTCTAAACTCTCAATGTCTAGGATTGCTTTTGGATTGCAACCAACTCAAAACCTAGCGACAACATACGCTGCATACGGACTGCTATCAATTAAATCTATACAAAAAGATGTTCAAACAATTATTTCGCATGCAATTTCTTTTGATTTATACAGAGAAACAGAAAAATGGGAGCTCATAAGATTTGCAGTTCAGTCCATCTACAAATATGGTGAGTATTTTTTCAATTTTACCTCAGTTTCTGGCATACCTATTAATGATTGTGTTTTTATTGGAAATGGATGCAAAAAAATTGCCTGTGAAATTAGAAGTAAATTTACAGAACATAATGTTTCAAATAAAGATCAACTTCATGAAATTTTATCCTGTGCAAGTGTCCTCGAAAATATCCACTACTCTGGTTTAGTCCTATGTTTTGTAGGCGGAATTAAAGCCAACAAATACAAAAAATCTGAGAAAATCGACGAATTAGATGGTCTGATTTATTTGCCTAACCGGCAGAGCGAAATGCCATTCGCATATATTGTAGAGGCCAAAAACTACACAAGAGGAGAAACTAATGCAATAAAGCAATTGGAAGGAACAAAAAAGCATCTTTCTTCTAACCTTGATTTTTCTATTACTCCTTTAATAAAATGTGCATATATGCAAATCACATTAAATAGTACCCCAATTTTGGATCATCCCAAAGTTTAACTAAACCAGTAAACACAGATAATGATAAAAACCTCCTTATGTAAAATAATCAGATTACATAAAGGGGGTTTTATTATTGTAAAAAAATACACACATATTCAAATAATTGAACCAAAACCGATTGATAAGAAAAAATCAATCCTAAAATTTCAGGATGCTTTTAAATTAGAGATGCGACAGATTGAAAACTGGAGCAATCACAATAATCGGGAACCGGCTTGCCTTTGCCACAGTACCATCGCTTACAAACCTAAGGCGGACTAAACAGTAAACCTTGTGCTTGATTCCATTCATTTATGCGCTCAAAAAGAAAGACTGAGTCAAAAGAACGTCACCAAGACATTTAGTTCCGCAGCAATAAGACTTTCAATATACCTCGCATGGATATTTTAAGCCAACTCAATCTTATGATATTCTGCCTTCTATATTAAGGTGTAGAAACTGCTATGATAACACATTGGCAGAAAACTTCTTTGGTTTTCTCAAAACAAGATGTATTTATCGGTACAGAACTAAAGTGCTTCAGAAAGTCAAGGAACTAATTGACCAATATATTCTTTTCTATAACTATAAGCGTACTCAATTAAAAATAGGATCTCACGCTACACCAACTCCACTTAAAAATCAAATATTATTTTCATAAAAACGCTTTTTTGTTGTCTATGCAAATTCGTTACCACACGAAGTAACTTTCAACATACAATTGAGAACCTGAGTACCAAATAAACGAACTATATATATCTAAACCTCGTTACAAAACTTATTGTTATATTTCATCATGATTACGTCTTATCTGTAAACTTGGAAATTTAATTATTTGAGGGATTGCTAAAGTACCAGCAGGCAAATCAAGTAAATATTCAACATCAGTTGCCCTAATGCTCAATCCATACGAATTTGCAAGTTCTTCCATAAACTCAGTTGGGCTGAAAACATTTTCTTGTAATAACATAATTACTGAAGTCTTAAGTAAAGCAGGACTCGCTGTAATAAGAACATCATCTAACGGTTCTTCTTTACGAAGTCCACGTCTTTGCATAATTCGGATCAACTTTTGATACTCTTCTGTTGTAATTATTCCAAGTTTCTCAGATCGGCGTATCATTGCAGCAATAGATACTTTCCACTTCTTCTTTAGCTGCCTATAATAGGCTATAGTTTGAGGACCTCTTTCAGCATCTCTTCTAAACATTTCTTCCGGTAGTAAGAAAGCGGCTGCAAAGTCATTTGCTTCTCGTTCTTTACATTTGAATTCCTCTTTGGAAATATCTTCGATATCTTCACTCCATTCATGTAAACAAATATGACCTAACTCATGAGCAATATCAAAATGAATTCGTGCAGCTGAAGTTTTGTTATTTGAGTATGCAATAATATATGTTGATGCATTCCCCCCTGTCATAAGTCGGCTAAATGCATCAACATCATTTGTACTTGTAGAAACAGAAGTTACTAAAATTCCATGTTGCTCAACAACGGATATCAGATTATCTATAGGACCTTGTCCCAATCCCCATGCATCTCGCAAAGTATAAGCAGCTTGTTCAGGTGTCATATCATTCGATAAATCAAGAGGGGTATATTCCGGAAACACTACATAATCTTGCAATAATGAATAAATCTGGGCAAGGTAATCCATTTTAACAATCTGTTCACTGCGGTACTTCTTGTTTGTTGTAAGCAAAGACCGAAAATAAACTGTTCCAGAAGTAAATGCACAAGAATCTTCATAAAAGTATTTAATTGGAAAATCAAGTTCTTTGGCTAACCTAGCAACAGTTGTCTTGTCTGCTGGTTGGCTTTTTAAATTTTCATACATTGATAGTGTCTGCCGTTGGCATCCAACACGTTCAGCCAATTCAGCAACTGTTAGCCCTCTATAAATACGTGCCTTTTTTAAACGTTCTCCATTAAATGGGTTATTCATACGGATGTTCCTCTTTCATAAATAATTACCTGTCACTGTACCATACATAGGATATGCTTGTTTCTATCATAGAGGTAATGCTATATCAACCACTAAGTATAGAAACAATCATTTTTTTCATTAACAATACTTTTCAACTCTTTGGGGCTGATTCTAGATTTCTGCCTAGACATAGCCTTTGCAGTAAGACTAAGTCCACGATTTGGTTGATTATTGGGCGCATTTGGATTATCCACCTTTTCAACCACAGTACTCACATCTGCTGAAATATACCGGGACCAGTCCTGCTCACTATTCTGCGCAATATCCAGAGATGGAGTAACCATAACAGCACGGATACTCATCAATTGGTATCCAACACTTTCAAACAAAACCAACACATGATGACGAACAACTTCAGCATCTCCCCCCAAATCATGTAACATAGTTTGAACCAACTCTGCAAGTCGGTCCTCATCAGAAAACGTATGAGGAATAAAACTTAGCTGCTGCTGATTTGATAAAAGATCCTCGTTGAACTGTTTCGACAACATATCAATGTAATGCATGTGTGCCCTCTTTTGCTGACGATTACGCAATTCTGCAAAACGCTTTTCACGCATGAAGGTAATAATGCACTGTGTTGATCTTTCAAAGATAATCACCATTTCCCATGGTCCGCGATGGGCTTTTGCAATCGTACAGTCTTTAGCATCTAAAGCTTTGATCAGATTAGTATTCAATAAATCCCATATACGAAATGGAGTACTATTTCCTGTTTGAAGATCGTGCTGGCTGATATCAGCACGGATATCATCACCAACAGCATCTTCAACACAACGAACAATTTTTACAATTAACTCTGATGGGAAAAAAATATCACTCTTGTGCATACTGCACCTCCTTCGTTATTTATGACATAATTGTAGGCTTTTTACCGAAAAATGTCAAGGTGGCTTTTACAAAAATATGAGCAATATTTTTATAAGAATAGGCAATCCCCTGTGTAACTCTACTCCATAATTAATTTAAATTACTAACAAAAAGAATATTTCTTATGTTGAGACCAATAAAACTAGAACAGATGTAGTATACGAAAGTTCATAAGCAAAGAAAGAACATCTTCAACCATAACCCACTTTCAGAGTACCGACTCAAATAAATAATTGTGCAAGAATCGTTACTGGGCATTTAACTCTTGATCCAATGCCGCTATAATATTATCGATGCGTTGTAATAAATCATCATAGGTCATAATTTCAGCAATATGTTTATACTGCCGTCTAATAAGTTCGAAATCCATATTCTGTTGAGAATTGAAATCCTTACTCCTACCTAAAAGCAAAATACCTTGAGGATTAACAACTTTAGGAATAACTAAATCAGGAATCTTACCAGTTAACTGCTTTTGGATATCATGCTCACCGTCTTTTTTCCAGGCATTAAGGCAATATATGTATTTTTCGATTTGTTGAATTGCTCCTGATAATTCACGTACAGGAACATAATTATTACGATATGATGATTGTTTCGTAAGTAACTGGACACTTGGTTTTTTTATTTCAAGAATATCAATATAGCCATTTGCATCTATCAAAAGGAAATCTGGACGCTTATCATGCTGGTCAATTCCTTTTATTATAATCTCGCGTATTCCTGCAATATATTTGGGATAGAGTAATCGCAAAAGTCCATGTATCTGTTCCTGCCAAACTTGTTCACTTACACTCTGTTCTCTATTCAACAGTTCAACAAGATTATTTCGAATACCTTTAAACTGTCTAAGTTCAATTGCAGCATTTTCATGAAAAATTGTTTGTATATTCGATGAAAAAGTATCTGCTAAACTCTTCTCGCGACGCTCCAAAAATTTTCTAAACTTAATTTCATGTGATTCTACATGTGGAAAAAACTCTTTCACAATCGTTGCAATTCTGGCTTGAGCATAATAGTTTAATTCAGTAGTTTTAGGAAAATTCTTTATAAGCAATTCAAAAGTATCTACTGGAATAGACCCATTTGGATGATTTCCACCTATATAGACATCTTGACCTACCACTCGATCAATTTTAGCAAGGACCGAAATATTCCGATATGCAACAAAATGATGCTTATCCAGCTTAATATCATTTGAAAAATAGAACTTGTGTTCTGTCCTCAGAATATCATTATCAATATAAGTATATTCTTCTTGAACTGTACCAATGTAGAAGTACAATTCATTTTCATCCAAATCTTTTTTCCTCAAATGTATCTTTTTCACTGAAAAGCATCGATAAATATGCCAATCCTCGCCGTTTTCCAACTTATCTACAATAAATTGCACGTGAATGTTATCTGGAGAAAAAATTAAAATTAATTCGTTATTTTCATGGATAAAACCGATACTCACCAATGCTCACCTCACAAAATAAAGTCTTTATCTGATTTTTATTATAGAAAACAGTATTAGGCAAGTCAAAATATTATAAATCGACTTAATTGTTATAACAAAAATAAGACTTACTTCACAATAAAACTTTTAATGCTTCAAATACTTCTCATACAAGATACTTGATCATTACTTATTTTTCAAGCATAATAAATTGCGCTTAAATAAAAATCTTTCTTACACAAATATGTCCACTAAAAAAAACAGCTATTCCATGTGTTCTTTATCATTCCCATTTTCTTTCCATTACTATTTCCTATGGAGTAACTTAAGAAGATTCAACCAATAACCAACATACTAACTAAAAAACTTCCAATTAAAGAATCATGGATATCCTTACTAGCCTTTTCAAAAAAGAAACTATTTATCATATAGAAGCCTATGCAGACTTCTTATCCAAAACAAATTCAATTGATTCTTTCAGCTTTCGTAATATATTCGCTTTGTATTCATCTTTTTTCAGTAGTACTTTATCTCTCAAAACTGATAAGATAATGGACACTAATCAACAATAAATACATAGCTTTTCCTCATTTTCCTTAACATTCCACCTGACACTTCCAAAGGTGCAGCAGAGCAGAAAGCCCGCAGCACCTATGAATACCTCATCGATCTGGCAGAAGACCCGGACGTTCTAGCACCTCTGCGGTTCCTGCGGGAACGGGAAGTGGTACACTTCCAGCGGTTCGGTGAAGCACTGGAAATCGCCAGAGATCATCTGAATCAGAAACACTGGTTCTTCAAATAAGCAAATGCGCAAAACAGGAAGCCCTGTCATTCTCAACAGGCTTCCTGTTTTTTTGATGCGTTTTTGTTTTCATGAAAATCACAGAAAAAAACGTGGTCTTTCTGCGAAAAAGTCTTATAATAAGAAGTAAGATTCATATGCTTGTGTATGACGCACAGCATTGGGAGGTGACCGCCGTATGCGCGATTTTTATTTGAAAAACAGACAGGCTCTCCAGGATTTTCTTATTCTGGGCGCTACCATATTGTTTTGTTTTCTCTTTTTCCGCTATTTGTTCCCGATTTTTCTGCCTTTTCTAGTGGGCTGGATGCTGAGCCTTATGTTCCGCCCACTGGCAACTTATCTGGAAAAGCGGCACATTCCCCGCTGGATTGCGTCTTTGTTCTGCATCTTGTTGTTTCTGGGGCTCATTTCCCTTTTTGTTGCCCTCATCGGCAATCGCATTGCCGCACAGGCACAGTCTTTCCTGCGGCTTATGCCCCAATACATGCTCTTGATTCAAAATGCGCTGGAGCGTTTTTGGACACAGCTGGACAGCCTGCTGGTGCTACTGCCTGATCCGCTGCAAAATCTCATTCAAAACTCCACAGAGCAGTTCCGAGGCAATCTATCCTCCATATTGCTTTCACTGGTACAGAGCACAGGTTCTTCTTCCCTGACTTCCGTACCGAATTTTCTGCTGGGTGTGCTCATTGCGCTGCTGTCCTCTTATTTCTTCACAAAGGATGCGGCACTGATTCGCAAACTCTATGAAAAACATGTGCTTTCTCTGTTCCGTACTTCCATCCATAATACAAAACGGAATCTAAAAACATCCGTATGGGGCTATATCAAAACACAGCTGATTTTGATGATCTATACTTTTGCCATCACATTCATTGGCTTGCTGGTGCTGCGTTCTCCTTTTGCGCTGCTGCTCAGCGTCATTATCGCCATCATCGACGCTCTGCCATTCTTTGGCAGCGGATTCATTCTTTGGCCGGGAGCCGTGATCCATCTGATTCTTGGCTCTCCCAAACTTGCCATTGGCTATATGGTCATCTATGCCGCCGTACAGATCATGCGACAGATTATGCAGCCAAAAATTCTTGGCACACAGATTGGTCTGCATCCGCTGCTGACGCTATTTTCCATGTACTTCGGCTATAAATGCATCGGTTTCTGGGGTCTGCTTCTGGGGCCTGTCATTGCCGTGATGCTTCAGGCATATTTCCAGACCCGGGAAAAAGAAACACCGCCAACCACATAAAAAAAGCGTTTTCGGTTTAGGGGCATCTTCATAAGAAAACAAAGAAAGCCAAAACCCTTATCATTACAAAGGATTTTGGCTTTCTTATTTTATTAAGATTTTATTTGTTATGTTTTCTTATGAAGACAGCCGTTGCAATTCCCCTTAAGAAATCAAGGAAAAGGAAAATCAATGTTTTCTTAAGGTAAATTTGCTTTTACCGAAAACGCTTTTTTCTTATGCTTTATGCCTGAAACATAGGTGTGGACAAATATCTGTCGCCAGTATCGGGCAGCAGAACCACAATGTTCTTACCCTTATTTTCGGGACGTTTCGCCACTTCCAGTGCCGCATGGATGGCTGCACCAGAGGAAATGCCCACCAGCAGACCTTCCTTCTGCGCCACTGCTCTGCCAGCCGCATAAGCTTCTTCTTCTTTTACAGGAATGATTTCATTATACAGCTTTGTATCCAGAATGGAGGGTACAAAGTTTGCACCGATGCCCTGAAGGCCATGGCTGCCAGCTCTGCCTTCTGTCAGCAGAGGAGAGGAGGCAGGCTCCACGCCGATGATCTGCACATCTGGATTCTTTTTTCTCAGATAACGACCCACACCTGTGATGGTGCCGCCAGTACCAATACCTGCTACGAAAATATCCACTTTGCCGTCGGTATCTTCATAGATTTCGGGGCCTGTGCTTTCATAATGTGCCTGAGGGTTTGCAGGGTTGTCAAACTGTCCGGGAATAAACGCGCCGGGAATTTCTTTTGCCAGTTCTTCTGCCTTGGCAATGGCGCCAGCCATACCTTTTGCCCCTTCTGTCAGCACCAGTTCCGCGCCAAAAGCAGACATCAGCAGACGGCGTTCCATGCTCATGCTGTCAGGCATAACGATGATGGCTCTATAACCTCTTGCCGCTGCCATAACTGCCAGACCAATGCCGGTATTACCACTGGTAGGTTCAATGATAGTAGCGCCTGCTTTCAAAATACCTTTTGCTTCCGCATCTTCCACCATTTTCTTTGCCACACGGTCTTTGGCACTGCCGCCGGGGTTCAAAAACTCCACTTTTGCCAAAACTCTTGCATCCAGATTATGGATTTCTTCCAAGTGTGTCAGTTCCAGTAACGGCGTTTTGCCGATCAATTCTTCTATATTTTTGTAAATCTTTTCCATGAGAATCATCCTTTCCGTGATTTTTAATCATAGTATCACCATAGGTTTTGTATGTCAAGCTATTTTTTTCATCTTGCACCTGTTTTCATATTACCACATTCTGCCACCGCCTTCAAATAAACTTTGTCCTCAGGGGTATCTTCATAAGAACCAATGTTTTCTTAAGGGGAAGTTACTTTCTTTCTCTTTCTTTTCCTTGTATACGCTCTTTTTTTGTGCTAGTATTTTAATGGAAATATTCATTGATTGAGATATAGAAAGGAACGATTCAAATGAAAATCGGACGCAACGATCCCTGCTGGTGCGGCAGCGGAAAAAAATATAAAGTCTGCCACGCAGATTTTGATGAAAAACTGGCAGAACTGAAAGCAAAAGGGGAAAAAGTACCTCCCCACTCCCTCATCAAGACAAAAGAACAGCTGGAAGGCATTCGCAAAGCCGGCAAACTGAACACAGAAATTCTGGACATGGTAGCGGAAAACATCCACGCAGGCATGTCCACAGAAGACATCAACAAACTGGTGCATGAATACACCATCGCTCACGGTGGCATTCCCGCACCTTTGAACTACTGCGGATTCCCTAAGAGTGTCTGCACATCCGTAAACGATGTCATCTGCCACGGTATCCCCTCTCCCGATGAAATCCTCCAGGATGGGGACATCATCAACGTAGACGTTACTACCATTCTGGATGGTTATTACGCAGACGCATCCCGTATGTTCTGCATTGGTCAGGTCAGCGACGAAGCCAAAAAACTGGTGGAAGTCACAAAAGAATCTGTTGACCTTGCTCTGGCAGAAGTAAAACCCTGGGGTCATCTGGGTGACATCGGCGAAGTCATCAGCAAACATGTTTATGCCCATGGCTATACCGTCCTCCATGACATCGGCGGTCATGGCGTCGGCAATGACTTCCACGAAGAACCCTATGTATGCCACATCGGCAAAAAAGGCACTGGCATGCTGCTGGTTCCCGGCATGGTATTCACCATCGAACCTATGGTAAACGAAGGGGAAGAAGATTTCTTCCAGGATGAAGAAAACGGCTGGACTATCTACACAGAAGATGGTTCCCTTTCCGCTCAGTGGGAATACACTGTTGCCATCACCGAAGACGGCGTAGAAGTCATTACCCACTAATCCATTACAAGCTACACGAAAAATGTGAGGTGTTGCATTTATGAACGGTTCCAAACACATTTCCAACTGTTACAGCGCCTTACAGGGACTCTACTGGATGAGTTACGGCGCCATCTATACCTTTGCCGCCGTATTCCTTCTGGACAGAAAATTCACGGATTCACAGGTCGGCACACTCATTGCGCTGGCCTGTGTTTTTTCCGCTATATTTCAGCCCTTTGCGGCAGCGGCAGCTGACCGTGGAAAGCGGTTTTCTCTGCGGTCTTTGATGACGCTGATCTGTCTTTTGACCATCGTCCCTATGGTTCTGCTGTTCTTCTTTCCCCAGCAAGCCCTTTCCGGCGTTTGTTATGTGATCCTGATGCTGCTGCATCTTGCCTTCCAGCCTCTTTTGAGCGCATTAGGCATGCAACTGCTCAATAACGGATATTATCTGAATTTCGGCGCTGCCAGAGGCATCGGCTCCATGTCCTATGCTGTCCTTGCCTTTTTCCTTGGCTCTTTGACGCTGATCTTCGGTCTGCGCTGCCTGCCTGTTATCGGCAGTTTGCTTTACCTGCTTATGGCGGTATTATTGCAGGCATTTCCGGAAACCAAACGGAGCGGTTCTTCCATTGTGTCCTCTCGTGGCACCGTTTCCATACTGCGGGAAAATCATCGGTTTGCTGTCCTCTGTCTGGGCATCATTCTCATTTTCATTTCCCACAGCGCCATCAACACCTATATGATCCAGATTCTGCAGAAAATCGGCAAAGGCAATCAGGAACTGGGGCAGGTCATGGCATACACAGCTATTCTGGAATTTTTTGTAATGGTCGGTTTTTCCAGATTCGTCAAAGGACGGGACTGCGGCAATATCATGCGATTCACAGCCATTTTCTTTGTGCTGAAAGCCGTCCTTGTTCCCTTGGCGCCCAATCTGCCCATGATCTACGCAGCTTTTCTGACACAGATTTTCTCCTTTGCCTTGTTCACACCGGCTTCTGTTTACTATGCCAATGCCATTCTTCCCGCTGGGGACAAAGTAAAAGGGCAGGCAATGATCACCATTGCCATCACCATGGGCAACATCGCCGGCAGTTTTCTCTGCGGCAACTTCATCACCCTTTGGGGCATCACAGCGGCTATCCTGGTGACAGCCGGCATCGCCGTCATTGGTCTGATCTGCTTCTTCCTTGGCGCGGAAAAAACAGGGCCCATTATCTTCTCTGAAACGCAAAAAAGTGTCGAATCATAAGAAAACAAAAAAGCTGAAATCCATACAAAGGATTTCAGCTTTCTTATTTTCATTGAGATTTTATTACCCATCACAATTCGGGCGCTTTTCTCATGCCCATAAAATGGCGATTTCCGTCAATACGGTTTCTTCTTCATCAAAAATGAATGTAATGGTTTCCCACTCGCCGTCTTTTTCTTCCACAAATGTTTTGGTATGCACCACATCGCCTCTGCGGCATTCCTTCCGATATACCACACGGATGTCCTTCAGTGTCATGCCGTCATAAATTTCATCGGGCACATCATCCAACGCCCATTCCAGATATTTCACGTTATTGGCATGGCCATTGGTGTCCGTATCCCTGCGGGTCACCGTAAATCTCTGCTGTGCCGTGGGTTCCCCTTCTGGCATCGGCGGCATACGGAACTTTTCCCCTTCAATGGCAGGGGGCTGGTTGGTGCCGTATTTCTCAATCATATCATCGGGCACATTGGTGGGTTTGCGCTTTGCAAAATCCATGTAAATCCAGCGGGACATACCGTCTGCAATCTTTTCTCCCTTTTCGTCAAAGAGGAAATATCCTCTTTCCGCCTGCATCTTCCGGCATTTGTTGCTCCATGTTTCCAAGCGGATGGTTTCCCGATGAGCAGGCATACGATATACCATGATATGCCAGTTGATAACCGCCCAGCCGCACTGAAGCTCTTCCAGATAGTCCAGAGTGTAGCCCAGTGTATCTGAGTGGTCAATGGCCGCGTTTTGCAGGGCAGACAGCAATGCCGCCGGAGAAAGTGTTCCTTTCTGATCCACCTGATAATAATTGATGGTCTGTTCTTCCGCGTATCCTTTGCGTTCCATAAAAAACCTTCCTTTCCGGCAGTTCTTACAGCATAGGAGAAATGAGCCTTGCCACAGCTTCTTTCACCTTGAACCACCATCTTCTTCTGTTGTACCATTCTCTGGTAATTTCCACAGAGCTTTTCAGGTCGTTCAAAAAGTCCTGTTCCAGTTCTCTGGTAAACGCTGCGTCGTACAAAAAGGCGTTGACTTCAAAGTTCAGGTCAAAACTGCGGATGTCCATATTGGCTGTCCCCACAGAGGACATTTTCCCGTCGATACACAGGCTCTTGGAATGGATGAAGCCTTTTTCATACTGATAGCATCTGACGCCTGCTTCCAGCAGCTGTCCCAGATAGGACATACTTGCCCAGTATACAAAGAAATGATCCGGATTGCCGGGAATCAATATCCGCACATCCAGCCCAGAAAGGGCAGCCACCCGCAGAGCTTCGAAAATGCCGTCATCCGGTACAAAGTAAGGCGTTGTCAAATAAATATGATGCTCCGCTTCATTAATCATTTTAAAATAGCCGTTGTGTACGTTATGCCATTTGGTATCGGGGCCGCTGGAAACGATCTGCATACGGATGCCTTCCGACTGTTCCCTGAGCGGGAAATACCGCTGTTCCAGTTTCACGGCGCCATAACGTGTAGTAAAATTCCAGTCTTTGATAAAGCGCATCTGCATCTGGTCAATGGCATCGCCTACCACCCGCAGGTGGGTATCCCGCCAAGGGCCATAGCGTTTGACAATGCCAAGATATTCGTCACCGACGTTAAAGCCGCCAATATAGCCCACTTTTCCGTCAATGATGCAAAGCTTTCTGTGGTTGCGGTAGTTGATGCGCACAATGAAGGGCGGTAAGAATGCCGCTGTATATCCGCCAGCTGCATGAAACTTGTCAAAAAAGTCTTTGGGCAGTCTGGAATTACCCATACCGTCATAAAGCAGACGCACTTCCACGCCTTCTTCCGCTTTCTTTGTCAATTCCTCCACCAGACGGGTTCCCAGCTTGTCCCCTCGCCAGATATAGTATTCCAGATGGATATATTCCTTGGCCTGACGAATGTCACGGACCAGTGCTTCAAATTTATCAGCCCCGGTGATGAACCGCGTCACCTTATTGTTGAATGTCATCCAGTTGCCGGAGTTCAAATGCAGATAAGCAAGGTCTGTCAGATATTCCGCATCCACCAGTCTGCCGCCTTTTTCGATGATTTCTTTCTGGGCTTTTACCCTACCCACGCATCTCTCATCCTGGAGCAGATATTTGTAATAAACCTCACGGTCATACTCCTCTTTCACCCGGAACATCTTTTCCCGTTTGCTGTTTCTGCCGAATATCATATAAATAACGAACCCGAACACTGGAATAAACAGCAGTACCAGAAGCCACGCCCAGCTGCTTGCAGGATTTCTTCGTTCAAAAAACACCACGAAGCCAGCCAAAATTACGTTGATGACCAAAATCCCTATGGCGATATACGCCAGAATGGAAACAATCTCCATAGACCTCCCCCCTTCTTTAGAAATATGAGAAATTCAAATAAAATTCCATAATATAGTATACGCAAAATAC
>UMIN01053129.1_pt1 | contig 71340 bp, 59 predicted proteins | sample 1965811 | NCBI WGS metagenome assembly UMIN01 (sample SAMEA4836123, study PRJEB28245) | human gut metagenome | biome: gut microbiome; material: fecal sample | place: Denmark | collected 2008
GCACATACAACACGACCCAGGATCAGAAGTAAGGTATTGATATACAGATGTAAGAAATCCATATTTGCGCTTACTTCTCTAAAACTGTCCCATCTCCATGTAGACGGGAGGATTACGAACGGGTTGACAGAGGTTGCCTCTGTCATAGTTTTGAAAGCTGTCAGGATCATCCATAAGAAAGGAACCAGCATGGTAATAGATACCAGTATCAGGATAACATGGATCAGAACTCTGTTTGCTTTATCTCTTGCTGACATAATTATCCCTCCTTAGTTATAATGAACCCACTTCTTCTGCGCAATATTCTGGAATACTGTCATGATCATAATTACAACCAGAAGAAGTACGACGATTGTTGAACCATAACCTTTGTTATTCTGTACAAAGGAATTCTGGTAGAACAGGTAAACAAGTGACTGTGTTTTGTAAAGTGCAGGACTGTTTCTATCCATAACCATGAAGATCAGGTCGAATACCTGCATGGCACCGATGACACGGGTAACCATTACAAAGAAGATGGTCGGTGAAAGCAGCGGGATTGTAATGTGGAAGAACTGTTTGATTCCGGTTGCTCCGTCAATGCTTGCTGCTTCATAATAATCTCTTGGGATTTCCTGCAGACCTGACAGGAAAAGTACCATATTGTAGCCGATGATAGACCATACACCGATCACTGCGATCGCATAAACTGCGATCTTCGGATCAGAGATCCAGTTGATCTTTGTGTGAAAAATGTGATTGAGAAGACCGAATTCTGAGTTAAACAGCCATCTCCATACCATGGCGATCGCAGCCGGAGCAGCAACCATGGGCAGGAAGAAAATAGTTCTGTAAACAGCACGGCCTTTCATTTTACGGTTTAATAAAACTGCCAGTACAAGTGCGATAGCAATGGAAAACGGAACTTCCACAATGGCATATTTAAATGTATTTAATAATGCCTGCCATACTTCCGCATCGTGGAACAGCTTTACATAGTTGTCAAAACCAATGAAGATATTTCCCTTACCGAAATCTCCGGTCTTGAAAAAGCTCTCATAAATGGTCTTAAAAATCGGATAGATATTTAAGATGATCAGACCAAGCATTGTAGGAAGAATGAACGCCCATCCCCAGATGAATTCATTCCGCGCCTGACTGGTACCTTTTTTTGGATTTGCCACGGTTCTCACTCCTTCTTATCGTAAAATTCTGTTGCTGATTTGAACGGAAAACTGCCGCACATCTGCATACCTGTTGTGACTTCTGCGGTTACCACATGATCGGAATCTTTTCTGCGGCAGCTTTCCTGTTTCTTATTTTTTATGAATGGTTTTGCTGAATATTAATTAATAGGACTCTTCTGCGATGGCATCGTTCATAATAGTAACGATATTCTTGCATGCATCATCCATGCTTTCTTCATCATTCCATGGTTTCTTCAGTTCTTCGCACATTGGGTTCCACCATGCAAGTGTTGCATTTGTGTGTGGTCTGAATACGATATTGTCCATTGCATCCATGTATGGCTGTAAGTTGAAGCAGTCAACACTGTTAACCCATCCATCGGACATTCCTTCGTAAGCTGCCATTGTTACACCAAGGTCAGCCTGTTTCTGCTGCATATCTTTTGTACCGAACCACTCAATAAGCTGGAAAGCTTCGTCCGGCATATCTGTGTTTGCAGATGCTGCCCATCCAAGACCATTGTAAATAGATACGCTCTCTCCTGTTTCAGCATCTTTCGGAAGTCTTGCCACATCACAGTGCTCTTTGATGTAATCGTTGTCTTTGAAAGCAGATACCATCCAGGATCCCTGAGAAATCATAGCTACCTTGCCAGATCCGAAGAGTACGTCTGTACCTGTTTCGGACATTGTAGATGCAGGAGGCATTACATTTTTAACGCATTTGTCAACGAATTCCATTGCTTTGATAGTGTTTGGATCATCAAAACCGGATTTGTTGTCATCTGTCAGTACACGTCCGCCCATGGAGTAAACAATATTCATCCATGTATCCTGCTCGTTAGACGGGTTTGCTGCGAAACCATACTGGCTTCCGTCTTCTTTTGTAAGTTTTTCTGCAATGTCATAGAATTCATCCCATGTCCAGCTTCCGTCCGGATAATCGATTCCTGCTTCATCAAACATATCTTTGTTGTACCACATAGCAATTGTATCGATGTCCTTCGGTACTGCGTATGTTTTTCCGTCCCACTGATACATTTCTTTGATATCTTTCGGGAATTTGTCCATTTCCAGTTTGTCGCTGTCTGCAATCTTGTCTGTCAGATCAAGTAAGATATCATTGGACATGTATCTTACAGCTTCATTGGAATGCATCCAGAATACGTCCGGCATGTCTCCGCCTGATGCACCTGCTTCAAGAAGTGTCCAGTAGCTGCTCCACTCTACTACCTGAAGTTCAGTTTTGATTCCGGTCTCTTTTGTAAACTCATCCATGATCTCCTGAAGTCCGGCTTTCTGTCCGTTATCCCAGATTGCAACTGTCAGAGTTTTGTCTTTCGCCTGTGCGCTTACTGGTGCAAGTGCAGTAACTGTCATAGCACCGATCACTGTTGCGACTGTGAGTTTTTTCATGTTTTTTCTCATATACATCCTCCTTTATTCGTCGTTTCGACGTGTTCCTTGTGATTCTTATTATACGTTTTTGTCTATTTTTTTAAATGGACTAATGAAATGAATTTATGTCATAATCGTTATGGAAAAAGCGCTGAATTTATGGTAAAATGTCAACAACGACTTGAATTTATGCGTATTTGCAGGATATCAGTCCTTATGTCTTTATATCAACAATATCTGCAATCAAAGAAAATAGAAAAAGGAATTACCCAAATGCCAAATGTAAAATATACGGACAGCGCTACTTTCCGCTGTCTTGAAAACCTGAAAGAGGGCTCCCTTGATATCAGTCTGATCCATACGGGCAAAGAACACTGCCCGCCCGGACATATCTGTTCCATGCCAAGAGATGAGTTCATCATCCATTTTGTGCTGGACGGTACCGGATTCTATTCTGCCAGAGGTCAGACCTGGAGCCTTACTCCCGGACAGATGTTTGTAATTTATCCAAATGAACCAGTCACATACGGTGCTGATGAAACCAATCCCTGGACTTATGCCTGGATTGGTTTTCGCGGAATCCGAGCTCACTCAATGGTAAAAGAATGTGGATTTTCCAAAAATCAATTAGTACTTCCTGCACCGGATCAGAAAATAATCCTGAAACACATCGATTATATGCTGAATCATAAGCAGCTTTCCAAAGCCAATGATCTAAGGCGCCAGGCTTATCTGATTCTGTTGTTAGCCGAGCTTGCCGGCTTTCATGAAAAGCAGTCTGCACAGAACAAAAAAAATGCCAAATATGCCTACAGCACCAGTGTCTACGTGGAGCTTGCCATTGAATATATTAAAGATATGTATCAAAAGGGAATCGGGATTTCTGATATTGCAGATAATATCGGAATCAGCCGTGCCTATCTGAACAGTTCCTTTCAGAAAGAGCTTGGAATGTCCGCACAGACCTTCCTCATTGATTATAAGATGCATAAAGCAGCCAGTCTTCTGGTCAGTACCAGTCTGTCTGTTAAAGAGATTGCTAATAATGTGGGCTATGAAGACCAGCTTGTTTTTTCCAAGGCTTTTAAGAAGAAGTTTGGAATGAGTCCGAAGAATTATAAGACCCATAAAGAAATGATGGATAAATTTAACGAAAAGCAGGTAGACGATCCCGTGTGATCGTTCTGCCTGCTTTTTGTTGATTTTTTATTTCTGTCTATTGCTTTTCGCAACCTCCATAAGGAGCTTACCTGATTCGGTTATTATTTTGCAGTTAAAACATAAATTCTGGACTCATAGTCTGTGCATGGTTCGTCTTCACTTGTAGGTTCACCTGCTGTACAGTCTGTGGTGAGCAGTCCCAGATTCATCAGCTCATCCCCGTAGTTTTCTGTTTCATTATACTCATTTCTGTAGATAAGATCCGGATCCAGTCCCTGAAGCTGCACTCTGGTAAAATCTGCGTTTACTACATTTCTTTCCCTGTACCAGAATACCAGCGCTGTTTTTTTGTCCTCGCTGACTGTCATCCACACAGTTTCATTTCCCTCAAAAGGACTCTTCAGTCTGTAAAAAGTTCCAAACTGGATCAGTTCTCTGTATTCTTTCATAAAGGTAATCTGCTGTTTTACTTCACTGATTTCCTCATCAGACAGTTTATTCAGATCCAGCTCATATCCGAAAGTTCCAAAATAAGCTACATTTGCTCTTGTATGTAACGGAGTTTTGCGGTTTAACTGATGGTTTGGTACTACAGAAACATGACTTCCCATGGAGCTTACCGGATAACACATGCTTGTGCCGTACTGGATTTTCACACGCTCTGCCGCATCTGTATCATCACTGGTCCATCCCTGTGGCGCATAATAAAGGATTCCCAGATCAAAACGTCCGCCACCGCTTGCGCAGGACTCAAAGAGAATCTGCGGAAATGCAGTATTTAACCGCTCATACAGATCATAAACTCCGAGAATATATCTGTGAAACACTTCTCCCTGACGGTCTGCAGGAAGTGCAGCTGAATAACATTCCGTAATACTTCTGTTCATATCCCATTTGATGTAGGAAACCTTTGCTTCTGAGAGGATTTTGTACATCATCTCATAAATACAGTCCACCACTTCTTTTCTGGAGAAGTCCAGCACATACTGATTTCTGCCATGACAGGAATGCCTCTGGGGTGTCTGCAGGATCCAGTCCGGATGTGCACGGTAAAGGTCGGAATCCTTATTCACCATCTCCGGCTCAAACCACAGACCAAATTTCATACCCATCTCTTCAATCCTGTCTGCAATTCCCTTGATTCCCTGCGGAAGACGCTCTCTGTTTGCCGCCCAGTCACCAAGTCCTGCATAATCGTTGCTTCGTGCACCGAACCATCCGTCATCCAGCACAAATAATTCAACACCACATTCCTTTGCCTTTGCAGCAATTTCCACCAGACGGTCCTCTGTAAAATCAAAATAAGTAGCTTCCCAGTTATTGTTAAGGATTGGCCTGGGACGGTCTCTCCAGTAACCTCTTGCCAGTCTCTTCTGATATAATTTATGGAAAGTCTGGCTCATTCCATTCAGACCCTTATCAGAAAATACTACTACTGCTTCCGGAGTCTGAAAGCTCTCACCACAGTCCAACTTCCAGTCAAAATTCTGCGGATTGATTCCCACAGTGATACGGGTTGTATCATGAGTATCCACCTCTGCCTGCATTCTGTGATTTCCGCTGTAGATCAGGCTGAATCCCATCACTTCTCCTGCATTTTCTGTTGCCGACGGACGTCGGAGCACAATAAAGGGATTATGTTCATGGGAAGAATTTCCTCTGATGCTTCCCACAGACTGGATTCCCTGCTCTAATCTGCGTTCTTTCACATGACGTTCTCTGGACCACGCACCTGAAAACTGCATCCACACATAATCCTTGTCCGGCAGATCAAGGCTGAGGCTCATTGCATTTAACAGATGTACTGATGATGTACCCTCGTTTGTAAATCTGGCACTTCTGGTGATGATTCCCCTCTGTGTAAAAATAGTATAAAGCAATTCCAATACCATTCCTGTTACTTCATCTTTCAATTTTACACATAAGGTCTGGGCTTCTTCGTCTTTCTCAGTATATGTAGCCGGAAGCCCCTGAAGTTTTGGTTTTCCAGCTGCAATTGTATAACTTACATAAGTAAAATCAGAAATCCTGCTGCCGTTTTCCTGAAGGATCTCCACTGCCGGATAACGGTAATCAGAACTACCATACACCGGATATTCCAGTTTCAGATGCTCCAGCGAAAATTTGCGGTTTCCCTCATAAACACAGGCTGTCATTGGTCGCTGCTTCATCTCAAGAAGATGTGAAAAATCTTCTCTGTCATGGATTCTTTTCCCAAAATAGAGATTTCCAAGATGTCCATTTGGAAGCACACACATAATATAACTGATTTCATTGTTGTATAAATGGAATGTCTTTGAACTTTCGTGATAAATAATCATAATTTTTCCTTTCCGCATATCTGTTATTCGCTGATAATTCCAGAAAATAATGCAATTCAGATTACATTACTCTTTCATATCATTTAAGAAAACAGTCTGTCAAGTGGATGTTTATTATAATGCCAGTGAACACTCATCAATCTTCTTTAATTCCTCTTCACTAAACGGTGCACTGTCAAGCACTTTCAGGTTCTCAAGAATCTGCTGTGGACGGGATGCCCCGATGAGAACGCTGGTTACGATTCCGTCGCGGAGAATCCATTTCAGTGCCATCTGAGCAAGACTTTCCCCTCTCTCTGCTGCAATTGCATTCAGACTGCGGATACTGTTAAGACGTTCCTCACTGAACTGATCTGCATGGAGAAAACGTCCGTCTGTGTTGACGCGGCTGTCCTTTGGAATTCCATTCAGATATCGGTCTGTGAGCATTCCCTGGGATAACGGGCTAAATGCAATAATTCCCTTTTTCCTCTCTGCTGCAGCCTGTTTCAGGCCATTTGTCTCGATGGTACGGTTAAAGATATTATATCTGTTCTGATTAATGATAAACGGACAATGCAGTTCTTCCAGAATATCTGCAGCGCGTTTCATTGTCTCACCATCATAGTTGGAGATTCCAACATACAATGCCTTTCCGCTTCTGACAATTTGTGCAAGAGCCTCCATGGTCTCCTCAAGAGGAGTCTCCGGATCCATTCTGTGATGATAGAAGATATCTACATAATCCAGACCAAGGCGTTTCAGGCTCTGGTCAAGACTGGCGATCAGATACTTACGGCTTCCCCAGTTTCCATAAGGTCCCGGCCACATATCATAGCCTGCCTTTGTGCTGACGATCAGCTCATCTCTGTATGCAGAAAATTCCTCTTTCAGGATTTTCCCAAAATTTTCCTCCGCACTTCCGGGCTGTGGACCATAGTTGTTTGCAAGGTCAAAATGAGTAATCCCATTGTCAAATGCCGTAAAGCACATCTGCTTCATATTCTCATAAACACCGGTATCCCCGAAATTATGCCATAAACCCAGAGACAACTCCGGCAACATCAGCCCACTGGCACCACAGCGGTGGTATTTCATAGTTTCATAACGTTTTTCATTTGCCTGATACATAAGATAATTTCTCCCTTTTTCTGTAATCATACATCCTATTCCATCTATTTTCAACAAATGTTATTCGTATTATTTCAAAAAGCCACTTTCTGACTGAAAATGGCTTTTTAACAAATAAACTATATTAAATTCCTTTAAAGCTAAAGGAGAATTCCATCTTTCCGTCTGCATTCAGCAGATATTCCGGATGGGTATATGCTCCCCAGCTGTCGTCACCGCCGATTCCCATCTGGCCTTTGGCTACGCGTACTACTGTGTAATGAATCTGTGGGAGTTCATATGGATGCATGGCATTTTCCATCTCATGTGGAGTGTATGGGAGTGCAGAGAACATCATTGATTCTCCATCCATTTCAAAGTACATTCCTCTGCCCTTGCGATCTGTGACTTTCGCCCAGCGTACTTCCTCTTTTGCTCCACATTCCTGCGGTACCATGTATCTTGCTATGTTGTCCACAATTTTATTCTGGTAAATGCCCAGTTTTGCACCTTTTTTGCGATCTGCATAGGTCTCAGCTTCGCCCAGTCCATACCACTGAACATTGTCGTAATCTGCATTGAATTTGAAAATCACCCCAAATTCCGGCATATCACCAAGTTCTTTTACAGGATCATAAGTTAAAGTTGTCTTCACTTTTCCATCGCCGAATACTTCGTAGGTGAGCTGACACTCACTGGCTGGTGTGGTTGGCATCAGATAGGTAAATGTTACTTTTACAGAGTGGTCTGTTTCTTCTGCCTGTGGTAAATTGGATGGGCCATATGCACCTTTTCTGTATTCTTTGTGGCTTAAATACATGCTGGCAATTTTCCACTGTGCGTAGCGCATCTGCATAAGATTCCCACAGTCATTATCTGTTGGTGCACGCCAGAAGTTTGGTTTCGGGATTGCCTCGATCATCTCTTTGCCCGCATATTTGTAAGAAACCAGACCACCATTGAGGACGGAGAACATTACTTCAAAGTGCTCGCCGCGGACACCAATGTTGTGTGTGCTTCGGATGATCTGTGGCTTCTTTACAAACGCATCTGATACACATACATTTTTTTCCGCTGTAATCGCTGTTTCTGCTGAATCTGATTTTCCATCCGGAACATCCTCTTTCACCTGATATACATACTGTCCAAACGCGATCTCATGGCCTGCAGATGCCCACACTTTTTCCTCTTTCAGATGGAAGGAAACAGTGACTGTATATTCTCCGACTGCTTCAGCCTTTCCAAAAGGCAGTTTATATCCTTTCGTGCTCAATGGCTCAACTGCTGTTTCCAGTGCTTCTGTACGGATCACTTTTCCATTCTTTGCAAGTGTTACCTTACAGTCAAAAGTATTTGTGTTTACAAACAGATTCTTGTTAATCACTTTTACTGTATCCGCAGTTACTTCTGCAGTAATATTCTGATAATTGAATTTCACTTCCTGCATCTTCGGAGATGGTTCTCTGTCACCGCCATATGCGATTCCGTTACCACTGAAATTGTAGTCTGTAGGACGTTCTCCGAAATCGCCGCCATATGCCTGGAACTCTTTTCCATAGCGATCTTTCTTATAAATAGACTGGTCAATGTAATCCCAGATAAATCCACCCTGATATTTGGGCTCTGTATCTGTCAGGTCAGTATATTTGTGCATGGCACCGCAGGAATTTCCCATGGCATGTGTGTACTCACAGCAGATAAACGGTTTACTGTCATCCTTTGCCAGAAACTCTTTGATTGCTTCTACAGACGGATACATCTGGCTTTCCATATCACTGGTATCATTATAACTGCGGTCATGGAAAAGTCCCTCATAATGTACCAGACGGGTAGAGTCATTCTTACGGAAAAGCTGAGACATTTCATAGATATCTTTTCCGCCAAAAGATTCATTTCCACAGGACCAGATCAGGATTGCCGGATGATTCTTGTCTCTCTGATACATGGAGTTGGCACGGTCAAGCATCATATCCAGCCATTCCGGTTTGTTGTGAGGAACAACATGCGTATAATCCTTTGTAAATTCCGCCACATCCCAGGAACCATGGGATTCCAGGTTTGTCTCATCGATCATATAAATACCATATTCATCACAAAGCTGATAGATCAGTGATGTATCCGGATAATGGCAGGTACGGATGGCATTGATATTATTCTGCTTCATAATGCGAAGATCCTTGCGGAGTTCTTCCTCTGATACATGTCTGCCGCTGACAGAACTGAATTCATGACGGTTTACGCCCTTAAACACGATACGCTTTCCGTTCAGAGTCATAATGCCGTTCTTCATCTCGAAACGGCGGAATCCAACCTTCTGAGGAATCACTTCCTGAATATTTCCTGCTTCGTCATAAAGTTCAATTGTAAGATCATAGAGCTGCGGATCTTCTGCACTCCATAATTTTGGATTATTGATTTTCCATGCAAAACTGTTCTGTACAGTCTTGCTGCTATTTGTTTTCTGAATATAAAATGGCTCTGCATTTGCTTCTTCATTTCCAGCTTCTGTAAGAGATTTTTTCTCTTCCAGCACACATTCTCCATCTTTCTCAAGTCTGAAAACAATGCTTCCCTTTCCCCATGTCTTTACCTTAATTTCAAGATCTGCTACATCCAGATTCTCTTCCGGGATTGCACGGATCTGGAGATCATATGCATGGGTATCCGGAACTGTATAAAGATACACATCTCTGTAAATTCCGGAGAAACGGAAGAAGTCCTGATCTTCGCACCAACTGCTGGAAGTCCATTTGAATACCTGTGCTGCCAGCTTATTCTGTCCATCTTTAAGATAATCTGTCAGTTCAAATTCAGATGGGGTGAAAGAATCCTCACTGTAGCCAACAAAGGCTCCGTTCAGCCACAGTGCAAGCCCGCTCTCTGCTCCCTGGAAAGAAATAAACAATCTCTTGCCCTTCATATGTTCCGGCACTGTAAAATATTTCACATAGCTTGCAACCGGATTAAATCTCTCCGGAATCTGACCAGGATAAATTTCCTCATGTCCTTCCCATGGATACTGGACATTAGCATACTGGGGTGCATCATATCCTTCCATCTGGATATGTGCAGGTACATGAATGTCATCCCAGTCATAACAGCAGTAGTCCTCTTTCTCAAATCCCTGAACTGCACATTTGTAATTGCGCGCATAATGAAACTTCCATAAACCGTTCAGACTATAGCGAAAAGAAGTTTCCGTCCCATCCTGCACAGCAGTCTGCATTTCATTCCCATCTCTATAATATACATGATCTGAATGAGCTTCCATTCGGTTATCGCAGAAATACTGTGGATCTTTTACCAGTGAATAATCAAATGCCTTCATACTCTTATGTTCTCCTCATGATTTATTTTGTTTGTAACTGTTACAATTCTCTCTGTCTCCAACATTACACTTTGCCATACATCTGTAAAATACTTCCAGCAGGATACTTTACATATGACTTTTTTCATAAAAACATCTTATACGATATTGCCAGCAGACAGTTATCCTTCATAAGCAAGATTATAACATTATACCAATCCGCATAGTTTGCATATTTGACTATATAATATTCATTTTCGACTTTTATAGATTGATCCTTCGCAGCATTTTCTCAGCCTGCACAACACTCTCCCAGAAGAGGAATAATCGGACTTCTCTTTTATCCGAAAACTCCCTATACAAAAAAGGCAGGTGATCTTCACCTGCCCCACAATAGCACTGCATTTATTCAGCCTTCCGCTATCTTATTCCCCTTTAGTTTCCTTCTCTGCCATTCTTGAAAACACCATCTCATATCCGTCATTTCCACAATTCAATGAACGATTCACACGACTGATCGTTGCTGTGGAAGCTCCGGTTTTCTCCGAAATATCAAGATAGGTTCTCTTGTCCATCAGCATCTTGGCAACCTCAAAACGCTGTGATAAGGAAAGAAGTTCATTGATCGTGCATACATCTTCAAAGAAAGTATAACACTCTTCTTTATCCTTCAGACATAAAATCGCTTCAAAAAGCTGATCTACAGCCTCTGTTCTGATTTTTTTACTCATTTTCATGCTCCTTTTAGAACTCTGTACTTCACTGGACGGACATTTGTCTTTAAAATGTCCGTGTTATATTTCTAACAGTGATATTTTACCACGTTAAATTATAGGAAGCAAGCCTTTAACCTAAAAGAAATTACAGATTTTTTTATTTTCTCACAAAAACCTCTTTCGAAGAGTAAGGCAGATAAAATCATCCTCTTTGTGACGCAGCTCTACACCAAATAACTGCTTCTCAGTTTATCAGAATTTACGATTCACATACTCCCTGATTGCATCCGCCGACCGGTTAAGAACCAACTCCTCCGGAAAATCCAGTTTCTCCAGCAGATCTCTCGCCAGATCAAACTCCCCGATCAGAAGATCAAAATGAGCATCACTGTCCATCACCACCGGAACCTGATATTTCTTACACAGTTCCAACATCACCGTATCATTCTCCACAGCATTCTCACGGGTACATTCCGAATCCATAGAATGATTATTCAGTTCCAGAACCTTCCCGTATTCCTTCGCTCCCTGAACCAGTGCCTCATAATCAATCTCATATCTCCCGTCATCCGGATGCCCGATAATATTTACATACGGATTCTTCATTACATTCAGATAGCTTTCTGTATTCTCCAGCTTAGATCCCGGCTTCATACATGGCATATGCAGACTGGCGATCACCACATCCATCCTCTCCAACGTCCGCTGCGCCAGATCCACAGTCCCCTGTGCATCCAGAATATTCACCTCAGACCCCAGAAGCAACTGAATCCCATACATCTCCCTGGGCACAATTTTCAGATTCTCAAAATAATACTTATGACAGGTCCCCGGCATAGCAGGCGCATGCTCCGTAATCCCCAGAACCTCCAGTCCCTTATCTGCGGCCGCTTTCGCCATCTCCCTCAGAGAACAATATGCATGACCACTCACCAAAGTATGTGTATGCAAATCCAACACAGAACTATATCTCATAACAACCCACTCCTCACTTCGTACAATATTCCCTCTCATTATACGACCATCCTTCTACCTCCACAAGCAAATTTTCCGTCCACCCATTTTTATCGTCCATTTTTACTCAATCCAACACCCCAAAAATCGCCAACAGCCAGCGCAGAAAAATAGTGTGTTTGATGTGCATTTGCAGGTATCTTAGATATTCTTAGGTCAAAAAAATCTGCGTTATGAGCCGGCTGTATCACTGTCTGAGCGGAGTCTGCGACGGAGCGAGTTTGAGAAGCCGGCTCATGCCTTTAGCAGATTTTCTTGGCCTTAGAATATCTTAGATGCCGAAACCGCACATCAAACACACTATTTTTCTGCGCGTCCCCTGTCAAGTCAAACAGATATTCGCAATTAAAGCAGGAGACTTACTTGATTCGGTAAAAAAACAGGGCCTGCACCCTGCAAGCCCTGCCAAAAATTCCTATTCAAGGAGGAATATACAATTTTTTTATTTCACAATAAAGGATTTCCTCTTACTAACAACATCAAAGATAACCGCTGCCAGCAGAACCAGACCTTTAACAACCTTCTGCAGGTTCTGGTCAATACCCATGATACTCATACCTAAGTTCAGAACACCCATCAGCAATGCACCAATGATAACCCCCGGAACTGTACCGGTTCCGCCATAAGCAGAAGCACCACCAATGAAACAAGCACCAATCGCATCCATCTCAAAGTTTGTACCTGCCTGAGGATTGGCAGAATTCAGACGGGCCATAGTAACCATACCTGCAATAGCAGCCAGAAGACCCATATTCAGATAAGCAAGGAAATAAACCTTATTTGTATTAATACCGGAAAGCTTTGTAGCCTTCTCATTACCGCCAACTGCATAGAAATAACGTCCTGTAGTTGTCTTGGAGGCAATATATGTATAGATTGCAATAATCACAGCTACCCAGATCAGAGAATTCGGAATACCTTTATACTGAGCCAGACGGAACATAAAAGCAATAACAACTGCACAGATCAGAATCATCTTAACTGCAACGCCACCAAAAGCATCTACACTGTACCCTTTCTTCACACGATCTGCACGATTCTTCAGAACAAGCAACACATATACAACACAGACAATAATACCAACTACAAAACAGATAAGATTAAATCCCTCTTTCCCAAATGGATCCGGAATATAATTGTTAAACAGTGCCAGGTAAGAATCAGGCATTGGTGCCAGTGTCTGTCCCTGTAAAACTACGTTTGAAAGACCACGGAACGCAAGCATACCAGCCAGAGTTACAATAAACGGTGGGATTCTTACATATGCAATCCAGAATCCCTGCCATGCACCGATGGCAATACCTGTAAGCAACATAACCAGCATTGTAAGATATGGGTTCATACTGTTGAGAACCATCATCTTACCGCCAACTGCTGCTACAAAACATACAACAGAACCAACAGAAAGGTCAATATTACCACCAGTCAGAATACAGAACAACATACCTGTTGCAAGGATAAATACATACGCATTCTGGGCTACAAGGTTATTCACATTCTGAGGAAGAAGCATAACCCCCTTTGTATTTACAGCAAACATGATGACTACCAGAACAAGAACAAGCACCATGGTATATTTCTTTAATATCTCTGAAAAACTAATCTTTTTTTCCATCTTCTTTACGCTCCTTTTCCTGATTTTACGATCTTGGACATGATCAGTTCTGATGTGGCCTCTTCTTTGCCGACCTCACCTACGAACCTGCCCTCATTCATGATATAGATTCTGTCTGACATTCCAAGTACTTCCGGAAGTTCAGAAGAAATCATGATAACAGATTTTCCTGCTGCTACCAGATCGTTAATAATACAGTAAATTTCGTATTTCGCACCTACGTCAATACCACGGGTAGGCTCATCAAGGATCAGAATATCCGGTTCTGTAAACATCCATTTTGCAAGAAGGACTTTCTGCTGGTTACCACCACTTAAGTTGCCTACATTCTGCTCGACAGACGGACATTTTGTTTTCAACTTCTTTCTGTAATCCTCTGCCACCGCATATTCTTTATCTGCGTCAATAACCTTTCCATTACTGACTCCCTTCATATTTGCAAGAGAAGTATTCATCTTAATGGATTTGGAAAGTATCAGACCATTTCCTTTTCTGTCCTCTGTAACATAAGCAAGCTTGTTATCGATTGCTTCCTGTACAGTATTCAGCTTCACTTCTTTTCCGTTCATGAATACCTGACCGGAAATCTTAGTTCCATAACTTTTTCCGAAAATACTCATTGCAAGCTCTGTACGTCCTGCACCCATAAGTCCGGAGATACCTACTACTTCTCCCTTATGCACCTTAAATGATACATTATCTACTACTTTTCGCTCTGAGTACAGCGGATGATAGACATTCCAGTTCTTAACTTCCATGGAAACATCCCCGATCTTTACATCCGGACGTTTCGGGAATCGATCTGTCATCTCACGACCTACCATACCCTGAATAATACGCTGCTCGGAAAAGTCATCTTTTTTCTTATCCAGAGTCTCGATAGTAGAACCATCACGGATAACTGTAATCTTATCCGCAACATAAGAAATTTCATTTAATTTATGGGAAATGATAATAGATGTCATTCCCTGTTTTTTGAACTTCAGAAGCAATTCCAGCAGAGCCTGAGAATCATCCTCATTTAAAGATGCTGTCGGCTCGTCCAGGATCAGAAGCTTGGCATTTTTTGCCAGTGCCTTGGCGATTTCTACCAGCTGCTGTTTACCTACACCAATATCCTTGATCAAAGTTCTGGAGGATTCTTCAAGTCCTACTATTTTCAGATATTTATCTGCTTCTCCGTAGGTTTCATTCCAGTTAATAGATAATGAACTTCCTCTTTCATTGCCCAGATACATATTTTCACCGATCGTCATATATGGGATCAGCGCCAGTTCCTGGTGAATGATTACAATTCCTTTTTCTTCACTGTCTTTAATTGTATTGAATTTACAGATTTCACCGTTATAAATAATATTACCATCGTATGTTCCATACGGATAAATACCACTTAATACATTCATCAGGGTAGATTTACCGGCTCCATTTTCACCGACCAGAGCGTGAATCTCGCCCTCTTCCACCTGAAGATTAACGTTATCCAGTGCTTTTACACCTGGGAAAGTTTTGGTAATATTTTTCATTTCCAGAAGTATCTTAGCCAATTTTGTTTCCCTCCCTTTTATAAATCATGCCTGCGGCGGGCAGCCCTATAGCAATCCCAGGAAATACTGAATTACATTATTTTCTGGGATTGCTATAGATTAACACAGGCGGGTGGTATTCCCGCCTGTATGATCAATTTTTATTACTTAATCTGATCTTCTGTATAGTATCCGGAATCGATCAGCATTTCTTTGTAATTGTCAACAGTGACAACAACCGGATCGCAAAGGTATGTCGGGATAACACCTGTGCCGTTATCATAGGATTCTGTATCATTAACTTCCGGTTCTTCACCTTTCATGATGGAATCAACCATTCCAACAACTGCTGTTGCAAGAGCACGTGTATCCTTGAATACGGACATAGCCTGTTTTCCTGCTACAAGGTTCTTAACATTTGGTGTATCACAGTCCTGACCTGTGATGATCGGATATTCTCCTGTGTAAGAAGCTGCAAGAGCATTTTCTACGCCAAGTGCTGTAGAGTCATTGGAGCAGAGAACTGCATCAAGATTTGAACCGTCTGAGTAGTTACCTGCGATAATTGTATCCATTCTGTCCTGAGCCTTTGCACTGTCCCAGTTAGCAGTTGCAACCTGCTCAAATTCTGTCTGTCCGGATTTAACTACCAGCTTACCTTCATCAATATATTTCTGAAGTACATCCATTGCTCCGCCGAAGAAGAAGTTACAGTTATTGTCACCAGGATCACCTGTGAACAGCTCAATATTAAACGGTCCGTCCTGATTGTCGAGATCAAGTGCATCTACTAAATATTCGCCCTGTTTCTGACCTACCTTGTAATTATCAAATGTTGCATAATAAGTAACTGCATCTGAGTTCATAAGCAGACGGTCATAGGAAATAACCGGGATTCCTGCTTCTTTAGCCTGTTTCAGCGGCTCACCAAGACTGCTTCCGTCGATAGATGCCACAACCAGAAGATCACATCCGTTTGCAACCTGATTCTCAAGCTGTGAAACCTGTGTGCTTACATCGTTGGATGCATACTGAAGGTCTACTTCATAGCCGGCTGCTTCCAGCTCTTTCTTCATGTTCTCGCCATCCTGATTCCATCTCTGAAGATCTTTTGTAGGCATTGTAACACCAATCAGTTTCTTGTCATCCGCTTTAACAGCTACTCCCGGGATAACTACCATTCCAGCTACCATTGATGCACAAAGAATTGCAGATACGACTTTCTTTCTCATTGTAAAAATCCTCCATTTCTTTTTACGTTTCTCACGTTTTCTTGATGATGTTACTATAGCACAGGGCAATCTGGACATGGTTGGCAAGAAACAAGACATTTTAAGAAAAACAAAAAATGCCCTGCACAGGACAGGACATTTTTGTTGCAAGATAATGCTATATGCTGATTTACTCTTACATCTGCAAAAGCAGCCGGATAATCTCTGAATATTTTATTTAACTGTAATCCGCATTCAGATAAACTTCATCTCTGCGGTGGAAACCTCCTTCAATGATCACCTTATCTATATTCTCTTTTGTCACTGCAGTTGGTTCAAGGATGCAGGAAGGAATCTCATAAGTTCCGTCATTTACTGTTTCTGTCACATCTTCCAGTTCTGCAACTCCCTTTCCACTACCCATTTCCACTGCATATTTCGCTGCTTTTCTTGCCAGATCTTCAATTGGTTTAAAAGCAGTCATATACTGTGTTCCTTCTACTATTCTCTGACAGGCTGCAAGATCTCCATCCTGACCTACAACAACCACATTTCCGGCAAGCTGATTCTCTGCCAGTACCTGTACGACCTGACTGGCAATGTCATCATTTCCGCACATAATTCCCTTAACATGAGGATATTTTTCCAGGGCTTCCTCCACATATCCGGCAGCCAGTTCTGCTGTCCAGCCATCACAGTTAGCTTCATAAACCACATGCAGATCTGTGTCTGCAAGCATATCATCAAACCCCTGTTTCACCATCTGGACATTATTATCTGAAGAGGATCCCTGTATCATAAAGACATCTCCTCCCTGAGGAAGTGCATTGACAAGTGCCTGTGCCATGATCTCACCCACCTTACGGTTATCAAAGGAAATGTACAAATCTGTATTGGCATTATTGACCATTCTGTCATAGGAAATAACCGGAATTCCCGCACTCTGTGCCTTCTGTATGGCATCTGAAAGTGCTCCACAGTCTCTTGCGATCACAACGATCACATCCACCTGCTTATTTATAAAGTATTCAATCTGACTGATCTGCTCTTTGACATCTGCACCTGCATCCTGCACATTTACCTCTGCTCCCAGTTCTCTGGCAGTCGCCACAAATACATCTCTGTCGCGGATCCATCTTTCTATAACAAAAGAATCCACTGTAAGTCCGATCTGAACCTTATCCTCTTCCTTATTCTCTTCTGCTGTTTCTTCATTCTTATTCTGTTTTTGTTCTGAAGAGGAACCACATCCTGTCAGCAGTATCATCCCTGTACAAAATGCCAGTATTCCAAGCAGCAGCTTTCCGCAATTCTTTTTTGTCTTATATAATTTCATCAGCCTAACCTCTCTCTGAACTCACTAGGCGTAACTCCTTCATACTTCTTGAAAATCCTGCTGAAGTAATTGGGATCACTGTATCCTGACTGTGCACATATTTCCTTAATGGAAAGTCTGGAATCCTGCAGAAGTTCTCTGGCATTTTTCAGACGTATTTCTGTAAGATATTCAATAAAGTTCTTACCTGTTTCCTGTTTAAAAAGTTTACTGAAATAATACGGACTGATATCTACCTCTCTTGAAACATCATCCAGAGAAATATCCCTGCGGAAATTTTCATTGATATATTCCTTTGCTCTGTCAATAATACTGCCAGCTTCTTTTTCCTTGGAATTCTCCAGTTTCGTACAGATTTCTCTCGTCTTATCCAGAAACCACTTCTTCAGATTTTCTATATCCGTACAGGACTGAAGCTCCCGGATATAGCTTCTCCTGCTGTTAACATTATATTTCAAAGTTCCTGCAAAGAATGCCCTGCGTTCCGCATTCATCACCATCTCCAGGATTTTAATCTCAATGTCTTCTCTTGTGACGGCCTGCTGACTGTGCATCCACTCAAAAAATCCCTCTGCGCAGTTCATCGCTCCCGCAGCATCCTTCTCAAGGATCCTCTTCTGATATCTGATTTCCAGGTCTCTTGGATATTCCCCGTCATATTTCTGTGCCGCCGGTACATCCTCGATATGCACTACATGACTGATGCTCTCTCTCAGTGCGACCACCGCTTCCTTAAAAGATTCCTTCACGCTTCCAAGCTCTTTGACTCTTCCGATTCCACAGCGGAACATACTGTCGATCCGGTTTTCAAATTTATGTACCATATTTCTGGCTCTTGTGACAATTGCAACTCTGTCTTCGTAATCTTCTTTCGCATTTTCATAAGGAACAAGCAGTACGATCCTGTTTCCCATAATAGGACCTACAAGACATTCAAAGAATCCCTGTGCGATTTCACGAAAAGTAGAATAAAATTTGTTTGCCTTTACACTTGCACCTACTGCATTACTGAGCACCCCATTTTCCATAGAATCTCCAAATTCTATGACCATCATATAACCGTATTTCTGACGGATATCAAGAAGCTGTGTATAATTATCCTGATAAGTAACAAAATCATCCTGCAGAAGAATATTATTGATATATCCACTCTCAATCATAGGTACCACTGTCTCCAGTTTCTCTCTGATCAGGAGATCATCGCTTCTCTTCTGCCGTATCTGATCTACCTTTGTCATCATCTTCGCGCAGGTTTCCAGAATTACTTTCTTATTTACAGGTTTTGTGAGAAATTCCTGAACTCCCAGGTTCACTGCTTCTTTTGCATAATTAAACTTATCATATGCAGTTATGATCACAAAAACTGCTGAACTGTTAAATTTCTGAATTTCCCTGATTGCCTGGATTCCGCTTATTCCCGGCATCTGGATATCCATAAAACAGATATCCGGCGAATATGCCTGCGCCATCTCCACCACAACTCTGCCTGACTTTGCACAGTGGATCTCACATTCATTTCCATATTCAGTTTCAATAATTTTCTTTAATGATTCCAGCATGATACCTTCATCATCTGCCAGCAAAATTCTATACATCTTCTCTCACTCCCATAATACTTCTCTTAGTTTTCATGCACAGGTATATAGATTACTGCTTCTGTGCCTTTTCCTTCACCTTCACTGTTAATCTCCATAAGCCCTGATTCCTCATAATAAAGCTCCAGACGGCTGATCACATTATTCATACCGATTCCTGTAGAATCACCCTCTTCATTTCTGTGCTCTCTGTTTCCTGACAGAACACTCTCTATCTGTTCCTGCGTCATTCCCTTTCCATTATCTTTCACGCTGATACGTATATAATCTGCATCTCCTGTAACTGTGAGATGTATTTTTCCTTCCCATTCAATGTCACGTATTCCATGATTGACTGCATTTTCCACAACCGGCTGCAAGATCATACTTGGCATACGCACATTCTCCAGTGATTCATCCACCTCCTTGCTGAAATGGATATCTCCGGCGAACCGGACATTCAGAATATAAATATAGTTATCAACAGCCTCCAGTTCTTCTCCCAATGTGGCGTCTTCCTGTCCTTTTTTTACATTATAGCGAAAAAAATCCGCCATTTTCTCTACAAAAATCCCGGTCCGCTCTGCATCCTCCATCATTGCAAGCTGTGCTCCTGCATTTAGGGAATTAAACAGAAAATGTGGATTAATCTGTGACTGAAGATATTTCAACTGTGCTTCTTTCAGATGATTTTCCATAAGAAGCTCCCTCTCCATCATCTGCTGCTCTTTCTCCATACTTGCTTTCGTCCTTGCCATATACAGATCAAGATTCTCTACCATTGTATTAAACGCTCTGGTTACTGTTCCCAGTTCATCCTGTGCATCTGTATCGTGCATCTTTACATGGAAATTTCCCTGACCTACCAGTTGTGCTGTCTCTGCCATATTGGAAAGGGGAACAAACATATTTCTGGTGGCCTGGATGAGCAGAAGCATTCCACCGGCTACAATTATGATCATAATAACCGAATTGCTTATCTCCAGATATCTCATCACTGCACGAAGTACTGCATAAGTACTGGAGTTCTCCTGAAACATCAGGTTATTCAGTTCGTCAATAGATGACTGGATATATCTGTAAAGCTTTGTTGCATCATCATATTTACGCTTATACTGCTCAACGTTCCTTCCTCGTTTGGCAGCTACCGTTTCCGCAGTACAGTCCAGATATGTTTCCGACATTTTCCGGATATTCCGTTCCAGAAGCTTTACGGGATCATTGATATTATCTTCATTAAGTTTCTCAAGTTCATTTCTGTATTTTGCCTCATTCTGATAATAATCAAGAAGTGTCTGAGAATTCTTAACCTTAAGATACTTATACATATTATCCTGTACTTTCTCAAATACCTGTGAAAGTTCGGTAAGCTCTGCATTACTGGCATAAACATTATCCATCTTTTGCATGGAATTATTGATCCGCACATAAAAAAGCATATTCATGGCAAAAAGAAGGACTGCGATCATACCCACCTCTATAACGATTTTACTGACCAGTGAAAAATCTTTCCAGCGCAGCTGCTTCATCCGGACACCCCCTTCCTTCTCATTTCCCGTACTGCATTTTTGTCCAGGAAATTAATATCTACATTATAATAGGAATTGGTCCTTCCATCCTTCTGATATGCTGTCAGAGCTTCTATACTGTATCTGCCAAGCTGCTCTGTATCCACATCACAGGTAACAGAGATTACTCCCTTTTCCACTGCTGTAAGAATATCTTCGGAACTGTAATATCCTATGATTGTAACCTTTCCTGCAAGATTAAAGTCCAGCACTGCCTGACGTGCACATTCTGTAGTCTCTTCATCCATACACACAAGAATATCCGGTACTTTATCTCTCTGCTGAAAAATATCTGTTACCGCTTCTTCTGTCTCAAAGGTTCCGGTTAAGCGAAGATTTTTTCCGGTTATCTGGATATTTTGCAAAGAGCCTGCCTTTGCCTGGGCTGCATTGCTGATCTGTGTATATATCTGGCTCTGGTTCATATCATCAATATTTTTCTTCAACAGAATAAGAATACTTTCCGTATCCTCAGTCACATATTCCGCTACCTTTTCGCCATAGGCACTTCCAAGCTGATAATCACTGACACCCACGAAACTCTGACGCTTGCTGTGAACTGCATCTCCCATTACAGTGACAACCGGAATTCCTTTCTGAACAGCCTCATTTATCTTCGCTTCCAGTCCCTGCTCCCCACTGTATTGCAGGATGATCCCGTCTGAATTTGAAGCAATACTCATATTCATATAATCAAGCTTACTGTAATCGCTCTCCCTTCCATTGCCTCTCAGTTCAAGAATTGCATCATTCTTCTGCGCCCATTCCTGTGCACAATCATAAACTGCTTGCCAGAAAGAAGAATTCGGACTGTCTACGATCATATCGTATTTATATTTACACATCACCTCATTCTTCTCTTCCAGACTACTCCCCCCGGACAGTCCTTCACAATAAGACTCTCCTATCATATAAAAAAGCACTAAAATTCCTGCCAGTGCAAAGAAAACCAGCAGTTTTGTCCGTTTCTTTTTCATCTCAATCTCCGTAAATTCTTTCTTCGATATTTTGCAGAATCTATTATACAATAAATCGGTATGAATTGCTTTCTTTTTTTCATATACTGTAATGATTACATCTGCCACCTGCTGTTTCTTTCGTTCTGACACAGATATTCATACTCTGTGTTCCGGAGTCAGAGGGATATTTTTATGAGGAGTATCTTTGCATGAAGCGGACTTTAATATTTTTTGAAATATTATGCATGATTTTTTTTCTGCTCTTTTCTTCTGTTTACAGACGCACACAGTTCCTTACTTCACTGGCAGGTCCCGGTATGCTTTCCCTTGTAAAACAGGCATCTGCAAAAGCTACAGCTTCTGAGAATTTTTCAACTGACACCACCGCCGGGCTTCCCGTCGAAGAACCTCCCAGAATCGCACTGACCTTTGATGACGGTCCTAATGCCCGGTATACCCCCATGCTTCTGGATGGATTAAAAAAAAGAAACATCAGGGCATCTTTCTTTCTGATAGGCGAGAACATTGAAGGAAACGAAGACATACTCCTGCAAATGCGAAAAGACGGACATCTTATCGGAAATCACACCTGGGATCATGTACAGCTTGACAAGATACCGGCGGAGAAAGCCAGACTGGAAATTGAAAAAACAAATAACAGAATCTATGAAGCTTCCGGAATTTACCCTTCTTATGTACGACCGCCTTTCGGCGCATGGATCAAGGATATGGAACTTTCTGTCACCATGCTTCCCGTATTCTGGGATGTAGACACCCTGGACTGGAAAAGCAAAAACATTGATTCTATCCTGTCTATCGCCCAGAAACAGGTTCATGACGGTTCTATCATCCTGATGCATGACGGCTATCAAACATCTGTGGATGCAGCCCTGAAAATCGCTGATCTTTTTACTGAAAAAGGCTATGTTTTTGTCACTGCAGACCAGCTCCTGCTCACATAAAAGATTTGCTTTTTCCTGCCTGATTCGTTATACTGTTATACAAAGCTTGTACAGATTTCTCTGTAGCAGGATTATCCGCAGAGTATGCTGTACATCATTATATACAAAAGGAGTAATTAAACGAATGGACAGACTATTTAACATGGACAACAAATTCTTCACCGTCATGGGACGCGTGGCTGATCTTATTATGCTTAATGTGGTCTTTCTGATCTGTTGTCTGCCAATCGTGACTATTGGTGCGTCACTGACTGCACTCCACTATGTCACACTGAAAATGGCACGTAACGAAGAATCTTATATTATCAGAAGCTTCTTCAAATCCTTTAAGCAGAACTTCAAACAGGCAACTGTCATCAATCTTATCATGCTTGCAGTTGCAGCTATCCTTTACATGGATCTGCGTATTGTAGGTAATATCAGCGGAACAATGTCTCAGGTATTGTATATCGTTTTCTTTGCATTTGGTATCCTTTATATGATGGTATTTCTGTATATTTATCCGGTGCTTGCCAAATTCTACAACTCCATCAAAAACACCTTCCGCAATGCATTCCTGATGGCTATCCGTCATCTTCCGTATACAGTCCTGATGGCAGTCATCACTCTGTTACCTGCAGGCGTGTTTTTTATTAAAAGTTTCCGCATACAGTCCATGGCCATCATGCTCCTGTGCATGTTTGGATTTGCACTGGAGGCATTTATCAACGGACATTTTCTGGTAAAGATTTTTGATAATTATATTCCGGCAGATGCAGATACCCAGGATACAGACCTTCAGAACGGAAACTCTGCTGAAACTTCATCAGCAGAAAATGATCACACAGTATGACCAAATGGGGAGAGAAACCATACCACTCTCTGGACTATATGCTCAGAGACCGGTTTGGAGAAAAGGTTTATAAGGTCACGCTAAATGGCGGCATGTCCTGTCCCAACAGGGACGGTAAGATAGGAACCCGCGGCTGCATCTTCTGCAGCGCAGGAGGAAGCGGAGATTTCGCTGCAGATGCCGCACTTTCCATCACTGACCAGATAGAAAGCCAGATCAGTATCCTTTCACAGAAACGTCCGATTCATAAATATATTGCCTATTTCCAGGCGTACACAAATACCTACGCACCTGTGGAATATCTGGAAAAAATTTTTACAGAAGCAATCTCTCATCCAAAGATAGTTGCTCTTTCCATCGGCACCAGACCAGACTGCCTCAGTCCTGAGATCGTGACACTTTTGTCCCGGTTAAATAAACATAAACCTGTCTGGATTGAACTTGGACTTCAGACGATCCATGAGTCCACTGCCAGGTATATCCGAAGGGGATATCCTCTCTGCGTTTTTGATGATGCCGTAAAACGCCTGCGAAAAGAAAATATCGAAGTAATCGTGCATACAATCCTCGGATTGCCCGGTGAAAACACAGCAGATATTCTGGAAACTATGGAATACCTCAACCATATGGATATTCAGGGAATCAAACTGCAGTTACTTCATGTGCTTCGCGGCACTGATCTGGCAGCAGATTACGAGAAAGGACTGTTTCAGACTTACGAACGGGATGAATACATCTCTCTCCTTATAAACTGTCTGGAACATCTCAGACCGGATATGGTTATACACCGCATCACAGGCGACGGCCCCAAAGATCTGCTGATCGCACCACTGTGGGCAAGCCGTAAACGTGAGGTATTAAATATGCTGCATCACAGGATGAAAGAAGAACAAAGCTACCAGGGAAGACTGTTTTCGCACTAAAAGATTCTCTGCTACTCTATGCAAAGGAGGGATAAAATGGCAACACCATTCACAGTTTACAAATTAATCGTATTATACATGCTTCAGAATACTGAAAATACCCTGACAAATTCGCAGATTTCAGAATTTATCCTGGACCGGGAATATACAAACTATTTCCATCTCCAGCAGGCAATCTCAGAACTGGTAGAAGCAGAACTGATCACCATGGACACCCGTTCCAATGTCTCCCATTACCGGATTACCGAAGATGGCATAAAAACTCTCTCCTTTTTCCAGAAAGATCTCTCTCCTGAGATCAAACAGGAAGTCAGGGAATACCTGAAATCCACCGGCTTCAAAGCCCAGGAGCGAATCGTCACTCCTGCCGATTATTACATCACCAAACAGGGAACCTATTCTGTAAGATGCCAGCTCATCGAAAAGGGCAACTCCCTCATCGACCTGAACATCGCAGCTCCTAACCTTGAGGCAGCACAGTCGATCTGTAAAAAATGGTCCACACATTACCAGGAAATATACGGTAAAATAATGGAAGAGCTCTTATAATGCTCTTCCTTTTTATTTCCTAATCTTTACAAAAAAACAGGGATACGTTATACTAAAACAAATATACGTTCTATAGCACTCCTCGTAAATAATGTATATTGATTAAGAGACTTGCTATAATTTGTCAGAAATACTTTATGTTACTATAAACACGAAATGAAATGTGACTGTTTTATCATCATATTCTATGGAGAAAAAACTATGGATTTATTTGAATACGCCAAATCAAAAACCCTGGACCAGGAATCCCCTCTGGCATCCAGACTACGCCCCACAACTCTGGATGAAGTTGTAGGGCAGCAACACATCATCGGAAAAAACACCTTATTATACAGGGCTATCAAAGCTGACAAACTGACCTCCGTCATCTTCTACGGCCCTCCCGGAACCGGCAAGACCACCCTGGCAAAAGTAATCGCCAACACTACCAGTGCAGAATTCACCCAGATCAACGCCACTGTAGCAGGCAAAAAAGATATGGAAGCAGTTGTAAAAGAAGCCCAGCAAAACCTGGGTATGTACGGCAAAAAAACAATCCTCTTCATAGACGAGATCCACCGCTTCAACAAAGGCCAGCAGGACTATCTCCTCCCATTCGTAGAAGACGGAACCATCATCCTCATCGGTGCCACAACAGAGAATCCATACTTCGAAGTCAACGCTGCTTTAATCTCCCGTTCCATCATCTTCGAACTGAAATCCCTGGAGATCTCCGAAGTCAAAGAACTCATCCTTCGCGCAGTCAACGACAAAACAAAAGGAATGGGAAACTATAAAGCCCGGATAGATGAAGACGCCCTCGACTTCCTTGCAGACATGGCAGGCGGCGACGCCAGAAATGCCCTCAATGCCATCGAACTGGGCATCCTCACTACCCCCCGTAGCGAAGACGGTCTCATCCACATCACCCTGGATGTGGCATCTCAGTGCATCCAGAAACGCGTCGTCCGCTACGATAAAAACGGAGACAACCACTACGACATCATCTCCGCCTTCATCAAAAGCATGCGTGGCTCAGACCCTGACGCAGCAGTCTACTACCTTGCAAAAATGCTCTACGCCGGAGAAGACGTCAAATTCATAGCCCGAAGAATCATGATCCTGGCCTCCGAAGATATCGGAAACGCCGATCCCCAGGCCCTCTGCGTAGCAGTCGCCGCAGCCCAGGCAGTAGAACGGGTAGGAATGCCCGAATCCCAGATCATCCTCTCCCAGGCAGTCACCTACATGGCCTGCGCTCCCAAAAGCAACTCCGCAGTCAACGCCATCTTCGCTGCCATGGATTCCGTCAAACACACAAAGACCACAGTCCCGCCACACCTCCAGGACGCCCACTACGGCGGCCACGAAAAACTTGGCCACGGCATCGGCTACAAATACGCCCACGACTACCCAAACCACTACGTAGACCAACAATACCTCCCCACCGAAATCCAGGGAGAACACTTCTACGAACTCTCAGAAATGGGCTACGAAAAAACCCTAAAAGAATACCAGAACAAAATCAAATCCCAGTCTTAATCCAAAAAAAGGCAGTCTCCAAAGAGAGACTGCCTTTTTCATCATTTAATTCCCATAACGTTCATCTGCGCCAAAATCGCATCCACACACTTCTCAAATCCAAGCTTTCCTGCATTCAGACACAGATCATAATTCGTCGCATCACTCCAGTCCCCACCGGCAAATTTACGATAATAATCCTGCTTTCTCTTATCATCCCTACGAAGAAACTTCTCAATCTCCTCATCACTGCCGCTGATCTTCTCTCTGGACTTCTCCACACGAAACTCCCAGGGTGCATGAACAAACACTCTCAAAGTATTCGGTCTGTCCTTAAACACATAATTCACACAACGCCCAACGATCACACAGGATTCCTTCTCTGCCAGATCCGTTGCAATCTTCGCCTGATAATTAAAAATATTCTCATCAGAAACAAACCCCTTCTGATCCGGTGCGATCAGATCTCCTTTATATAACCCTGTCTTATTAAACAGAGATGCCTTCACACTGGAGCCTTCTTCCACCTGTCCAAAAAGCTTCACATCAATCCCGCTCTCATCAGAAGCCATCTGAATGATCTGCTTGTCATAGAAAGAAACTCCCAGTTTCTCTGCCAGCATCTTACCGACGGTACGTCCACCGCTTCCATACTGTCTCGCAATGGTAATTACAAAATTCTCCATAAAACCCCTCCTGTTTATTCTCCAAGATAAGCCTTCTGAACAGATTCATCATGAAGAAGATCACTTGCCTTACCTTCCAGTGTAATCCTTCCGGTCTCAAGGACATAAGCTCTGTCAGCAATAGAAAGAGCCTTCTTCGCATTCTGCTCAACCAGAAGAACCGTTGTTCCACTCTCACTTACCTCTTTAATGATATCAAAGATCTCATTTACAAAGATCGGTGAAAGGCCCATGGACGGCTCGTCCATCAGAATGATCTTCGGCTGGCTCATCAGCGCACGTCCCATGGCGAGCATCTGCTGCTCACCACCACTTAAGGTACCTGCAGTCTGATTCTGACGTTCCTTCAGACGCGGAAAACGTTTATATACTTTCTCAATGGTCGCATCAATCTCATTTTTATCAGATCTTGTAAAAGCACCCATCTTCAGATTCTGAAGAACAGTCATATTTGCAAACACACGTCTTCCTTCCGGAACATGTGCCATACCCATTGTTACAATCTTGTGAGGCGGAACCTTTGTGATATCCTGTCCGTCATAAATAATATGTCCTGATTTTGCCCGGAGAAGCCCTGTCACTGTATGCAGGGTAGTTGTTTTACCTGCACCGTTTGCACCGATCAGAGCAATAACTTCACCTTCATTTACAGAGAAAGAAACACCCTTCAATGCCTGAATCATTCCATAATAAACCTGTATGTCCTGTACTTCCAGTAATGCCATCTGTCTCTCCTCCTATTCTCCAAGATATGCCTTGATAACTTCCGGATCATGGAGCACATCTGAAGTCTTGCCCTGTCTCAGAACATGACCGAAGTTCAGTACAGTCAGCTCCTCACAGATACCTGAAACCAGCTTCATATCATGCTCGATCAGAAGAATGGTCATATCAAAGTTATCACGAACAAAACGGATGGTATCCATCAGTTCCTCAGTTTCATTGGGGTTCATACCTGCAGCCGGCTCATCCAGAAGAAGAAGCTTCGGCTTTGTTGCCAGTGCTCTGGCAATCTCCAGCTTTCTCTGTTTACCATAAGGAAGGTTGGATGCAAGGATATCTGCCTCTTTGTCCAGATCAAACACTTTAAGAAGCTTCATTGCTTCCTCATTCATGGTTTTCTCAACCTTAAAGTATTTCGGAGTATGTACAATACCTGTAAAAAGGCTGTATTTATCATGATTGTGAAGTCCTGCCTTTACATTGTCCAGCACACTCATCTGATGGAACAGACGGATATTCTGGAATGTTCTGGCGATTCCCGCCTTGTTGATATCAATGGTACTCTTTCCGGTGATATCCTGTCCGTCCAGATTGATGATTCCCTCATCCGGCTTATACACACCTGTAAGAAGGTTAAAGATTGTAGTCTTACCGGCACCATTCGGACCGATCAGACCATAAAGCTGTCCTTTCTCGATGGAGACATGGAAATCATCCACTGCATGAAGACCGCCGAATGAAATATTTAAATGATTTACTTCCAGCAATGCCATAGCTTATGCCTCCTTTTTCTTAAATTTACTGAAAAGACGTTCTCTCATCTCGATTGCCTTAGGTGCCCAGTTGATCAGCATCATTACGATCAGCACGATTGCATAGAACAGCATACGGTAATCACTGAGTCCACGCAGAAGCTCAGGAAGAAGGTTCAGAATCACTGCCGCAATAATAGAACCACGCATATTTCCAATTCCACCGAGAACTACGAATACCAGGAACATGATAGACATGTTATAACCGAAGTTCTTCGGAAGTGCTGTTAAAGTTGCAAGATTATGAGCATAAAGCACACCGCCGATACCGGCTAATGCTGCTGAGATTGCAAATGCTTTCAGTTTATACTTTGTGATATCAATACCAATTGATTCCGCTGCAATACGGTTATCACGGATTGCCATGATCGCACGTCCGTCTCTGGAATTAATCAGGTTCAGAACTACGAATAAAGTAACCAGGATCAGAATCACACCTATAGTAAAGGTTGACTGTCTCGGTGTACCTGTGATACCCATGGCACCACTGATGATCATTTTTCCACCAGGCTCCATTCCAAGAGACATCTGGTCTTTCATGGAAAAATGGATTCCGTTGCTGTCAATTCCTACATAAAGCACATTGATGATATTCTTAATGATCTCACCAAATGCCAGTGTTACGATAGCAAGGTAGTCACCTTTCAGACGAAGTACAGGAATACCGATCAGAAATCCAAAGATACCTGCACATACAGCTCCGATGATCAGAGCAACGAAGAAACGAAGTCCTGCATTTGTAAATGTATCCATAGTTGCCTTTGTAAATGCTGCACTGGTGAAAGCACCGATACACATAAATCCGGCATGTCCAAGACTTAACTCACCCAGAATACCAACCGTCAGGTTCAGGGAAAGAGCCAGGATAATATATACACAAAGAGGCACCAGAAGACCCTGCATCAGGTTGGAAAGCAGATTCCCTGCGATCATTCCCTGTACGATCAGATATGCTGCAAGAACCATTCCGTATGTAATGAGATTGCTTTTTGTTGTTTTGTTTAATTTCTTCTTTTCCATGTCTGCCACCTCACACTTTCTCCTGAATGTTCTTACCAAGAATACCGGTAGGTTTCACAACCAGAACTACGATCAGAACACCGAATACAATGGCATCAGCCATCTGTGAAGAGATATAAGCTTTACCAAAAATCTCCAGGATACCCAGAACAACACCTCCGATAAAGGCCCCCGGGATAGATCCGATACCGCCAAATACAGCTGCAACGAATGCTTTGATACCAGGCATAGCACCTGTATATGGTGTCAAAGACGGGTATGCAGAGCAGAGAAGCACACCTGCGATTGCTGCAAGTCCGGAACCGATTGCAAAAGTAATGGAGATTGTTTTGTTTACGTTAATACCCATTAACTGGGCAGCGCCTTTATCCTCAGATACGGCAAGCATTGCCTGTCCTGTTTTTGTCTTGCTGATAAAGAGCATCAGACCTGCCATGATCAGGATACCACCGATAATGGTTACGATGGTTATACCAGTGATCACGATAGAACCACCTGCAAGTTTCAGGGATGGAAGACTGATCACGTTACTGAATGATTTGGTATCTGCTCCCCAGATCAGAAGGGCCACGTTCTGAAGCAGGTAGCTGACACCAATTGCTGTGATCAGAACAGCCAGAGGTGAAGCTGCATTACGCAGTGGTCGATACGCAACGCCTTCGATCACAACGCCCATGAGTGTACAGATGATAATGGACAGCAGGATGGCTAAAATCGGATTTAATCCCATGCCGCTGACTGCGACATAAACTACATAAGAGCCGACCATGATAACATCTCCATGAGCAAAGTTCAGCATTTTAGCGATTCCGTATACCATAGTATAACCAAGGGCGATGATCGCATATACACTTCCGAGGCTGATACCACTGATAAGATATGATATAAAACTACTCATAGAAGTCTTTCCTTTCTTATATTTAAATAATTTTATTGTGTGTAAAACTGGCAGATTTGCCTTTAGCGAAATCTGTCTTGTTTATTTTGCCAAAAGTAAATCTGTCATTAACGCATTAATGTAATAACGTATTAGGCAACAGGGCTGTCTGCATAATTCAGACAGCCCCGTTGGCATGCAACCATTGTCCACTCCAGGAACAATCGCATTTTATTTCTTATGAAATCTTTTCAGTTATTTCAATTTCATTATTCCATTGCTGCGTAAGCACCATCTTTGATTTCTACAGCTTTCGGAGCTTTGTTCGGCTCACCGTCTTCTGTCCATGTGATCTCGTCACCTGTAACACCTTCAAGTGTGATCTCGGTCATGCCTTTTTCAAGTGCTGCACAGATATCTGCAACATCCATGTCTGCTTTTACATCTTCTTTTTCTGCTGCTGCTTTGACTGCGTATACTGCATCATAAGCATCTGCTGCGAACTGGTTTGGTGTGTCTTTGTAAGCATCTTTGTATGCTTTTACAAAGTTCTGGGTTTTCTCATCTGTAGAATCTGCTGCAAATGGTGTAAGAAGCATCAGCCCCTCTGCAAGAGATGTATCAAAGTTTTCTACACCAAGGATACCGTCCATACCGTCGCATCCGAAGAATTTAGTTTCAAATCCCATGCTGTCTGCCTGTGCAAGGATCAGGGAAGCTTCTGTATAATAAATCGGAAGGAATACTAATTCAGCACCACCGTCTTTTGCTTTCTGAAGCTGTACGGAGAAGTCTTTATTGTTATCAGCAGTGAATGCTTCGGAAGATACGATTTCAATACCCTGATTAGCTGCTTCTGCTGTGAAGTTCTGTGTAATACCTGATGAATATACATCAGAGCTATCGTAGATAATAGCTACTTTTGTAGCAAGTTTATGCTCTCCAATGTACTGAGCTGCTGCAGTACCCTGGTTCGGGTCAGAGAAGCATACACGGAATACGTTCGGATTAGCAACACACTCTGTTGCAGATCCGGATGGAGTAAGCTGGAACATATTGTCTGCTGCTGTTTCATTTGCTACAGCTACACAAGGTGTGGAAGTAACTGTACCAACCAGGATGTTCATTCCCCAGTCTTTTAATGCGTTGTAAGCGTTCAGGGTTTTCTCAGCATCGTTTTCATCATCTTCAAATTTGAACTCTACCTGATATCCGTTGATTCCGCCGTCTTCGTTTACTTCATTGATTGCAAGCTCTGTTGCATTCTTTACAGCCTGTCCATAGATTGCTGCTGCTCCGGTTACAGGTCCGATTCCACCGATCTTAAATGTAGCATCGTCTGCAAATACAGATACAGGTGCAACTGTTGACATTACCATTGCTGCTGCCGCAGTAACACTGATGATTTTTTTCAGGTTTTTCATAATAAAATCCTCCTTATATTTTGTCAGTCCTTTCGTCCCTCTTACGGCTCATAAGATTAGCTTCCGTTACCATTCATTCCACCTGGTACATCATTTTTGATGTTCTAAATTCCGCAAGTTCATTTATTATGTAGAGGAACTGAAAAGTAACAAAAAGCCAACTGGGTTCCCAGCCGGCTTTGGCTTCCACTGACACTTTAATATGTTGCTGTTTTGAATTATATCACCATATATTTGACCATGCAAGAAAAACTTTATGGAAATTTAAGATTTTTCCGTCTTTCATGGACACTTGACCGTACCGCGCACGCAATTTTATCCCATTCATCGAAAAATGCATTAAAAAAGGTACACACAGAAACCGTAACAATTTCTATGTGTACCTCAAAATTCTGATTTAATTTATCAAATCTTATGTCTCTCTAAAACCGACAATTATGCAATTGCTTTTTTAGCAATCTCAGCAAGTGCTGTAAATCCTTCTGCATCGTTTACTGCAAGTTCAGCAAGCATCTTTCTGTTGATGTCGATGTTTGCAACTTTCAGTCCGTGCATCAGTTTGCTGTAGGATAATCCGTTCATTCTTGCTGCTGCGTTGATACGAGCGATCCAGAGCTGTCTGAACTGACGTTTTTTCTGCTTTCTTCCTGCATAGGAGCTAGCAAGTGCTCTCATTACAGACTGTTTAGCAACTCTATACTGTTTGGAACGGGCTCCTCTGTAGCCTTTTGCCAGTTTTAATGTACGATTATGTTTTTTCTTTGCGTTTAATCCGCCTTTAATTCTTGCCATTTCTTAAATTTCCTCCTGTTTGTCTATCTTCAATGAATAAATGCTTCTTATAAATATGGTAATGCTTTCTTCATGCTCTTAACATTAGTAGCATCAACAACAGTAGATTTTCTCAGATTTCTTTTTCTTTTCTGAGATTTCTTTGTTAAGATATGGCTCTTATAAGCTTTATTTCTTACTAATTTTCCTGTACCTGTTTTTTTGAAACGCTTTGCTGCTGCTCTGCAAGTTTTAATTTTTGGCATTGTTAATTCCTCCTTAAACTGTATCTCTATTATATTTAACGTTTTTCCGTTAAAAACATGGTCATGCTTCTGCCTTCAACCTTCGGTGCCTTCTCCACTGTTGCCACATCTGCAAGCTGCTTTGCAAAATCATCAAGCACATGTCTGCTGCTTGCCATATGTGCCATTTCTCTTCCGCGGAAACGTAATGTTACCTTTACTCTGTCACCCTTGGAGAGGAACTTTCTGGCGGCGTTGACTTTCGTATTCAGGTCATTGGTATCAATGTTTGGAGAAAGTCGCACTTCTTTGACATCGATGGTCTTCTGCTTCTTCTTGGCTTCTTTTTCTTTTCTTGCAAGCTCATAACGGTATTTACCATAATCAATGATCTTACATACCGGCGGTTTCGCCTGCGGGGCAATTTTTACCAGGTCAAGCCCTGCCTCCTGAGCTTTGAACATTGCTTCTTTCGCGGACATGATTCCAAGCTGTTCTCCGTCCGAACCGATTAAGCGTACCTCTTTGTCTCTGATCTGTTCGTTAATCATTAAATTGCTAATTGTAGTGCACCTCCATACCTGTTAGATAGATTCTAATGACTTCTCGTCGCCCTCATTTACATAAAAAAAGCGTGGACAAAATCCACACTCCGCTATCACACTGCTGATATCTTTTCTTCTTAATCTGCGGAACAATCTCTTTATTCCTGCCAACCTTAAATATCAGCCTTCTCTGTGCAATATAAACCCAAGCCGCTAAACTAAATGCGCTGAGGTGAGAGTGGAACTCTGCTTTGTTTTCTTACGTACCTGTATAAGATACCATGTTCAGTCTGCTATGTCAAGTACTTTTTACATTTTCTTTATTTTTTTAAATCTCATGTTACTGTTCACACACCACTATTCCGCGAGGTGTTTTGGCATGAATATGCCAAAATCCCGAGACATACAAGCCAAAATTCCATTGCCGCAGGCAATCTGGAATGAATTTTGGCTACGTTACTGTGAACGGAGTGAACAGTAACGATCTCATGTATATTTTCTCTCAAACTGCACATCCTATCTCCGAAACTTATTCAATGTAACTGTTCAGTACTCTTGCACTACAGCAGTATTGAATAGTTATCTCAGACTTTTTCAGGAGGGTAACTCTATGACAATTCTTAAATGTTCAGCAATGACCTGTGTTTACAACAAAGAACAGCTCTGTTCAAAGGGTGATATTGACGTGACAGGCGAAAATGCTACTTCTGCAAATGAGACAAGCTGCGGCAGTTTCCGAGAGAGAACCGGCAGTTCCATGAAAGACAGCTATACAGATGACTGTGGGTGCGACAAAATCCAGATCGACTGCAAAGCCCATAACTGTACCTATAATGATAACTGCAAATGTACAGCATCCTCCATTCAGGTAGACGGCTCTAATGCACATGCATCTTCCGATACAAGATGTGACACCTTCCAGTGCCATTGTGGTGCATAATATCAACACCATGGCAACAGGATTTTCACCCGTATATCAGGGATAATGAACTTCCCTGATCTGGTCAAAAAAAGAGACATGTCCATCTATATGGAATATGTCTCTTTTGTCTGTCTGTAAATTATTTCACTGCAAAACAGATAATCCTATCTGTTTCTTAAGAAATCCGGAATCTGGATATCCTTCTTCTGAACAGTGCTTGACGGAGTCTTAGATGCTCCAAATGGTGTGGCATTCATAGTTGGAAGGCTGAAGCTAGGCATGTTCATACCGCTTCCTGCTACAGTTCCGGCTGTTGCTGTACCTGTCGTTGCTGTGGAAGAAGGTCTTCTTGCACCAAAGGAAGAAGCTGTGCTTCTTTTTCCGAAAGGGGTCTGCTGAAGGTTATCATCATTCAGACCTGTTGCAATCACTGTGATTCTGCAGTAGTCAGCAACTGTATCATCATACATGGCACCAAAGATGATGTTTGCTTCCTCACCTGTAAGCTCCTGTACATAGCTTGCAGCATCATTGGCATCCATAAGAGAAATATCTCCGGAAATATTAATGATAACATGTGTAGCACCTTTGATGGTTGTCTCAAGAAGTGGAGAAGATACGGCCTGCTGTACAGCTTCCATAGCTTTGTCGTCTCCTCTTGCTTCACCGATACCGATATGGGCAATTCCCTTGTCTGTCATTACAGTCTGAACGTCTGCAAAGTCAAGGTTAATCAGAGCCGGCAGATTGATCAGGTCTGTAATGCCCTGTACTGCCTGCTGCAGAACTTCATCAGCCTTCTTCAGAGCTTCCGGCATGGTTGTTCTGCGATCTACAACTTCCAGTAATTTATCATTCGGGATAACGATTAATGTATCCACTGCTTTCTTCAGATTCTCAATGCCTGCAAGTGCATTATTCATACGAGTTCTTGCTTCAAAACGGAAAGGTTTTGTAACAACGCCAACTGTAAGGATACCCATTTCTTTCGCTGCTGCTGCGATAACAGGTGCAGCTCCGGTTCCGGTTCCGCCTCCCATACCACAGGTAACGAATACCATATCCGCACCTTCCATTAACTGTTTTACTTCTTCAATGCTCTCCTCTGCTGCTTTCTGTCCAACCTCAGGCTGGGCTCCTGCACCAAGACCTTTGGTAATCTTCTCGCCAATCTGAAGTACAGTTGGAGCTTTGCACAGAGTTAAAGCCTGCTTATCAGTATTAACACCTACAAACTCTACTCCGCCGATGGCCTCTTCCACCATTCTGTTTACTGCATTATTTCCGGCTCCACCTACACCGATCACTATGATCTTGGCAGATGATTCAGCCTCGTTTGACATAATCTCTAACAACGTACTTCCTCCTTTATTTATACCTGATATCCTTTTCAGTGATTTATATCAAAGTTACATATAGATATATCATATATTTTTTTTGAGAATTAATCAACCATTAATTTTGTTTTTTTATACTTTTTTCACTCTTTTTCGGCAATTCCGGTAAATATGTTGTATCAGTGTACGGAGCCTTCTCTGATCTCAAAGTTTCCATATACTACCAATATCCCTCAGAATCATCCCCCTGATAATCACTGTTATCTTCTGTATAATCACCATATCCATCTGAATCATCTGAGTTTCCGTCGTCATATGATGAATCACTTTCTCCATCTTCTGAGATATCAGAACTCTGGTCATCTGCGGAACTTTCATCTCCTGAACCATCTCCCGACTCATCAGATGCCGCATCCAGAGATTCCTGTGTAGGCTTCGGTCCCACATAATTACCGGATTCGTCATACTCACCTGCTCCGGTATAATCCCCTTCCTCATCATAACCGCCATTCCAGTTCTCAATTGCTTCCTCAAGAGCAGTCTTCGGTTTTGCACCTACATAATTACCATCCTCGTCATACTCGCCGTCTCCGGTATAATTGCCATCTTCATCATAACCGCCATCCCAGTTCTCAGCAGTAACTTCTTCCTGTTCCAGTTCTTCTTCAAAGGTATTGGACTCCGTAGCCACACTCTCCATATGAAGAATACCTTTTTTCCCCTGGATTTTGGGCAGAATCGCTATCACTCGGTTCATCTTCTCTTCCAGATCAGCATCTTTTCCAAGCTGAACAGTTATATCCCCATAGATGAGGCTGATAGAATAGCTGCTGTCAAACTGGATATGATCGGGGATCATATCATTTTTCTGAAAGATTGTAGACAATGCTACAGCTGTATTCAGTACAGTATCTCCTTTAATATCCAGTTTCTCATCCATCACGATGCTGTTCACCTGAATTCCGTCAAAATACGGAACCGTCTCATCTCTGTTCTGAGAACCCTCCACAAAAATGCCATTTCTGTCAAAATAAATGTAACTGTCAAGATATCGGATGCATCCGACTGTTTTTTTCTCTTTTACGCTGATACAGATGGTATTTCGGTTCAGCTGGGTAACTTTAAATGCATCTACATATGCAATGTCCTCTGTATTTGTAGTGCTGTAGAGCAGTGGTGCAAGGACCGAATTGGAAGCCATCGGTCCCCGAAGCACCATATTCTTTACTTCTTCGTCTGTATAATGGGAAGTTCCCCTCACCTCAACAGTATCTACTTTATAATAGGAAAAAAATACTATCACAGCGACCATAACTCCGGCGCCTATCATACCTGCCAGCATCTTCTTCGTCCTTTTACTCATAGGAGGTCTTTTCCCATAATTACTTTCTCTCATAAATCCTCAAATCCTCTGTCCCCGGCTGCCATATTCTGCAGCCCAAAGTCCGTAAATCTTCACAGATATGCTCATAGCCCCTGCTGATAAACCCGGCTCCTGTAACACAGGTTTCTCCCTCTGCCATAAGTGCGGCAATGAGCAGGGCTGCACCACCTCTGAGATCTCCTGCCTGTACCTGTGTTCCCTTAAGGGTTTTTCCCCCTCTTATGATTGCCTGGTTTCCGCTTACGGAAATATCTGCGCCCATTTTTTTCATCTGAAAAGCACTGCCAAATCTCCGGTCAAAAATATTTTCCCGTATGGTACTCTGTCCCTGCGCACCTGTCAGCACTGCCATCAACGGAGCCTGCAGATCTGTGGGAAAACCCGGATAAATTTCTGTTTCTACTAAAACAGCCGGTCTGACAGCATTCTTTCCATTGACCTCTAGTGTACCACCATTTACTTGATATTGTCCACCTATTTTCCGATATACTTCCATAAACGACTGCAACTCCTCCACAGGTACATCATGAAGAATAATCTTACTTCTTGCTGCCGCAGCCGCACACAGATAGGTACCTGCAACAATACGATCCGGAGGAATACGGTAGTCTCCGCCTTTCAGTTCATCCACTCCTCTGATCGTAATTTCACCGGTTTCTTCTCCTTCTATCAGTGCTCCCATTGTTTTCAGATATCTGCAGAGCCAGAAAACCTCCGGTTCTTTCGCACAATTATAAAGATGTGTTACACCTTTTGCAAGAACTGCTGCCAGTATTGCCTGTTGAGCAGCTCCCACACTCGATTTCGGAAACACAATATCCTGCCCTTCAAATCTGACACATTCTCCATCTAGGCCTGATGCATTTTCCCGGACATCCGCGCCAAGTGCTCTCAGTGCCATAAGATGGAAATCTATTGGTCTTTTCCCGATTGTACATCCGCCCGGATACCCTATCCTGCATTTTCTGTTTCTTGCAAGCACCGCACCTGCCAGAATGATCGAAGAACGCATTCTGCCTGTATAGACTGCAGGAATTTCTGTTCCGTCTGCGCAGGAACAATCCAGATAAAGATCGTGATCGTCCCACCAGGTCACTGCACCAAGACTTTTCAAAATCTCTTCCATACAAAAAACATCTGAAATTCTGGGACATCCCCTCAGAATGCTTAGTCCTCTGTGCATCAGAGATGCGGCTATCATTGGAAGTGCTGCATTTTTAGATCCCTGTATAAAAATCTCCCCGCTGAGAGATGCTTTACCTGTCACATGGATTTCATCCAACCTTTTGCTCCCAAAGAGTCTCTTACTTTACAGTTTATGGCTTTTTCTATTATATGTTACGCCATTCTGAAACCTGTAATTCAATTTATCCTGTCACATTTCCCAACATTCATCGCAAGTCCCATTTCCCCAAGAAGAAACACTGCCGAAGTTCCTCCATAGCTGATAAAAGGCAGCGTAATGCCTGTATTGGGGATTGTATTGGTCACCACTGCAATATTCAAAATAACCTGAAGAGCCAGATGCCCCATAATTCCACAACAGATAAGAGCTCCGGCCAGATCTTTTGCATGCATGGCAGCCACACCCAGCCGCCACAGAAGCATTGCAAACAGAAAAATCAGAAAGATAGCTCCGGCTGCTCCCATTTCCTCACATATAATCGAAAAAATCATATCATTCTGCGCTTCCGGAACAAATCCAAGTTTCTGCAGACTGTTTCCAAATCCTCTGCCGAATATTCCGCCGCTGCCGATGGCATACAGTCCCTGGATCGTCTGAAATCCTTTTTCATATTTCTCCGGATTTCTCCAGATTGCAAGACGTTCCAGACGATAACTCTCTGCAGCAAGAAAAACAGCTATGAAACCTGCACCTGCGCTGCCAAGCCCGATAAATTCCAGATATCCCGGATTGGATACAAAAATCAGAATTCCACCGATACCCAGAATAATGATCGCTGTACTCAGATTATTTGAACCTACAAGACCAATGATCGGCAGCAGGGTCAGTATTGTCCTGCACATAAATCCAAATCCCATGGTTGCTTTTTTTGTCCGTTCGATCTGCCATGCAAGAAAAAGGATTACAGCAACTTTCGCAAACTCTGAAGGCTGAAAAGATAAAGGTCCAAGATTCAGCCATCTTTTTGAGCCGTTGATCTCCTGACCTACAAAAAGTACTGCGCCGGACAAAAACATTGAAATCAGATATGCCACTGGTCCCAGCCTCAGAAAAAAATGATAATCAATGGAAGAAACCATATACATCACTCCCATACCCAATGCTGTGGCAAATAACTGTTTCTTAAAATAACAGGCAGAGTCGCCGAAACGTACTCTGCCATTATATTCACTGGAGCTGAATAATACTGCCAGACCAAAAATCACAAGCAGTACTATCAGTACCAGCATCGTCATATCTGTTTTTGATAAATCTGTCGCTCTTTTTCGCGCCATCTGTTTCTCCGCAAAATTATCTATAGCCGGTCACTGCAGCTTCGTCTTTCTCTGCCGGACAGCTATAATTCTTACTTATAGATATTCTACAGATTTCTTACATATTCCTTGAACATATCTCCACGCTGTTCATAGTTATCAAACTGTCCCCAGCTTGCACATGCGGGAGAAAGCAAAACAGCATCTCCAGGCTGTGCTTTCTCCTCACATACCTTTACTGCCTCTTTCAGATCTTCGCAGAGGATGATGTCATGGAAACCATGTTTCTCAGCAGCTTCTTTGATTTTCTCCTTTGTCTGACCGATCAGCACCAAATAACGTACCTTTCCGTCAAATGCCTCAATCCATTCATCATAACCGGACTGTTTATCATAACCGCCGCCGATCAGAAGTGTCGGACGGTTCATTGCCTGGATTCCTTTAATTGCCGCATCCGGGTTAGTTCCTTTGGAATCATTATAATATACAACGCCTTTTTTCTCTGTCACATATTCGATTCTGTGTGCAACAGCTGTAAATTCACAGATGCTCTTACGGATGCTGTCCAAGGATACTCCATCGTAGTAAGCCATTGCAACTGCGGCCATAACGTTCTCAAAATTGTGTTTTCCAAGAAGCTTCAGATCTTCTGTCTTAACTACTTCGATTTCTTTTTCTCCGTCCTTCAGGATGATTTTATTTCCATCCAGATAAATTCCCTCATCCAGTTTACGTCCGCTGGAGAAATATACAACTCGTGGAGTCAGATGTTTTCCAAACTCACGCAGAACCTCATCTTCATAATTCAGCACGCATACATCTTCTGTACCCTGATTCTCAGTGATCAGTTCTTTCACACGTATATACTCTTCCATTGTATGATGACGGTTCAGATGGTCCTCTGTAATATTCAGGATTGCAGATACCTTTGGTGCAAACTCATCAATCGTTTCCAACTGAAAACTGCTGATTTCTGCAACAGTTACAGAATTTGGCTTCATCTCCAGTGCTTTGGAAGTATATGGGGTTCCGATATTGCCGACTACAAAAACAGACTCACGTGCATCCTGCATAATTTTTCCAAGAAGTGCTGTTGTAGTAGTTTTTCCGTTTGTTCCTGTGATGGCAAGCACTTCACCGTCACCTACTCTGTATGCCAGTTCCACCTCTCCCCATACCGGAAGCCCCTGCTCATAAAAACTCTTTACAAGTGGAAGATCTGTCGGCACTCCGGGGCTTAAAACTACCAGATCAAGACTGTCCTGTACTTCTTTCGGAAGTTCTCCTGCATATACAGTGACCGGATATGTCCCATCTGTTTTATGTACAACTGCGTCTTTATCTGTTTCGGCATTTCCGTCATAGATAACCGGAAATGCTCCTACCTTTGCCAGAAGGTCAGATGCTCCGATTCCGCTTTTTCCGGAACCGAATACAAGTACCTTTTTTCCCTGTAATTCCATAATAATTTTCCTCCCTTTTATCAGCATAACGCTGAAATCTGCTTAGCCAAAATCTTACAGTGCCAGCAGTGCGACCATACACATAACCGCTGTAATAACTGAGAATACCGCAACTACACGTGTTTCAGACCATCCGCATAACTCAAAATGATGATGGATCGGTGCCATCTTAAAAATACGCTTTCCATGTGTTGCCTTGAAATAAGTTACCTGAATGATAACGGAAAGTACTTCTATCAGATAGATCAGACCCACAAGCAGGATAAATAACGGCATCTGCATCACATAAGCCGTACCTGCAACAAAACCGCCCAATGCCAGAGAACCTGTGTCTCCCATAAACACTTTTGCCGGATATACATTAAACAACAGAAATCCCATCAGACCTCCCACAACTGCACCTGTAATCGGCTCGATCCCCGATTTCATTCCAATAGAAACTACTGTAAAAAATACTGCAACGATCAGAGTCACACTGGAAGCAAGACCATCCAGACCATCCGTAAAATTAACTCCATTCACAGTACCGATCACAGCAAAGAAAAGAACCGGAACTGCCAACCATCCAAGATTCAGGAAATGTCCGCTCCAGAATGGGATTCTCATAGTCAGTGAGATATCTGTATACTTAACAATATAAAATACAAAAATCGCAGTCAGAACTACCTGAAGTAAAAATTTCTGCCATGGCAGCAGTCCGTCTGAGCGTTTCAGCACAACCTTCAGATAATCATCCAGAAATCCGATAATTCCAAATCCAAGAGTCAGGAACAGTACCGGAATGATCTTCGGATAATCCCCTACATAAAATAATGCAGTTATCGCTGTGGCGATCAGAAAGATCACTCCACCCATTGTAGGTGTTCCTGCTTTCTTTAAATGGGACTGTACGCCCTCTGTTCTTTCTGTCTGGCCCATCTTCAGTCTCCGAAGAAAAGGAATGATGACCGGTCCTAATACAACGCTGATTGCAAAAGAAATCAGCACAGGGATTACAACTTGAAATTCCATCTTACACCTCATTCATTCTTTCGTTTTTTCCTGAAAGTTTTTTACTTTCAGATTTCTTTTAGTATAAGGCTTTTTTGCTTATTTATCAACCCTGCCTGCGGAATTTCCCTAATTGCCTTCTGCAGAAAAATCAGAAACATCACTTTTTTCAATTCCAAGATATGGCAGGATATTCTCAAAAATACCACGTATCACAGGTGCAGCTACTGTCCCTCCATAATAGATTCCTTTCGGATCATGAATAATACACAGTCCCAGTATCTGCGGATCTTCTGCAGGTGCAAATCCCAAAAAAGAGGAAATATAACGATTTGCACTTCTTGGCAGTGTCTGAGAAGTGGCAGTTTTCCCACCGATGGCATATCCTTCAATTTTTGCATTTTTTCCGGAGCCCTGAGATACTACTGTTTCCAGGATTTCTCTTATTTCCTTCGAAGTCTCTTCAGAGACAATTCCTTCCTTTACCGGAAAAATCAGTTTCTCACCCTCTGTTCTGTCAGGATTTAACACTGCGACTCCAAAATGCGGTGTCACCCGTCTGCCTCCGTTTATAAGTGAACTTACTGTTGCAGCCAGCTGAACAGGCGTAATCTGAAAAGACTGTCCAAAAGAAACCGTTGCCAGTTCCACTTCTCCCATATTTTTCTTCTGATGCATAATAGTTCCTGCCTCTCCCGGAAGATCTGTCCCGGTTTTATCCAGAAGTCCAAACTGTCTGAAATACTTATAATAACGTTCTATCCCAAGGCGAAGCCCCACCTCTATAAACACAGGGTTACAGGAATTCTGTGCACCTTCCACAAAATTCTGGGATCCATGTCCTGTTCTTTTTGCACAGTGGATTCTGCGATCCTCCACCACTTTATATCCGGGACAATAAAAACGGTCCCCAGGTGAAACAACACCAGCCTCCAGTCCGGCTGCCATGGTGATGATTTTAAATGTGGAGCCCGGTTCATAAGTATCATTCAGGCAGGGATTTCTCCACATCTGATTCAGTAATTCCTGCTTTCTTTCTGTATTTGCTTTTCCTGATGCTGTCTGCACTGCCAGTTCACTTTGTTCATTGTGATCTTCCGACGGTATTGTTATCCCGGATTCATTTAACTGCATATTCAGATCATCTGTCAGGGTAAAAGGATCATTCAGGTCAAATTCCGGCACATTGACACATGCATATATTTCGCCATTCTGTGGATTCATCAGCAGGATAGATACACGTTCTGCCTGCTTTTCCTCCATTACTTTCAAAGCTGACTGCTGCGCAAATTCCTGAATATTTACATCAAGGCTGATCATCAGGCTTTTCCCCTCTATCGGTTTTTCCCTTGTCTCACCCAATTTATCAATTTCCACACCCCTGGCATCTGTTGTTGTCAGGATTTTACCCGGCTGTCCCCTCAGGATTTCTTCATATTTCACTTCCAGACCGATAATTCCCTGATTATCACCTCCCGTAAAGCCAATGACTTTTGAAGCCAGACTTCCACATGGATAGTAACGCTTATAATCCTCATCAACTTTCACCCCTGCCAGACTGCACTCTCTTATCTCATCACCTGTACTTTTTTCCACATTTGTCTTTACTATTTCTATGGAAGAGATTTTCTCCACTCTTTTTCTCACTTCTGCCTCATCTATTTTCAGTTTTTCAGACAGCAGGGCGATTACTTTTTCAGGTTCTTTAATCTGACTGTGGATCACAGAGATTGTACATACCGTCCTGTTTGATGCCAGAACTTTTCCCTTTGCATCCAGAATCTCCCCTCTGGCCGCTTTGATCTCTCTCTCTCTTTCGTGAAGTTCTTTTGCTTTCTTATAATAATAGTCTGATCTGAAACACATAAGATATACCAGTCTTCCGATAAGGCCTGTCATCATTAAAATACAGCAGAGTAATACCACCCATATTTTTCTCTTGTGAAACGTCATATTTTTTTTCATAAAAAAAGCTCCGCAGAGATTGTCATAACAATATATGACCATCCTCTGCGGAGCTATAACTATACGTTTTTATTCCAGGCCTGCTTCTTCATTGGTAATACCGTCTGTCTCTTCGTCATTATCCTCAGTCGTCTCAGCTTCATCATCCTCCAGAGGTGCCGGTGCATCAGGATTGGATACTGCATCTCCTGAAGAATCTGCATCCGTACTTCCCGAAGCACTGACAAGATTTGTAGACATCTTATAATTGCCTTCCTCATCCAATATGTGATCTCCATTGGCATCCAGCAGATATCCGTTTTCATCAATCCGGTTTCCATCCCAGTCTATCAGATTGCCATCTGCATCCACCAGATTACCGTCACTGTCAAGTTCGCTGTCCGATATGGAAGTACTCTTTAAATGTCCCTTAAACCCTTCCCACAATTCTGTCTCCGGCACTGTTCCATCTTCAGATTCATCCGGCACTACATTCAGATACGGAAGAAGCTCCGAAAGGATTCCCTGTGCAATATACTGCGGATAAGTACTGTTTGCCTGATCCTCTACATTCGGTTCATCTACAACTACATAAATTACCACAGCCGGGTCATCTACAGGAGCAAATCCAATAAAAGAAACCAAATATTTTCCGTTTCCTCGCGGGTATTTCTCCGCTGTACCTGTTTTACCGCCTGAACTGTAACCCTGCACTTTGGAATGACGGCTGGTACCCTGCTGTACACTCAATGCCATATAGCTTCTGATATCACTGGAAATCCTGGAGGAAATCGTCTGCTTCAGAAGTATCGGCGAGATTGTTTTTATAGTTCCGCCATTACTGTCAAGAACCTTTGTCACAAGATGCGGCTGATAATAATATCCGCCATTGATAACGGAACTCATCGCATTGATTTCCTGGATCATGGTACAGGTAAAACCCTGTCCAAAAGCAGAACATGCAAGTTCTGTTTCCCCCATACTGTCCTTAGTATGGATAATACCTGCGCCTTCATTCGGCAGATCAATCCCTGTCCTTGTTCCGAAATTAAACAGACTCTGTGCTTTGATAAACTGAGTAGCTCCCATCTTGGCACCAATCTGCATCATTGCATCATTACAGGAGTTTGCAATTACCTCTCCCAGTGTCTCTGTGCCATGTGCGCTCGGATAAACCGCACACTTGATCATAGTATCTCCAAAAGTCTGCGATCCATCGCATACAAATGTATCTGTTTCCTGTATCGCACCCTTTTCCAATGCAGAAGCCATGACGATCGGCTTTACAACAGATCCCGGCTCATAGGCATCTGTGACGCAGAAATTACTCCACATACCATTCAGAGCCTCCACTGTTTCCACATCATTCATCGCTTTGATTTCATCTTCTGTATATACAGCGGAAAGATCTCTCGGATTATTCAGATCATAACGGTCACCACCATCCATGGCAATAATCTCACCGGTGGACGGATTTTCAACAATGACACCTATATTCTTGGCCCCCATTGCCTCTTTAAATCCATTAACATATTTCTCAACAATCTGCTGTGCACCGATGTCAATGCTGGTCTGAATGCTTTTTCCATTCACCGCAGCAATAATGGTCTGCTCCACATCTGAATCATCATTGATATACCCATACTGTCTTCCGTCTACGCCTGTCAGTGTGCTGTTATAGTACCCTTCCAGTCCGATATCTGCCACATCTCTGTCCAGTGCAAAACCAATTGTATCGCATGCTGTTTCATTAAACGGGTAACTTCTCAGATAATCCTCTTCAAACCAGACGCCTTTGATATTTGCCCGTTCCTTTGCCTGCGCTTTAGTAAGACCGGAATCTTCATCCTCTGCCTTATATTTTTCAAATTCTTTCTTTTTGTCCATAGACAGCTGTTTTGTCAGTACCTGATACTGACTCTGGCTGGTTCTTGAATCGGCCAAAAGAGAACGCACTGTTTCTTCATCAATCCCCAGCACCTCATTTAAGGCACGTGTTGTTGGCTCTACATAGTCCTCATCTGAATTTACAGTTTTACAGTCCAGGATCACATTATAAACTTTATTGCTGGTAGCCAGTATATTTCCATTCTTGTCATAAATATCGCCTCTCTTTGCCGGCAGTACCTGGCTTTCATATTTCTGCTGTGCCTGGCTTAACACCTGTTTTTTGTATTTGCTTCCACTGGTAGCATTAATATAAGTAATTCTCAGCACTAATATTACCAGAAGCAGTAACACAATTCCAAACAATATCAGCAGCTTTTCTTTCATGTTTTGATTTATTTTTCTCTGTGGTCTTCTTCGACTCTTTCTTCCCGTATTGCTCAATTAATCACCTACTTTGAATCTGGTATATCCTGATACTGTCTTACATAGCTGTTACCCGATGTAGAATAGGTTACTGTCTGATCATCTGACGGATATTTCATCCCCAGTCTCCCCAATGCAGTCTGCTTGATCTTATTCAGATCCACATTTGATGTCACCTGGCTGTAATATGCATCATTGTCTTCTTTTAAATCTGCCAGTTCCTCCTCAAGAGATGCAACTGTACTCATCTTTGCGGTAATCTCTGATTTGTAACGAAGATATTTCACAGAGCAGAATAATATCGCCACACATACAACTGCCAGAAACGCTACAAATCCCCAGTTCATTGCAGTCGCCTTCTGCCTGTTCTTCTGTGCTTCTTTACTCAACTGATGTTTCTGCCTTGGTACCTGCGCAGGACTCGCCTGCACTCTTCGGTTTCGATTGGTCTGCTGCCTTCCCGGATTCTGTCTTCCCGGCTGCCTCTTTCTCTCCGGAACTTCTGCAAGACGTCTGACCGTATTTCCGTCAACATACATTCCTCTGTTTGTTCTGGCACTGGTTCTGCTTCTTCTTGCTGTTTCATTCCTGGTCGTTCTCGCCATTTCATGCCTCTCTAATTATAATACTCTCTCAAAAATCCGAAGCTTTGCACTTTTGGAACGCGGATTCTCTTCCATCTCTGTCTCCCCCGGAAGAATCGGCTTTCTTGTGATCACTTTTCCTTTGGATTTCTTCCCGCATACGCATACAGGAAAATCTGAAGGGCAGGTACACGGATTCTCATTTTTTCTGAAAATCGTCTTTACAATTCTGTCCTCCAGAGAATGAAAAGTGATAATGCAAAGTCTTCCGCCATCATCAAGGATATCGATCATTCCATCCAGAGAATCCCGCAGCACATCGAGCTCTCTGTTAAGCTCAATACGGATTGCCTGAAAAGTTCTCTTGGCCGGATGTCCTGACTTCACCTGCATCTTCATGGGAATGGATTCTCTGATGATCTCTGTCAGTTCTCCGGTGGTTGTGATCGGTTTCACCTGTCTGGCGGCAACAATATGTTTTGCAATATTTTTTGCAAATTTATCTTCACCGTAATCACGAATAATACGGTATAATTCTTTTTCTTCATAGCCATTGACAATATCGCCGGCTGTCTGCGTCTGGCGCTGGTCCATGCGCATATCGAGCGGTGCATCTACCCTGTAGGTAAAACCGCGTTCTTCATTGTCAAGCTGATAGGAAGATACTCCAAGATCAAGGAGAATCCCGTCGACTTTATAGATGCCTCTTGCTGCCAGTTCCTGTACCATGTAACAATAATTGCTGCGAATGATCGTCGCCTGTTTATAGGGGGCTAACCTCTCACTCGCAGCAATTATCGCATCCTGGTCTTGATCTATGCCAATAAATCTCCCCTTGGCAGAAAGTTTCCTGCATACCTCACCGGCATGCCCTGCACCTCCTAAAGTACCATCCACGTAGATTCCGTCCGGTTTGATATCCAAACCTTCAATGGTCTCTTCCAGTAATACAGATTTGTGTTTAAATTCCATCTCCGTCTCCTGTCTGGATTTACTTTGCAAGATACTTCAAACGAGACCTGTCAGATTGTGATTCCCATGTCCTGCATGCTCTCTGCAATGCTGTCCATGTCATCATAATCACAGATCTCATTCCATTTTTCTTTGCTCCAAACTTCAATTCTGTTCAGATTACCTGTCAGAACCACATCTTTCTCCAGACCGGCAAATTCGCGCAGTGTCTGCGGTACAAGGATTCGTCCCTGCCTGTCCAGTTCACATGTAGTTGCTCCAGCTACAAAGAATCGTGAAAAAGTTCTGGCATTTTTATTTGTAAGTGGTAAAGATCTGAGCTTCATTTCAAAGGATTCCCATTCATCCATCGGATAAATGTAAAGACAGCCATCAAGCCCTCTTGTCAGAACAAACTCTTCCCCTAAGAGCTCCCTGAATTTAGAAGGAATAATCAGACGCCCCTTCGCGTCGATCGTGTGGTTATACTCTCCCATGAACATGTTACTCACCTACTCTCGCAAAATCTGAATCTCCCCTTCAGATTTCTCAGGTGGTAATGGACTCTGCCGTTATTCCCCACTCACCACCACTATTCACCACTTTCTACCACTTATGTGCTTATTCTAAACTATTTAGGCTGAAAAAACAAGGGGGAGAAAAAGATTTTTAAAATTTAGAACTCTGTTAACATTTATGAAACAACCTTATTTTTACGAGAAAAATGGGCTTTTATACATAAAAAGTGGGTTGAATTTCCACTTTCAACCCACTTATCTTTCAGATATATGTTTTTTTACTGTTCTTCTTTTGAATTTGTGGGAGAAGTTCCCACATCTGGCTTTACCTGTTCATCCATCTCCGGCCGGATTTCCGGTTCCGGTTTCATTTCAGAAGTCTCAGGAAACATCTGTTTTTCTTTCACTGACTCATCCAGAAATCTTTTCTTCCTCTGCCGGCGTATAGTATCTCTTTTCTGTGCCATCACTCTGCGTACGATCACTACAGGCATAAAAACAGCAAATAATATAGCGGAAAGTACCAGCGAAATCCCCACTTTTGTCCCCGGAATATAAAGCTTATCTGTTCTGAACCATTCAAAGAAAAACCTTCCCAGACCATAACCAGCCAGATAGATCATAAACAATTCGCCTTCATATTTCTTTTTTCGGCGCATGGCCATCAACAGCAGAAATAACAGAAGACACCACAGACTTTCATAAAGAAAAATCGGCTGAACCTGAATATATGAAATCCCATTTATGGTCAGCAGATTATCTCTCATTGCTCCCGAAACTTCTCCTGACCGCACAGCTGAAACCGGTATCTGCATTGCCCATGGCAGATCTGTATATTCTCCGAAAGACTCTCTGTTAAAAAAGTTGCCCCAACGTCCTATAGCCTGTCCCAGAAGTATTCCGGGACACGCAATATCGGCACTCTGCCAGAATGATGTTTGGGTAATCCTGCAAAATACCGCTGCCGCAAGAAATCCCAAGAGCAGACCACCATATAAAGCGTAACCGCCATTTCGAAAGTCCAGTATGGCATTCAGATTTTCTTTATAAAATCCCCATGAAAAAGCCACATAAAATAATCTGGAACCTGCCACTGAAACCAGCAGGGAGATAAGCATCATATCGAGATACCGGTTCTGATCTTCCCCATTTCGTTTCGCTTCAAGTGTCACAAGTCCCATTCCAAGAAGAGCCCCCACAGCAATCAGTACTCCATATATGGTAAATTCCATTCCAAATATCTGAAATGAGCGCGGCACATAATTAAAGACCAGGCCAGGTCCCGGAAAACGTATCGACATTTCCATAAATCACCTGTTCATCATACATTGAATCGGAATAAGATCACATCTCCATCCTGTACAACGTATTCTTTACCTTCCATTCTTACAAGACCTTTCTCTCTGGCACCTGCATAGGAACCACAGTCCAGAAGATCCTGATAATTTACAACCTCAGCTTTAATAAATCCTCGCTCAAAATCTGTATGGATCTTACCTGCTGCCTGCGGAGCCTTTGTTCCGATTTTAATCGTCCATGCTCTTGTCTCATCCTCACCTGAAGTAAGGAAACTCATCAGTCCAAGGAGATGATAGCTTGCTTTTACAAGTTTCTCAAGTCCTGATTCTGTCAGTCCCAGATCCTCCAGGAACATTTTCTTCTCATCATCATCCAGTTCAGAGATCTCTTCTTCGATTTCTGCACAGATAACGAAAATCTCACTGTTCTGCTCTGCCGCATATTTGCGCACTGCCTGTACATGGCTGTTGCTTTCACCGTCATCAGCCAGATCTCCTTCTGCTACGTTTGCTGCATAGATCACAGGCTTCCAGGTAAGCAGATTATAAGTAGACATCCAGGCTTCTTCATCTTCATTTTCCATTTCCATAGTGATTGCCATCTTGCCATCTTCCAGATGTGTTTTTACCTTCTGAAGGAAATCAAGCTCCTTGGCAGCCTCTTTGTCCATGCGTGCTGTTTTTGTAACTTTTGCAATTCTTCTCTCAAGGATCTCAAGGTCTGAGAAGATCAGCTCCAGATTAATAGTTTCAATATCACGGATAGGATCAATACTTCCATCTACATGGATAACATTGGAATCTTCAAAGCAGCGGACTACATGAACGATTGCATCTACCTCACGGATATTTGCAAGAAACTGGTTTCCAAGGCCTTCTCCTTTGGATGCTCCCTTTACAAGTCCTGCAATATCTACGAATTCAATTACAGCAGGTGTCACTTTCTTAGAATGATAAAAATCTCCGAGAAGCTTCAGTCTCTCATCCGGCACTGTAACAACACCTACATTAGGGTCGATGGTACAGAACGGATAATTTGCAGATTCTGCGCCTGCCTTTGTCAATGAATTAAATAATGTACTTTTTCCAACATTGGGTAATCCGACGATTCCTAATTTCATTTTTTATATTTCCTCCTATAAATCCTTTGATTTTATCCCAGTCCAATAGCTAAATCTTTGATTGACCAACATATCAAATGACAATCAAGTGGATATTCACAATCCAAGCTTTTCGCCTTTTAAATCTTTTCCCATATTTCAGCTTCTCTCATCAGAAGTCCTAATACAGTACTTTGTATTATACCATAGCATCTTATCTTTGTGAATATTCATTTTCATCTCATCTCCTGCTAATATTTCCACACTTTTCGAAATGAATTTTTCAAATTCTTCTCTCGCCTTATTTCTATTTCTAATTATTGTAAAAATCATTTTTATGTCGGCTCAAAAAATGTCCTTACACATATTCAAAAGATGAAGGGCATAAATACAGTCTCTTATAGAATACTTGAAAACAAAAAAGCACTCACCTATTTCAGGTAAATGCCTTAGTCAAGCGGATATTCACAATCCGCTTTGCTACTTGCTCATAACCGAATAACTGCTCCGCAGTTTATCAGAAAGATTCAGCCTTCCCCTCCGGGAAAATAATTTTAAACACAAAGAAAAAAATCACCATGGAAACTCCACCTGTAATAATTGTCACAAGCATGTTATAGACTGCCGGTGCCACATATGCAGATGCAACTGGCATCCACAGATTATTAAATCCATTACAGATCAGTGAAATTACCACCCATGCTATAAAATACCAGATTGCCTGATATACAGGATTTCCATGGCTTTTAAAAGTAATATTTCTCTGAAGTGGAAAATTGATACACTGTGCAAGAAATGACCCCAATTCATAACTGATAAAATAGCCAAGTCCACCACCGATCAGAATATTCCCCGTTGCATCACGCAATACATTATACCCCAGCAAACTCCATGTAAATTTTACTCCAAACAGATTCATGGAAACCTTTGGCCACATAAATTCTGTACCAGCCAGACCAATTCCCAAAATTCCTGGTAAAAATGTAAATACAAGATACTGGAATACTGTCACGCCCATACTGAATATAACAAAATAGAATATCTGATAAAGCCATTTTGCAAAAGTAGCATGTTTCTCTTCAAAACATTTCCATATATTTTTTATATGATTCATCTGCACTTCCCTCCGGCTCCTTTTAATAATTTTTCATATTTCTTATTATTTCTTCTGTTTCTGAAATATCCGCCAACTACTTTTTTTACTCCAAGCATAAAGTGGCCATTCACAGCATCGACAATTCCATATACCATTTCCATACTGACTGCTCCACCGGTCATCTTGGCAATCCCCCGAAACGGCATATTGTAAATAAAAAGAATATTCAAATCTGGCTTTCCCTGTGCCTCACTCTTCTTTTTCATTTTTGTGAGATATCTATATATCAGCCTTGCAAGTCGGCTTTTTGCATAATACATCTGACAGATTGCATCATTGATTCCCAGATTTCCACTCCATCTTCCGTTCGGTATCTCATGGCCAAGAAGTTCATGAAATTCCTCATCTGATATTTTCTGCACGATTCCTGTATAATAGTAAGGCATTTTTGCCGGATTATACGGATACCCTTTACTATTTCCTGTTCTCTCAGTCATACCTGTTAAACGAATATCTGCAACACTGGCTCCTACCATAATCTGATAAGTTCCTGTTTCTATTTCCCACTGTCCCGTTTTTATATTCCAATAACGGAATGTCTTATCATCAAAGGGAATCCTGAGCTGTCTGCTTTCTCCTGCCTTTAGATAAACTTTTGCAAAACCTTTCAGTTCTTTTTCCGGTCGGAACACGATTGCATTAGGAAGTCCTACATACATCTGAACAACCTCTGCTCCATCTCTGTCACCTGTATTGGTAACCGAAACTTTGATTCCATCCTCTTCTATGATAAGATCAGAATATGTAAATTCCGTATAGGAAAGCCCAAAGCCAAATGGATATTGCACTCGGACTTTTGAAGTATCATAATAGCGATATCCCACATAAACACTCTCTCGGTATTCCGATGTTTTCTCATTACTTGGATAATATCGGAATGCCGGTGTCTGTTCATAAGATATGGGATATGTTTCTGCCAGTCTTCCTGATGGATTCACTTTTCCGGTCAGAATATCCAATGTTGCAGAAGCGCCTGCCTGTCCATTCAGATAGCCATGCAAAATCGCTTTGCAGCAGGTGTGCCATGGCATTTCTATCGCAGATCCTGCACTCAGTATTCCAATAATATTTTCATTCACTTTACTGATATCCTGCAGAAGATCTATCTGATTCTGCGGAATACGCATATGGGTTCTATCCAGTCCTTCTGATTCACTGATCTCATCAAGACCAAAGCAGAAAATCACAATATCTGCGTTCATGGCCAAATTTAATGCAAACTTTCTATCATTCTCATCTACATCTCCATTTCTCTGATAGCCTCTTGTCATCCCCAGAATATTCAGATCATATTGTTGCAAAATCGCTGACATATCTTCTACTTTTGTTGGATTGACCATAGAAGACCCTGCCCCCTGATATCTGGGTGAAAAAGCAAAATCTCCAATAATAGCGATGGATTTTTTGGTATCCAGCGGAAGAATCTGTTTTTCATTTTTCAGAAGAATCATGCTTTCTGCTGCTGCTTTCCTTGCCAATTGATGATGTGCGTTTCTGTCAAAGTTTTTATCTGAAAGCTTCTTCCCTGATGTCAGTTCCATCACTGCATCCACCAGTTCTCCAACTCTTTCATCCAAATCCGCTTCCTTCAGCTTTCCATTTCGGACAGCAGCAATCACTTCTCTTGCAGAATCGTACCCACAGGACGGCATCTCCAGATTTGAGCCGGCAGCAACACCTTTCACATGGTCATTGCTTCCGCCCCAGTCTGTTACTACAATTCCATCAAATCCCCATTCTTTGCGCAGGATATCTGTCAAAAGATGTTTGTCCTCATTAGCATAAATCCCATTAATCTGGTTGTAACTGCTCATGATTGCTTTTGCGTGTCCTTCTTTAACAGCTATCTCAAAACCGGTCAGATAAATTTCTCTTAATGTCCGTTCGTCAACAACTGCGTCCATTGCCATTCTCCGAAGTTCCTGACTGTTAACCGCCAGATGCTTCGGGCAGGCATAAACGCCTTTACTCTGTATTCCACGAATATATGACGCTGCCATCTTCCCGGAAAGATATGGATCTTCTGAAAAATATTCAAAATTTCTTCCACATAACGGGCTTCTTTTAATATTTAATCCCGGACCAAGCAGGATATTTACATCCATACTTGCTGCTTCCTCTCCAAGAGCCTGTCCAATCTCTTCCCCCAGATCCTGATTCCAACTGTTTGCTATCGTCGCTGCTGTAGGAAAACAAGTTGCATTCAAGGATGCATTCAGTCCCAGATGGTCTCCTGCCCCTGCCTGCTTTCTAATTCCATGCGGTCCATCTGAAAGAAAGATGGACGGGATGGAAAGCCTGTCAATTTCTCTGGTCTGCCAGACAGTTTTTCCACTGAGGATTGCTGCCTTTTCTTCTATTGTCATCTTTTCAACCAATTTTTGCTGTTTCATAACTGTTTTCCATCCCACTTTCATCTTTATTCAGCATTCTTTCTTTTCTTATATCCTCTGATTACCAGTACTTCCATTCCTGCCATGAAAAGTGCTATTACAATGTCGATACCAATTCCTGCTTTTTTCCAGTTTTCCATACCTGTTTCTTCGTGTTCTCCGTCATAAGCCCAGCTGCTTACAACTGTATACATGACATTTTTGCAGGCATTTCTCATCTGAAGTACAGATGTCGGATGCTCCGGATTGGCTACATTGTTCTCTTCTCCGTTGAATGTGGACAACATTACATCTACTCCATTCGCCAAAGCTGCATCTGCATTCATAAATCCATGACCATTGTTTCGGAAGAAGTCTGTAAGCGCCATTCCCCTGAATCCCCATTCATCTCTGAGAACTGTATTCATAAGGTTACTGCTTTCTCCAGTCCATTTATCTCCAAGGAAACTCCAGGAAACCATAACCGCATTTGCACCACCCTGTTTTACAGAAATTTCAAATGGTTTCAGATAGATTTCCCGGATTGCCTGCTCATTTGACCAGACACTTACCATCTTTGCGTTTCCCTCATACAGAGCAAAATGTTTGATATAAGAATAAACTCCATATTTTCTTGCTCCTTCTACTGCTTTTGCTCCCATATTTCCTGCAAGAACTCCATCTTCTGAAAAGTATTCATAGTTTCTTGCTCCAAATGCGGTTCTATGAGTATTCATACCTGGTGCATACCAGCCCTCTGCACCCATTTCCTGACTGATCTTGCCCATGCATTCACCCCAGGCCTGTGCAAGTTCCTTATTCCATGTGGAAGCAACCACAACTTCAATTGGAAATCCAATAGAACCAACTCCTGTAAAGTTGTTATTAATTGCTGCTGGTCCATCGAAATCAAGTGTAGCCACTTTTCCCACAGAGTCCATGGCTGCTGTCTGATAACCAGCCATTGCAATCATATTTGCCATTTCATCAACAGTAAGCTGATCCAGAAGTTTTTCCCAACGAGGATCGTCATAATCAGCATCACGCATATCAGCTAATGTAAGTCCATTATCTGCTCCCGTTGTCGGCATTACATCCTCATCATTGAGATATGTAGTCTTATCAAAGTTGCTGTTCAGATGATATTCAGAAACATATGGCTCACCCAGCTCTGCAGATGCCGGTGCTGCTGTAGCCTCTTCATAATTTGCAAAATGATCCGCACGTGACAGATATGTTATATCTCCTTTTGCATCTTCAAATACATTTTTTGCTGCAGTATCATCTGATGCTCTTTTATTTTCTCCCTTATATACTACATCTTTATCTGCAGTATAAGTTTTCTGATCCAGCATAGTATGTGAATCGCTGTTGATAGAAATCACATAATCGCCTTTTTCAAGAACATATGCTTTTGCATTATTCTCATCATAAGAGGCCATATCTTCTATACTAAATGTAACTGTAACAGTCTGAGATTCTCCCGGCTGAAGCAGATCTGTTTTTGCAAACTCAATCAGATTTGCAGAAGATTTCTCAATTCCGCCATTTGTATATGGTGGTTTATAATACACTTCTACTACATCTTTTCCGGCAACATCTCCGGTATTGGTTACTTCTACATCTACAGAAATCTGTCCGTCTTTTTCTTTCAGTTCACCCATTTTCTGTTCAAATTCCGTGTAACTCAGACCATATCCAAATGGATACTGTACAGTCTTATCGTAATCAATCGCACCTTCCTGTGCAGCTGTTTCATAGTACTTGTATCCTACATAAATGCCTTCCACATAATTGGTAAATGCCGGAGCATACACCTGCGCAGTTCCTGCGTTCATTCCTTCAACGGCCATATCTGCCAGATTTGTATACTCCGTTTTTTCTGCATTATTCCACCACGGAGCAGTCGTCATATCATAAATAAATGTATCCGGTGTTTTTCCGGAAGGATTGACTTCACCTGAAAATACTTTACCAAGTGCATTAAATCCCACATTTCCCGTTCCGGGGCACCATACAACAGATTTAATCTGAGGATATTCATCTGCGAAACCAAGTTCAAACTGATTTGCTCCATTATAAACCACAATCACATTATCAAAGTTTGAACAAACCATATCTACCATATCTCTCTCAGTTTGTGAAAGCTGTAAATAATGCTCTCCCTCAGGAAAATCATCATATTCATCTGAATTATTATCATATGCTGCTTTTCTTACATCCATAGGAATATCATTATGACCTTCACCTGCTTTTCTGGAAAGAACCACAACTGCCACATCAGAATACTCTTTCGCACTTTTAATAAGCTCATCACTGTAAGTATCTACAGGTGGCTCCGGTAATGTCCAGCTCTGTTTCTGGATAGACATTTCCGGATTATCTGCACCATAATTGTTATAAAAATCAACCAGCTCCTGGTTAATAGAAAATCCGGCATTTTCAAGTCCCTGATTCAGACTGACAATATCATACAGATCATTAATTCCACCGGAACCAGCTCCGCCGTAAGCCGGATTAATAGATTCCCAACCAAAAATATTCAGTTTTTTTGTTTCATTTAAAGGAAGCAGGCTTTCATTCTTCAGAAGAACAATTCCGTCTTCCATAATTTCTTCTGCTACTTCCGCAGCTTCTTCATTTGTTTCATCGCTTAAAGTTCCATTTCCCGTTGCCAGTCCAATCAACGTAGACATTGGTCCAAAACAGATCATATTCACGCAGACAACAACTGCAAGAACCATTGCGATCGCAGCTTCTCCTCTTATCAGAAATCTTTTGCCCCTGGACATCCTGCGGCATGCGATCATAATTACGATTCCAATTACAAGTGCAGCAATAATACCGATAATATACGGTTTGCATAATTGTAATACCGCCAGAACATCTTCCATTTCAACACTGATCATTCTCTTTTTTCCTCCTTTGACTCTCTCGCCTTTTTCAGGTATCATTTCCTGTTGACATTACTATAACATGGTTATTATTTCGTGCCGTTTTTGGCACAAGATGCAGCAAATATGGCACAAAATACTAAAAAAGGTCCACCGGACCTGTCGTATGCTTGGCAACAAAAATACCCAGAGCATTACAATACTCTGGGTAAAAGAATCTTTAATTCAAACCAGTTCTGCTGTACTCCAAATACTACAGAACCATCATATTTTTCTACAGCTTTACGAATACTCTTCAATCCAAAACCATGGTTTTTACTATCCTTTTTTGTTGTTGTAATCAGATCCTCTTCATTTTTGGAAATTTCTGCTTCACAATAATTCTCTATCTTGATGAACACAAATCCTTTTTGAGCGGATACTGTCAGATGGATCAGTCTTTTTTCCGGATCTGGAATTAAAATTACATATTCAATCGCATTATCCAAAGCATTTCCAAATATAGAACATATATCTGTTACATGCATATGATCCAATAATTTTCCATCTGCCACACAGGTAATCTGTATATGATTTTTTCGACAATGGAAAATCTTAGCTGCCAAAATCGTATCAAGTACCTGATTCCCCGTTCTGCTTATATTCTCAAAAGCAGCGATTTCCTTTTCCATGGAATCAATCCATTTTTTTCGTTTCTCTTCATCTGATTCCGCGCGAAGTCCCGTTATCTGGTGTTTCAGATCATGGTATTTCATTTGTATGAGATCCAGGCTGTCCTGATAATTTCGGTATTGATCATACTGGCTTTTCAGCATCACGTTCATTACTGAAAGTTCTTTCTCGGCAACATACTCACTGATCCTGCTCTGATAAGCATGCAGGATTGCAATTCCTCCAAAATCGATCAGTGTTCTGATAGAAAAAATATCTGCACGTTCTCTGCTCGCAAATGGTGCATTTTCATTTAAAAAGCTCAGATTACTAAAAGCAAAGATTGCAACAGCCATGATTGCCGCCGCTACTACTTCCTTTACTGTCATCTGTTCAAGATAATTCTGCTTCAGAAGATCTTTTTCTAAATAAATATCAATAGTAAAGCAGCCTCCAAAAACAACCATCGTAATCAGAATTTCAACCCCGAGGCTCTGATTCCCCCATGCCTGTACAATAGATACCATCTGCCACTGCAGCGAAGCTGCAAACTCTGCAAGAACAAATGCACGGGCACAGCAATAAGCCGCTCCCAGAGGCTTCATATTTCCTCCGACCATAAGAAATCCATACATCATACCTGCAGCGATCATCATACAGGGAATCCACAAAATTTCAGTTACGCTGCCTGTCAAAGTCAGAAAAATACTCTGCATTGCCAACATGAAAAGACTGCCTATAAGAAAATGTACAGATTTCATGTTTTCTTTTTTTAGGATATAAAGATAAACCAGACATGATCCCCACTCTGCTATTGCCGTATAAATTCTTGGAATATCCTGATATAACATAGTATCCTCCATTTCGCATGAAATCATTCCATATTGAGGTTTTGCAGAAGCAGATTCATGAATTCTTTTTTTCTGGTTCTGCTGACAGGTATATGTACATTATGAATCACACAATCAGAACCAACAAATCCCTCTACATGATTCATATTTACCAGATATCCCTTTGCACATCGAAAAAAATTATGTACCGCAAGTTTTTCTTCGAGTTCTTTCATCGTAATTCTTGAACAATAATCTCCTCTCGAAGTATGATAAATTACATTATGTCTCTGCCCCTCAATAAAATAGATATCTGCTATATCTATCTTTACAACTCCTTCCCCAATCGGAATCGTAAGAAATTCTTTAACCTCAGAGCGCATACGTCCAACTGCTTTATCCAATTTCTGCGAAAAAGAAAAGTACTCAACTGGTTTTACTACATAATCCATTGCATCAACTTCATATCCACGTACTGCATATTGAATCATATTTGTAATAAACATAATAATTACTTTCTGATCCATCTGACGGATTTTTTCTGCTGCTGTCATACCGTCCATGAACCGCATCTGAATATCCATCAGAATAATGTCAAAACCACCACTGTAATTCTCAGTGATATCTTCTCCATCACCAAATACCGTAACCTTTATTGATCTTCCCTTTTCCGTTTGATATTTTCGGATATACTCTGTTAATTGTTTTACGTAAATTTCTTCATCTTCCACAATTGCAATCTGTATCATCCTATACCCTCCACAAGAATTGCATTTTTTGTAACTGTTCAATCACACAATATAGTCCCAGGTTTTTATTGTTATTTTATAAATAACTTTTATTTCAGTATAGCACTGCTTATTTCTTGCGTCAAGTGGATGTAATATTACAAATTATAGCTGTATGATCTGGTGTTCTTTTATCATATATCCACAGTAAATCTCCTCATTCTTTAAATACAGGGCACTGTTTCTGGATGATGCAATTGCCCCTATTCTTCTGGAAAAAATAGCAGAAAATACAAAAGAAGGCTATGTGACCTGGCTTATGTCACACAGCCTCCTGACCTTTGAACAGGCAGAATCGGTTTTTTATTTTCAAATGAATGGCTGCCTTTCCATCAACAGACTGATGCTCCGCAATCACTGTAATGACTGGAAACAGATTCAGACAGTAATCGACAAATTTATCAAATCCGGGCTGGAAAGTTTTCTGATTCATGATCAGAGAGAAGAAAATGCTTCCGATAATTTTTGCAGCAAAATTTCTCCAACTGTTACCGCATCTTCTACACTCAGATAATGATCGGCATGATCCTGAAGAAATATTTTGCCAGATGCAGGAAATTCTTCATCTGCAAACCATATCTTTAAAGTTACCGGATATCTTGGCAGAACTGGAAAAACAGCACACAGATCCGCCTTTGTCTCTGTGAATTCTGCACCCAGGTTTTTACATGCTTTCTGAATTTTCTCAGGATCTTTATCCTGCAAAAGCTTTTCCAGTTTCTGCTCTGCAGTCCGGTCAAACTTGGTTCCTCGAATCAATCCATCTTTCAGGTTACCAAAAGTAATGAGCTTCTGTGAACCTTCTGTTCCATCGGCCATATCCAGATAATGCAGCAATGTCAGATAATGCCATTCGTCCATGTCTGAGTTAATACGAAACTCAGGGAGTTGAATTTCAATCGCTTCATAAAAACTCAGTACTTCAAGCACATTTCGGCTGCTATGAAAAACAGCCCCACTTTTTGCAGCAATATCCTCTCCGGAACGATTTTGCAGCCGTTTTACTGCTGCCTGCAACATTTCCTGAAATGCACGATTTTCTGTTTGATTTTTGTATTCCATAAGTTCTCCTTTGTAAATATTTTATCGCATCATGTAATAATCAATGTTTATTCAAGGATTTTGGTGGTTTCATAAATTTGTCTACGATCAGCATATTATACAATCCTCCGTAATTTTCATTCCTGTGTTGACTTTTCCTTTAAATTTCATTATAGTTGTAATTATATTATTTACAATCATCAAAATAATAAATATGCACAGTTTCTCAACATATTGAAAAGAACTGTTGAGAACTTGAAATATTTTAGACAAACCAGAAATATTTTTGTCTCAAAAATGTGAAAGCAAAATCATTATATCATACTACAAGGAGTTTCTTATCATGAAATATTCAACGAAATTAAGTGATACTGTTCATGTGATGGTTCTGATTGCTATCAACCAGGAAAAATCTCTCTCCAGCGCCTCAATTGCAGAAAGTGTCCATACAAATCCCGGCTTTGTACGCCAGCTTATGTTAAAACTAAAAAAAGCCGGACTTATGACCAGTGTAGCCGGACATGCCCATCCTTCTCTTTCAAAACCGGCAGACCAGATTACATTGCTGGATATTTATAAGGCAGTTGAAGGTGAGAAACCGCTGCTTCATTTAGATACTCATACCAATCCTGATTGTGGTGTTGGTATTAATATTCAGTTATCTTTGCAGGGATTTTATAATGAAATTCAAAAAAACGCTGAAGAAAAGATGAATACGATTACTTTACAGGATATCATAAATACTTATTACCAGAGAACATCCATGCAAAATGATTTACAGAATATTATATAGAAGGAGAAACGAAAAAGAACTTCCAGATATGGATTATCTTTGACTATTATCAGTCTACACCATCGGTTCTCTCAAGTCCAGCTAACCCCTGAACAATAACTGAAGTTCTTTTAAAGCGTTGGAAAAAATTGATTTTGGGTATTTTCATTTTTATCATTTTGGTATATCATAAGTTCAGCACCTTTTCCTTTGAGTATTTATTTGTGGTGAACTTATTATATCAAAGATCAGGTGCTATTTTTATGTCAAGGTACCAATTATTTTAAAATTTTAGTTGAAAATCAACTGTTATGCCAGTTTTACTGGTGGGAAAGTTGAGTAATAAATAAAAAGCATCACTACCTATAGCACAGAAAAATCACACACCAAATGCAAGCATTTAAATCTCGGGCAACTTTACTATCTAAGTTTTTAGCTCATAATGATAGCAAATAGAGTTTCACTACCTTGATAGAAGATAGTATTTTATTACATTTGGAAGTTTCATTACGAATAACAAATGTGTTCTATGACATCCCCTAGACAAATAGATGAAGCCAGTAACCGAACACAGTCAAAGTTGCCCGCCATATGCCGCATGCTATAATGAACACGAGATATCTCCTAGCTGTTTTTACAATATTTGATTGCAAATCAAAAAGCGTTCACAGCTCACCCTGACAGATGCTATGAACGCTCTAAAAAGAACAAAGACCAGAAAACGCCTTCTCATAAGACGCACGTCTCTAAACACGCATATAAGATATACCCATTATTCACCACTCAGCAACAGATCCGTCAGCATGTCTCCATATTGGATTCTTCCACTGATGCTTTGTCAGATTCTCTTCCAAAACAAGTTCTTTATTCACTTCAATCCCCAGGCCAGGTTTCGTTGGCATTGCACAGAAACCGTCAACAAACTGAAAATCTTGTTTATTTAATGCATAATCAAGCACACTTTTCCCAACATTATAATGTATGCCGATACTCTGTTCCTGAATAACTGCATTATAGCATGTTGCATCTACATTCAGACACGCAGCCAATGCGATTGGACCAAGTGGGCAATGCGGAGCGAGTGCCACGTCATACGCTTCTGCCATAGACGCAATCTTCTTCACTTCGGTAAGCCCCCCTGCATGAGACAGATCCGGTTGAATAATATCTACACCACCAGCTTGCAGAAGTCTCTTGAAATCATATTTAGTAAAGAGCCTCTCTCCCGTAGCAATTGGAATATTACAGGCAACGGCAATCTCTTTAAACACTTCCATATTTTCACACAGCACCGGCTCTTCAATAAACATCGGGTCGAACTCTTCCAGTTTTTTAGCTAGTATTTTTGCCATCGGCTTATGAACACGTCCATGAAAATCAATTGCAATACCAAAATACTTGCCACATGATTCTCTAATCGCAGCAACTCTTTCAAGAACAGCATCTATTTTGTCATAACTATCAATCATCTGCAGCTCTTCTGTCGCATTCATTTTGATTGCTTTAAACCCTGCGTCCTGCCTTTCTTTTGCCGCTGTGCCAACATCCGATGGCCTATCTCCACCAATCCAGGAATATACTTTAATCTTATCTCTACATTTTCCTCCCATCAATTCATATGCTGGTGTACCAAACGCTTTGCCCTTAATATCCCAAAGCGCTTGATCGATACCTGAAAGAGCACTCATTAAAACACCGCCGCCACGATAAAATCCAGCACGAAAGATTGTAGCCGAAATGTCTTCGATTCGGAATGGATCCTGTCCTATCAAATACGATCTATATTCTTGCACACATGCCAGAACAGCATCACAATGTCCTTCAAGTACTGCCTCACCCCATCCAGTGATTCCTTCATCTGTAATAATTTCTACAAATCCCCATCGTGGTCGCACATGGTAAGCATTAACTTCGACTATTTTCACCTTCTTATGTCCTCCTTCAACAGAATATCTTTATTTTAGAATGATCATCACACCCTTCGTTTTACCCTTGATACATATTTTTGGACATAAGATACTCCCAAATCCCAATTTTTATCTTTCAACACAGATAACGGCATAAGGTTACTCGCCAGCCCTACCCCCATATATCCTTCTTTAAAATAGTCATTAATATTATCAATAGTTACGCCACCAATTGCAATATAATTTGCCTCATCATATGGTCCTTTTAGCGCTTTGAGATATCCTTTCGGAGCACACCCTGCCGGAAACAATTTCATTGTTTTATAGCCAAATTCCAAACTTGTTGCAACATCTCCAGGTGTAAACACCCCAGGCAATAACATAATGTCTTTTTTTGCACAATACTGAAGCACATCAATCGGTGTACCTGGCGTAAGCAAAAATTGAGCTCCTGCTCCTATTGCCGCTTTTGCAAGATCCACACTTATTGCTGTACCTGCTCCTATCATACATTTTTCCCCAAAGCGATCTCGTAGTATTGCAATCTGTTTTAAACCATGCTCGCTGTTCAAAGCCACTTCAAAAAACGAAATCCCCCCATCTACAATTGCCTGCGCATAATCAACCGTATATTCCAATGGGATATTTCTCAGTATTGCAAGTATCGGATTTTCTTTTACAACAGAATACATATCCATTCTATTTTCCTCCTAGTATTATTGAAAATCAGATATGATCAGTAATAGCAACCATCGCTACAGGAGCAGCTTCCAACTGTGAAAAACGAATTGGAAATGCACAAATTTCTTTTATTCTTTCCACACCTAATAACTTCTGAATATTTACATCTTCAAAAAGAAGCAATGTTCGTTCTTTCTGTTCACTATTTGTTTCCAACAACGCATGATGGCATGGAAACCCTTCATCTCCACCTGTAATAGCACTATCATAACTAATAGAATCCATTGCTATTGCCTTTAATTCAGGGAATTCTTTTCGTAAATATTTCGCAGCCATTACCTCCATACATGGGAAATTATCCACAAAATCCTCCGGAGAAATATCTCTCAAACGCGAATGACCTGTATATAAGAACAAAATATCACATTCTTTTATTTCAGATTCATGCGATTTTAAATCCTCATATCGAATTCTCTCCCCTTTTCCTTTTGCAATTTCCAGAACTAATGGTTTTGTATAATGGAAATCCTCTATCGGAATCTGGTCGATTGTTTTTCCATTAGCATCAAAATGAAACGGTGCATCTACATGTGTTCCTGTATGCAAATGGTGAAATACAGAAGATGCATTGCTTGGATCTCCATTTTGTATTACTGTATTATATTCAATTCTTTCTGCTGGATTCGTTGGCCATTTAGGCATATCCAAGCTTATTATGTAACTTAATTCTATTAACATTTTTTACTCCTCATCTGGTTTACGGAAAATATATCCTTTACGTACCATATCAAACAGAATTGCCATAATAATAATCAATCCCATAACTACCTGCTGCAGATATGCATTAACACTCATAAGGTTCATTGCATTACTGATAATTGTTAAAATTAAAGCTCCAACAATCGTACCAACAACGCTGCCTTCTCCACCTGACATGCTTGCTCCGCCGATTACTACTGCTGCAATCGCATTTACTTCCATACCATTACCAATTGTACTGGTACATGTTAACAATTTTGACGTTAATACAACTCCAACCAGAGCAGACATGACACCCTGAATAACATAAACTGAAAACTCAATCAGTCTTACATTGATTCCGCTTAGCCATGCAGATTTACGATTACTTCCTGTAGCATATACCTTACGTCCGTATCCTGTATATTTCAATACAATATACGCGACTATATATAAGCAAATCATCAGTAATACGCAAAATGGCACACCTGCAATCTTTTTAAGACCAATAAAACTATATTCCAAAGGAAGCCCTATAATCGTCTTTCCCATAGAAATATAAAGTGCTAATCCCGCTGTTACATTAGACGAAGCAAGCGTAGCAATAAATGCCGGCATTTTTAATACCGTAATTAAAAAGCCATTAAAAACACCAACCAATACGCCTAACAAAAGCATTATGATGATTGCTGTTCCTACTCCTACTTTCCCTTCTGACAATAACTTTGTTCCAATCGTTGCCGAAAAAACAATACAACCTCCGACAGACAGATCAATACCACCTGTCAGAATAACAAATGTCATGCCAATCGCTGCGATGCCACAGGTTACAGACTGTGTCAACACATTGCTAAGGTTTGAAACAGAAAGAAATTTGTCTGTAAATATTGATGCAATAATACACATTACCAGCAATATAATAAATACCGATCCTTGTGACTTCATGAAATTTTTTACAATGGTTGTTCCGTTGGATTCCTTTTTCATTTTATAACCCTCCACCTTTACATTACGAGTCTTTGTAAATCTGTTTCATTTATTTTATTTATTTCATCCATGCCATATTCTCCTGTAATCTGGCCATCTTTCAACACTAAGATTCTATCAGCCATACCAAATACTTCCGGTACTTCTGATGATAACAATATCACCCCTATACCTGCTTCTACCATTTCATTGATCAGCTTATATACCTCTACTTTTGCTCCAATATCAATTCCTCGCGTTGGTTCATCCAAAACAATAATCCTGGCTTTTGATGCAAACCATTTGGCAATAACAACTTTCTGCTGATTTCCACCACTTAAGTTTGTCACCTTTTGTTTCATACTTTCACATTTAACCTGCAATTTTTCAATTAATTTCTGATTAACTGCTTTCTCTTTTTTTAAATCCAGAAAAACACCTCTTCTGATATGTTTTAATGCCGCTAGCGAAATATTAAAATCAATTGCCTGATTAACCTGCAGTCCCTCTCCGCCTCTGTCTTCTGAAATATATCCTATTCCGGCATTCACCGCCTCTACCGGAGATGCATATCTTGCATTTTTGCCATTAAACCAGATATTTCCTGTCAGCTTGTCATTACCCTTTCCATATACTCCAAAAAGAGCCTTTGCTATTTCTGTTTTTCCAGCACCGAGAAGTCCCACAATTCCAAGAACTTCACCACGTTTTAATTCAAACGAAATATCATTCAAATGGTTTTTCAATGTAATATGTTCAAATCTCAGCAATGTTTCGCCCTTTTCATAGCGAACTTTAGGATACTTGTTTTTGATGGTTTTTCCAACAACCATTTCTGCCAACAACTCTTCATTAATATCTGATGTTTGCACTGTAGCTACTTTTTTTCCATTGTTTAATATAGTTATTCTATCTGTGATATCCATCATCTCATCTAATTTGTGAGAAATAAATACAACAGAAATTCCTTCCTTTTTCAAATTTCTGACAATGGCAAATAAATTTTCAACATCTTTTTTGGGCAACGCAGAAGTCGGCTCGTCCAGAAGAATAAATTTACAATTTCCGTTTAAAGCTCTTGCAATTGCTGCAATCTGTTGCTGAGCAATACTAAGACGATCCATCCTTTCATTTACATTAATGTCCACTTTAATCAATTTAAGGAGTTCTTTTGATACCCTTTCCATTTCTTTCCAGTCAACCATGCCAGCCTTATTCTTAGGAATATTTCCCTGGCAGATATTCTCTGCCACGGTCAGATGCGGAAACAGATCTAGTTCTTGATACACCATTCGTATTCCATGATTAGCTGCTGCATGAGGAGAGTCAAAAGACATTTTTTCCCCATCAATATATATATTACCAGTTGTAGGTGTAAGCGCTCCATTGATAATCTTCATCAAAGTTGACTTTCCTGCTCCATTTTCTCCAAGAAGACCATGTATCTCACCTGGAAGGATTTCAAAATCGATATCAGACAGTACTGTAATTCCATAAAACTGTTTTCCAATGCCATTCAATACTAAACCTTGTTTATCCATTGTAAGTTCCTTTCAGAAAATAGTTTATAATTGCAATGAGGTGCTATAAATATAACACCTCATGTGTAAGTTACTATTCAATTGCATACGTATTCCATGTGTTTGCGGTTTCACTCCAATATCCGTCTTCCAGATCGAAATTACCCCAGAATTCCGCTTCATCTACATTATCTTTTGTAATAACGGATGCGTTAACTTTTGTTACACCGCCACCTAATTCTTCTCCTTTGACAGTTTTTGTCAATACTGCTTTTACAGCAATGGTCGCTAAAGCAAGCGGTGAGTTATCCACTGTCATATCCACATATTCCTGACGAATATAATCCATCGCAGATGCAGCTCCATCAATAGATACAATCATTACATGTTCTGGATCGTCTAATGTTTTCAATTTTTCTGACTGCGTTAAACCGGAAATAACACCTGCTAACATGCAATCACTATGAAGGAATACAGCATCAATGTCTTCATTTGTTGTAAGGATATCATTCATAGCAGCCATAGATGATTCTGAAGACCAATCACAAGGATTATCTCTGATATCATCCAATCCATATTCTTCTACACCCTCTGCAAATCCTGTTGTTCTATCATCTGCAGAAGCAGTTCCTAAAGTCCCCTGCATTGTTGTTACTGTTGCACCTTCTCCAGCATTATCAGCAACATATTCTGCCGCCAGTTTACCCATTGCCACATCATCAATAAGCGCACTATAGTCAACTGTACAATCTCCATTGATAGCTCTTCCTACCGCTATAGCCGTAACTCCCGCTTCATTGCATGCTTTTACGGCAGGTGCAACAGCATTACTATCTGCTGCCTGAATTAAAACAACATCTACTCCTTTTTCAATAAAGTCATAAATCTGATTGCACTGATTCTCAACATCGCCATCTGCACTGCTTACTGTTACTTCTGCTCCAGCTGTTTCAAGTAAGTACTGTGCATACTTCTGTACTGCAATTACATATTCACTGTCTAATTCTGCAACAGTAATAGCTACCTTTAACGGTGTTCCGTCCTCTTTAATAGCAAGGTTCGGTAAAATTTCACTTTCAAAATTATCTACCGTCACTTCTGTTTCCGCATTCGCCCATGCTGTTATAGACATTGTAGGCATCAGAAGCGCTCCTACCATAATTGAACCCACGATCATTTTCATTTGTTTCCATTTAGCCATTTTCTTGTCCTCCTTAGTATTTATTGTGTTATGAAATAACAAATGCTTGTACCACGATAATATAATTTTTTTATTGTTATGTCAAGTCGTTTTGCAAAATTACATATTTTTTATAATTTATCCTCATTTTAATTGTGCATATTGTATATATCACGATAAAATAATTTTATTTTTTTACTTTTTTTATTTGATTATTTGTAAAACTTGTGTTATATTGGATTTAAATTAAAAGGAAAGGGGGAGAAACGATAGATATGGACACTATCCAGTATCCTACATTGATAAAAATCAATGAAATGTATCCTCAAATGACTCAAAGTCAGCAACAGCTTGCTACTTATATTTTGGAAAATCCATCCATCGTAGTAAATACATCGATAACTGATCTTATGAGTCACACTAATTTTCGAAGCGAAGCTTCTGTTGTAAAATTCTGCCGACTACTTGGATTTGACGGATTTAAATCTTTTAAAATCAAACTTACACAGGAATATTTAAATCGAACATTTTATCATTCTCAAAACGATATTACCTTAGACGACACACCTGGGGATATTAAGAAAAAAGTATTCCTTGGCGCTATTAACTCATTGAACAAAAATTCAGACACCATTATAGATGAATGTACAGAAGCCCAGCGTCTTATCATCTCTGCTAACCGCATTATAATTATCGGCCATGGAGCTTCAGCTGCAATATGCCAGTATGCCTATTTTCGTTTTACTGAACTTGGCCTTAATTGTGTCTACAACCTGGATGCACACATGACCGCCGCATTGCTTTCACATTCTAAGACTAATGATTTGATTTTATGCGTATCACAATCTGGTGAAACAGCTGACATTTATAAACAAATTGAAAACGCATACAGAAATAGAATTGCAACAATTCTAATTACAGGAAATCCCAATTCTTCTATTGCAAAGATTTCTACTGTCGTATTAAGCACACTTAGTGAAGAGTTCAGTATTTTGACAGATGCATTAAATTCGCGCATATCTCAATTCTGTTTAATTGATGCTCTTTTTTCTATGATCAGTATAAAAGATGCAAATAGAATGATTCCACGTCTTCAGGAAACCAGAAATACTTTTAAGAAATACAAGATAGAACAGAATAATTTGTAGAATTACATTTCATTTACTTTAAGAATGGATAACAAATGCTTACAACATCCACGTTAGAAAGGACAATCAGAAATGGATACATACACAATTACAATAGACGGCGGTACTACTAATACACGTTGCATTCTTTGGAACAGTAGTCGTCAACGAATAGATGAACAGAAACGTGAGGTCGGCGTACGCAATACGGCCATAGATGGCAATAATTCCAAATTAAAAAATGCTGTTAAAGAATGCCTTGAGCAGTTGCTTGAAGACCATTCTCTTACTTACGATAACATCAATCATATTATTGCCAGCGGTATGATTACTTCCGATGTAGGAATTGTTGTCGTTCCGCACCTCACAGCTCCTGCCGATTTAGAACAGATAGCTCGTTCTACTGTTGCAATAAGGCTTCCAGAAATATGTCCAATCCCAATCCACTTTATACCTGGAATCAAAAACTCATGTAGTAATATTTCTCTTGAAAATTACGAAGCAATGGATATCATGCGTGGCGAAGAAGTAGAAAGTCTCGCCATTATTGATAAATACCATAATGGTTCCCCAATGATCCTAGTACTTCCAGGATCACACAATAAGTTTGTCGCAGTAAATGCCGATAAAGAAATAACCGGTTGCCTTACTTCTATTTCCGGAGAACTACTTTCTGCAATTATCAACGATACAATCATTGCCAAGTCAGTAAACAGAAGTTTTGTTACTGCTGACCAATATGACAGAAAATGGCTTCTTCTAGGCTATAATACCGCAAAAGAAACCGGACTTGGACGTGCATGCTTTTCCGGTCGTATACTCGGACTTTTCTGCAACGCCGAGCCTTCAAAAATATCAAACTATATTTTAGGTGCAGCACTTCAGGGTGACATTCAGGCTATCAGAAATTCCTCCGCACTTTGTGTAACTGACGATACTCAGTTTGTTGTCTGTGGAAAAGATCCTTTTAAACAGGCATTAGTTGACATCTTCACAGAAGAAAAACTAAGTAACCAAATAACTATATTTGAACCCGAAGCTGGATTTTCTGCTTCTGCTTTAGGTGCATATCTTGTAGCTGAAAAATGTAAAATTATATAGGAGAAAATATATTATGAAAGTTGTAATTACAGATTATCAATACGAAAATATAGATTCAGAACGTTCAATTATCACTGGTGCAGGTTATGAATTATTTGATTACCAAGTTAAAACTACTCCAGATCTTATTCCAGTTGTAAAAGATGCAGATGCAGTCATCACACAGTATTCTGATATTAATGCAGAAGTAATCGAACACATGCAGAATTGTAAAATCATCATAAAGTACGGAATTGGCGTAAATAATATTGATTGTGAAGCTGCTTCCAAGAAAGGAATTTATGTGTGCAATGTACCTGATTATGGTGTGGATGAAGTATCCGACCATGCGTGTACCATGCTTCTCGCTTTAGGAAAAAAGCTACCCATCTTAGCAAAATCTTTCCGCAAAGGTGAATGGGGATATTCCAGTGTTGTCCCTCTTTTAAGATTATCAGAATGCACTCTTGGATTGGTAGGCTTTGGTCGCATCCCTAAAATGGTTGCCCGCAAAATGAGTGCATTTGGAATGAAAGTGATCGCATACGATCCTTATATAAATGAGAC
>UMIN01019261.1_pt1 | contig 68089 bp, 101 predicted proteins | sample 1965811 | NCBI WGS metagenome assembly UMIN01 (sample SAMEA4836123, study PRJEB28245) | human gut metagenome | biome: gut microbiome; material: fecal sample | place: Denmark | collected 2008
GGACTGACAACGATTTCCTACGACGAGATTAAGGAAAAGGAATTTGACCGTTTTGGGTTTGACAATGAAAAAGAAAAAGAACGGCTGAATTGGTTTAGCCTAGAAGAGTTTTATTTGACATTGAGGTACCATATGTGGCTGGAAGAAGATATTATGATTGAGTATCCGTTTTACCAAAGACATAAAGAACGCCTGGCAGAGCTGATCGAAGATTATGATTATCAGGCAGTCACTGTCTACCTCTATGGGGATTGGAGAGTAATTTATGAAAGAGGCGTGAACCGAGACAGAGGAGAGAATCGGCATTTGGGCCATTTGACGACTTGTTATCATAAGGGTATGACCCAAAAAGATGAGAACTTTGTGCCGGATACTTTTATGACTTATGAAGAATTTCGGAGAGCTTTGGATGTGAAAAATTATGATATTTGTCTGGGTTATCATATTCCGGTGGATATCACGGATTTTTCAAAGGTGGACTATGGGGAAGTGGCGAAGAAAATTTGTGAACAGATTGGAACAAAAAATTATTGACATATGCTAATAAAAAGGGTAAGATAAAAATATAATAAACATATGCCAATAAACAGGAGGGCCAAGATGCCAAGACCGAGTAAAGAAAAACGAGTCTGTAGACTACCGCTGTGCGACCGGTTTCAGGCGGCGTATTGCCGTTGTCCGAACCACAGAATTCAGATGTCCGTGGAAGAGTACGAGACCATACGGTTGATTGACTATATGGGATTGACCCAGGAAGAGTGTGCGGCTGCTATGGACGTGGGGAGGGCGACAGTTCAGACTCTGTATACTGATGCACGTAAAAAGCTCGCGCGTTTTCTGGTAGAGGCTTCTAGCTTGGAGATACAAGGAGGCAACTTTGTGATCGGCCAGAATGGTTCTCGCTGCGGCAGAGAAAAAAGACAGGATGCTAAGAAGGGAGATTATAAGATGAGATTAGCAGTTACCTTTGAAAATGGAGAAATTTTTCAGCACTTTGGACACACAGAACAATTTAAAGTTTACGACGTAGAAGATGGAAAAATCAGCGGTGCTCAAATTGTGGATACCAATGGAAGCGGTCATGGAGCTCTAGCTGGTTTCTTGAAAGATTTAGGAGTAGATGTGTTGATTTGTGGAGGTATTGGCGGTGGAGCTAGGAATGCTCTGGCAGAAGCTGGGATTGAGTTGTTTCCGGGGGCTTGTGGAGATGCCGATGCCCAAGTAGAATCTTATCTTGCAGGAAATTTAAACTATGATCCTGACACAGTCTGCAATCACCATGGACATGGACACGGAGAAGGTAACTGTGAAGATCATGGACAACATGAGTGTGGACATCACTGCGGTGAGTAATTCATAGAATCCCATAATAAAGTGGGCTGCTACCTCGGTTTTGAGGGGCAGCCCACTTTGTGCTTCCCGCGGTATTGCGTGCGCATCCACAGCGGAGCGTTTTCAGTTTTTCCAGCCTCGGTAGCGGTTCAGACAGGAACGAATCTCTTCCATTCTGGGCATAGCTAGATTACAAGGGACCATGGAAGTGCCAAAAAGTCCGTCCAGCCCGTCCTTTTGCAGTAATTTTTCTAACTGTTGGCAGATTTGCGGCACAGTATTGCGTCCATCTGCTAAATTTTCTAGAGTATAGCGCAAAAGCTGAGCAAGGGCAGCAGTCTGTTCCACATCAGCCAGTTGTTCTACATAGCGAAGATCTACGGTCTCACGGTTGATGGAGAAAGCATCCTTTGAGAGCACTTTTAACTTTGCGCGTTCAGGCCCTCGACTGCCATGGCGGCTGTGTCTGTCATTGTGGGGGAGGACAATTCGCTTATCCTTGGGAGCGTGGTAAGGTGGTTTTTCAGTTGGAAGGAGCGGATATTTCTGACACAGTTCTTTTGCAGCTTTTGTGATGTCTATAGGTCGATAGGAATCCATCTGTATCACGGTGTCGGCCTTGTGGAAGAAGGCGCCGGAACTGCCGGCCACAAGGATTGTGGAACAGCCGGAATTTTCATAGATTTCCCGGATTCGTTCCAAAAACGGGGTGATTGGTTCTTTTTCCCTGCGGATTAGGGTCTGCATCATCTCGTCGCGGACCATGAAATTCGTGGCGGAGGTATCTTCGTCGATCAAAAATAGACGACTACCCCCGTAGAGTCCTTCTGCGATATTGGCGGCCTGAGAGGTGCTGCCGCTGGCGTCCAGAGAGGTAAAAGCCCGAGTGTCTTTTTGGTTGGGCAAATCATTGATAAACAGGGAGATGTCCACCTGCTGAATGTGGCGCCCATCTTCTGCTCGGATTTTTAAGGCAGTGGAGTCTGTGATAACGTACTCGCGTCCGTCTCCTTTTCTGTGATTGTAGACCCCCATTTCCAGAGCTTGGAGCAGAGTGGATTTTCCGTGGTAGCCTCCTCCGACAATCAGTGTGATGCCACGAGGGAGCCCCATTCCTGTCAAGGCTCCTTTGTGGGGGAGCTGAAGCTGAATCCTCAAAGACTCAGGAGAGGAAAACGGAATACAGTTCTTCATAGGGAGGTCGCTGACACCGCTTTGCCTGGGCAAGATGGCTCCATCCGCCACAAATGCGGTGAGACCTAAACGTGACAGCTCCTGTCGAATGAAGTATTGATCTTCGGCCAGCTCGAAAACTTGAAGAACTGTGTCGGGATTTTGATTTTTGTAGTAGAGAGCGTGAAAAACACAGTCTGGGAGAATAGAAAAAAAGATTTTCTCCAGTTCTGGTGCATTGATCGTTCTTCCATTGGCGGGAAATCCGATTTCAAAACGTACATGAATTCCCTGTCTGTCAATTTTGCAGGCCGTCCGTTCGAGAATTTCCTGTCCGCAATGAGTAATCCTGAGAATTCCGCTCTTTCCAGAACCCTTTGCCTGGAAGCTATGGGGAGACAATTCTTTTTCCATGCGGCGGATGAGATAATCCTGCAGAGCAACTCTTGTGTGTGCAGTCTGATAGTATTCTTCTGGAAAACCAGCCTTGCTGTGAGGGACAAAGACACGGACATTGGAAGGAGAGGCAAAAGGGTCTCCTTGAACGTGCTCGATATGAAAAATGTAACGCTGGAAATCATAGCTGCCTTTCAGTGACTTGTAGGCAGGATAACTCTTTCGGTGTATGGAAGCTAGTTGGCTTCGTAGTTGTGTCGATGTGTTCATATATTTTAAACCTCCTATTTTCATTGATAGTATACCTTGTGTGAGAAAAAAAGGAAAGTCACAGTTTCACGAAATGAACATATTTTTATAACGATTTCATCACATATTTTTTATATACTCAAACGCAAGAAAGGAAAAAAGTACAGCAATCAAGATACAATTAAAGAAAGAGAGAAAGATTAGGAGGAATGAACATGAGTGACGAGCGTTATGAGATTCAGCAGACGAATCAAAATGTATATCAAGCCAACGAGACAGAGGGGGAAAATTTTGAGAGAGAATACGAAAAGGGGGCGCGGAATTCTTCGGAAACAGGCCCTGAGCTGGGAAAACCGAAGAAAGGGAAAAAACCTTATTTAAAAGAAAATCATAAAAGACTGTTAAAAAGAGCGGCTGCTCTGGCGCTGAGTGGAGTGCTGCTCGGAGGTGCGGCAGGGGTATCATTCGTGGCGGTGAACCGGATTGCACAAGATTCCTCAGAGGCCGAGAAAGTTGTTTCAAGTACACCTACGCTTCAGACAGCCGCAGACACTAAAGATGGAAATATAAAAGGACAGTCTTTGGATGTCTCCGACATTGCCAGCGCAACGATGCCTTCTATTGTATCGATTACCAATAAATCAGTGCAGGAAGTTCAAAATTATTTCGATATGTTCGGAATGGGCGGTCAGATGCAGGAACAGGAAGTGGAGAGCGCTGGTTCTGGCATTATTGTAGGGCAAAATGATACGGAGCTTTTGATTGTGACTAATAATCATGTGGTAGAGAATGCGGATACCTTGTCAGTAGCTTTCGTGGACAATGAAGTGTATGAGGCGGCTATCAAAGGAACGGATGCAGATAATGATTTGGCGGTTGTGGCTGTGAAGCTGGAAGAGATCTCTGATGACACAATGTCTGAGATCAAGGCAATTCAGTTGGGTGATTCAGAGAACCTCCAAGTGGGTGAACAGGTGGTCGCCATCGGAAATGCCCTGGGATACGGCCAGTCTGTGACGACAGGGATTGTCAGCGCAGTGGATCGGCAGCTAGATGAAGCTTCCTGTAATTTGATTCAGACGGATGCGGCGATCAATCCTGGAAACAGCGGCGGAGCCCTTTTGAATATGCAGGGACAGCTGGTGGGTATCAATTCGGCGAAACTTGCATCCACTGAGGTGGAGGGCATGGGATATGCCATCCCGGTATCGGTGGCTCAGCCGATTATGGAGGATTTGATGAGCCGTACAACGAGAGAGAAGGTTTCCGAAGATCAGGCATCTTCTATAGGAATCAAAGGTGTGGATGTAGACAGCGAGACGGCAGAGACTTACGGAATGCCTCAGGGTGCTTATGTCGCTGAGGTAAATGAGGGCAGTGCGGCGGAGAAAGCAGGACTGAAAGAAGGCATGATTATCACGAAATTCGACGGTACTAGTGTGAAGTCTATGTCTGATTTGAAAGCCCAGCTTGCCTACTATGCGGCGGGTGAGACGGTGAACCTAACCGTGTCTGTGGCTGATAACGGAGAATATCAGGAGAAAGATTTGCAGATCACTTTGGATGCGGCGGATAAGACTGAGGAGACGAATTCCGAACAGGAAGGTGAAAACAGCTTTCAGGAGAATTTTCAAGGATTCCAAGGCGATGGACTTTGGTGACAGATAAAAATGATAAAAGGAGAAGGGCATTCCCAAAGTCATAGAATGGCTTTGGGGACGCCCTTTACTGTATTCCAATAGGCTTACTTGGCTGTTTCATCGTTGCTGTCTTTGAGCTTTTTGTGGTTGATATCATCCACAAAGCCATTCCAAGCCTTACCTTTTAGATAAACAGCAAGTACGACCAAAGTGATGGAAATTAGAATTCCTAGAATTCCCATGGCACAACCTCCTTTGCAGAAGAAGGAAAATGGTTATTTCCAGCAGTCTGTATTGTCTAGACCAATGTCGGATGCTTTGAACACGGGGTCTTTTCCTGCTTTTTTCTGAGTTTCATAATTTTTCAAAGTTCGGATGACGATGTTGCTCAGTGCCAAAATCGCGAAGATATTAATGATAGCCATAAAGCCCATCAGGATATCAGCTAGGTTCCACACGGTAGAGAAATCGGCCTGTGCACCGAGGAAAATAGCAATCAGACAAGTACAGCGAAATACGTTTAATACGATTTTATTGTCTTTGATGAAACGAATATTGGACTCTGCGTAATAATAATTTCCCACAAGGCTAGAGAAGGCAAAGAAAAAGATCGCCAAGGTGATGAAATGAATTCCAACTTCTCCAATACTGCTCTTTACGGCTTCCTGTACATAAGGAATTCCATCTAGAACACCAGATTCTCCGGGTACCTGGGAGATCAGCAGCATCATGGCTGTGGTGGAGCAGATGACCAAAGTATCGATAAATACAGATAAAGTCTGAACCAGTCCTTGTTTTGCAGGGTGGGAAACCAAAGCTGAGGCGGCTGCATTAGGTGCGGAACCCATACCTGCTTCGTTGGAAAAGAGTCCTCGTTTAATACCTATGACTACAGCGCTGCCCGCGAAACCGCCGGCGATAGCTTTGGGATTCAAGGCTTCACTGAAGATCAGGGCGAACACTCCGGGAAGTTGTGTGATATTGGTGAGAGTAACAAAAAGTCCCAATAAAATGTAACAGGTGGCCATAATCGGCACGATGACAGAGGTGATGAAACCAATTCTGTGAACTCCACCAAAAATGACAAGACCTGTGAGGACAGCTAAAATCAGACCGATGACGGCTGGCCATATGGTGTCATTATAGTTCGCGATGTAGTAAGGCAAAGCGGAAGAAATGTTGTAAGACTGTAGGCCGTTAAATCCGTAAGAGAAACATGCGATAAGAGCGATGGAGAAGAGAATTCCCAATTTTCGACTGTGTAGAGCACGCTCGATATAGTAGGAAGGCCCTCCGCGGAAATCGGCTCCGTCTTTGACTTTGTAAATCTGAGCCAGAGTAGATTCTGCGAAAGCAGAGGAACCGCCGATGACTGCCATAAGCCACATCCAAAAGACTGCTCCCGGTCCTCCAGCGGCAATTGCAGTGGCAATTCCAGCAATGTTGCCGGTGCCGACACGGGACGCGGTCGAGATCATCAAGGCCTGGAAGGAGGATACCTGTTTCGTATCGCTGCCGTCAGAATTCGCTTTTTCTTTTAAGATAGAAAGAACGTCTTTAATTTTACGTACCTGAACAAAACGTGTGCGGATGGAATAGTAAAGTCCGCAGCCAACCAGAAGGAAAATTAAAATGTAGGTGTACATAAAATCGTTCAGCCAGGTCAGAAAGTCTTGAAACATATAAAAGTCTCCTTTCTTTTGTATGGTTTTTATAGAAACCCTCAATGGACAAAAACAGACAAAAGGCAGATCGTGGAAATCCATGATCCACAAGGATGTGTGTCTTTGTCCGCTAAAGGTACCGTACTATCATACAGGAAAAATAGTGATAACACAAACAAAAGTAGTAGAACTTCTTTAAGATCAAAAAAAGTAAGGAGGGGAAAGTGAAAAACTGAATTTTATAAAGTATACACTTATTATAACATATGATAATTAAGAAGCCGACCGCTGATGTGCGGTCGGCTTTGCAGTTTTACTATGTAATATTAAGTGGTCTTCTTTCTTTTGAAAAGGTGTACCTGTTCGTCTGCATTCTCAGTTAGGAGAGTAAGACCGGTCAGTGGCAACAGAATACCGACCAGAGGGGTCAGCCAGTTCACGAATGCGTAAGGGGCGAACACAAACGGTGAAATACCCAGTGATGCATACATGAAAGCTCCGCAGGTAGTCCAAGGGAATAAAGGTGCTGTGACGGTGGCACTTTCCTCCACACAGCGGGAGAGCATCTGGCGTTTCAGGCCATTTTCCGGGTAGACGTCTTTGTACAATTCTCCCGTCAGTACAATGCTCATGTACTGTTCGCCAAGACAGGCACAACCTGCGACTCCCGTAAAGATAGTACAGGCAGGAAGTAACCGGCGAGATGGTAAGCGTGTGATGATTTTTCCGATCAAAACCTTTAAGATTCCGCTCATGGTAATTAGGCCGCCTAGGATGAGAGCTAAAATACCTAAAGAGAAGGTCCACATCATTTCTTGCATACCTCCACGGTTGAGTAGTTCGTCTACGATTTCGACTCCTGTGGAGTATACGTTTCCATTATTTAGCACATCAAAGAAGGAAGAAATATGTGCTCCTTGGTAAATAGCTGCAATAGGATAGGATACGATGATACCAATCAGCAGAGATGGAATTGCGGGGAATTTACAGATACTGAGAATTAATACCACGATTAGCGGAATTAGAACTATTGGTGAGACCGTAAAGGTGCCACTGATTGCGGCTTGAATCTCAGCGATTCCTTCAATGTCCAGCTCTACGTTCGTATATTGAAACCCTATGATGGAATATATGACCAGGCAGATGAGATAGACAGGGACTGCCGTATACATCATTGCGCCGATATGTTTAAATACATCTGTTCCCGCGATAGCCGGAGCCAGGTTTGTAGTATCGGACAAAGGGGACATTTTGTCTCCAAAATATGCTCCTGACAGAATACAACCTGCGATCAATGGCTGAGGGAGGCCCATGGTAGTGCCGATTCCTAAAAGTACGACGCCGACGGTTCCGGCAGTAGTCCAGGAACTTCCTGTACTGATGGAGGTCAGCGAAGTGATAATCAAAGTCGCAGGTAAGAACCAACCAGGGGAAAGAATGTCCAATCCATAGTAAATCAAAGCGGGCAGTGTGCCGCATTGTACCCAAGCACCGATTGCCATACCGATCAGGAAAAAGAAGAAAAGTGCAGGCATAGCCTTTATTGTTCCTTTGACCATACCGTCCAAGATCTCATCCCAGGAATATCCCAGGATTACGCAGGCCACTCCAATGATCGCCACACAGCAGACTAAAAGCACGTGCTCATCCAAACCGAATACCAGGATGCCGGCGATCAATGTTCCGATGATACAGGCAAGTGTGATCAGGGAAAACAAAGCAGATGGGGTACGGTGATTTTTTCGGGGGGGGGTAGTTTTCATAGCGTTTCCTCCTATGATTCAATTCCTCTGGAATGGAGAAATTAGAACTCCGTTCCAACAACGTCCATCAAAAAAATTTTGGGGAAATTTTTGATATGACATGTAAATAAGTTGCTTGAGATATCATAGTTCGGAATAGCTAGGTGAAATTATTTTATTGTGTGTATGATAGTATTCATTTTACACTTTTTTTACAAAAATTTCAACTATTTTCAGCGTTAAAGTGTAAGAGATATCCCAAGTTCAGACATACAGTGTACGGGAAGCAATAAGCATACTTGTATGTTTTTGCGAGCAGATGGCTGTATGAGCTGAGTGCTAGGAAAGAAAGTTTTGCATACTTAGTTTTAAATTCGGACACAATACTTTCATAACAATAAACAGGAGGTTTGGAAATGTTTCGTTATTTACCGATACGAAGGGTATACGCAAGACAAGTCCTAGACTCCCGGGGAAATCCTACGGTGGAAGTAGAGGTAACTGTGGGTGAGGGCGTCATTGGAGTGAATGGATATACAGGAAGAGCCATTGTGCCGTCAGGGGCATCCACAGGTAAATTTGAGGCAGTAGAACTCAGAGACGGAGAGAAGGGAAAATACGTAGGTCTAAGTGTAGAGAAGGCTGTAAACAACGTGAACACCAAATTGGCAGAAGCGATTGTGGGAGAAAACGCACTTAGCCAGGAATATATTGATTCTTTGCTATTAGAGACGGACGGGACAGAAAATAAGAGCAATGTCGGTGCAAACGCAATGTTGGGAGTGTCAATGGCGGTAGCACGGGCAGCAGCGCTCGCGTTAAGACTACCTCTGTATCAATATTTGGGCGGAGTGCATGTAAAAAGGATGCCTGTGCCGATGATGAATATTTTAAACGGCGGTGTTCATGCGGACAATACCGTAGACCTCCAAGAATTTATGATTATGCCGGTAGGCGCCTGTGATTTCTCAGAAGGACTCAGAATGTGTGCTGAGATCTATCAATTTTTGAAAATACTGCTGAAAGAGAAGGGGTTGTCTACAGGAGTTGGAGATGAAGGCGGGTTCGCGCCGGATTTATCCAACTCTTCAGATGTTCTGGAACTGATTGTGGAAGCGATAAAGAGAGCTGGATATGAGCCAGGAGAGCAGATTGCGATTGCACTAGATGCCGCCGCCAGTGAACTGTATGACGAAGAGAGGAATGTCTATTACTTCCCGGGAGAGAGTAAGATGAGAGGGGAGGAGGTGCTTAGAGATTGCCAGGAGATGGTAGAATATTACCGGGAACTGACAGAGAAATATCCGATTGTATCCATAGAAGATGGACTTCATGAAGACGACTGGGAGGGTTGGAAACTACTCACCAAAGAGCTGGGAGACCGTGTGCAGCTTGTGGGCGACGATCTCTTTGTCACAAATATTAAACGGCTGCGCTGCGGCATAAAGCTGGGAGTAGCCAACGCGATTTTGATCAAAGTCAATCAAATCGGCACCCTATCGGAAGCTTTAGATGCTGTAGATATGGCACATCGGGCTGGATACCGGGCTGTGATTTCTCACCGTTCCGGAGAGACAGAAGATCCGTTTATTGCAGATCTCGCCGTGGCTACCGGAGCCGGGCAGATTAAGACAGGCGCTCCTTGCAGATCAGACAGAAATGCGAAATACAATCAGCTTTTGCGTATCCATGATTATCTGGGGGAGACCGCAGTGTATGAACATCCATTCTGTAAAGAGACAGACTGTAAGGAATGAAAAACGTAACAGTTCCGTCAGCGCCATTCGTAAAACCGCACTGCATGCTTATCGTGGCTGACACCACTGTTTTACTCTTTAAAGACACTTAGTTCGTACAGATGTCCGCTCGCAAAAACATACAAGTGTGTTTTATGCTTCCCGTACACTGTATGGCTGAAGTGTGATTGAAAAACCATAATATTTGTGTTGAAAACCTGACACCTTTGTGATACAATGAATCACGATTGATTAGGAGGTGTCATCGTGGAAATTCTGAAAATGATTTTGACAGTGATATTTTTTCTTGACTGTATCGTTTTGACAGTTATTGTTTTAATGCAAGAAGGTAAACAGCAGGGACTGGGAGTGATCGCAGGAGCTGCGGACACGTACTGGGGCAGGAATAAGGGCCGTTCCATGGAAGGCGGACTGATAAAGGCGACCAGAATTTTAGGTGCTCTGTTTTTTGTGTTAGCTTTAGTTTTGAACATGAAGTTTTGGTAAGACGCGAAACACTCTTGTATGAAATGCAAGGGTGTTTTTCCTTATTTTGGAATCATATATCGCAGGTTGGATTGAAAATGATCAGTTTCAAAAAAATGAGATTAGGAGTTATCAGTGAAAAGAGAAAAACTGGAAAAAAGAAAAAAAGTAGTGTTGAGTCTGTTGCTGCATCCACAGTATAAGCCTATGAGGGCGAAGGAGATCGCAATGATTTTCGAGCTTCCCAAGGGCAGGAGAAAGGAGCTCTATCCGGTCTTAGATGCCCTTGTGGAAGAGGGGAAGATCGTTACAGACCGCAGAGGCCGCTACGAGGCTGCTGAGAGGGCAAAAAGTAAGAAAAAAGAAAAAGATAAGAAAAATGCATATATAGAAGGGATTTTCGTCGGGCATCCAAAAGGATTTGGGTTCGTGGAAATCGAAGGTCAGGAGGATGTCTACATTTCAGAGGAGGATACCAAACAGGCTGTGCACCAGGACCGCGTTCGGATTCGCTTAAAAGAGAAAGCATCGGGCGGACGGCGTATGCAAGGAGAAGTGGTTAAAATTCTGGAACATACGCTGACAGAAGTGGTGGGAACTTTTGAAAAGAGTAAGAAATACGGTTTTGTAATTCCAGATAATTTGAAGTTCTCAAAAGACATTTTTATTCCTCAGGAGAATACCAACGGTGCACGCCACGGCGATAAAGTTGTAGTGCAGCTTGTTCACTATGGCAGCAAGAAAAAAAGTCCAGAGGGAAAAATAACAGAAATATTGGGAAATATTCGTGAGCCAGGTGTGGACATTCTAGCAGTTGTGAAAAGTCATGGAATTCCCACCGAATTTCCGCCGAAAGTTCAAAAACAGGCCTGGCGTATCCCAGATCACGTGTTAGGTGGAGACTACGCAGGACGACTGGATTTGAGAAGCTGGACGATTGTGACAATTGACGGGGAAGATGCCAAGGATTTGGATGACGGAGTCTCACTTACCTGGGATGAGGAGGGATACCATCTGGGGGTTCACATTGCCGATGTGACCAACTATGTACAGGAGGGAAGTGCTCTGGATGTGGAGGCTCAGAAAAGAGGGACCAGCGTGTATCTGGCAGATCGAGTGATTCCCATGTTGCCGCCTAGACTGTCCAATGGTATCTGTTCTTTGAATCAAGGGCAGGAGCGTTTAGCTCTCAGCTGTTTGATGGATCTTGACAAAAATGGAAAGGTGATTCATCATAGGATTGCTGAGACTGTGATACAGGTAAAGGAACGGATGAACTATTCGGATGTGCGAGACATTTTGGCAGGAGATTCACCTGAACTTTTGGAACGGTATGAGGAACTCGTCCCGATGTTCCAAAAGATGGAGAAACTGTCTGGCTTGATTCGGAAGGAGAGAAAAAGGCGAGGAGCGGTTGATTTTGATTTTCCTGAGAGTAAGATTTTACTCAGCCGTTCTGGACGTCCGATTGACATTGTTCCCCATGAAACCAATACGGCCACAAGGCTGATCGAAGATTTTATGCTTCTGGCCAATGAGACTGTGGCAAAAGAGTTCTGTTGCCGAGAGCTTCCGTTTGTCTACCGCACGCATGACAGACCTGATTCGGAGAAGATGGAGGTACTGTTGACATTGCTGCGGAGTCAAAAAATACCAGTTCAAAAAGCACATGCGGAAGTCACACCTGGAGAAGTGCAGAAAATAATGAAATATATCCAGGGAAGTCCCAAAGAAGCGCAGATTAGCCGTATGATACTGCGCAGTATGAAGCAGGCGCAGTATACGACTCAGTGTAGCGGGCATTTTGGCCTGGCGGCAGAATACTACTGTCATTTTACCTCGCCAATTCGCCGTTACCCGGATCTACAGATACACCGCATTATCAAAGAACATCTGCGGGGGAGATTAAGCCAGGAGAGACAACAGCATTACCGGCGGATTTTAGACGAGGTTGCCAGACAGTCCAGTGTGACAGAACGGCGTGCAGAGGAAGCTGAGCGTGAAGTGGAAAAAATGAAGAAAGCAGAGTATATGTCTTATCACATCGGAGAGATTTATCAGGGGGTCATCAGTGGCGTCACAGGATGGGGATTTTATGTGGAGCTGCCAAACACGGTAGAAGGACTAGTTCATGTCAATTCACTTCGGAGAGATTACTTTGTGTATGATTCACAGAAACAGGAATTGGTCGGCGAACTGACAAAGAAGACTTATGCTCTAGGAGATAGGGTCACGGTGAGGGTGGCAGATGCGGACTGCGTGATGAAAACGGTGGATTTTGTGGTGCAGTCAGACAGAGATGACGAGGATGAAAGTACGAAAGAGCGAGACAGGATATAGAGGAAGATAGGTATGGGAAAAAAAGAAAGTATAAGGTTGATTGCCAACAATAAAAAGGCGTTTCACGATTATTTCATTGACGATACTTATGAGGCAGGTGTGGAGCTGTTTGGCACAGAAGTGAAGTCTCTCAGAAACGGAAAGTGCAGTATCAAGGAAGCGTTTATCCGAATAGAAAAGGGGGAAGTATATGTGTATGGAATGCATGTCAGCCCCTACGAAAAGGGAAATATTTTTAACAAAGATCCTCTGAGAGTAAAGAAACTTTTGCTTCACCGGTATGAAATTCAAAAATTGGAGGGCAAAATTGCGCAGAAAGGCTACACGCTGGTTCCTCTAAAAGTGTATTTCAAGGGGAGCTTGGTGAAAGTGGAAGTGGGACTGGCCAGAGGAAAGAAGCTCTACGACAAGAGACAGGACATTGCAAAGAAAGATCAGAAAAGAGAAGCACAGAGGGAATTTAAAATAAAGAATCTTTAGGAAGCAGACCGAATAAGATGAAACGCACGAGAGGCTGTGAGAAAACGAAATTACGTTTTTTCACAGCCTCTTGCTATTGCAAATGGACCTGGCGGGAATCGAACCCGCGTCCATATCTGGAAATACCTATAAAACAAGGGTTTTTTGTATGAGGTAATCAAAAGGTAATCAAAAAGGTAATCAGACATATGTTCGATTTAAGTTAAAGATAAGAGGAGGAAATCCTGAATATATGACATCGCAAAGGAATTTTGCGGTGATTTTTTGCATTATGGGAGGATTTTCTATGGCTGAACGATATACGAGATATTCAACAGTAAATGATGTGATGAAAGAATTTTTGATCTATGGAGCAGAATTGACGAAAATGGGGTATCCAATACTTCCGATGGTACAAACCGTACCATCTAACACCGTAGATTTTTCCGAAAGCTTATCGAGAAAATTGAAGGGACATAAACGATTGAATGTGAATTTCTTTGTGGACGATGAAAAATTTGAACGTTTGTACTCAGCACCAGATAGATATATAGAACATCTTAAATGTTTTGAATCAATTTGTGGTCTTGATTTTTCCATTGATACACAGATGCCGCTTGTTATGCAGATGTGGAATAAGTACCGAAGCATGGCCTTAGATTGGTATTTAACTTTGCAGGGCATTAAAGTTATCCCAAATGTAAATATTGTCCCGTATGAGGGGCGAGAATGGCTTTTAGATGGGATTCCTAAATATAGTACAGTATGTTGCAGTACAAACGGAAGAATAAGGTCTAAAAGAGCTAGAGAAGAATTTTGTGACGGTTTTTATCAGATGTGTAGCAAATTAGAACCAACAAGAATTATAGTTGTGGGGAGGCTGCCAGATGAATTGAGGGATTTAACAAAAGTTATAAATCTTAAAGCAAGAAATCAAAGAATGAATGAAAGATTCGGAAAGGATAAATATGGGGACAAGTAGTGAGAATAATGAGCGATATAAACGAAGAAGGAAAGAGCAAGAAGAAAGATCCGAAAAAACACGTCGTCAGTTAGAGCAAATGATTAAGGATAGAATATTGACAAAATAATTTTTTGATTTTTGTGCAAATTGACAGATCGAGTTTATACGCTGTGTATACATATAGGTGCTATTGTACAAAATTTGATCTGTAAGGTATTTTTTCTCCTGTAGATTTTTCGCGCGTTTTTTAATTTCAATATTTATTATATATCAGACCAGTTTTCGTGCTAAGCCAGAACGATAAACAGAACATCGTATCGTTACGTATTCCAAAGTTTATGTTTATGCTGTAATACGTTAGACAGCTCTAAAATCGCTTGTAACTCGGCTAGACATGAACAATCTATGCGATCAAAAAACAGTTAAAAACATTTTAAACACTTATAGCATATCACTGTAATATATGGTTGTCAATGTGCAATAGATTTTTTACTGCTCACGCTTTATATTTTGCCCTGTGTGGCATTTTAACGGCTTGTGCTGTGTCCTGACCGTTTGGCGGTTTGAACACCTTGAAACGGCAAATAGAGCGTTGACATTAAAGAACTTGAAATAGTCCGCCGAATGTGTTATATTATAAGATATAAAAAGGGGAAGCCATAGAAGCGGCCTACCCTCGTTAGTTTGTAGCTAAACTAAGTTCAGCCGTCACTATTGCGAGTAGTGGCGGCTATCTTCTTTTGTCCTTGAAAATCTGATAACACAGACCGACAAGGGCAACAACAAATATACAAAACTGAATCAGATCAGAATATGTAACATTCATTGGCAAGCCCTCCTTCCTTTCGTCTGGAGGGTTAGCCCATCCGAGAATCAGAGGGATAAAGTCGCCTTTGGCTCTATGGTTTCCCATAGCGGAAGTATAACACGTTCGCAGCTATGGGGCAATTATTTTTTTACATGCAAACAATCCCGGCGCAATGCCGGGAAAGTAGGTTGCTATGAAATTTTTAAATATTTTTTTGATGCGGCTATAACGTCATCGGTGCAACCACATTCCAATATTTTTCTTGCAAGTGTATTTATGCGGTATTTTGATAGCCCGCAAAAAGCGCGGAGATAATTACAGGACGCGCGGCCGGTATAAATATACCATGCAAGATCACTACTTAAATTTTCGGCTGTCCGGCTGTCCGAGATGTGCCATATAGCCATTTTTAAATCAAAAAGAGTGTTTTCTATTTTATCTTGACCCATTTCTCGCTTTCTCCCCTTATCCCTGGGGGTCGGGATATAAAAAGCACCGCGCCGCCTGCTGACGGCTGCCGGACTAAAACCGGGGCGGGTGTGAAATTATTTTAAAACTGCAAGAAAAGCGTTTTCCACTTCCAGCATAAAAGAGTTATCAAAATCAATTTCGTTTTTCCATCGTTCAAGTTCTGCTTTTATAGCTTCTTTTGTTCCCCACTGAGAGACGGGAACACCCCAAAAGCTAGACCTCCGTTTACTCTTGTAAATCCTGAATTTTTCATTTTGTTTTTCTCCTTTCGGTTGTGATCTCTTATCTATGTACCCATTATATAATATATGTACCCATTAGGCAATAGACAAAATAAACAAATATGTACCCATTATATTGTGAAATATGAACTATGTACCCATTATAGAAAATGTGATATACTAATAGTGAAAGTGGGTGATTGTATGCCAGTATCAGAGGCACAACAAAAGGCAGTAAATAAATATTTAAGAAATACTTTTGATGATATTAAAACTAGAGTGCCCAAAGGGAAAAGAGAAGAATATAAAACTAGAGCTAAGGAATTGGGATATAATAGTTTTAATAATTTTGTTGTAATGGCAATAGAAGAGAAGATAGAACGGGAGGAAAAAGCATAATGTATTATTATTCTACGGTTGATAATATCGTAATGACACATAGCGCGTTATATGAAAAAGAAGGCTTTGACGTTGTAGACGTACATTTTGAAAGACCTAATAAAAACGGTTTTGATTTCCTTGATTTAACTTTGCCGGGGGAAATTGTTAATAAGTCTTTCGGCTTTTCAGAAGATGAGGTTTTAAGGCTTAAAAAGTATGCAAAAAATAACGCTTCTTTAATCTGGGATTTTTCCCAAAAAGGGGGCGGAGAAAATGCCTAAAGCCTTATTAGATTTTCTTGGATATAGTTTCTTTTTCTGGTCGAGAGAGAACGGAGAACCACCGCATATTCATGTATGTAAAGGTTCACCGGCTCCAAATGCTACTAAGTTTTGGATTACAAAAGACGGTATAAAATTAGAACATAATAAAAGTCAGATACCGCAAAAAGATTTAAAGAAAATAGCCCGTTATATTCTTGAAAACAGGGCGGATATTTTGGCGGCGTGGTTTGATTATTTCAACTGATTGGCAAAGGTTATTTACATATTACGCAAAAAGTAGCGCCCTCGGTTTGATAAACTAAGGCGCTACTTTTGTAAAACCATTCAGACTCTTGTTAAAAATTTCTTTGTGATCTTGTCCAGTTCTCGAAAACTCTTTTCAATTTTTTTCATTGACTTTTCCCGTTTTTTCAAAGCTTTTTGAAGTTTTCGATCTGGTGCAAATTGTAACTTTAACATTGATTTTTACCTTTTCACCCTGTTATAATGGGTTTACCTTTCTTTTTTGATAGGTGCGGATTCCATGTGTGCTGTCCAAGCTTAGCGGTTCCGGTCTATAAATCTTTTGGATTAACAAATTCAATTTTTTGTATCCAGATTGTGCAATTATAATTCTTTTTTAAAATTTTATATTCTTCTCTTGCCTCCTCTCTAGTTTTTACAGTTCTCAATACTTCGGGCTCTCCATTATTTTTGTAGCATCCCAATTTATACATTTTTTCTACCTCCTGCCGTGTGGCTTTTGTTTTTGTATTTCTATTTTTAACTTTCTAGTTCAAATATTTTTTTGCAATCGCTTAACGCTTTTTCATATTCAGATTTGCTGATTCTCTTTTTTACAAGTGCGCCGTCCATTTCTGGACGAAGATTGCAAGACTCGACCAGTATATAGCATCTTCCGTTTTCTACGTCACGTTCGTAACCGTAGAAATTATATGTAAAATCATTTTCACTTCTAAACCAATGTTCTATGTACCCTCTGTAATCTGTTTTTATTTCTGACATCTTTCTACCTCCTGTCGTGTGGCTTTGGAACGTGTCCGGCTTATTTTGATATTTCGATCATAACATCTTCGCTAATTATTGTTGTGTACCGTTCAGCTTGCTGATACTCTTTCTTGAGTTGTTTGCAATAATTCTCACCGTAATTTTCTGCAATGTCTTTCCATGTAGCGTCAGCGCCGTTTATGTAAATAATTGCTGCCATCTTTTTACCTCTGGATTTCTTATAAAATGTATCTTGACACCCAGCGTTTAGCACTTGCTAATGTTTTACATGTGACTAATACTCTAATTTCTCCAAAATCCTCAACCTCTACGTCGTACCCATCATTAAGCGTAATCCATACGTATCTACTATATCTAGGATGATTGATCTCACTACTCCAGCATGTAGCTTCCCCATCTACGTTACATTCCTCTACTACTCTCCATGTCGCTTTCATTTTACTTTCCTCCTTATTTATGACTACCTACTTAGTTATCCAGTGACCAAGCTACGTTCTTCGTCGCCTTCTCGCACATTGGTATGTTTGCCCTGTTCGGTAGTTGTTTTGCGTTCCTTTGATGATTATATTATAGCATAATTAAGCACTAATTCAATATGTAATAACTAACAAATTAAACACTAATATTAGGCTAAAAATTGTGTACTTTTATTAAACACTAATGCTTGACTATTAAACACTAATATATTATAATATAGGCACAAAAAGAAAGGGAGTGAACGAAATGCCAGAAATAAGCAGATTTTACGGAATAGTAATAAAGATGTTCTTCAAGCCAAAAGAACATGAACCAAGTCATATACATGCTTTATATGGCGAGTATGTCGGAATTTTTGACTTGCAGAGCATGGAAATGGCCGAGGGTGATTTACCGAAAAAAGCGCAGGAACTTATAAAAGAATGGCTCGAAAAACATCAATTTGATTTGCTGGAAATGTGGGAAACTCAGAAATTAAAGAAACTGCCGCCGTTATAAGCGGCTTTTTCCCGTGGGAGGTGGCGAAATGATACCAAGAATAAAGAGTGTAAAACCGCAAAAAGACTATGTTTTGCGTGTGATTTTTGATGACGGAAAAGACTGTTTATATAATGTGAAAGAGGATATAGACAATATAGAACAGTATAAGGATTTAGAAACAATACATGGGCTTTTTGAGCAAGCACAGCTTGACGAAAGTCGAACGTGCGTTTTTTGGAATGAATATATTGATCTAGCAAGTGACACAATATATGAATACGGGAAAGAGGTTGAATAATGGCAGATAAGAAGAAAATTGATCCGGAATTAAATAGGGCACGAGTCAAGGCAACTATGGCAAAAAGAGACAGAATAAATATAATTTTGCCAGAAGGTACAAATGACAGAATAGATGCTTTAGGGTTTAAGCGGTCCGATTTTGCAAAAACGCTAATTTTAACGGAATTAGACAGATTAGAAAAGATGAAAAAATAAACACTAATATTTTTAGATAACTATTGACAATTAAACACTAATTTGATATAATAAAGACAGTTAAGGAAGGGCAAGACCTTAGCGGAAAATAAGAGAGGTGAAAGGATATGATCACAGAAATGGGAATGACAGATTTACAGTTTAAAAGTTGGTTGAAACAGATTATTAGAGGTCTGGAAAGCGCAAAGGAAGAGGACACCAAAGAAGAGACAGACAAGAAAATAGACGAAATGTTAAACGACCTGAAAGAAGATTTACAGGGATAAAAAGAAATCAGGGAGGGAGGGCGGGCTTGCCACCGCTTCCCATATGAAGTTTTGAAAAGGGTGAAAATAATGAAAACGATAGAAACGATTGAGAATTACAGAAAAGGTACAACGATAGATCTTTATTGCAATTATGGAGTCCTGGGCTCAGAAAAAATGAATGTGTATACATACGGCGGCGAACATCCACGCGCTACATGTTCTGACAAAGTAACGGTAGTAATCCCGGATACCTGGGAGCTCTACGAAAATCAAATGGGGCAAACAATGATAACAGCCCCCTGGGGCTGGAGTTATGATATCAATGAGGTTTTAAGGCCAACAAAAGGAATCCCTGCATTTTATGCAGTAGATAAAGACGGGATACCGTATACAGCATATTTGTACACAACAGAAGAACTACAAGAAAAAAGAGATAAATTTACAGCAAAAAGCGAGGTATAAAAATGATTGAAAAATATACACATTACGGTGTTAATGTAGTGTATCAGATAATAGATACATTTAAAAATAATAATTTTAGACAAGAGCTGAAAGAAAATGGTATAGCATGGACTGATTTGCCAATTCTCGATACGGATGTTTTAACATACGTAAAAGACGGCATCACAAAATATGCCTGCATCAAAAAGGGCGCCGAATATGCGGAGAGAGTCTATATTACAGAGAGTGTACCGCTTGATATGGATTGGAATAAGTTGATCTATGACTGCGACTGTCAAAGTCGTGGTAGTGACCCTATGCCACTTAAAACTAAAGCGAAAACGATTTGCGAGGCGGCCGAAAAAATGGCACTGGATAAAGCGGCTGAAAATTTATCTTTTTTTGATATGCCAAAACTTGACCCAAAAGAATTTAATATTGCACTAATTCATTTGGGGTATTCGCTGCAAGATATCAAAGATATGGACTGTCATGATATTGATGATGATTTTTTAAGTGATATGGAGCTATAAATAGGGGGCATGGTTGTCCTCTATTTTTGATGTATTTATTTACAAGTTAATTTTAGCGCTAAAATTATCAGACAAATAGTTGTTTTTGTTGGTATATGATTCAGGCTTGACACAATAACGCCTGATATGATATCCTACATCTATCGACGGGGCGAGGAACTCATAGGAGTAGTAGCACACTGAAAATTTAAAGTAATAAAGTAAGGCAGACAGGAGAAGTCTGCCTTTTTATTGTATAAAATAACGATTTTTACCCCCTATATTTATATATTATTACTATTGACTTTTTATATAATATATACTACTTCTATAGATTCTAAGCCCCTGAGATATTTATTATATATATAATAACGCGTGCGCGCGTGTATATATATTATATACTATATATTGATTTATATGATACAGTATTACAAGATATTGTAATTTAGGTATTGACATAAAAAAGAAAATGTGGTAAAAAATAAAGTATCTAAATAATGTGAGGTCGCATAAAGAGCTAGTAGAGCGCCTTTGGAGTCCTGAAAAGATCGGACACGGGCAGCTTGTCAAAGCTCTTTTTTTATTTAATTTTAAATATATCAAATTAACGTGATAAAGTAGGTGAGGTTATGAGTAATGCAATAAAGGCGGAAAACGGAATAGAAGTATATGAGCATGATATAAAGTATTATGCTGACGAATATATAAGTCAGTTACCAGAAAAGGAGGATAGCATAAATAATAATCCTAGTTTATTTACTGGCATGATTAAGTATATCTATAAGCATTTATTTAAGCCTGGTAAAAAAGATAAAGTAAAGTATAATGCTAATACTAACTTAGATACGGGAGATATAGAGTTATTAAATAATATCTGGGAGGTATATACAGAGCTTTGTTATAAGTATAATAAACGTCCGACTATATTAAATTTTAGTCTTTTGATAGGCATTGATAATAGGACTATTGATACTTGGAGGCGCGGGGAATTCAGGGCCGGAGAGGACGGAGCAAGCTCTGCACACTCTCAAACGGTCAAAAAATGGCTGGCAGAATGTGAGTCCTCTTTGGTCGATGGGGCTACAGAACGTAACTCAGTCGGCTGTATATTTGCCCTAAAAGCTAATTATGGCTATACAGAGACACCACAGCGTGTAGAGATCGTAAATGGCCAGCAGCCGGAGCAGATCGCAGCAGACATAGCGGCACGGCATAGAATCGGACAAACAGAAAAGCCAGAACTACCAGATTTGGGTTAAATTTGTCTTTGACGTAAAGACAGAGTTTAGAGAGACAAGGCAGATTAAGAAATATGTACAGTATTACTAATTATTCAATGGTTTATTTGTATGATTTGCATGTTGATCTATAAGAAAAACCGATGTTTTTCAAATAGATCAAATTCTAAATGAATTGTATACACAATCATGATAATCCTAAAAGGCAAAAAATGTTTTTGATCGACTAGGCTAGGGGTCTAAAACAGATCTGGCGCACCGACCAAATGACCTCTTTAAATTCCAAAAAATGAAAAAAACACTCTTTTATGTAGGAGGATGCATGGATGTAATGAATACTGTTGAGAGTATAATCTCAGTAGTCCAAAAAGAACAGGATAAAGAAATAATTGATGCAATAAAGAAATGGGCAAATGAATCCCCAGGATTTAGAAATTTTACTTTGGTAGATGAAGATAAGCTAAAGGAAATTCTTTTACTAGGAGCGAAAGAGTACGAGAAGATTCATGGAACATCTGTAAAGATTGGAGAGAAGTACAGTACACTTTGAAAATGTTTGATTTCAATTTTCCCCGAAAAAGGAAAAAAGACCCTCTGGAAACCAGAGAGCCTAAAGTTACTGCTTTTTTGATAGCGTATAAGTTATTTCAGGGTTTGGCTGAATAATCAATTTACAATCAAGAATATCAAGTATTTTGATTAGCTCATCAACGGTATATGAGTCTCGAAACAATTTATTTGTGAATGATTGTGGTTTTATCCCCAAAAGTTCAGCCATTTGAATATTATTTAATCCTTTGGATTTCATAATAGCTTTGATTATATCTGATACCACATGAACACCTCCTTACAGGTTGAGTATAATTGAAAAAGAAATAAAAGTCAATAAATATACCCATAAGTGATTGACAGAATACTCAAATTAGAGTATAATAAAACAAAAAGATAACTTATAAAGAGGTGCAAATAATGAAAATTGGTTATGTTAGAGTATCAGCAGCAGACCAGAATGTGGCAAGGCAGATTAAAGCTATGCAGGAAGAAGGCGTGGAGAAAATATATATAGACAAGCAGTCAGGAAAAGACTTCAACCGTCCAGAGTACAAGAAAATGATTTCTAGCCTAAAACATGGAGATGTCCTTGTACTTCATTCAATAGACAGGCTTGGCAGAAATTACGAGGAAATTCTTGAACAATGGAGGATTATCACAAAAGAGATCAAGGCAGACGTAATTGTTCAAGATATGCCGCTCCTTAATACAACAATTTCAAGAGATTTGGACGGAACCTTTATAGCAGATTTGGTTCTCCAGATATTATCTTATGTTTCTGCAAAAGAGCGTGACAACATAAAACGTAGACAGCGTGAGGGTATCGCCATTGCGAAAACACAGGGGAAATACAAGGGTGGAAAATCGAAAAGGATTGACGAGCAATTATTTACTGAAAATCTTGTAAGATACAGAAATGGAGAAATTACAAAGTCTCAATTTGCAGTAAATATCGGGGTATCTCGTCCAACACTTGATAAAATTATAAAGAATCACACGGCATAGATAGTGATTGCAACACGACAAGCGGTAAGCCTTAACCGTTTCTATGCCGTTGATAATAAGGCAAATATCAGAAAGGCAGGTATAAAGCATGAATGAATTGAGAATTTTTCAAAGCCCTGAATTTGGAGCGGTAAGGACAGTGACTATTGATGATAATGTTTGGTTTGTCGGGGTTGATGTTGCAAGGGCACTTGGCTACTCAAAAGCAAACGAAGCAATCAGAACGAATACGAACAAGGAGGATACCACTACAGCGGGGGTCTTGGATTCTAACAATCACACACAGCAGATGGTTGTAATAAATGAATCTGGTTTGTATGATATGGTTTTTGAAAGCAGGCTTCCCAAAGCTCGTGAATTTAGACATTGGGTAACAGATGAAGTTTTACCGTCAATCAGAAAGCACGGCGGTTATATACTCAACCAGGACACCATGAGCGATGATGAACTTATGGAAAGAGCATTGCTTGTAGCACAAAGCCGCATAGCTGAACGAGATAAAATTATTTTTCAACAACATTCTGAGATTGTGGAAAAAGATAAGCAGATTGCAGTAATGAAGCCGGAATCAGAATATTACAGGGCTGTATGTGATGCAAGGCTGCTGACTAATTTCAGAGACGCAGGAAAGCAACTTGGAATGAGCCAAAGCCAGTTTACCGGTTATCTCAAAAGCAACGGATACATATACGCGACAAGCAAGGGTGAATTAAGACCGACAGAACCATATAGGGCGAGCGGATTGTTTCAGATGAAATCGTATGTCAACAAATACAATGGTTTTTCTGGCATTAGAACGTATTTAACGCCTAAAGGTGTTCAGTATTTCAAAATGCAGTTTGAAACAAGAGAAATTATGCCAGAAGCGCTTCCGAAACATGGCGGGCGGAAGAAGAAATAGTAGAAAAAACTATCAAAATTTTTCGCTTACCGGCGAACACATCAGATAAATTCTAATTCACTTACAAAAGATAAAGCCCATTCGGGCGAACAATTCCACAAAAGATAAAATCGGGCAATCCGAAAATTTTAAAATTGAAAAAAGAGCGGTTTTAAAAATTCCGAAAAAACAAAAAAATTAATAGTGAACACTATCAGACGATTCAGATTTGAGGTAAGTATGATTACGAAGCGTGAATTTCATTGCAAGGATTGTAATAAAACATTCATTATCAAAGGTCATTGGTTTAACCAGATGTATATTGACTGGTGGGGGGACGTGGTGTGGATAGCACACAGAATATGGAAACACCACGAAAGACCTAAAAAATCGGATTGGAAATATTTGAGCAAGTTGCTTTTAGAATTTATTTTACTGTTACCTTTGCAGATATTAGATATTATCGCAGCGCCATTCAGATATTTATAACGGAGGAATTTGCGATGTCAGCATTAGACGGAAAAATCACAATCGAAAGAGAACTTAGACCGTGTATCGTGCATATACCAGAAAAAGTATCTCAACAGATTGAAGTAAGAAACAGTAGCATAAAATATTGGACACTTAAACTGGAAAGAGAAGAACAGTTTGTAAAAGCCTTGTTCCATATGTGGAGTCCTGCCACAGGAAATGCCATCGTAGAATACGAGGACGGCACAATCCACGAAGTAGAATCAACACAGATACGATTCGTGGACAATGCAATGAGGGAATATGTGTTCACGGAAATAGAGGAATCATATCGCTATTGAAGAATTAAGAAGGACACAGAAAATAAGCAGTGATATTTTGCGCTATATGGAGGTGTGCGAGAAAATGAGGCTCATGTCTACATATTTGATAGAATCAGAAATTGAAAGAATAAAAAGCAAAAAAGAAATAAAAAGTGAAGAAAAAATAAGATTACATGTTTTAGAAAAAGAGATTGAGGTACTTCGATTTCTAAAGATAAATGGAATAGACTTGCAAGGAACGGTTGAAGACTTTAGATGGCAATTAAAAAACAGTGAAATATACATAATGCAAAAAAAATAAATTTAATGAAATGAAGAAGAAATCTGAGCTTTATGACAAAATAAGAAACATTGTTTTAAATGAGCAAAAATAAATAGTGTAAGTTTTTGGGAGCAAAGAATATTAAGAGTCAGTTGGTGATTTTGGAATATGAATTATGAGCCTAGATAAATCCATCCAGTCCGGGAAATCCCACCGCAAGCCGTACCGTGGAGCAAAAGCCATAGATGTAACCTGCCGGAACCACGGGAACTGTAAATGGTGCGAGAGAAAACGGACACATAAGAACGATAAACGGGAATTGGTGGCAGAACAGGAGTTGAGAGAGTATGACGGTTGAGCAGTTGGAACAGGCGATTGAAATTTATAAAGAATTAAATGTTTTACAAGATTTTATGGATGAACAGAACAAACATTGTTTATCAGAATGGCGTCTTAATTTTGGCGATATTGAATTTGATCTAAAACATTTGACGGGAATAAAGGCTATGATTCGTGATTTCACATCCAATAAAATCACAGAACTGGAAAAGCAGTTGGAGGAACTCTAATGAAATGTATTTCGGCTGTCACAATCGGAAAACTGATAGAAGCCCACATGGAGAGTGATGAAGAAAAGTTTCTTGCGTATGCAAACTTTATAGCAGACGCTTATGAGGAATCCGGCGAGGAACGTAGTGCAAAGATTATCAGATCGAAAATTTCCAGGGAATACAAAGAAGAATCAAAAGTGGCGATTAATACGGACTTGCTAATAAAATTACTTAAATGTTATGTTTCCCAAGGAAATAGGATTCTATGATGGGAAGGGGTATAAAATTGAGTTTAGATGACTGTAGAAGTTGCGTGAACGAACAGTGGATAAGACCAGTTAAAACACAGTATGTAATTCAGTTTAAAAAGCCAATAGATAAAGGAAGCGGGAGCACTGTCATAATTATTGCGGCCGACAGAGTAGAGATCAAAGGCGAACACCTTATTTTGTACAAAAAGCATTCTATCGTTTATTTCTGCCCGATAGAGAGGATTGATAATTTCTATGCAAGAGAAGTCTAAATTGAAAAATATGCTGAAAATCATTTTTTGTAAACATGAATGGGAAAAGATAACCTCAGTAAAAGATAGTAGGGGCTATATAATTGTGAAAGCCTGTTCTAAATGTAGAAGGGTTAAAATTTATACAGTATAGTATAAATATTTTGGAGGTTAAAAATAATGCTGACGGGTGACGACAGAAAGCTAATTTATGAGTACGCTGAGAAGTTACTTGGATTTTCGATTTTCACACATGAATTTCCAGCGTATGCGGATAAGTTGAAGGAATTAAGCAAACCGGATTTTATTGAGATTTGCAGGAAGTTGGAGGATTGCTTTGAGAAAGATTATTTTTCTTGATATAGATGGCGTTTTGAACTCAGTCGATTATTTTGAACAGGTAAAAGACTGCAAAGGATATAAAGAAATCAATCTAGAGAAGGTAAAACTGCTGAAAGAGATTGTTGATCGGACTGGAGCTGAAATAGTTCTTTCTTCAACATGGCGTGATCTAGGAAAGAGAAAAGACGAACCAGAACACCCCATGTATACATATTTGATCGATACACTAAAAGCATATGGAATGGAAATTATAGGGCATACGCCATATATCGGGCAGGACAGACCAAAAGAAATCAAAGCGTGGTTGGACAATCAGCAGGATAAAGACATTCGATTTGTGAGTCTTGATGATGATTTTTCACAACAAAAATATGATGAATTCGGGATAGGGAATTGTCTTGTGAAAACATCATTCTACGAAAAAGATGGAGGTTTAAGGCGTGAACATGTTGAACAGGCAACAGGGATTTTAAATTCGGAGGATTGAAATGTTAAAATGTAAAATCTGCGGAACAGAGTTTCCAGCAATTAAGGACAAGCACTACATAGCAAGAGAAAATGGAATACAGGGCGGTTTAGCACAGTTTTCTAATAGAAAGCAGGAGGAAAAAACATACGATGCGTTTGATTGCCCTCAATGCGGCTGCCAAGTGATTGCACAGGAAAGGAAACGGAAGTGTAATGGATGAAAAAATTAAAGAAGCTTGCGGAATTCTCCGGGAAGAACTTCTGAAGCATGGGGATTTATACAGAGCATTTTCGGCGAGTATATATAGCGCATTAAACGATATTCCAGAAGGTACATATATTGATGAAATGCCAGAAATTATTTTAAAAAGAATTATTGGGGAGGATTAAAATGTATAAAATCATTGGAACGATACTTGGAATTATAATTGCGTATGCAATATGTTGGATTCTTACTTGTGGGATTATCAAATTAATTACCATGTGTTTTGGTTTACAGTTCAGTTGGGCGATTGCTACGGGGATTTGGTTGATTATTCTTGTTTTGAAAAATATTTTTAGAGTAACTGTAAAAAAGGATTAAGTGATGGATATGTGGTTTAGGTATTTAGTGACATTTATTGATGTGTTGATGGTTCTTTGCATTTTCTTCTTTATGAGAGACCTGAAATGGAAAGAACAAAAATTTTCGGTTTGCGGATTTAGTTTGATGATGTTTTCTTACATAGCGAGTATTGCGCTGATGTGGAGATGATTATAAAGCGGATTGTTGTAATAGTAGCAAAGCAGCCTTTGAAGCTGAAGGAATAGGAGCGTAACCTATATCCGCTGTCGATTTTCTATTTTTGGCATGAAAACCTCCACCACCTACGGCACAAGGCTGTGATTAAAGGGACTTCAAATGTTCCGGGTGGTTTTGTGGAGCGACCACATTAAAAACAACCAGTGGATATTCCGGCGGAATCACTGTATAAAGAACCGGATAGTGCATAAAGCAGCACGATAAATAATACAGAAACGGGAGAAATCCCGTTATAGATCATTAGCTCAGTTGGTTAGAGAAGCCGCCTCATAAACGGAAAGTCATAGGTTCGAGTCCTATATGATCCATTCCACCATAGCTAGTACCCATTGGCTGTCAGGTACGGCAGCGGCTGTGGTAGGAACCAGGCAAGATGGCGGAACGGGACAGACGCATACGGATACCGTAGAGTGATTAGCGGCGCGCGAGGCATCACTCAAGTTTGAAGGTTCAAATCCTTCTCTTGCCATTTTTCCACTAAACAGGATGGATCAACCTGCTAGAAAGTCCTGTGAAAAAACTTTTCCAGAGAGATAAGACCCAAGGCCGTGAGGAGCAGTAGTCGGTGATTCTGGAAGATTCCCGGAAGTATAGTATGTAAAACGCCATAGGTCTATGGTACTTGTGATACGTTAATTACATGGTGGTTTTATAAAGGGATATGCCGATATAGTTCAGTTGGTAGAACAACGGATTTGCAATCTGGTGTTGTCTGCTGTGCGGGCTAGAATTGGTAGAAGTACCATCCAGATTGCTATTGGACAATAAGTCGATGTATAAGTCGTGCTAATTTAGCGACGATCATAAGGCTAAACAACTTATGATTTGCGGGACGCCGGGCTTATATCGCAATCCAATACTATCAGTTATAGGGAATGCCCTCCGAGTAAGAGAACCGCTGTGAAAGTACCATCACTCAGAAGGTTGGGAAAAGATAAGCGAAAGGGATAGCATTTATGTCAAGGAAAAGACGTTAAAATCCGCTTGCCAGAGCGTATAGGTGGCAAAGAGTGGCAGTCTCTATAAAAACGCGGCCTCCATATTGGCAATCGCGAGAAAATAAGTATGGACATAGCCTTGTTCCTGCCATCCTTGACCGTATGGCAAGGGTGCATACTAGTTGCGGGATATAGGCTAAAAATCAACATTCAAAGTTCAATCGTGGCGGAAGTTACAGGCTTGCTAAGTCCAGATGTTGATTAGCCCCACACAGCCCTTGTGGACATAAAATGGGCGGTGGATAGTGGCGGAAGTAGGCGCTAAGGGCAAGCACACATACGGGGAGAACAGCGTAAGCCGAAAGGCCATAGCAGTAATGCTGAATTATACTAAGGCATTATATTAGGTATTGGGGTGTGCGTGTGGGTATCAAATCCCACCTATCCATTCCTTAGAACTGCAATCTGAGGAAATTCGTTTATTTTCTTTCAAAGGTTCTGGCAGAGGTTTCAATGGACGAAACGCTCATCCGCAGGCTAATAATACTTGGTAAATAGAAGCCATTCAAGGGGATGGCTTCCGGGGACAGAAATGGGGAGTTCGATTCTCCCCTGCCAGATCGGGTGCATTGTTGTAGACAGCACTCATTTCATTACGCCAAGCCGCCTCACTATCGCTACGGTGGGGCGGCATTTAAGGAGGTATTATGGATATTAAATATAAAGGGATTTCAAAGAAAGACATAATGAAAATACAGGAAGTGCATATGCCGAAATATTCCGTTCCACCAACATTAGATAAATCTAAATGGCTGCAAATTGGTGTTGCTGAAATATCTGGAATTAAACAAGTGATAGATCATATAGCGGAGAAAGAGGCATGTAATACAGATATATACATTGTCTGTGAGATGGCGAAATTATTTTTAGAAACAGTAGAAAAGAAGGAATACTGCTGTACCTGTGATTGGTACGCACAGTTTGAGGGCGTGTGTACGAATGGTGATAGTGAATATAGAGCTGATTTTCGATGTTTAGATGATAGCTGTGAATGTTGGACGAGTAGGGAGGGCAAGCCATGAGAAAAGAAGATTTGAAAGGTTTGGATTTTGATGAGTGAATACCGAGTAATCTATAAATGCCGCCTGTGCGGGGAAGAATTTGATGGTATGACTTTTGACGAGAAAGATAATTTGCCTTTTTATGCGATGGCAAATTTTGTTACAGGGAATGATTCATTTGAAATGGGATACAAGAAACCACCTAGTATTATATACAAAGCGGAAAAGCATAACTGCAAAGATGGTTCAATGGGATTGGCAGACTTTTTGGGATTTCGGAAGGTGGGAGATGAGAATGAATCTGATTGAAAAGTGGAAAAACCGTGAGACAAAGAAAAGGCTGAAAGAGGAAAACATCAGACTGAAAACAGAGATTGAAATGCTACATAAGATTTCAGAACCGCCGGTATGTACTATGGAGAGGAACATTCAGCAGTTAAGATCAGAAATAGCTTTCCATGCGGGAGAAACTATTCCAGTGGAAACAATAAAACGCATGTTGGTTAATGATTTGGCAAAATGTATTGCTAAATTTGTAGAATACAATTTTCATGATGGAATGAACGGAGATAGGATTTTTTCAGCAACATTGTTTGTCGCAACGGGAGGTAGACGAAAATGAGAGTTCTAATTAACGACCATATTTATGAAATGGGCAGGAAAGGGTTTAGGAGTGTTCTTGATATAGCAAAGCAGTCTGTGCCATTTGGGATATATGCAGTAAGCAAAGATGGCTTCTGCGAGATGAAAAAGGAAACATTCCGGTCACAAGAAGAAATGAATACGCAGATTGTGGACTATCAGAAACAGGGATTTAGGGTGTATTTCAACAGGGAGAAGAAATGAAGATAGAAGGATTTGAATTATTATTGGAATATTACTGTGCTTACTGTCCGAACTTCGAGCCGAAAGTAGAACAAATTGATGTCACATCGCATGGAGAAGCACTACGATATATCAATAATATCTGGTGTGTAAACAGGCAAAAATGCAACAGAATTGCAGAGAATTTGAGGGAGAGAAATGGGAAAATGGAGAGAAAACAGAGATATGAGTACGATTGACGATGTAATATATTTCTTTGAAACAGAAATTGAGCGTTCTAAGTTATGGAGAGATTGTACGGAGAGTGATTGTTTTAATGGGGTTCAGGTCGGATTAAAAGAGGCTAAAAAGTTGCAAGACAGACACATTAAATATTGCCAGAATATCATAGACAGAATACGGAGTAATAGTTTATGAGTATCGCGGACGTAATTAAAGACATGGAGAAGCACATGGGAATGGATTTTGGAAAGTATATGAATGAGCCGTTACCACACAACGGCCAGGCGTACATACAGAGGGATTATAAAACGGGGGAGGATTGGGTGCATTGTTGTTGGTGCGGGAAAAAGCAGTTTCCTTTGACACCCGGAGCGCATATCACAGGGCAGAAGTTTAAGTGCAAGGGTTCAAATTGCCGGGAGATTTTTGAGGTGAATGTATGATACTTGACATTATAAAAAGGATTTTCAGGAAAAAGAAAACCGAATATAAGCCGTATATAGAACATGATACAGAATGTGATAAATGCGAATTTTTAGAGCAGTGCAAGGATGATGGATATGTGATAAATTGTACGACCTATTACGATAGCAGACAACATTTTATCAGAGGATTGGGAAGTAATTGCAGAAAATGATTCGGCAAGGATTTCTTGCAAGTTGGGAGGATAAGATAAAAGCCCGTTATTTTCCAACGGACTTTAAATACATATCAATAGCTTTATCAAGTAATTTGCTTATGGGAATAGATGTTTCTTCCGAATAAGATTTTAAACGAGAATATAGTTCTTTATCAATAGCGTTAGATATTGCTATGCGATTTTTTAAACCACGATTTTCTTGCATATAGAATCCTCCTTTGATTTGATAATTATATCATATCTTTCAACTACTTGCAATTCAGTTTTAAATATGATATACTACAAGTAGTTGAAAGTAGTATTCTAAAAGGAATGTGGTTTAATGAATGAAGAAGATAAGGGAGGTCAAGAAAGGATGCTAAAGAGTTACAAGACGGAAATCAATCCAACTATGGAACAAATACATAAAATCAATAAAACAATTGGCACTTGCCGTTTTGTATACAACTTTTATCTTGCCCGCAACAAAGAAGTTTATGAAAAAGAGAAGAAATTTGTATCTGGAATGGAGTTCTCAAAATGGCTAAATAATGTTTATTTAAAAGAGAATCCAGAGTATGTATGGATAAAAGAGGTTAGCACAAAATCGGTAAAACAAAGCATTATGAATTCCGAAAGATCTTTTAAGAGATTCTTCAAAGGACAGTCCGGTTTTCCTAAATTCAAGAAGAAAGGAAAATCGGATGTAAAAATGTATTTTGTGAAAACAAATTCTCAGACAATAATAACATGCGAAAGACACCGAATCAAAATACCGACACTCGGATGGGTTAGATTAAAAGAAAAGGGATATATTCCTTGGGATTCAAATACTTACATTATCAAGAGTGGTACTGTTTCTTGTAGAGCTGGACGATATTATGTATCAGTCTTGGTTGAGCAACCAGAAAGAGAAAGACCACAATTACAAGATTTTGGATTAGGAATTGACCTTGGTGTTAAAAATTTTGCGGTTATAAGCAATGGGCTTGTAAAGAAAAACATCAATAAAACAAATAAGGTAAAAAAATTAGAAAAACAACTAAAACGAGAACAACGGTGTCTTTCTAGGAAATACGAAAGTTTAAAGAAGAATAATAAGAAAGGAGAGTCTTCCAGAGAAAATATTCAAAAACAAATATTAAAGGTGAAAAGGCTTTATTGCAGGATAGACAATATCCGCACTGACTACATCAATAAAACAATAGCTGAGATTGTGAAAACCAAACCATCCTATATCGCTGTTGAAGATTTGAATGTATCAGGTATGATGAAGAACAGGCATCTTTCGAAGGCTGTTGCATCACAAAAATTTTATGAATTTAGAGTGAAATTGGAAGCAAAATGCAAAGAATATGGAATTGAATTGAGAATTGTAGACAGATGGTATCCATCCAGTAAACTTTGCCATGAATGTGGTTGTATCAGGAAAGACTTAAAACTTTCTGACAGAGAATATGTGTGCGAATGTGGATATCATGCAGATAGAGATTATAATGCAAGTCTTAATTTAAGAGATGCCACATCCTACAAAGTAGCATAAACAAGCATTTGCAGGTATGTACCGATGGCTAGTCGGGAATTGACGACTGTGGAGTGTACAAGAACTTGTGAGTAGTATCTGTATTTACTCAGGGCGAAAGCATATACAGAGAAGCAGTAAGAAATGTTCGCAAGAACTTTCAATATCTCGATATGGATATCTTTGTTCATATTTTGAGTAGCAGCCAAGCGTAAGCGGAGATTGAAAAATTTTTATATTCACAGAAATGAGATGAAAAAATGTAAAACAAGCAAAATTTTCTATGTAAATAGAAATAGAAGTTAAGTAAAATAAGATGAAATAGTAAAATGAGAGCCATTTGAGAGCCAAATTTCTTATTAAGTGGGAAAGGAGGCTCTTTTTATTTTGCAAGAAGGAAGTTTTGAATGGTACAAGCAGGTCTTTAAAGATTTGCTTGCAGATGATATGACTATTTTTCAAAACCAGAAGGATAGTTACGATCTGCTTTTAAATCTGAACAAGGATTTTCCGTTTAGAGAGAATAAAGAGGTTCGGGATTATGCTATGAAGATTAGCCAATATACACACAAGATGGCTGACTATGTGGCGGGACAGACGGGGAGCGGAAAGTTTAATGACCTGTATTATAAATTGCTATTGCTAGAAGCGCCAGAGATATTTGAATCCTATTTGTTCTACACGGAAAAAAATAGGAGTCCCGGTAGGCGGTTTTATGAGCCGAGAAAGAAAACTCTAAATATTGTAGTGCAAGACCTTCAAGATTTGGAAGATGGAGTGATTGAGTTTTTGGGTGTGTCTCTACCACCTCGGGTTGGTAAATCTAGTCTGTGCATCTTTTTTTTGTCATGGATTATGGGAAAAAGACCGAACAGCCATAATGCCATGAGTGGACACAGCGGAATCCTTGCTGATGGTTTTTATGGAGAAATACTTAATCTTATAGCAACTCAGGAATATACCTTCAATGAAATATTTCCGTATTCAAAATTAGAAAAGAAATCGGCAGATAAAAAGGAAATCAATCTTGATAGACCAGACCGATTTGCAACTTTAACCTGCCGAGGCATAGATGGAACATGGACCGGTTCAGTCGATATTTCTTCCGATGGATATTTGTATGTCGATGACCTTGTTCGCGATAGAACGGAGTCCTTAAGTCCGACACGATTGGCAAATAGATATCAAGACTATTTGAACGTTCTTGTTGACCGTAAAAACGATGGTGCGAAGGAACTAATGGTTGGAACACGCTGGAATGTCTTTGACCCGCTGGGAATTGTAGAACGAGAGAATAAATACAATCCAAAATATAGATTTAGAAAGATACCGGCACTTAATGAAAACGATGAATCGAATTTTGATTATGACTATAGAGTAGGATTTTCTACACAGTATTACATCAACATGAGAGAACGGCTTGAAAAGCCAGAATGGATGGCGAAGTTTCAACAAAAGCCATTTATCAGAGAAGGGCTTTTATTCCCGGAAAACGAACTGCATTATTTTGATGGAACGATACCGGAGGGAGACTATAAGGTTGTAGCAGCTATTGACCCTGCTTTCGGTGGCGGCGATAGTGTATCAATGCCGATATGCCTTGTTCATGAAAACGGTAAGAAATATATCATTGATTGGCTTCATAATAAAGGTTCCTTAAAAATTACAATACCGTTAGTTAGAGATAAAATTATCCGTCACGATATAGTAGATGTGAAGTTTGAGAAAAACAATGGTGGCGAATTGTACTGTAAGAATGTTCAAGTTAATTTGGTTGAATGTAGATATAATCACTGTCACTGCTATACAAAATCTGCCCCAGTCAAATTATCGAAAGAAGAAAAGATAAACGCCTACGCTGATTACATCAAAGATAATTTTCTTTTTTTGCTTCCGAACAGAAACGTATCAATAGATGATGATGGAGTGCGATTTGTTTATAAACGCTCAGATGAATATGACAGAGCGATAGACGAAATGACAATCTTTACTTCGGAAGGGAAGAATGACCATGACGATTCATGCGATGCGCTTACGCAACTTGCCATGATGTTTGAAGATAAATTTACAGCACCGCCAACACGTATTATTAATAGCCCGTTCTAGGAGGATATTATGGATAAAAGAAAGACAAGTTTAAAAAAGTATGGGATTTCCAGTAAGAGATATAAAGAACTTTGCGGTTTTTGTGAGCAATATCCTGAATGGAAGCAGGAATTAGCCTTTAATAATAGTACGGTTAAAAGTCAGTCATTAACAGGAATGCCAGCCATGACAAATTCATTAAGTGATGAGACAGCAGACCTTGCTATAAAAAGAGTAGCAATACAAAAGAAAATTGATTTGATTGAAAAAACCGCCAAGGAAGCTTCGCCGGAATTTTGGAAAGAAATTATTAAGTCAGCTTGCTTTGAACAGCCTTTTTGGTATTTAAGGGATATTTCTAATATTCCTATTAGTCGAGCGGCTTTCCATGATTACAGAAGATATTTTTTTTATCTTCTCAATAAGAAAAAACAAATGTAATAAAAATGAGTACCTACAGCGTTTAAAATGCGATATACTGATATCATGAAAAGATTAGGAAAGAAAGCGTTTGGGTTTGCTTTAGCGGCTCAGGCGCTTTTATTTTTAGGTGATTTATGGAGAAAACAAGAAGGAATAAATTAAAGGATAAAAGAAGAACAGAAGAAAGTAAATGGATAAATATTCCAACGACAATCAATCGTCGTACTACGGGTTCTGGAGTGACATTTAGTGGATGCTATGTTCTGAAGAAATCAGGTGATTAATCATGATTTTAAATTATATCGGCAGGGATAAAATCTTTACGGATGCAAAAGAGATTACCCGTGACAATGTACTTTCTGTGTTAAAGAAGGCGTATGCGAAACACAGGAATAATACCTTTGATATGCAGAGTTTGATTGATTATGAAGCGGGTATTCAGCCGTTACCATACGAGAAAGTTATAAGGCCAGAAATTTCAATCGAGACAACAGATAATATGGCTCATTATGTTACAGAGTTCTGGAAAGGTTATTTCTGGGGAATGCCGCCGATCTATACGCAGCGAGGAAATAAGGAACACCACAATACAGATGAAGATTTGGATAGTTCCGGTATCTCTGCCCTTAACGAGATGATGTTAAACGGACTGTGTATCGGACGAGAGCGGCAGAAACTTGCAAACTTTGTAGAAAAAACTGGAATCGGTCATGTGATTGTAAATCCCAAAAAGGATTGGACGGATGAGATGAGTAAAGGAGCGTATGCGGAGGTCTACACGTTGGATTCCCGGTGCGCTTTTTGCGTTTATCATGCGGGAATCGGACAAAAGAAGGTTATGGGTGTTACCTATGCGAAGGTTTCCGGGAAGATTTATTTTTCTGTATTCACAAATACATCAAGGTTTGAAATACAGGGAGATAAAGTAGAGGAATACATAAATCCTCTTGGAATGATACCGATTGTAGAGTATGAGAGGGCGGTTGACCGGACGGGACGTTATGAACGGCAAATTTCTTTGATGGATAACCTTAATTCAATGGTTTCCAATTTTGCAAACGATGTGGCACAGAAAACACAGGAAATTTGGTGGGGGAATGATATTAAATTCCCGGAAGATGAAAATGGAAATCCAATTAAGCCTAAAAGCGGGCAGTGGTTGCTAACTTATACTGGTGGCGAGGGAAACAATCCGAAAATTGCTCCTATGTCCAGCACGTTTGATAGTTCACCGACTCTTGAAGCAATTGGGAATACTAGAAATGAGATTTTAAAGCGGTGTTTTGTACCTATGCAGTATTCGTCCGAGGGAGGTGGAAGTACCGGAATTGCATCAAGCCTATCTTCTGGATGGGACGCTACAGCAGTAGATGCGGACAGAGAAGAACAGATTATTCAAGGTGCAGACAGAGAAGTATTATCGCTGATTATTAAAGCAGTAAGCCTTTCCCCGTCGAAAGAACTTCCGAAAGATGATCCGTTGAGAAAGATTCATTCCACAGACATAGATGTTAAATATACCAGGCGGCAGAACTGGGATTTATCTACAAAAGCCAATGCTTTCGCGACACTGGTATCGCATGGGGTAAATGGCAGACACGCCTTGAAAGTTGCGAATATGTTTGAGGACGTGGAGCAGGTATATATCGACTCCAAAGAAGGGATTGAAGGTTATCAGAAGTCAGCTTATGGAGAGAAAGAGACCTCAACGGGTGAGAATGATAGGATAATGCAGGACAGTTCAGACCAAGCCTCTCAATCTCCTATTGTAGATGGACTGAAAACAGATAGAACAGAGCAAGCGGAGTAATGAAGTATGTTTGAGGGATTATCGTTTGATGAATTAAATAGTCTTATCACGAATAAGAGGAGTATGGATTTTGAAAAGTATTTCGGAGAAATGGAACTTTCAGAAGAAGAAATCCAGAAGCGCATTGAATTGGCTGAAAAATTGGAAGATGGATTCCTTTTTGTTCTGGCGTTGCTGTTTACTATGCAACAATATAATGCGGTTAATTGGGAACGAGCCAGACAGGAATATGAGAATCGTTATCTCAAAGCATTAGCGGGATATGTTGTAATTACTCCGTACATTAAGAACTATGTAGAATCCATGTCTTATGGCATTATGGACTCCACGAAAAAGCACCAGAGCGAATATTATTACTATTCGCTTGACCGTGGAAGATTCATGGCCGAATGTGAATCAAACACAACGAGGTCATATCAATGCAATGAGGACGCAATAGCACAGGGAAAGACGTGGAAACGTTGGTTGACAATGGGAGACAAAAGGGTAAGGACAACCCACAAAGAAGTCGGCGGAACATCAAAACCGATAAACGAAACGTTTTATGTTGGAGGTTCACTTATGCAATATCCGCGCGATTTTTCACTCGGAGCCAGTACATCAGAGACAGTGGGGTGTCGTTGCTCAATAGAATATTATTAACCATCTCGGTGAACTTACCGCAATGGTGTCTTGGTTAATGACAGTCGGGAAACCGGCTGTTTTTATATGGGCGGGGATGCCCTTAAAAAGCGCAACTGCTTAGGGAAAAGCAGACCAAATAATCGCAAAATATTACGTGCAGGGAAGCACACGAAAAAACGCAGAAAGGTAGGAATTTATTATGGCAGAGAATTTAGAAACAACCACGGTTGAAACTGAAAACGTCAACGTAGAGGGGGGCGCAGAAAACGAAAAGCCGTCGGTTGAAGAATTGATGGCTCAGTTGGCACAGGAAAGGGCAGAAAAAGAGAAGTTACGTCTTGCGAAAGATAAGGCGAACAGCGAAGCAGCTAAATACCGTAAAAGCTGGGAATCAAAAACTTCCGCTGAGGAACAGGAAATGGAAGCAAGAAAGGCAGCCGACGAAGCCAAGGACGCTCGGATTCAAGAACTTGAATCAAAGTTCCGAACAATGGACTATAGCAAGCGGTATATGGGAATCGGCATGGACGAAAAGACAGCGGAATCACTTTCTGAATTGACGGGAGAACTGACGGATGCAGATAAGTTCTTTTCTGCTTTAGGTAAATTTATTACCGCATCAAATAAATCTGCCGGCGAAAATGCTGTGCAGGAACTTATTAAAAATAACCCGGAAATTAAAGCGGGAAGCGGCGCGGATTCTAGAAATTCTTTATCGGAGGAAAAAGCTGTTTCTATTGGCAAAAGAACCGCCGGGGCAAATGAAGATATTTTAAAACATTACAGGAGGTAATTGATTATGGCAAGAGGCGATATGAGTGTTAAAACTCAGAAGGTCGGCGCACAGGTTGAAATTCTCAACAGACTTCCTTTTGAGGGAGTGCCGATGACGATTGATTTTACGTCGGTAACTACAACCGATGCAGATACCGGGGAGAAAGTGGTGAAAGCGGGGATGCCGATTACATCTGCGGGTGCAGAAGCAAAGACTACTCCGTTTACTGGAGCGGTTGGGATTCTTTTGCATGATGTTTATGAAGGGAGACCACAAGGCACGATTCTCAAGAAAGCGTATATCAATACGAAACGGGCACAAGCAAATGCAAGTGTAACATATGATGCGGCACTTGTGGCAGCTTTGGTAAATGCAGGATGTAGAGTTGTATTTGAGGAACCCGCCGTAGCTGGCACAATTCCGGCAACTGTGGGAGAGTAAAGAAATAATACCGATTAATAAAAGAAAATTAGTTGCTAACCCCTAAAAGTTACGGGGTAGAAAGGAGAAAAATGAGATTAACTGATATTTATAGCGCGAGAGCGGTTGCACTAAATCGAACAGAAGTCGAGAGCAATCGAATCCCGTTTATGGGAGAGGCGTTTTTCCCTGATAGAAAGAAAATGGGAATTGATTTGAAATGGATCAAAATTCATAAAGGGCTTGGGGTGGCGCTGAAACCGTCTAACTTTGATGCAATGCCGACAATAAGAACCCGTGAAGGTATTTCTATGACGAAAGAGGAAATGCCGTTTTTCCGTGAGTCTATGCTTGTAAAAGAGCAGGATATGATTGACATTATGCGTGTGCGTGAATCTGATGACCCGTATATTGATGAAGTATTAGAGTCTATTTACGATGACACTAACAATCTGATTGACGGAGCAGATATTTCGGCAGAACGTATGAGAATGCAGTTGCTTGCACCAACAGAAGGCAATCTTGGGATTCAGATTGGAACTGTAGATAACATGATACATAATTACGACTATGATCCGGATGATTCCTGGAAAGGAAAACATTATATGGCAATCAGTAGTACAAATGACAAATGGAATGCTCCGACTACAGCGAAACCGCTGAATGATCTTAGAAAAGGAATCCAGTATCTTTCCAGCATTGGTGTGACTGCAAAGTATCTACTGGGTAACAGTACCACGTTTGATATGCTTTTGGAGTGCGATCAGATTAAAGATGCACTCATCACTATTATGGGTACAAATGTAGGATTCCTTGATACTGATACTGTTGAGGAAATCATTCGCCGGAAAGTAAAATTGGAAATGCTTTCTTATGATAAGATGTATAAGGACTATGACGGGACTGAGAAGAAGTTTTACCCAGATAATTATGTGACTATCATCGGTTCCAGCCAGCTTGGAAATACCTGGTATGGTACAACGCCAGAGGAAAGAACACTCTTAGGGGACCCAAAGGTAGATGTGTCTGTTCTTGACCGTGGTGTTGCGATTGCAGTTAAGACAGATTATGGGCCGCCAGTACAGGTATCTACCACAGCGTCTCAAATTTGTCTTCCGTCCTTTGAGGGTATGGATAGCATTTACGTTATCAAAGTGGCGTAGGAGGTATCTTATGATTTACGATCATATTGTAAAGCATAATGGAAAATATTATGAGGCTGGGGAGGAGGTTCCTGAAAGTAAGGAACCTCTTAATTCTGAAGATATGAACGATAAAGATGTTCTATTTGAAACGGATATTTCTGGAAACTCTGGTGGTGCACGCAGGGGAAGACCCAAAAAATCAAATTAAAGGCAGGTGAGCAAGGTGGAACTGGAGTTACTTCAAGATTTAAAAGACTATTTTAGTGATGATTTCGATGATGAACAGGAAGGAACCTTGCTTGTTTGCATCAAACGGTCAATAAAATCTTTTAAAAATAAAAGGAATTATCCTAGCGCTTATTCTCAAATTATGATTGAGAAGGATATGGACAAGTATTATTCTTGTCTCTTGGATTTGTCTTTATATTGGGCCATAAAACAAGGATATGAATTTCAAGGTTCTCATTCTGAAAATAGTACAAACCGATCTTGGGAAAGTGAATCGGAGATTTATTCTTTGCACAATGTTATTCCAATAGCAAGAATTTTATAGTTTTTGCAGTAAAAGTCGGTGCGTGGTTAAGGTAATTCCCTCCCGCTTTAATCGCAGGGTGCCAACAATGAGTGTGGTTGGGGAGTTGGCAAAATCAAAAAAGGGAGAGAAGAAAAAGAAGAGGTGTTTAAATGGGATGTGAAAATAATTGCGTGAATGAACACCGATTAAAAAAAATCGAGGAAGATTTTAAGGAATTTAGAAATAAGAACTCTAAAGATCATAAAGAGTTTTTTAATCGACTGGAAAATGTTGAGAAAGATATGATTTCCTCTAAAAGCGACAGGGAGCACATTAATGAGAAATTAGACGAAATCAGCGGTAATGTTAAGGTTCTTATGGAAAAACCTGGGAAAAGATATGAAACGATTGCTACAAGTGTTTTGACAGGAATAATCGGAGCGTTAATAGGATTTATCGCAAGCGGTGTTTTTCCGATGTAGCTAGATTCCATTTCAGGGAGGGAAGTGGAATGGATTTAAAAAGAAATTTTTATAAGGAATTTATAAAAGAAGAAATTGATTTTTATTTGAGGGAGGCAAACTTTGATGAAAGGGAGCGCTCCCTCTTTTTGTATAGAAATAGTAAAATTCCATTGGAAGAAGTAGCAGAAAAAATGAATTGTAGCGTTAGCACTATTAACAGAATAAATCGAACGATGAAAACAAAGATCATCAAAACAGCACCTAAATATTATAGAGGAATTTCAGAAAATTGGAAATGACATATTGGTGATAGAAATGTGACAGTTTTATGGAATGGTGAATAACGGTCCCGTCATTTAAAATTAAATCATAAAGACAGGGGAGGAAAACGTTATGCAACCATTTCCGACATATCAAAACTTCGGATATCAGCCACAGTATGGAGGATATCAACAGTATAATCCTTTACAACCGCAATATGACAGATTGGCTCAGATGCAGACACAGTATAATCAGCAACAGTTATATAACCAACCTGTTCAGCAGGCTCAAACTCCTGGTCTGAATGGAGAAATTGTGGATGGCCTGGACGTGGTAAAGGCGAAGAATGTTGACATGAGCGGCCAGCCTACCTTTTATCCAAAATCCGATTTGTCAGAAGTATATGTAAAAAGGCTTATGGCAGATGGAACAAGTCAGATTATTATATACAAGGCAGTTCAGCCGGAAGATGAAAAGCAAAAGGAAGATCAATCGTATGTTGATATTCAGATGCTTAATTCTATGCTTGGACAAGTTAAAGCAGAGATATTACAGGGAATTGGCGGAGAACTATCTGAGATTAAACAGATGATTACACCGATAGAATCTCCTAAAGTGCAGAGGGGAGGTAATCAGAAATGATGAATATGCAATTTAACCCGATGCAACTTATGCAAATGATGAAAAATGGAGGAAACCCTCGTCAAATGCTTATAAACATGATGAAACAACAGGCCGGAAATAATCCTGTGATGTCAAATGCTTTACAGATGATGGAAAAAGGAGATTCCGAAGGCTTAGAACAGCTTTGTAGGAATCTTGGGAAAGAAAAGAATGTTGATATAGATCAAATGATGAACCAGATTAAAAATCAGTTTGGAATAAAATAACAACGCTACAATTTTAGTAGACAGCCCGGGATGTCTCTAATTGTAAATATATTTGCAAAAGGAGACAAAAACAATGACAGATGGTACAGGTTTTAGTGCAGCGGATGTAGCTGTGCTTACTGGTAATGCTAACAACCGTGGCTGTAATGATGGCTTCGGCTGGGGCGGAGAGGGAATCCTCTGGATAATCGTTTTATTTGCCCTGTTTGGCTGGGGCGGCTTTGGCGGCGGCTGGGGTGGAAATAGTGGCGGATTTAATACACCTTCCGCGAATGGCGCTTTAACCAGAGCCGAAATGTTTGAAGGATTTCAGGGCCAGAATATGACTTCTGCTTTAAACGGAATCCGTGATGGGCAGTTTTCGATTGAAAATGCTCTTTGCAATGGTTTTGCAGGAATTAATTCTAATATCTCTAATTTGGGGTATCAGCTTCAAGACTGTTGCTGTCAGACACAGAGAGCTGTCGATGGTGTAAATTACAACATGGCTACGCAGACAAACGCTTTGCAGAACACTATGAACCAGAACGCAAACGCTCTTCAGAGCCAGCTTTGCAATGGTTTCCGCGATGTGATTGACGCACAGAATGCAGGAACGCAGAGAATCGTTGATCTGATTACAACCGATAAAATTCAGAGTTTGCAAACTGAACTTCAGTCCGCACAGCTTCAGCTTGCTAATGCAAGTCAAACTAATAATATTATTAATGCACTGCGTCCTACACCGGTGCCGTCTTATCCGGTACTGAGTCCGTATACCTCCGTTATCAATCCGACAGGTATAACCTTCGGTGGCAATGGGTGCGGATGCGGGACTTGCGGCTGCTAATGAGAAATCAGCAGTTGTTTGATAATCTCCAGATTTATGACACAGTTTTGCAGCTTATGACATTCTTGTGGGCTGCGGACGATGCAAGTAATACTGATATTATTGAGGAATTACAGAAACAAAATTCTAAATATCTGGAAACGATTATCAGACAGAACAAAAAAATAATAAGCATGTTGGAAACGCAAAGTTCCATATCTACACCTAAGTAGTCTTGCGAAAATAACGAAAAGGGGTAGACGTGGTAAGTTTATCCCTTTTCTTCATTGGAAAGGAGATAAAGAATATGGCTGAATTTACAAGCCCGTTTGTTCAGAGGATAGCGGCTGGGCAGAATGCAGTGTTGTTAGAAGATCCTGTTAAAAGTAGATGTGTAAATCATCGTGCAGGTTCTGGTCTGGTTTGTGTGGCAAATAGCGGAAACGACTGTAATCCTGCGAGATATAGAGTATATGGAAAGGCAAATATAGCTATTCCAACTGGCGGAACAGTTGGAGCGATTTCGCTTGGATTATCATTAAATGGAGAGGTGTTACAGACATCCCTTGCAACGGTTACTCCGGCAGCAGTAGAAAATTTCTTTAATGTTTCTTTTGAAGAAATTGTTTGCGCTGGGAAGTGCCAGGTAAACTTGGCAATAACCAATCCCAACACCCAGGCAATCGAAGTTGAAAATTTAACGCTTATTGTAGAGCGTGAGTGCTAGGAGGTGTCGGTATGCATGAATTGATTAAGAAGATTGAAGATATTGCTAAACAGGATATTGAGTGCATGGCAGCGAAGGGGTACGATCACATTGATCGGAAATGTTTTGGCGAGGCTGTAGATGTTTTGAAAGATGCTATGCAGATGAAATACTTTGCGGCGGAAACCATGAAAGCTTGTCTGGAAACTGAGTACATGAAGGAGATTAAAATTCCGAACAAAATCCATGAAGGCGAGCTGACAGAGAGAATGTTAGAGGAATACGATTCAAACCCGGATTTTGGAGTGATGGGAAATGGTAGATATGGTTATAGAGGACGTGCGGCAAATGGACGGTTTGTCCATCGCTCTGGTCGAGGACGTTCCGCTGGATATACCCCGTATCTTCATATAATGCCGGAGATGGATGAGTATGATGGAATGTACGATGAAATCCCTTATCCGATGACTGGCTATCGTATGGGTTATACAAGCGGAAGAAACGGAAACTACAGTGGAAATATGTCGAATACCGGAGGCGGTTCCGATAATGGCAGATATGGATATGATGGTATGAACAGACCTTCCAGATATGGCGAATCTTATGATCGCATGTCTGAGTATAGGCGCCACTATACAGAGTCCAAAAATCCAGAGGATAAAAAGCACATGGAGGAATACATGAAACGTTATGCGAAAGACTTTATGGATTCTTTCAGCGAGGTAAAGGCTGACGCTGATCCGGCGGCATGGCAGGCATTGAAGCAGGATATGGTTAAATTTGTCCAGAGTATGTAAATAAGGAAACAGAAGGGCTTGTTGCTTTAGAGCAACAGGCTCTTTTGAATATAAAAAGAAAGATAGAAAGGTAGGAAGAAAGATGATTTTACAGATTAGCAAGGGTAACAAAAAAATTTATCAAGAAGCGGAAAGTATTTCGTTATCTAAGGTGGATTTATCTGAAATGCCAAAAATCTCAAAAGACGATTTGTTAGAGGTTTTGAATTTAGAAGTAAACCCAGAGAATAAGATGTACTTTGATATGGATGGAATAGTATCCGATGAAGAAAGACTTAATACTGAAAAGATGGTTAAGGTGGCAGTTCTTTCAGATGGGGAAATTTCTCACAATAATAAAACCTTGATTTTTGCGGGAAATACGGCTATTTACCTTTTGAATAGCAATGGAAAGACGATACAGAAATTTTAAAAGAGCATAAATAATTGAAAAGGGCTGACTTCTTAATTGAGGTTGACTCTTTTTGATTATAGATTTTGGGAGGAATTATGCAGGACTGTAAAGTAAATATTTTAGGAACGGAATACGACATAACAATGAATTGCGATGATGAAGATAGAGATGGAGATGCCAATTTCTACTCGAAAATAATCCGCATTTGTCCATTAGAGAAATTACTTGATAAAGAAGCAACCGATACAGAGCGGAAAATCAGAGAAAAGCATGTTGCTAGACATGAACTGTTCCATAGTTTTTTATGGGAGGCAGGTGAAACAGAACTCGCGTATGACGAACATCTTGTGGATTGGCTCGCGACCATGACGCCTAAAATCTTCAAGGTATTTCAAGAACTGGATATTCTTTAAGCATTTTTTAATAAGAAACAGGAAGCATCACGGTTATTAAAATAATCGTGAATTTTCTTTAATAAGGCGGTGGTAATGTGATTGATAGCTTTTACATATCTGGCGATTTGTGGCACGTTCGATTTACAAATCCCAATAATCCGATTTTGGTAGATAGGCGGAACGTGCTGACAATAGGCGTAACAGACCCGGAGACAATGACTATTTATCTGTCAAATAAACTAAGAGGACAGCTTTTGAACCGAGTGCTTATTCATGAACTAGGTCATGCAACACTCTATTCAACAGGGTTATTAGAAGAACTTCACAGAATGGTATATCCTGAATATTGGATAGAAGCAGAAGAGGGACTGTGCAATTTTTTGGCGGATTACGGACAACAGGTATTTGGCATAGCCTATTCAGTATTAGGAGATCAGGCGATTAAAGTTGTTCCTTATCACTTAGAAAGGTTGGTAGCATAATGAGAAGTCCTGTAAGAGACCGGCAAAAAGTTTGGTGGGTTACGATAGAAGAAATCCACGAGGGAATAGATAATATAATAAAATATGGAAAGCCGGAAATGCGCAAACAAACCGTAAGCGCAACTAGCGGAACACCGGAGGAAATAGCGGCTGGGATTGTACCTAACTATGACCGATATGTTACCCATTATAAATCCAAAAGCAAGCCCTTTAATCCTGTTGAGGGAATGGGATTATTTGTCGATGTGGAGCCAAAGTTAGACGAGGAAGGAAATCTGGTTATGGGAGAGGATGGATATACGCCAGTCACTGTGCCGGATTATCGTCTAGTTAAAATTTTAGACACCCAAAAAGGAAATGTAGCGAGATATGGGATAAGTAAAGTGGGAGGAAGCCTGTGATGGAAGAAATAAAGGTTACTAAGGTAACTAAGAACAATATAACTATTTGGGGAACCGTAAGGTTCTTTTTATTTTGGGGCTGCATGGTTCTTCTGTGGTTCAAACTACCACTATTTTCGGTTACATTAAGTATTTTGATGTTATCAACAATTCGGGTTCGCATGATTGCAGAGGGCGAATACGAATTAGAATATGGTGTAATTCCTTTATTGAGGCGGGGAAAGTATGGCAAGAAAAACAATCAAAATAAATCTTTTTGACGGCGGTAAATCATTACAACAGGCAATCCGGCAGATAGAACAGTATAAGAATGATTTGTCGAGGAAATGCGAGGAGATTTGTAGGCGGTTATCGGAAATTGGCGTTCGGGTCGCGAATACAGTACTTAGAGAAGGAAAACTAGAGGATTATCAGCCCTCTACTAAAGTCAGTTATGAAATTGATGCCAGTGGAAATATAGTACGGGCAAAGATAATAATTTCTGGCCCGTACATTTTATTTCTGGAATTTGGAAGCGGTATTCGCTACAGTGGTACAAAAAATCCAAAAGTGGCGGAGTTGGGCTATGGTCCTGGCACATATCCATCAAATGCTCCACAGCAAAATCCGCCGTATGATAACTGGGAAAGCCCAACAGGGTGGTATTACTATGGAGATGATGGAAAAGTTCATCACACTTTCGGCGTTCAGGCAAAAATGCCTGTGTATCGTGCATCAGTCGAAATAATGAAAAGTGTTAATGAAGTGGCGAAAGAGATATTTGGCTGATTATTTTTCCACATTTTTATTGATAAAATCTTTAATCGCCATATCCAGTATTTTGCTAATCGGTATCATAGTTTTTTGAGAATAAGACTATAGATCGAATTGATGTAAATGGAAACTATTGTCCGGAAAATTGTAGATGGGCCGATTGCGAAACGCAGAACTATAATAAAAGAGTCACAAGAAAAGTTGTTATTGATGGAGAAGAAAAGACTTTAAAAGACATAGAAAAAGAATACGGAATTTCTATGTCAACACTGCGTACAAGGTATATAAGATACAAAAAAGGAATATACACAGTCTCAGATTTGATTTCAAAGGATAAGATTTACAAACCACAAAAGAATAACACATTTATAGAAGTGGAAGGAATTACAAAAAGACTATGCGATTGGGAAAGGGAAACTGGAATTGGGAGAAAAACAATTATGAATAGATATAAAAGAGGGGTTAGAGGGAAATAACTTTTTAAACCAACATATACCAAAAAAGGAGATGGCGGTAATTAAATGACAATCTTAGAAATGATAAACACAATTTATTCTCAATGGACTGACGCAATAAAGGATAAAGTAACCGGATACTCAATGGAAAACAGTGCTACGGTTACAAAATTACCTTACGCCACAATGTACTTTACAGGTATTCCGGGTAGCGATTGGGATTTAAAGGGAGATGAGGCTGCGGTAACACCGACGGCACAGATTGATATTTACACGAAAGGGCAGAGAGCTTTAACACAAGCATATGAGATTGATGATTTATCACATGCTTGTCTTACCAGTATGGGATTCAGAAGAAGTATGGGGCCGGAATTAATTCAGTCCACAGACCCGTCAATCAAACGCCTTACGAGTAGGTATACAAGAATTGTTGGCTATGGGGATTCTTTGGAAATATGAGTACCTACAAGGTTTAAATATGAATTATAATATAAGATAGAAGAATTAAGAAAAGAGGAATCTTGGAAACAAGGTTCCTTTTTTGCGCAGAAAGGAGGAACACAAATGCAGATCAACGATAAAGTTTACAATATTTTGAAATATGTCGCTCAAATTGCACTTCCCGCATTGGGTACATTGTATTTTGCCCTTGCTGGAATTTGGGGATTTCCTTATGGAGAAGAGATCGTTGGAACTATTACGGCGGTTGATACTTTCCTGGGAGTTCTTTTGGGAATTAGTGCGGCGACGTACAGCAGAAAGAATCAGGCCATTGACAACAAAGAGACGAAATAGAAAGGTTTGGTGATCCTAAATCTATCTCCCAGCATGAGGGTTAGAGTGCAACTGTTTAGAATTTTTGAATAGTTCAAATATTTAACTGATTTTGAACTAACAATTTCATGGTTCAATATTTTGAGATTTTTTAGAATATGTAAGACAATGAATAACCACTGTTCCTTATCGGGCGGTGGTTATTTTTAAACCTATCGAAATCGAGAGGATTAAACAAATAAACCAGAAAAGGAGATTGAGTTTATGTTAGTAGAAATTGTTGGGAAAAGATATGAGGAAAAGTTAGTTACAACAAGCCTGAGAATAGCAGAAACATTTACCTACTATGATGAAGAAAGCGGAAGGCAATATACAAGAGAACACAAAGCTGTTCTAAGAGCCATTCGCGATTTAAAATGCAGCGAAAAATTTCGCGGTGAACATTATTCACCGTCAGAATACGTGGACGAAAGAGGGAAAAGGCAACCATGTATAATTATGGATAAAGACGGCTTTGTATTACTTGTTATGGGATTTACAGACCCGAAAGCAATGTTTTACAAGGAAAAATATATTGAAGCCTTTAATTCCATGGAGTCCGAACTCAAACGTATTTACACAGAACGACAGCAATGGCAGATTGAAAGAGATAAAGGCGTTGTAATTCGTCATATCTTAACCGATACAATTAAGATGAAAATATCCGACAGTCCACATAAGCGATTTGCTTATCCTAATTATACTAATTTGATTTATCGAACTTTGTTCGGGAAAACAGCAAAAGAATTAGAGGAAGAATTTGGGGTGAAACCGAAAGAAAATTTAAGAGACTATTTTACTGGGGAATCATTATCCCAAGTTCAGGGCATGGAAATGCTTGTAAGTAGCCTTATAAACTGTGGCTGGGGCTACAAAGAGATAAAAGAATTTATTGAAACAGAATCCAAGAAAATGATAGCTTAATGCAAATTGTATTGAGCTATTTTTTTATTACCGACTACCAGACAGGTAGTCGCTGACCGCATAAAGTTAGCGGTAGAAAGGAGAAAATATGGCAGCACCAGGTGTTAGTACACTAGGCGTATTATTCGGTTATGGAGTAGAAACTGTGGCAGGAACAAAGCCAGAAAAATTTACATTATTGACAAGAATTAATCAGATCGGTGGAATTTCTATTGATGTTGAAACGATTGATGCCTCTGCACTGGAAGATAAAGTAGAAAAAACAGTTGCTGGTCGAGGAAGTACAGGTGGAACATTCACGGTAACAGTAAATGTTACTGACGAAACATTAGAAGAGTGGGAAGCGTTAATCGAAGCATACAAAACAGGAAAAACAGGTGGAAAGTCCACGTGGTTTGAAACTTTTATTCCTACTTTGCAAAAAGCATTTTATGTTGTTGCAGAGCCACCCACTACAATTCCGCAGCCTGAATTTGACCAAAATGGATTATTGGCAGTAGAAATGACGTTAACGATTAACGATTATAAGGGGCCTGACACACCGATTAAACCGACAGCGGGGGAATCATGAGCTTCTCTCGTTTATCGCTTGACAAGAGAAGCAAGGATGATGAAAGCGAATTGATATTTTAAAGGGAGGATAACGCATGTATAAAATTCTAACAATTGGTGGAGAAGATTATAAATTAGAGTACACGATAGAAGCGGCACTATATTCGGATTGTGTGGCGAAGTTATCTAAATTTCTAACGAATATGGGACAAGCAGAAAACGAAAAGGATATAGAGAAACTTTTAGATGGCGTTTCGAATATACCACAGACCGCATTGACAATTTTTTACGCTGGACTCATGGAAGCACATGGAACTCACGCAGATGGAGATGGGAGAGTGCCAGATATCCAGACTGCAAAACGACTGTTAGCGCAATATGCAAAAGAACATGCTGAAGATGATATAGGAAACTTTTACGGTATCTTGGAGATATGTATTGAGCAAATGGGAGAAGACGATTTTTTCAAATTGGTGGGACTAGACAGGATTATAGCTGCCGGTCAGAAGAAAGTGAAAAAAGTGCCGAAAGTTCCACAAGATCATCTAAGAAAAGTTTCAGGTCAGTAATTCTTGAAGAATTATACCCACAAGCGATTCGATGTGGAATGACGAAGAAAACATTTTTTCATTCTACATTGAGGGAAGTTAAATTATACATTGATGCGTTTTACATGGAAAAGGATTATCAGAGTAAATGCATAGAGCATCAGTCTTGGCTTACTGGTGCATATGTAATGAACGCGGTAGTTGCGGCTTTTAATAAAAAAGCAAAGTACCCAGAAAATCCTTTATTAGAAAACACTAAAACAATTAAAGAGATAGCGAAGAATAACAATAAATCAGAAGAAGAAATGAATCAGGAGTTACTTTACATGACATTAAGAGTAAGGCAGACTAATGCCAGACTCGAGAAGAGATAGGGCGGGGCAAGAACCCCGCCCTTTTGTTGGTTATCAACGAGATGATAATCATTAACCTCAAAAAATTAGGAGGTAGGTATATGGGAAGTGGAAACATTGATAATCTGGATATAAGAATATCCGCCGATGCAAACAAAGCGCAAAAATCACTGGAATCATTAGCGAGGACTTTAGACAAAGTCAACAAGTCATTTAAAGGTATGAACACGGTGGCTGTGGGGAATTTTTCAAGAAATGTAAATACTCTTGCAAGTTCTCTCAGGGCTTTGAATGGTTTAAAAATATCAGTACCCAAAGTATCAGGATTGGCTAAGGAGATGGCAGCATTAAGTAAAGTGGATTTCGCTAAACTTAATGCCGGGATAGAACCAATACGGAATATGGCCTCTGCTATTAAATCTATGGAGGGGATAGAAAATATCCAGGTTCCCAAAATAGATACAAAAAATTTAAGTTCTTTGGCGAATGCAGCAAAAAAATTTTCAGATATCAAAACAGAAAACATGCCGGAGGTTGCGGAAGGACTGAAAAAAATATCTGAATCCATGGAAGTGCTTTCGAAAATAACATTTAGTGATCGGAATTTAAACAATGTTATTAATGCACTAAATCGTTTGTTTAAAGCGGATTTTTCGAAATTCAATCCATCCGACTTTGATAAGATCACAAAGTCGATTAGTGCGTTAAGCACGATGCCGGATGTGTCAAACAGCATTAATAGATTTGTAGCATCTTTGGCTAGGCTTTCTAATGCTGGAAATAAAATCACGGTTGTTTCGGATAAATTACCAGAATTATCAGAAGCACTTACTAAAATGATTCGTGATATTTCAAAGGCTAAAAACATATCAAAATCAACTAACGAATTTGTTTCATCAATCGCACGACTAGCGAATGCCGGTGACAAAGCAACAAAAACTTCTTTAGGGTTGGGAGTTCTTGCATACGAAACTTTGAATTTTTTCAATGTGATGAAAAACGCGCCGCGTATTAGCAGTAACACACTGCGCATGGTGGAAGCATTGTCCAGGTTGGCCAGTGCCGGGAATAGAGTTAGCTCGTCAACAAGCGGTGTACAAACGGCATTTAGTAAATTAACTAATCTGTCTACAAAAGCTGGAAATGTTGTAAAGAAATCCGTTTCTGCGATTGTAAATGCTTTTAAGCAGTTGGGAAATTCTAGTTCTTCTGTAAATAAGGCTACGTTAAGTTTGAAAAATTTATTATCCACAGCACTTCTTTATAGAGGGGCAACAGGACTTTATAATTGGGCCAAACAAGCTACCATGCTAGGTTCTAATATTACAGAAGTGGAGAACGTGGTAAATGTTGCGTTTGGTAGCATGGCAAATCAGGCTTATGAATTTGCTTCTACAGCAACGGAGCAATTTGGGCTTTCGGAATTGGCTGCAAAACAATACTCAGGAACTATGATGTCTATGTTAAAAGCATCTGGTGTAGCAACAGATTCGGCAGCAGAAATGTCTACAACTTTGGCCGGATTATCAGGAGATTTGGCGTCATTTTACAATATTGACACAGATGCAGCATTTTACAAGATTCGTGCAGGCATTGCGGGTGAAATCGAACCTTTGCGGCAGTTGGGCGTGGATATGACTGTGGCAAGCTTAGAGGCATATGCTTTAGCTAATGGAATTACCAAGTCATACATGTCTATGTCGCAAGCTGAGAAGGTAATGCTGCGGTACAATTATTTAATGTCTGTTACATCCGCTCAACAAGGAGACTGGGCCAGAACATCTCAGACATTTGCTAATCAATTCCGGTTATTAAAACTTAACTTCCAATCTTTATCGGCAACTATGGGACAAGGCTTTATAGCCGTAATATTGCCAGTTATACAAGGATTAAATGCACTCTTGGCCAAACTCCAAGAGGTAGCAAAAGCGTTTCGTAATTTTCTCTATGTTTTGACAGGTTATGAATCACCTGGCGGACAGTCCGGTATTGTAAATGATCTTGCGGGAGCCGGGGATGCATCTGTTGGACTTGATGATCTTGCTGGTGCGGGTGAGGATGCTTCATCTGGTTTAGACGATGCGACAGAAAGCGCCCAGGATTTAAAGAAAGCATTATCAGTTTTATCGTTTGATGAATTGAATCAGTTATCGTCGATTGATACCTCTTCGCTGGATTCCAGCGTTGGGGATTTAGGGGATATTAGCGACGGTATTAACAATAGCTTAGGAAATGGCGAACTGGTTCCGAGTGACATTTTCAAGGATACTCCGGTAGAAAAATATATTTCTGAACTAGCCGAAAGAATGAGAAAGGCGGCCGAAAAAGAAGACTGGGAAGAACTTGGAAAGATCATTGCAGGGGAAATTAACAAAGGACTGAAGAAGATTTACGATGTTATTAATTGGAATAACGTCGGACCTAAGATAACCGCATTCGTAACAGCTTTTACCAGAACTTTTAATAGCCTAGTTGATAATATTGACTGGAATTTAATGGGTAGAACCATTGGAGCCGGAATCAATACGATTGTAAATACCCTAAATCTTCTTATTGGTGACGAAGGAATTGATTTTACCAATATTGGGACAAAGATTGCCACGGGATTACGTGGCGCAATCAAAGAAATAGACTGGGGGAACCTGGGTAATCTTTTAGGAAATTACTTTATGATTTCCTGGGACATGCTTTCTGGATTTGTACAGGAAATGTCTAAGGAAGACGGAGCAGGTATTACGGGCTGGGATGAGTTAGGGACTTCATTAGGAGAAGCTGTCAATGGTATATTCGAGAAGATTGATTTTGGCGAAATTGGAACTACTTTAGTAACCGGAATTAACGGAGCATTTTCAACACTTAAAAGTTTTACAGATGAAGTAGAATGGGACGATCTCGCTACAAATATATCTACAGGAATAAATAATGCCATTCATAATTTCAACTGGTCTGAGAATGGACAAGCGTTAAATCAGTTTATTGGCGACTTCCTGGGAGCTTTGCTTCAAATAGCACAAGATACAGATTGGGAAGAGTTAGGAAGGGGTATTGGGGAATTTCTAGGAGAGATCGACTGGCTTAAACACTTAGGAACGGTTATATCCATAATTGTAGAAACTTTAGGGGGACTATTTGATGGATTAGAAGAATCTGGAATGGCTGGGAAAATAGCAGCGTTTCTAGGAAAAGCTTTTATTGCGGTAAAAATAGCGAATATAACAGGAATAGGAAGTCTTATCGGAAAAATAGTTTCCCTTATGGGAACACGGTTTATGTCCAGGAGTTCTACAGGGAGCTTAGGGCAAAGTATAGGAACATTTATTAATAGAGCTTTTTCTATTGGTGGGTCTTTAGCAAAAGCCGGAGGCGCGGCTTTAGCAGTTGATTTATTTGGAAAATTGAAGGATGTTATTTCTGGAACCAGAAAAGAAACAATAGAAGCCACTACTGCTTTTACAGTCATAGAAAGAGCATTATCTAAATTTGTAGAAAGCGGAGACATTACATTAGACCAATTCTATAAATTAGCTAATGGTGTGAATGATATTAATAATGGGACAAAAACTTTTGATGATGTTTTGACCGAAGTGAATTCTACATTAGAAGAAGCAGGGGTTTCTTCAGAAGAATTTCAAAATGCAATTTATGAAGCAACAGAGCAAACAGGAATTAATGTTGATAAATTGTCTAATAAAGTGATAGCAGCAATGGAATCAGCAGGATATTCTTTTACTGAAACAAGCGATAAGGTTAGCGAGAATTCTATCAAAATTGGAAATAATATTATAAATGCGGCGAGCGAAATAGATAAGGCAAAAGGTATTTGGATTCAGGGACTCAATGGATGGGAACAGGTAACTGGGGAAAAAGCTCTTGGCATTTATGCTGGAATTCAATCAGGCTTATATCCTGAGAACGGACAAGGATATTATGATTTAGGAAATGGCGTACTTGCAAGTTTTGGAAATGGTATTACAGAAGGAACAGAGAATTTCAAAACCACGTTAGATACCACATTGCTCCAAGCGTTAAGAGACAAGCTTCCTGAAGGCTATACGTTGGGATATGATAATGGAAAATTCACTGTTCAGCAATATGAAGCTGGAATTAACGAAGGGGCACTCACATTAGGGGAAACCTTAAACAACGCCACTATCGCAAAGATTAACAGCATTCTTCCCCAAGGAAGTATTCTTACATATCAAAATGGACAGTGGACAATACAACAGTATGCTTCGGGCATGAGCCAAAATGGAGAAGGGACGGACTTGGCGATTAGTGCTGCTACCATAGATAAAATTAGCGCTATTTTACCAGAAGGAGTTACAATCGCATATAACAACGGAACACAGACCATCGAAGGATATAAGAGCGGTCTGAATGATATGGGGGAGACGGTTTTTGATTCATTAAAAAGAGTATTCTTGGATGGAATAAATTTAGATGAAGAGTTGAAGGAAAAATATTCCGGTTATGCGGCTTTGTCTGTAAAAGGATATAACGAAAAAATAGAAGAATTAAAATCTGAAACCGCAAATCAAATGGAAGATTTAGCTCATAATGGAATCATGTTACCGTTTGCTGGAATGCTTGAAATTAATTCACCTTCTAGGGTATTTGAAGGATATGGCGAAAATGTATCTGAAGGGTTGGCGAAAGGTATTGACGCAAAAGCCGATGAACCTACCAGCAGAATAGAAAACATAGGAAGCTCCTTGATAGACATGATTAGCGATACAATAAATAATCTTTCCGACAAATTTAGGGAGGGGGAAGATTCAGCGCGCAGTAGCGCAAACTCCATTCAAGACGCTTTTTCTAACTTATATATTCCGCTTCCACATGTAAACTGGGATTGGAATTATGTCAGTGTAGGAGACTGGGAGATACCAATTCCTGATTTTTCTATTGATTGGTATAAAACAGGAGGACTTTTTACTAGAGCCACGATTGCAGGAATAGGAGAAGCTGGAAATGAGGCCGTTTTGCCATTGGAAAATAAACGGACTATGGGGATGATCGCAGATAGTATTTTAGCTAATGCATCTGTAGGTATGGATGAAAGAATTTTAACAGAGGCCGTAGCGAGAGGCGTAGCAATGGCTATGATGAATAATAACCAGAATCAGCCGCCTATTAATGTATACGCAACATTATATACTGAAGATAACGAAGTTTTAGCTAGAGCAGTACAAAAGGGGCAGGACAGCATAGATTACAGGTTTAATCCATCAATAGCTTTTTGAAAAGAGGGGCGCAAGCCCCTTTTTTATTGATATTTTACAAATTTTCTTTTATATAAAGAAAAATAATGGTATAATTTGTAGAGAAGGGAGGAAGAGAAATGGCTTTAATAAAGTGTCCAGGTTGTGGAACTGAAATAAGCGAGAGAGCTGAAGAATGCCCAATTTGTGGTAGAACTATTTCCAAAAGTAGTAGAGACGAAAACATGATGAAATGTTATAAATGTGGACGTCTTATTCAAAGGGATATTTCAATTTGCCCTTTTTGCGGATACCATTATGGCACATATAAAAACAAAAAAATGAATGAGTCTAATCTTGAAAGGAATTCTTTCGGGCATCGCAGAAAAAAGTGGCCAATATTTGTAGGCATATTGTTATTAATTTGGGTAGTATCAAAACACGAAACAAATTCAGATAATAAAAGCAATTTAGACCAAGAGGCTATATGGCTCGATGGATATACAAATTTAGATGATTTTGATTATTATATAAATGATGACGAAATACACATTAAAAGATACGAAGGTAATGAAGACAAAATTCGTGTAAATTCTTCTTATGATGGAAAAAAGGTTGTATCGTTTGAAGATGCTACATTTATGTTTTGCGATGCAATTAGCGTTGTAATTCCAGAAGGGACGAAGCATTTAGATAATCCAACCTTTAATAGTTCTGATGTAAAATATATTTTTTTACCATCTACATTAGAGGATGTAGAAGATGAATTTTGGGGATATTTACATAATGTTGAAAAGATATATTATGGAGGAACAAATGAACAATGGAATGCGATGTGTCAATTTGGTAGAAAAGGCATAGAAGCGAATGAATTATTTTGCAAAGTAGATCCTGATGATCTGGGAACAGAAAAATCCGAATGGACACCGATTGTTATGAAAGAAGTAGTAGAGAAGGATTCTAAAGATGAAAATGATAATTCTGGCGAATTAGAAGAAGAGAGTTTATCGTTACAAGAACAATTTGTGGAAGATTCTTCAGAATATTTGTCAGCGGATATCGCAAATAAACTGTATACTATTATTACTTCTGATCTAGGATTTGAAAAAGTAGAGTTTATTGGAAAAGACGATGTTGGGGACTCGGTTTGGGATGTATATTGTGACGATATTTCTGTTTTAGTTGTTGCAAGTGATGAAGTATATAGGGTATGGAGTGGAGATTATACATTTTATGAAGAAGGAACGGTAGTTATGACAAAGCAGCAGATGAATGAAAAACTTGTAAAAGATGAAGATAGAACAAGTTACTATGTCATTGCACAAGATATTGTAATGCAGTATTTGAAAAATCCAAGTTCTGCAAAATTCCCGTGGGGTACTGATGAAATTGGATTCGCTAAAAGTGGTAATGTTATAGCTGTGCAAGGATATGTAGATGCAACTAACTCTTTTGGAGGACAAGTCCGAAGCCAATGGACGGTAGAGTTTAGGGTAACAGATTTAGCAGCATTATCGTATGAAATTTTGTATGTGAATGTTGATGGACAGTCATCTGGAACATATATTGAATTAAATTAGAAAAAGGAGGAAGGATAAAACAAATGAAAAAAAGGAGAACGATTGATAAAATATCAGGAAAAATAAAGTGTCCATCTTTGCTATGCAGAAGTGCAGATGTTCAAATTATTGGACATGGGCTGTTTTCTACGAAATATCAATGCAGAAAATGCGGAAAGATTTTTAAAGCATGAAATAAAATCAACTATATCGAAGTGGGGATTAAAAGTCCTCACTTTTTCTCAATTTTACTTTGATAAGTGTTTATTACAAAGAGGGAAAATGATAATATACGGATATCGGGATAAAACGAGAGAAAGGTAAATTATGTCTATAGAGATAAATTATTATAATTTGTTATGTATTTTTAAAGAGTTGATAGAAGCAGATAAGGCAACGAAAAAAATATATATGGAAATCCATGGGCGACTTCCTGAAAAAATTTATAAATATTACGCTTTAACAAGTGATGAAGAGTTGAATAAGAAAAAATTGGATTGCTTACATAACAATGAGGTGTATTTGTCTAATAGAGAGGATTTTAATGATCCGTATGACGATAAGGGGTATATTCTTAACAAAGCAGAACTTAAAAAGTATGCGAGTGAGTTAGGGATGCAATGGAATTTAAGTGATATTTATCCAGACTTCAAAAGAATTGCTTGCTTTACAACGAATAATCCGAATAACATGGCAATGTGGGCTAATTATGCCAATAATCATAAAGGATATTGCGTTGAATATAATTTGAGGACAAGAGGAAATTTTGGCTTATGTGCAATGTGTTTACCGGTACAATACATTAAAGAAAAGATTGACTTGACCGAAATTACAAAAAAGAGAATGGAAATGACTGCGAGAAAAAGGGATCTCTCATTAGTAACAGATGCCTTAAAGTGGTGTTCAATTATCCTTACTTGTGTTAAACATGAGTCATGGTCTTATGAAAGTGAAATTAGATATTGCGTACCTTCGAACACTTTATTATCTCCGTATTGTAATGCGTTTCCAAGTAAAATTTACATAGGAAGTAACTGCGAACAAGGTAATAAAGATGAATTGATAAAAATTTCAAAAGAAATAAAAGTTCCTATTTATGAAATGAAACTAGATCAAGAAAGTATAAAATTTGAATTATCTCCGGAAAGAATATATTGATAGTAGAATTAAAAAAATGAGTGGAGACTAGCAATCTCCACTTTTTTCTTATTTTATGATATACTAAAGAAAAACGTAGGGAGGGTTTACTGATGAAAAAGATATTCTTTGTTTTGTTATGCGGTTTATTGCTTACAGGGTGCGGGAATGAGGAAGCGAACAATACAAAGGCAACTGTGAGTGAGCGTGAACCACTTGAAAAATCACGTGAAGCATTTTCAAAAGAAAAAAATATTTCTCTGTCAGAAACGGTAAATGAAGACACAAAGATATTACATATAAATGCATATATACCAATGGATGCAGACACTTATGAATACAGCCAAAATATCGGAAAAATATCGGCTGATATTGCGTCTAAGGATTGGTTTGATTATGAATATGTGTCTGTTGATTTTTGGGATTACTGGAGTACTGTCATGGGAAAAGGAAAAGTTTCAAGTATAGTATCAAAATCGGACAACGAAAATTTGGAGATAGTTCAGCAACATAGCTATACAGAAGAAAAAGTTCAAGATAATACAAATGAAAACTCGGATGATTTAATTAGTAATACTGATAATAATACTGCAAATGAAGAAATAAGTCTAGAAAACGCAACCGTCGTATATGAGGATAGTAATGTGAAAATATCTTTTGCCGGGATAAGCGCAAAGGGAGTAGAGTTCTGGGTTGAAAATTTAACGAATGTTAATATTACAATACAAGCGGATTCTGTTTCTGTAAACGGTGTAAGTACAAATGACATTATGATGAGTGATGATGTTGCACCGCAAAGCAAGGGAAAGGTTGTCGCTAAATGTGATGATTTTATCGGGACAACGGATGTAGAAAATGTTGGAGGGCAGTTGCGTATTATAGATTTTAACAAGAGTTTTGAAGCTTACGATGCTACATTTGTTAATATTCCAATAGAATAAGCGATGAAATATATTAAAAAAGTGGTGACCAGCAATCTCCACTTTTTTTAATTTACCCTTGACTTTGTACTGACATTTTGATATATTAAGAGTGTTCAAAATGTACTGACAAACTAAAAGGAGGCGATATAGTGTCACCTAAAATGGGGCAAAAATTAACAGACAATCCAAAGGATAAACGAATCCAAATCAGAATGGACAGTGAGACCCTTGATAAATTAGATTGTCTGGTCGCTGAACAAAATTCTGATAGGTCAAAGATTATTAGACAAGGAATTGAAATTCAGTACGAAAAAAGAGAAAAAGAGTAACCGTATCAAGTTTGGCGACCAGAACGATTACTCAATCATCACAACACACCGAAGTGGTTGATATATTTATTATATCTCCCTTTGGTGTAGTTGTCAAACACTGAAAGGAGATTTTTTTATGGAAAATTTAGTGGTGAAGAACGTGGACGTGCTAGGCTCTCAAATTATGGCGGCAAAGGATGCTGATGGTAACATATGGGTGGGAATCAGATGGATATGTAACGCACTTGATATGACGGAGGGTCAGATGAAACGGCAAATCAAAAATATCAAGAAAGATGTATTATTTTCCCAAGGAGGATCTAATCAGATCCCCCTCCAAACAGGAAATGGGATACAAGAGGTTCATTGCATCAGAAACGACTTCATCCCTCTTTGGCTTGCAAAAATCACTATAACAGAAAAGACACGGCTGGAAAGACCTGATTTTGCTGAAAAGCTTCTCAACTACCAGCTAAAAGCCAAGGACATTCTTGCCAACGCTTTTATCGAGAAGAAATCCACCGAAAATCCAGCAACTTTACAACAGCAGATTCAACTTATCGCACAGGGAACAACGGAACTGTATGAGAAAGTTGACACCCTTGCCGAGCGCATGGACAAGTTTGAGCAGGACTTACCACTCCTGCCAGTGAATGCAGATGAACTGTCCCACACTGTTAAGAAAAGAGTGGTAGAAGTCCTCGGTGGAAAGGACAGTAATGCTTATCATAACAAAAGTGTCAGCCAGACGGCATTTAGTGACGCATATCGAAATCTGAAATATAATTTCGGTGTTAATTCTTACAAAAACATTAAAAGATGCCAGATGGACATTGCTCTTCGGATTGCAAGAGAATATCAGCCGCCAGTATTCCTGGAGGAGCGGATTAGAAATTGCAATTCCCAGATGACTCTTGATATTTGATTATGATAAGCGGAGGATTTTACTATGAACGCAAGAGAAAATAATAATTTAGCAAGTGAAGTAATTACCGATTTAACTAAAAACCTTGTCATGATGGATGACAAAATCCAGAGCCTTTACGGGGAAATCTGTGAGGTGAAATCCATGTTTCAGGCAGTGCATTATGCAACAGTAGAAGGAGGTATTACGCAGGTGGAAGCAGACGAAGCCCTAACCGCAATCAAAACGATGCTGGAAAATTTAAAAGATAATGCAGAAGAGATCACGGGATTTAGTAATGGATTGGTTAAGGAGGTAATGTGAAATGAATAGGCTTGAAGCGGAAAAAGTGCTTAATAATCTGGAATTGGATATAGAAAAGGCTCGACATATGGCGGAGAAAATTATTGAGGAGTACGGATTTGACTGTATAGAACCTAGTAGTTTAGATGATTCGATATTAGCTTATAACCGTCAAAGCATAGGAATTGAATTGGGAATTCTGACGGATTATATTAATAACATTCGTACAGGATATGATTCTATTTCAAGAGAGATAGTGGGAGCACAAGCGTAGTAATGGAAACTGTCATGTAGATTCTAATTGAAATTGCAATGCTTAAATGATACTTTTGTGGTATAATACAAAATGAGGGGATGCAGTAATGGCATTCCCTCGTGAATAAAGAAGAGGTGATGTATTATGGGGAATATTGATTTTCTGAGTTTTCTTTTAGAAAGATTTAAAATAGAAAGAGCAAAGACCGACCGTTCAGGAGTGTATGCTTATACACAAAAACTTTTAGCCTATAATTCGAATAAGATCGAAGGTAGTACATTGACTGAAGAACAAACAGCTTCTTTGTTTGACACAGGATATTTACCTAAATCAGACGATTATTACCGGGCGAAAGATGTAGAAGAGATGAATGGGCATTTTCTGATGTTCAATAAAATGCTAGATACTTTAGAACAGCCGTTGAACCAGGAATTAATCAAGGAATTTCACTATGAATTAAAGTCAGGGGTATTTGAGGATAGAGCAAATGGATATGCAATCGGAGATTATAAAAAACGTCCTAATATGATTGGAATGTATCAAACAGTTTCACCTTCAGAAGTTGCGGAGAGAATGACAGAATTACTTGATTGGTATTTCACCCAGAAAGTAAATTTAGAAGTCTTAGCTGAGTTTCACATGAAATATGAAAGTATCCATCCATTCCAAGATGGAAACGGAAGAACTGGCCGATTAATTATTTTTAGGGAATGTTTGAGAAATGGTTTGGTGCCTCTCGTCATTGAAGACCAAAATAGAAATAGATACCTGGAAGCTTTTAGAGAATACAGAGAAGAAGGAACAACCAAAAAAATGGTGGACTTATTTTTACAGGAACAATCGGCTTATAGGGGGAAATGTGAATATTTTGAGGGATGATATATGAAAAAAGGCGATATTGCGTATATTGTGGAAAACCGCCGAAAGGTGACAGAGGTTGTGATACGCTCAATTACCGGGAATTTGTATACTGTATTGTTACCGACTGGTGGGGCAATACGCCTTCCCAGAGGAAGAATATACGAGACTAGATTGGAAGCAGAAAAGCAGCTGATATATGAACCTATGAAAAAAGAACGGACACCATACGACTATATGTGAAATATGAGTACCTATAGAACTGAAAAATGAAGTATAATATAAAATATATATATTATATAGAAAGCACTTGCCGAAAAGCAGGTGCTTTTTTCCGGCTAATAAATGGATTTAGTCGCTGACCAGAAAGAACGGAGATGGTTGTATTGGAATTAACTAAACAAATAAAAGATGTATTCTTAAAAGTGGACGGGGTAGCAATGCCCTGTCCTTCGTCTTTTACGTGGGGATTGCAAGATATTTCAGCATCGGAATCGGGCCGGACAGACGATACTATTATGCATAAGAACCGGGTGGGGCAGAAAAGAAAACTCAGTATCGGTTGGAACGCACCAGACTGGGATACTGCTTGTGACATTATACAAGCAGTAAATCCAGAGTACATAGAAGTTGAATATCCAGATTTATTAGATCGAAACAAACATGCAGTAAGAACTTTTTATGTCGGAGACAGAAGTGCGCCTTTTAAGTGCTGGTGGATAGGAAATCAGAGAATGGAAGGCGTCAGTTTCGACTTTATTGAGAGGTGAATATCATACTTAATTTATCAAGTGATTTCAAAAAAGAATTAAATAAAGATAATCGGAACTATTTGGAATATGTTGATATTACGCTAAAAGACAAAACAGAAATAAAATTAACAAATAAGGAGCTCTGGGGAAAATCTCTTGCTATCAAAGATGCAGTATCATCGGAGAACTCTTTTGATATAGGTGCAGCAATTATTAATCAGTGTTCTTTTACAATTAATAATATATATGATAATTATTCAATTTATGATTTTTCAGAAGCTAATGTTGTAGTTTATGTTGGCCTGGAACTTTCAAATGGAACAATAGAGAAAATAAGAAAAGGCACATTTATTGTTGATGAAGCAAAATATAATGGAAGTTTAATATCAATTACCTGCTTGGATTATCTATCAAAATTTGATAAAGATTATTCGATTAGTACATTGAAATATCCAGCTACATTACTAGAAATTTATTTAGATGCTTGCAAAAATTGTGGAACTACATTCATAACAACAAGATTTGATAATGATGATTATGTAGTAAAAGAAAGACCTGATGATTCGGCTCTTACATTTCGCCAAGTTCTTCAATGGATTTGCCAAATATCCTGCAAATGGGCTAGAATGGATGTTTACGGAAGATTAGCTTTAAAATGGTATGAGCAGGCCACCTTTGAGCAGACCGGAAATTTAAATGGCGGAACATTCAAAGATCAGCCAGGCGGGAAATTCGAAAATCTTCTTAGCAATTCTGGGACATCTATATATGCGCCAGCTTCAAAAGGAGTTATTCGAGACTTTATATCTAAAACATTAAAAGCCAATACTACATATACACTTGTGTCCAGTGCGAAAGTGCCGAATGAAAATGCATTTATTCGGGTATATGACAAAACCAGCAGTAATATTTTGTGTAATTTTTCAAACGGGCAAAATGGGGTAGAGAAAGTTGTGTTCACAACCCCTCAAAGTGTTTCTGGAAATTCTGTAAAATTTCTTGTCTTCGGAAATAGTGGAAGCGGAACAGTAAGTCGATGGGCTTGCTTATATGAGGGAAACGTAGATGCTCCTTTGTACTGGATTCCTGCGCAGGGAGAGAAACAATATGAAATGGCTGATTGCGCAGATGGCGGAACCTTTGATTTCGATACAGGAGATGTCGTTGATGCCGGGACTTTTGAAGATCAGGAAAGTATTCATCACCTGCATTCCTTTTTTTCTGCCACAGTATTTACGGATGATGTAGTGATAACGGGAATACGTGTGAAAGAATTTGCCAAAGATTCAAAAAAAGCCGGGACTTATGAGTCGGGAGAAAAAGGATATTTGCTTGAGATTTCCAACAATAAATTTATTTTACCTGGAAACGGTCAAGATGTGGCAGATTATCTTGGTGAAAAACTGATCGGTCTTAGATTTCGTCCTTTTTCTATTTCCGCATTATCAAACCCTTCTATTGAGGCAGGAGATTGTGCTTATATCACTGACCGAAAAAATAACACATACCAGACATTCATTACTAACTCTACTTTTCAGGTTGGAAATCAACAGAAGTTAAGCTGTGGGGCTGAAACACCGTCCAGAAACAGTGCATCAAGGTATAGTCAGATCACACAGGCCTATGTCGATAACCGAAATCAGACAGATCAGCAACTAACAGAGTATGACAAAATCGTAAATCAGATAACCGACGTTATAGCCAATAGTCTGGGTATGTTTAAGACGGCAAAAAGGACAGAAAATGGTGGAGTAATTGTTTACCAGCACAATAAACCGAAACTAGAAGATTCGGACACGATATGGAAGAAAACGGAACTTGGTTTCGAAGTTTCTACAGATGGTGGAAAGACATGGAATGCAGGTATAGATTCATCAGGAAACGCATTTCTTAATGTGCTGGCTGTTATAGGGTTTTATTTCGATTGGGCGAAAGGTGGAACTCTGACACTCGGTGGAAGTTCTAATAAAAATGGGATATTAAGAGTTCTTAATAGTTCGGGAAGGTTAGTCGGAAAGATAGATCAATCCGGTTCAGAACTCAATGGAAAATTCACGAGCAAGTCTGTAAATGCTTGGGGAGTGGAATATATTTCTCTTACAGATGCAATTATTTCTGGCGGTTTAGGTGATACGCAATGGACAATTTTAGATTTGGTTGCTCAGTATGCAGATGAACGTCGCCATGCTGCATTTTCCTGCGAAAATGGAACGATTCATTTGAAAGGAAATAAAATTTTAATAGAAGGAGACGCAGCAGTAATTGGCTCAAAAAGCCGCATTGTCGAAACTGATAATTACGAAACAGTTGCTCAATATTGCTATGAGACACCAACCCCAATGTTTGGAGATATAGGAGGCGGCCAGATAAATTCAGATGGGATTGCGATTATTGACATAGACCCTATATTTGCGAATACGGTCTGTGCAGTGGCTAATTATCATGTTTTTCTCCAGAAGGAAGGGGAAGGAGATATATGGGTTTCTAAAAAAGAAGAGGATTATTTCATTGTCAAAGGGACACCAAATTTAGAGTTTTCCTGGGAAATAAAAGCAATCCAGCGTAATTTTGAGAGCTATAGATTAAATAATGTTGAATTATATTATTTGTACCAAAATGCATATTTAGACTATGACAATGAAATTGATGAAAATATCAATGAATTAGTAGAGGAATCAGACGCAGAGATTCATGGGATGTTAGATGAAGTTATTTATAAATATGATTTGGAAATGGAGGAATTGATAAATGAAAGCAATTAAAATCATCAGTATTATTAATCAAGGAGGCGAATATGCAGTGACAGCTACTTACAATGAAGTAAATGAAAATGGAGATATTGTCAAAAAAAATGAAAAAGCGCCGACATTTTATGCAGTTGGCGATATTTACGATAAAGTAAAATCAATCGAAAATATTGTGACAGAAAGGCTTTCAGGTGATGCATAATGGCAATACAAAGTAGAAGAGGAACATATGCTGATTTCGATCCCAATAAGATGCTTCCTGGGGAATGGGCGGTAGTAACATCTGGCGATCCGAATGACCCTGATGGAAGAGCAATTTACTTGTGTTATATTGCCGGGATTGTTGAACGGATGGCTACATATGAAGATATGAAGAAAAATGTCCAAAGTGCTGCAAAAGGAGAACGCGGAAGCAGATGGGATTATGGAACCAAAATCACAGGAACATCAACGTCGGAACAGATATTCAGCAATTCAGGGATTAATGATGCAAATGAAGGAGATTACTATTTAAATATATCAACGGGCTATGTGTATTATTGCACGGTGGGAGGATTAGCGTCTGTGGCTAAATGGAAATACATTGGTTCCATTAAAGGACCAACTGGACCGAAAGGCTCCATGGGAAACACAGGTGCAACAGGAGCAACTGGTCCACAAGGCCCCGCAGCTACCATCCAGATCGGAACAGTGACAACAGGAGAACCAGGAACACAAGCAAGCGTAACAAATACCGGGACGGAACATGCGGCGGTTTTGGATTTTACGATTCCGAGAGGGAGCCCAGGGGAAGTAGAGAATCTTTCTTCACAGAGTATCCTTTTTTCTGAGGCATCGCAGAGACAGAACATCCAGTCAGGGGAGACCCTGGCTATTTTATTTGGGAAAATCCAGAAATATTTTTCGGATGTAGAGGCAGAAGTGTTTGAAAAGCTGGAACAAAACGCAGAAAGCGAGTCAGCTCAAAGCGGAACGTTTCTTTTGGGAAATCTAAAAATCCAATGGGGACGTATCGACAACCTGGATGTGCCTGCTTCGGGTTCTATCCAGACAGATGCAATCATATTTCCACATGCTTACGAGGCGCCTCCGTTCCTAACTTGTATCCCCTTGGGAAACTATTATCTGGCGGCAAACCCCACGAATAACGTAAACTTGTCACAGGCATCCTTCCGGGTGCGGGCAGCAGACGGCACAGCACATAATGATAGGAGTATCCTGTGGTTGGCGATAGGGTATTAAAAAGACTGACGTAGTCTTATTTTTTTTGAAAGGAGTGGTTAGATGCCAACCTTACGATTTGTTTTAAAGGGCCAATATATCACCCGGATAGATAGCCTGGCCCCAGTAGCAAAATCTAGGAATTATTTTTATGCACATTTCGATTTTCAGACACCGGAATGGACAGGCATTAAAACAGCATTGTTTACCCAAGGCAAGCAGACCAAAGCTGCGGTCCTGGACGATAACAACGAGTGTTTAATCCCATGGGAATTCTGGGATGCAGACCGGGAATGTGTAGGAAGTGTTTCTGTATTTTGTGAGGACTTGCGGACAGCAAACGAAGCGTTTGTCAGGATTTTAAAATCCGGCTACACCAAAAGCAGCACTTCCAACCCGCCGTCGCCGGATGTCTATGAACAATTAATTGGTATCGTAGAAGATACTAAGGAAATAGCGCAGGGTGTTCGGGACGATGCAGATGCAGGAAAGTTTACGGGACCACCAGGTCCGCAGGGGGAACAGGGGATTCCCGGCATTGTAATCCCAGCAAACGGAATGTTTGCCTTTCGAATTTTGGGGAATAATTTACACTTGATTTATAATTCCGCAGATAAGCCCCCAGCGGCATATATCAACGAACAAGGGCATTTAATTTTTGGAACGAAGGGAGACAGCACATGACAGAGCAGGAAATGAAGGATTTACTACAGGCAGGCGGAATCGAGTTTGCCGACCTGGGACGTGTGGTTGGGCTGAACGCCTACGAGCTGGCAGTACAGCAGGGCTTTGAAGGGACGCTGGAAGAGTGGTTGGATTCCCTGAAATATGTGTCAAGCGAGGAATACAAGGAGCTTGTAGTACAGGTGGAAGCGGCGGCCGAGACCATACAGAAAGCCTTAAAAAACGCAGATATTAAGGCACAGAAAATTACAGAGCTGGTTACAAGCGGACTAAAGAATATCAGCACAGCAGAAACAAGAGCTTTGGAAGCAGTTTCCACAGCGCAGACCACAGCAACAGCGGCGGTAACGCAGGCACAAACAGGGGCGGAAAAGTCCATAGGGACAGAATTAGGCAAAGCACTGGAAAGCATTGCTGCCAAGCTGGCAGAAGCAACGTTGGAAGTACAAACGGCAGGAGTGAGCTGGAAGGAACAAATCAAAAGCACAGGTGCAGTGGCGCTGGATGCTATAAGTGATACGAAAGAGAATGTAATAAAGTCGGTAACAGACGCTGGCGTGGAAGCTAAGTCAGAGGTAGAATCTCAGACGGAAACTGCGAAAATAGAAATTGGGACTGCGAAAACAGAGGCAGTAAATGCGGTATCAAGTGCGGAGACTGGTGCAAAAGAAAGTATTGCAACTGCAAAAACAGAAGCTGTGCAGTCCGTGAACAGTGCAAAAGACAGTGCATTAGAAGAGATAGCGGAAGACACAAATATACAGCAGATACAGAAAAACACTGAAGACATAAAGAATAAACTAGACAAGAACCAGGGCGCAGAGAATACCGGGAAAGCTCTTGTTGTTGGG